>Ga0315279_10005049_pt1 | contig 17355 bp, 14 predicted proteins | sample YL17G06_20_MG_FD_203694 | JGI IMG/M metagenome (GOLD analysis project Ga0315279, IMG submission 203694) | Sediment microbial communities from Yellowstone Lake, YNP, Wyoming, USA - YL17G06_20 | ecosystem: Environmental > Aquatic > Freshwater > Lake > Sediment | place: USA: Wyoming | collected... | reverse complement strand
GGCCGGCGTCATTTGCGAAGGTGAAGAAGTCCAGCCGCCCGTCGTGGTCGGCGTCGTAGGCGCCGGCGGCTTGGATGCTCCTGGCCGCCTGGTCGTCGCCGGCGGCTGGGAAGTACACGGGCTTCCTGCAACCGGCCGCCGCAAGTAGGGAAACACAGCAAACCAAGGCGAACAGACGGGCGAATCTGGTTGTCATCTCGGTCCCGGAGCCCGGGCCAACGCCCTTTACCAATTCCGGCCTGCCTGCCCGGCTCCCACGCGAGTGCGGACACCTCCGGCAGGCATGCAAATTCTAGCTTCTCATTTTTCCTTATGACGCTAACCTGTAGCGACGTGCAAGCTATTTCTTACAGCCTGAGCCCGGCTGGGTGGGCGGCGTGCAAGGTGCTTCGCCGCCTCTGGCCAGGCTGTCTGCTGACGGGCCTGAACGGCTTGAGGCTGTCGCAGGTTCCGGTTCCCGAGCTTCCGGGGGACAAATGGGTTCGTGTCAGGACCCTCATGGCCGGCGTGTGCGGAACCGACCTCGCCCTGATAGCACAAAGACAGCCGCCGGACTCGATCCTCCAGGCATACAGTTCCCTGCCGGCCATCCTTGGCCACGAGAACGTGGCCGTGGTCGATCAGGTGGGGCCGGCGGTTGACGGGTCCTGGCTGGGCCGGCGCGTCTGCGTTGACCCGACGCTGTGCTGCCGGGTCCGCCAGATCGAGCCGCTGTGCAGCCGCTGCGCGCGAGGCCAGCACGGTGCCTGCGAGAACTTCGCCGCCGCAGGGCAAGGCCGGGCCCGCCTGCCGGCCGGCACCAGCATCGGCTACAACTCCCGCACCGGCGGAGCGTTCGGAGAGTACTTCGTGGCCCACGAAAGCCAGCTCGTTGCCGTCCCGGACAAGCTCACCGACGAGCAGGCCGTGCTGACCGACCCGGTCGCCTGCGCCCTCCACGCCGCGCTGAGGGTCGATCTGTCCGAGGCGCGATGCATCTTGGTCTACGGCACGGGCGCGCTGGGGCTGGGGGTGGTCGCCGGCCTCCGCGCGCTGGGCTACACCGGCCGGATCGACGCCCTCGACAGGGCAGGCTACCTCGATCCGATCGCGCGAGGGTTGGGCGCCGACGAGTTTCTCCGCCTTCCCGGGGACGCAGGGGGCCGCTTCGAGGCTATCGCCGCGCGGACCGGGGGGCGGGTGCACAGGGTCAGGTTCGGCAACTACATGCTGTCCGGCGGGTACGACGCGGTCTTCGACTGCGTGGGATCGCAGCGGTCAATCAACGAGTCCCTCAAATGGGCTCGCTCGCGAGGGCAAATAGCCTTGATCGGCACCGGCCACGGCGGCAGGATCGACCTTACGCCGTTGTGGTTCACCGAGCTGACGATGATCGGCGCGTACGGCCGGGAGATGGAGGAATACCAGGGTAGGCGGATCAGCACCTACAGGCTCGTGCACGAGTTGATGCTGGCAGGCAAGCTGCCCGTCGCCGGCCTGCTGACGCACATGTTCAGACTGATGGATTATCGGAAGGCCTTCGAGGTCGGGCTCAACAAGGGCAGGCACCGGGCGGTGAAGGTGGCCTTTGACTTGAGGACCGCTTAGAATGCCTGGGTATTGGAGCGGTTCACGCACGCATGTACCCGTGGCACGGGCATCCCCGCAGGGGCCCGTTGGGCTTGCCCGTGAGTGAGTCTCAAGGCCATCCCCCCGGCGGGACGTTCCGCTGGCGGCGTATTCCGCTTGGCCCTGTACACCGGCAAGTGCCCCACGGGAGAAACCGGTACATCCGACCGTGAAATGCCATAGGCCCGCCTGCGGGTAGGCGCGGCGCCTCGGCGGCAGTGAGTGGGGTTTCCCGCCGCGATGCATGGCGGCAGGGGTCCCCCAACAGGGCAGGACCAGAGATGAGCGACAGGAAGCCGGTTGTCGGGGTAGTCATGGGCTCGCAGAGCGACCTGGAAGCCATGACCAGGTGCGGCGAGCAACTTGAGGAGCTTGGGATCGGCTACGAGGTGAGGGTGATCTCGGCGCATCGGACCCCGGACGTCGCGGGCGACTACGCCCGCTCGGCCCGGGACCGCGGCCTGAAGGTGATCGTCGCCGGCGCCGGCATGAGCGCCGCCCTGGCGGGCGTGCTGGCTGCGAACACCACGCTGCCGGTGATCGGCGTGCCGATCGACTCCGGCCCGCTGGCTGGCGTGGACGCCGCCATCAGCACCATGCAGATGCCGCCGGGGGTGCCCGTGGCCTGCATGGCCATCGGTAAGGCGGGCGCAATCAACGCCGCCATCCTCGCCGCCGAAATACTCGCCCTCGCGGACACCACGCTGGCTGCGCGTCTCCATGAGCTCAGGAAGGACCAGGCCGCCAAGGTCGCTGGCGACAACGTCGAGGTGTCCGGCCAAGGATGAAGGAAGAGGGATGGGCGTGCTCAATCGCTACCGGCTCTACACCGACGAGTCAGGCGACCACACCTACAAGCTGCTGGACGATCCGTCGCACCGATATTTGGCGCTGTTGGGCGTATGGTTTCGCCAGCACGATCATTACACGGCGTTCGCCGACGATCTGGAGCGTTTCAAGCGTGGCATCTTCGGCCCCCGGCCCGATAAGCCGGTGGTCCTGCACCGTTCCGACATCATTAACCGCAAGGGCCCGTTCGGCCTGCTGTGCCAGCCGGAGGTCGAGGCCAGATTCGATTCCGGCTTGCTGGAGGTTGTGGCGAGGGCGCAGTTCAAGATGGCCTGCGTCATCATCAACAAGAAGGACCACTTGGGTAAGTACATACGCCCGTTCCATCCATATCACTACTGTGTGGCCGCGATGGTGGACCGGTACTCCGGGTGGCTGAACTACAAGAACGCCGTCGGCGACATGATGGCTGAGTCCCGGGGAAAGGAAGATGACCTTCAACTGAAAGAGGCGTACCGCCAGACCTATGAACTCGGGACCTTCAGCATGTTCAAACCCGTGCACTTCCGCTCACTGACCAGCAAGGACATCAAGATTCAGCCGAAGGCGGCGAACATAGCAGGCCTCCAACTGGCGGACATCCTGGCGCACCCGGTGAAGCAGGCGTGCCTGCTTGAGAAGGGCTTGATACCTGATCCCGGCGACGGTTTTGGCAAGCGGATGTACGATGCCGCCAGAGGAAAGTTCAACATCAACGAGGGGACCCGCGTGGTACAAGGCTACGGGAAGGTGTTCCTACGACGGCATGTGCGCAAACGAAAAGACCCCTTCCGGGGCCTATTTCGCGCCAGCCCTTACGGGCTGTCCACCTGCGGAGTACCGCATTAGCTAATAGTATCGTCCCTTCCGGCCAAGAAGTCAACAAGAATCAGGCGGTTCCGCCTTCGCGCAGATATCACGGTGCAACCCACACGCCGGATGCTGGTGGTCCACCCGCACACTGACACCCAGGCTCCAGGAACGAACTTGCCGCAAGCCTTGTCAGGTCAGACACCTACAGGGAACGGCCCGCCGCGCCGGTAAGCCTTCACGGCGGCGGCCAGCGCCCTGTGAAGCGACCTGACAAACTCGCGTGACCGCACCAGCCTGCCCAGCAGCGAGTCGGCCGGGCATGGGTCGGTGACGGGCCTGAGGGCCTTCTTGACGTCGCCGGGGTGGCGGGTCCTGTCCCACTCGGCCGAAACCTCCCGACACAGCACGTCCAGCCGCGAGGCTATCCCAGCCAGGCACGCGCCGGCCTGGTCGAGCAGATCGGCCGCCCTTGCAGGCTCGTAGCCGCGATCCCTCATGTCCTCCGCCTTGCGGTAGCAGTCCACCGCCCGCGCCAGGTCCTTGCCGTTGTCGATCAACCTGCAGGCGACCTGCCCAGCCAGCACCAGCGCCTTGTACTCCCGGCTTGCCATCTTCACCTTGCCGGCCGCCCCGGCGAGGCAATCTGTCGCGCCGCGGAGCTTGCGGGCCTGTTCCTGCCTCTGGTCGCTTGCGCCGGCGGCTGCGGCGTGGAGCATGTCCGCCGGCGAGTCGAACGCCAGGGCCTTGAAGTCCGTCAGCAGGAGCATCTGCTCGTGTAGCATGTTGATGGCGTCGCCGACGGTCTTGCCCGCCAGGTCGAACCGCCGGCGGGCGTACCCGCCGAAGAAAGCCGCCCGGCCTGCCTCGCCGGCCGGCAGGTCGGCTTGGCCGCCGGCGAACAGGTGCCCCGTGTAGGCGGCCAGAGGCAGCGCGGCGTCGCGGAGTATCCTTCGCGGCGTCCACCAGGTGTTGACCGCGCCGAGCATGCCCCTGCGGGCAAGGCGGCGCGCCTCGGCGGCCATCCCCTCGGTGTTCTCCATCTGGCTGCGGTGAGGCATGATGACGTTGCCGTGCCTGAGCATGGACGAGGCGCCGATGATCTCGAAGCCGGCCTCCAGCGATCGCTCGAAATCCCTACGGACGTTCACCCGGCCGTAGTGCCAGTGGGCCAGTATGACATCCTTCGGGATGGCCTTGAGCACCCTCGGCTCGCGCTCGACGTGGTCGGCCCACATGATCATCCGCTTGCCGCAGCCCGTGATGATGCGGTGAAGGGCCCCGACGTGACCGGCGAAGAGTCGCCAATGCCCCATGCGGGCGATCTTCCGGCGGCACCGCCGGCAGCCGGAAAGATCCACCTCGTCCAAGCCGGCGTGGAAGTAGGGGCTGGGAAACACGTCGGCCGTCTCCTCAATCACCTCCCGCAACAGCCTGGTGGTGTCCGGATTAGACGGGCAGACCGCGTTGAAGTGGTGCGCGTCTCCATCCTGGAGGTGGGCGTATTGCGGCAGCCTGGTGATGTACCTCGCGTGGCCGAGGCACTCCACCTCGGGGACGACGTCGATGCCCAGCTCGGCGGCGAGCCGGACCAGGCGGCGCATCTGGGCCTTGGAGAAGGCGTGGGGCGAGGCGAGCTCCGGGTGCGCGTCGAGCTTGAGGACGAAGCCCTCGTCATCGACGAAGTGCCACCAGAGCGTGTTGAAGCCCCACTCGGCCAGCCGGGGCAACAGATCGAAGTAGAACTCGTGCCGCTCGGTCAACCTGGCCGGGTCAAGCATGAGTCCGCGTATCTGAAGCCCGCTAGCGCTGCGTTTCCTGCTCATTGGCCGCCCTTGACGGAGGCCGGTTGGCCGGGCCTCTTGCCCATGAACGTGATGGCGTTGAACTCCCAAGGCCGGTGGGTGTACTGGTTGGTGACCTTCGCCCAACTCGCCTCGGGCGTGTCGTCGTGGGCCATCCGCACGAAGTTGGCGCCCCAGACGGTCCCGTCGGCAATCGGCAGCGGGATAGGCGGGTCGGACAGCCCGGGGTAGTTGAAGGCCGCCAGCGGAACGCTCAACTCGACGGCGCCATCCTCGACGGATACGGCCGCCTTTGCGCCGGCGATCTTGTACTCGCCACCGTCGCTTATACCTGCCGCGCGGAAGTAGGCATCGGCGAAGGTCCCGTCGGCCTTGACGATCAGGTGAAAGTAGGTCCACTGGTTCAGGTTGGTGTCCAGCATGATCTCGCAGCCGTCGGCGGCGGGCTCCTGGTTGGCGGAAGAGTCGTCGGAAGCCCCGGAGGAAGCGTCGGGGGCGGCATCGGCAGCGGCCTTGGCGGGCTTCAGGCCGGCCGCCTTGAAGGCTATGTATATACAGCCGTCATCGTAGGCCACGTATGCGCTGTTGCCCTGGACCTGGCCCGCGCCCCGCTGCATGGAAACGAAGTCCCTTATCGCGGTGTCGCCCCTCCAGCAGGGCTCGTCCAGCCGCCCGTCGATCGCCGGCGGCGAGTCCACCTTCCATGCCTGGCAGTTGCGGTCGGCTGGGAACGTCAGGTCCTTCCTGGGAGGATGGACCTTCGGCGCAACGTCGTGCGGGGCCAGCAACTGGTCCATGGTCGCGTAGTAAATCGCCAGTTCCCTGTTGACGTTCGGCATCGCATCCGCCAGGTTGTATAAGCTGTGCCCCCGGTCCTCCACGGTGAAGTTCGGTATCCCCATCTCGGCGGACAGCATGCCCCTTACGCCGGTGAAAGTCTTCTCGGTGTAGCGGCCGTACAAGGGGAACATGGGTATATCAAGCTGATTGGACACGTCGATCGACATATTCTGCACCAACCGCCAGCTTGGGCATTCCTCAGCCGGCAGCAGGTCCATGTGGCTTATCAGCGTGTAGTCCCGGGGCCACTGATGGTGGACCAGCGCGACGGCGTTCTTCAACCGGTCAGCGTACTTGCGAAGCGCACCGGCCACCGCGCGGGCCTCGGGGATCTCCATCTTCTCATAGGCGTGATTGCCGGGATCGACATCGTGCGTGCCCCAGTGCTGGGCCGACTCGTGCCCGTCGGGGTTATGGGAAGGGATCATGTAGAAGACGACCTTGCGCAGGTAGTCCTCGTTCTCAGGCTTGGTGGCCAGCTCGTAGGCGAAGTCCAGGCAGGCCTCGGCGCCGGCGGGTTCGTCGCCGTGATAAGGCCCGACGATGATCATCTGTTTCTTCCCGGCGTCGGGCGCGGACCAGTCGCTGACGCGCAGAAGGTACATCTCGCGTCCAAGAGCCGAAGAGCCGATCTTCTCAAGCTTGCAGTGTTCGTTGCGGGCCAACTCCTCAAGCCGGGCCTCGGCCGTGGTGTCCCAGCAGCAGACGCCCTGCTCAACGGTAACCGAGGCCTTCATCGCCGCGCTGTAGCCTGCCGGCCTCCCGCCGCGCCCGCGCCGCTGCGGCCGGGCCACTGAGACCTCGAAGCGGTACTCCTTCTCGGCCTGGCGGACCTGCCAGGGCAATTGTACGGTCCAGCGGATTTCCTTCCTCCGGGACAGGCCAACCGTGGCCGTCCAGGCAGGTTCGGCCTTCTCGCCAGCGATGGCCAGGCCCACCACTTCCGCGGCGGGGGTGCAGGTCAACTCCACCTGCGAATCCCTGAGATCCACGCCGTTGGGCTCGATGGTGGCGACGACCTCAACCTTGCCGCCGCGGGGAATCCTGAGCTTGTGCACCGTGTTGGTCTGGAGTTCCTGCTCCGGCCAACCGACGGCGACCTCAAGCCTCGGCGGCTGCTTGGGGGCCTCGGATGTGGCGGGAGCGGAGGAGGTGGTCTGGCCGAGGGCCAGGCATAGCAGCAGCAACTGGCATGTCATGGTCTTGCCCTTGCAGAAGGACCTGTTCCGTCATCCGCGCGCAAGAAAGCGCGCCGCCGCAAGGATAGCAGAGCGCGCCGGACAGCTCAAGAACGGCAGGCGGGAAACCGCCGTGGAAGCGTTACATCTGCACTGTCAGAGTCTGGCCGTTCACCTCCAGATCGACGGCGTACCGGTCAATCTTGACGACCTTCGCCGGGCCGACCGTGTCGCCGACGCGGACGGACTTGCCGTTGATGATCGCCGTCGCCCCTTCCGGGCCTCGCATCACGGCGGTCAGCTTGAAGTCGTCCTTGCTCACCGCCGGGACTACCAGGGCCGGGACCGGCGCGGGCTGGAGAGCGGGGGCAGGCTTGGCAGTTGCCGTTTGGGCGGGCCTGGCCCTCTCTGCCTCTGCTGACTTCGGTTGGCCAGTGCCGACTGCCGGCATCAACGAGGCGGCAACGGCGCCTGGGGCCTGAGTGGGCGCCTGCACGGCCGCCGGCGCCGGGGTCGCAGACACAAGCGGCTGGGCGGCTGGCTGAACGTCGGGGGCCCCGATGGAATCTCCCTGCCGGGGCGCCTGGACGGGCGTGCTATCCCGCGGCGCTCCGGGTGAGGCCGTCGCCACCGACGGCGAGGCGCGCAAGGCCATGTCAGTCACCAGCCAGAGCCCGACGCAGAGGGCCACCAAGGCCAGTACTGACACCACCTTGGCTGCCGGTTGGCCTTTGCCTTTCCTGCTGGACCCGGTAACCTCCCGCATTGCGGCGTAAGCCGAGAACGAGTTGCTGCCGGCCTTCTTTTCCTGTTCGGCCTTCTTGAGGGCTTCGTTTATCAGACTCATCATCCTGCCTCCCTGAGTTCGCGTATGGCGGTCTTCACTAGCCCGCGGTCAATCTGCCACGTGTTGTAGACGTATCCGGCCAGCAGGGCCTTGTCGCTGACGGCGTTGATCAGCCGGGGCGTGCCGCCGGAAAACTCGTATATCTCCTTAACGGCCTCCGGATCAAACCGCACGACGTCGCTCACCTGGCCGTCCGCCCCGGCCACCCGCAGGCGGTGGTTGAGGTAGTCCTGGGTCTCTTCCCTGCTGAGCTTGCCAAGGTGGTAGCGGACCGTGATCCTCTGGGCGAGCTGACGGAACTTGGGCTTGTCGAGCTTGTCGCGAAGCTCCGGTTGGCCCACCAGGACGATCTGGAGGAGCTTCTGCCTCTCGGTCTCCAGGTTGCTCAGGAGGCGGGCCATCTCGAGCGTCTTGTCGGGCATGTCCTGGGCCTCGTCGACGATCAGGACGGCGTCCTTCCCGCCGGCGCTGACCTCCAGAAGGAACTGGTTCAGCATCTCCAGGCAGCGGAGCCGGTCCAACTGTTTAGTGGTGATGCCGAACTCCGCCAGCGCGGCCCGCAGGAGCTGCGTCTCGCTGAGGAGGGGGTTGAGGATCAAGGCCGTGTGGAAGCCGTCGCCCAACCTGTCAAGCAGGACGCGGCAGAGGGTGGTCTTGCCCGCGCCGACCTCGCCGGTCAGCAGGATGAAGCCCCGCCGCTGCCGTATCCCGTACAGCAGGTAGTTCAGCGCCTCCTGGTGGTGGGCGGCGACGAACCAGTAGCGAGGATCGGGCGTGATGTTGAAAGGCTCTTCCTTGAGCCTGTAAAACTGCCCATACATTATATTTACCTCTTGGCGAGGCTTGCCTGGCGATCGCCGCGCCCGGGTTTCCCGTCACATGTTCCTTCGGCAGGCGGCAAGGCCCACTTAACCAGCAAGAGCAGCCTTTCCGTCATTCCCGTCATACTCGTCATGAAACTGGCGAACGCTTTGGTCACATACAGTTTGCCTTCCCAGCCAAAATGTCCTATGCTTCTACTGACGGATAGGCTGCTCGAGCCGGTTTGCCGGCAGCAGCCAGCTTGAGGGACAATGGCGATGAAGAAGCTGTTAGTGCTCATACTGCTCGCGGCGGCCTTCGTGGGAGGCTACTGCGCTGGCCAGCGCCCCGGCGCCCCGGACATCGCCACCTTGGCTCGCCAGACCTACGCCAAGGCCAGCCAGGCCAGTGGGACGGCGGCGGGGCTGGTGGATAGCGTGTCCCGGCAAGTGGCCAAGGAAGGACAGAAGCCCGCCCCGACAGTCACAGCCTCCGTCGGGATCTGCCCGTTGGACCAGTGGGGACCCAACGGCCCTCGGCGTTAGCGTTGCCGTCGTGTCGGCCAAGCCAAAGCGCCAGGCCGGCGCCAAGCCGTCAGGGCTATCCCGGTGACCCCTCCTCTGGCATCCCTTCACCCCTGTTTCGGATCTGGCTGCATCGCGGACGTTGGCCCCTTGGCTCTGCCCGTGGCCGTGGCCTTATAAGGCGCCCCGCGCTAATCCAGGCCGTACTCGGCCGGTATGAACTTGCTGGTGTCCACTTCCTTCATCATCTGCCAGGTAAACTCGTCCTGCTCTTGGGGCATGGAGTCCACCGCTGAAGCCATCATGTCCAGCCAGGTAAGTTCGCGAGCCTCTATCCTCACCCGCCCGGCCTGGCGGCCATGCCGGAGTATCTCAATTGCCTTCCTCGCCGTCTCCCTGCCGGCCTGGTAATGGTCGCCGGAGCCGATGATCGTCCGTGCTATGGAGATCACGTTGTCCGGGGCGAGGATGTACGCCTGCGGATCCAGAGGGGCGTCGGAATCAACCAGCCAGTCCCTGAGCTTCAGGGCCCCCTGCCTGCCGTCGGCAGAGGCCCTGTTCAGCAGACGGCAGTCGTATGTCAACTGCTCCATGCTGACGGTGGGGGCCATGCCGCCCAGCAGCTTAACGTTCTGGACCGACTCGTTGCTCCAAAGGTCCCCGTACGCCATCGGCAGGTTGCCCAGGGGGCTGAGGTGGGCGCACGCGGCCGACTTGCCTTCCATCGACATCGGGCAGCCGGTGATGGCCTTGAGGAAGGGGTTCTCGTAGGCGCAGTCCTTGCCGGGTCCGACGGCCCCGCACTGGTAGGCCACCAGGGACCGGACCGCCGAGACGGCCCTGTCCACCGCCGCGAACACGCGCGGGATCATCTTCCGGTCGGCAAGGACCATCGCGGTGTTGGCGAACCCGCAGGCCGTGTCGCCCGCGGGGTGGACGCCGCAGGCCGCGGCGATTCCGGCGATTCGAGTCCAGATGAACTCCATGTCGCGCACGCCCATCACGCACAGGGCGAATATGGCCTGCCGTATGTCGGCCGCGACGATCGCCTCGTCGTGGACCTCCTTGCCGCCGGCCGACTCGACGCTGAGCAGTTCGGCCCCGGCCTCCGCGCAGGCCTGGAAGACATCCATCATGTCTTGCAGATGCCTGCCGCTCCGCATGACAGGGGGGCGGACCATCTCGCGGTTGTCGTTGGGCGTCATGCGCAGCGCGGCCGGCAGGTGGGTCTTGGCGTGGGCGTCGGCCAGGCAGTCCAGCAGGAGCTTGCACAGGTCGATCGCCCATTCGGGTTTCTCGGTCATCGCGGGCACGGTCTCGAACTCCATCACCACGCCGGGGGCGCTCAGGTCGGCCGCCCTGGCCAGGGCCTCGGTGGCCATCTGGCGGTAGTGCTGACGGGCCGTCGTGAAAGACTGCTCGTTCAGCAGCATCACCGGGAGCGTAAAGTTCAGCTCCGGGTAGACGGTCCCGCCGCCGATGACCAGGCCTGCCCTGGTTGGGACCGGCTTGGGCGCCACGCCGAAGACCAGGCCGTCAGATTGCTCGATCGCCAGCTTCGTGAAGTTCTTCACCGTTGGCCCTTCAGTTCAGCAGCCAGTTCGTGTCCACCGCCATTCAGACAACGGGTATCACTGTAATGCCAAAGTGGCGCCGCAATCTTGGGCTCACATGGCAATATCGTGGCAATTTGGTGATATGAATTGTTCCCCTGACGCCCCGCTGCTACTAGCCCTGCCGCTTGAGGCGGTATTGGCGGGGCGTTGTGCCGGTGTAACCGCGGAAGACCTTCGTGAAGTAGCTCTGGTCCTTGAAGCCAGTCTCCATCGCCACGGCCGCCAGCGGCTTGTCGGTGCGGGCGAGCAGTTCGCAGGCCCGGTCTGTTCGCATCTGGTTGAGCAGATCGATGTACGTTCTCCCCATGTGGCGCCGCATCACTCTGGACAAGTGTGCTGGCGAAACGTGCGCCGCCTTGGCCGTGTCGTCCCGGGATATCGCCTGGCAACACCGCTCGGTCATGTGCGCCATCGCCACCGAGACGATGTACGAGGGCGGCCTGCCTTTGCGGCTGCGGATGGCGTCCATGATCCTTTCCAGCATCTCGTGAAGCCAGGGCGCCAGTTGCTCCTCCGAATGGATGCGCGACAACTCCGATATGCCGGCGAAGTTCTCTCCGAAAACGCTCTCGGGGTTTCCCCCGGCCTCGACGGCCGTGCGGCACATGCTCACCGCAAGCTCCATGAAGAAGCTCTTGACCAGGTCGAGCCTGGAACCGGCCTGGTGGTGCATCGCGGCCAGCATTCGGTTGAGCATGCCGCGGGCCTCAGGCCGGTCGTCCTTGCGGATCGCGGCGATCAGCGCCGGCTCGTCGCGGAGGTACATCTCTCTTACGTCCAGGCATGGCGGGAGCTTAATCTGGTGGATGGCCTCGGCGCGGCGCTGCTCGCGCGAGTACTCTCTGCGCCGCGATTCGAGCAGAGCGGCATTGGTGATGTTAGCTTCCTCGGCCAGCGCCCTCAGGTCGGCGCAGGCCGCCCGAAGGTCCAGGGCCGCCGCGCCGCTGCGGTCGGGGAAGACCTTCCGCTCGGCGACGGAGGCCACGAGGCCGCCTACCAGCTCGGCGTTCCGCATGAGCGGCACGGCCCAGACGAGGCGGTCGCCCGGCCCGAAACTCACCGCCGGCTCGCCCCAGCGAAGCGTCTCGGCGATTGCGCGGCGATAGGCCTCGCCTCGCTTGGCGTCGCTCGCTGCCGTTGGGTGGATCGTCCTGCCATGCGCGTCAGTCGCCTCCAGCGAGACCTTCCACTTGCGGCAATAGGCCCGCCGCAAACCTGCGAACGTCTTGCCGTCCAGACCGATCTGACCTGTGCCAGGCATGCCACGAAATTATCACGTTTCCCCGGACCAACGCCAGCCAACCGCCTGCCCTTCGGTCCTGTCCCGACAGGTGTGCCCCCTCGGCATGTGATTATCGTGCCATACCCGCCGCTACCGCAGGGCCGCCAACTTGACCGCCGCGGCGACCTGCTCGACCGATCCGGCCCCGTCCACCCGCCGCAAGGCGCCCTTCCACTGGTAGTAGTCGATCATTGTCTGGACTTCCCTGTGGTAGGCCTCCAGGCGGCGCTTGATTGCCTCGGTGTCCTTGTCGTCCGCACGCTCCTTGAGCGGCTGGCCGCACTGGTCGCATACGCCAGCCTTCCTTGGCCTGCGGTTGGCGCCGTAGAGTATGCCGCATTTGCCGCACTCGCTCCGGCCGCCCAGCCTCTGGATGGCCGTCCGGTCGTCCAGCTCCAGCAGCACCACCCTGTCGATCGGGCAGAGGTATTCGATCGCCGCAAGCTGCACCGCGCTGCGGGGGAAGCCGTCGAGTATGAAACCGCCCTTGGCGTCGTCCTGCTTGAGGCGGTCCGCCACCATGCCTATCACCACCGCGTCGGGAACGAGCTGGCCATCGTCGGTGTACTGCCGAGCCCTTTTGCCGAGCTCGGTGCCGGTCGAGATGTTCGCCCGGAATAGGTCGCCGGTGGAGACGTGGGGGAGTCCCAGGCTCTCCGCCAGCAGCTTCGACTGCGTTCCCTTGCCCGCGCCCTGCACGCCCATCATCACTATTCTCATTCTAGCTTCCAACTCCACTGCCATGCCGGTCGCCGTCCGCCTGCCCCTCCAGCCGAGCCGACCTGGCCGCAGACTGGTCGGCAAGGCCAGAAAACCTAGCCTTCGCCTCGCGCTAAATCAAACCCAAACCGACGGCCTCGCCGCGGGCGGGGCGTCCGGCAGCCTCACCGGTATTCCGCACGAGGCGAGGTGTTCCTTCATCTGCCTGATCGTGTATATGCCGAAATGGGCTATCGACGCGACGAGCACAGCCGCCGCCTTGGCGAAGAGGATGGCCTCGCTGAGGTGTTTGAGCTTACCTGCTCCGCCAGAGGCTATCACAGGCAGCGAGACATTCGTGGCTATGGCTCGCGTCATGCGTATGTCGTAGCCGGCCTGCGTGCCGTCGGCGTCCATGCTGGTGGCCAGGATGGCCCCCGCGCCTAACACCTCGACCCGCCTGGCCCATTCCTGAGCGTCGATGCCCGTCGCCTTCCTGCCGCCGCGGACCATCACCTGGAAGCCGGATGGCGCCTTCCTCGACTTCCTGGCGTCGATCGCGACGGTTATGCGCTCGGGTCCGAACTTCTCGGCCGCCTGCCGGATCAGCTCGGGCTTCACGACGGCTGCGGTGTTGATCGACACCTTGGCCGCGCCCGCGTCGAACAGCCGCTGCATGTCGTCCAAGCTGCTCACGCCGCCGCCGACCGTCAGGGGGACCTTGATCCGCCTGGCTGTTCGCCAGACCGCGTCGAGCGTGGTCTTCCTGCGTTCGATGGTGGCCGTGATGTCCAGGAACACCAGTTCGTCGGCCCCGGCCTTGTCGTAAGCGGCCGCCGCCTCCGCCGGGTCGCCGATCTGCCGCAGCTCGACGAAGTGAACGCCCTTGACCAGCTTTCCGTCCTTCACGTCGAGACAAGGTATTACGGCCTTGGGTCTCATCTGTCTTGCTCTTTCGAGAGCCTTTGCTGCTTGGCCTGTCGCGTCACGCCGCCCGCCGCCGCCCGCGGACAACATGGATAATAGTACCATCTTGCTATCCCGGCAGGGGGCCGACCATGCCACCTTTGACAATCCGTCCTACCAATCGCCCAGCGGGGTGGCCTTTGGCGCTTCGATGGCCCGGCCGTCGGGCCAGGCGGGGCTGAGCAGGACGATGATCGTCACGTCGCCCGACTGGTCGGGCAGCTTGATGACGAGCCTGCTGACGCCCTTGTTCTCGGCCTCGGGGGGCTTGCGTTCGGCCGACTCGGCGGCAAAGGTCGCTCCCCGCGGCGCGACGATCTCGGCGGCCAGGCGCTTGCCGTTCAGCGTGAGGGTCGCGCGCGGGCCCTGGCACTCTATCGTGGCCTGTGTGATCATCCCCCACGTCACGCCGCAGGCTTCCTTAAGCTTGATCTCATCCTGCACGAGCACAGCCCGCCGCCCGGCGACGAGCTTCAGGCCACGGTGCACCTTGTCGGCGCGGTTGGCGTATGCCAGGGACGTGTCCACTATCGCATAGGGCTCGTCCAGGCCGCCCTTGAAGGAGGTTATCTTAGCCTTGCCGGCCGCCAGTTGGTTGCCGTCCTGAAGCACCGGGACGTTGTGCCCCGCCGAGCAAATGCGGAAGTAGCGCCAGCGCTGGCTGTTGTCGGCGAACATCGTGAAGTAGCCCGGCAGCGAGTAGCTGTCGCCGCCGAGGTCCATCGCCCACCGCTGGCCAAGCGCGTCGACGACAAACGTTCCGAGGTCCAGATGCGCGTGGCCGACGGTGTTGCGGCCTCCCTTGATGCACGCGAACAGCCCGTCGGCGTCCCACGAGCCGCGGAAGACGGCGATGTCGACGATGCCGTCCATCAGCACGTCGAGCTTGCCCGTGAAGGGCTTCGGTTCGTCCGGGCGCCAGTACCAGACGACGTGCTGCGGACTGGCTTTCTTGTCGGCGATCCTTGCGTTCTCGATGGCCACCAGATCGGGCTTCTGGTAGCGCCTGGCCAGCCAGAAGAGGAACGGCGTGCTCCTGGGAGGGCTGTCCGACGCATCGGCGTAGTTGAATATCCTGCCCGTCGGCCCGGTGAGGTAGGTGGGGGCAAAGCCCGTGTTGGCCAAGCCGGGCGAATCCGACATGCCGAAGTCCTCGCCGAGGGCGGTCTGGAACGCCGCCAGCGCGTACACGGCGCCCACGTTAGTCATGTTCCAATAGCCCGGGCCCTCCGGCCAATCGCCGCCGGTGTCGAACGAGGCGATGCCGATCGGCAGGCGCTGGCGGATGGACTCCAGCAGCTCGCCGGCCTCGGCTGGGTGCTCGTCGGCAACGGCAAGTGCGGCCATCGCCAGGCCCCTGTTGCAGTAGGGATTGAAGTTGTACATGTCCTTGGTCCACCACGCGTTGAGCCGGTGTGACTTCAGGCCGGGATCAACGGCTTTCTCCATGAGGACGGCGGAAACCGTCTTGCGGTCTTCCGGCTTCAGGTAGCCGTAAAGCCAGTCGTAGGCGAGCGCGACCGCGTGGGCCGCGTCGGTCCTGGACAGTATGTCGTTAGGCGCCCACTCGTCCATGGAGCAGGCCTGGAGAACGGACTCGCGTAACTGTCGGGCGTAGTCCTCCTTGCCTGTCCATCGCCAGGCCAGGCCCAGCGTCCAGGCCGGCTGGACGATATCCCTTGAACTGTTCAGCTTCGGCGCCTGCCCTGCCGGCGGGCACATGCCGTCGGCCGCGTCGAGAACGTCCTTGACATACCTGGCCAGTAGCTCGTCCCGGTTGACCTGGGCCTTGAGCTTGGCCAGGCGGTCGTCGGTCAGTATGATCCGCGGGTGGGCGGCCTTGAGGTTCTTCAGGATCGCGGTCTGCCCTGCCTGCTCTGCGACAGGCTTGATCGGCTCGAGCTGCTTGCGAGGCGAGCCGAGTTGGAAGGAACCGGCGACGAGCAGTACCGCGGCCGAGAGGGCAAGGTTCATCGACTGTCCTTTCCGAGGGCGTCGGAATGATCGATAGCAGGGACGGATATCCTTCTTGTCCCGATCATCACTGTTACCATATCAGCCCACAAGGCGGGGCGTCAGCCGGCGGGACGCACCTCGTAGGCGTAGACGCGGGCGCACTGAAGACGCAGGAAAACCGTGGCCGACGGCGTTGGCGGGATCACGGCGCCGGTCTTCCACACCGCCTTTTCGCCCGTGCTGCCCCGGGTCAGCGGTACACTATCCTCAAAGGTGTGGACCTTCACGCCGCCTTCGGTCTGCAATTCGGCGTGTATGCAGCCGTCGGGCTTGGCGATCTCGTAGTTGATGAACACCTCGCTGGGCTTCTCGATTCGCCCGAGGTTAATCCTGAAGGAACCTTCGGGGTCCGACTCGAACCCGAACAATTGCCACTTCGGCCAGCGGGCAAAGCTGATCCCCGAGCCGCCGAGTTTCTTGTCGTATTCCGCCCAAGGCGGAGCGGGCTTCCATTCCGGCGTCAGGCCGAACCCGTGCGAGGTCGGCTTGCCGGAGAAGTAGAGGCGGTGTTCGTCTCCCACCTCGACCACGTTGGATGCGGTGTTGATCCAGCCGCTCCTGGCCCACGGGACGTTGGTGTGATCGATGAAGAGCGGCCGGCCCGGCACGTGGAACCAGCGCCCGCCCGGCTCCGGCTGATAGACCAGCGTCACGTCCGAGGTGCCGTATAGGGCGTAGCTGCACGGGCCGGGCCAGGTGTAGGGCAGTTCGTGCCAGTAGTTCCACAGGAACCCCACCGTCGCTTGCCCAGCCGCCTGCATGCCCAGGCCGTAGTAGTCGCAGGAATGAAACCCGCGTGTCGCGGCGAGCATGTCGTCGAACTCGTCGGCGTACAGCGCCGAGACGGGATCGGACCAGACGCCCTGACGGCACTCGGCCGTGTGGATGTTGCGCCGCCCCATCCGCATCCACCGTAGCTGGTACTTCAGCGCCGTCAGCCCGCAGCGCCGCCCCGGGTGGTAGATGCTGGTGATGACGTCGAAGGCGTTCCATCGCGGCTGGGGCGAGTCGAGCAGCCAGTTCAGCCCGTCGGCCGAATGGGCCGTATAGTAGCCCTTGGTCGTGACGTCCGGATGGCAGCAGTACAGGTCCTTGTACCCGCACCCGGTGGCGCGGTACCGGTGCGACGGGGGGCTATCCGGGTCGATGAACACCGTGCCGCTGTGCAACCCCAGGTTGGTCAGGTTGTTGGGCCCGGGGCCGTAGGGCAGCAGGCCGAGCGGCGGTTTGGTCCAGGAGATGCCGTCTTCCGACTCGGCGTGCGCCAGCATGGCCGGGTCGTCCCACGTGTCCTGGGGACAGGGCTGGTACCACATGCGGAACTTCCCGCCGTCGCGCAGCACGCTGCCGTAGAGGCAGACGCCGCCGCCGTCGGCGAACGTGTCCGGCCGGACCACGGGCTCCGGGTGAATCTCCGGCCTGCGCTGGATGAAGTTCAGGTGTCCGCTGAAGGCGCCGAGGTTCGTGCGAGACTCGAAGAGAAGTTCCATTGCGTTCTCCTACCGCTACAAGATGCCGACGCCGCAGCCGCCATG
>Ga0315279_10005047_pt1 | contig 17359 bp, 17 predicted proteins | sample YL17G06_20_MG_FD_203694 | JGI IMG/M metagenome (GOLD analysis project Ga0315279, IMG submission 203694) | Sediment microbial communities from Yellowstone Lake, YNP, Wyoming, USA - YL17G06_20 | ecosystem: Environmental > Aquatic > Freshwater > Lake > Sediment | place: USA: Wyoming | collected... | reverse complement strand
TGAAAAAGGGTTAATACACTATTGGTTTAATAAAAAACTTTTAAGAAAAGAATTTAAGAATTTTAAAATTTATGATATCTGGATTGATTCTAAAAAAAGACATTATTGTCTTTTGGCAGAATTAAAAAAATGAAAAAATATCCAAATGTTGCCGTAGTAGTTATATTAAGATGTAAAGACAGGATTTTGATATTGAAGCACAAAAGTGGCAAATTTAGTTTTCCTGGTGGCAGGATGGAGTGGGGAGAGTCAATTTTAGGAGCTTTATATAGGGAGCTTAAAGAGGAGTTAAACTATTCTCTAAAGAAAGAACCGGAATTATTCAGTGTTTTTAATTATATTTCCGAAGACAAAAAACGGCATACCGTTTTTATTAATTATATTTATCCATTAGACAAAAAGCCGGAACTTTCTTCTCCTGAGAAACTTGAAATTCTGTGGCTTACGAAGAAAGAATTAATATCAAAAAATATAACTAAAGATAAGAAGTTTTTAGATAAAGTGTTTAAGTATAAAGAGTTTAAATCTTTTAAGACTTGACAAGAAAATTCAACACCTTATTATTAAATTAGATAAAGAATATGGCTCAAAAATCAACACAAAAATTAACTATAAAAGAAATCGAAAAGCTTCTTAATCAGCAAACAGTTGTTATTCTTGATGCGGTAGATGAGAAACTTAAAAAGATGGAGTTGCGGATAGATAAAAAAATAGATAAATTAACTACTACTCTAGATAAGTTTCTGAAAAGAATGACCGATTTAGAGGATGAATTTATTATAATGAAAGAGGATCTAAAAAGAGTCAAGGCAGTATTAAAAGAAAAATTAGGCGTAGCCTTAGATTAAATAAGCACCAATATTGTTATTTTTAAAGAGCTTCTTAACGGGCTCTTTTGTTTTGGAGAAAAGTGACGCATAATAAAATAGTGTTTAATTATAGAATTGAAATATGAAACCAATAATTCTTGCGTCAGCATCTCCGAGAAGGAAAGATTTATTGAAGCAGATAGGAATCAATTTTGAAATAGACCCCAGTAATTATCAGGAGGAAAAACATTTAAATTTAGAACCCCACGAACTCGCAAGGTATTTATCTTTACAAAAAGCCAAAGACGTTGCACTAAGGCATAAAAACTCAATAATTATAGCCGCTGATACCTTTGTCGTGTTTGAGGGGAAAATTATCAATAAACCCAATTCTGAGGAGGAAGCGAGGGATAGACTAAAAAAAATGAGCGGCAGGCCTCATTCTGTGATTACGGGGTTTACGATTATAGATACAGAAATCAACAAGATAGTTTCCAAGTCAGTGGAGACAAAAGTATACTTTAAAAATATTACCTCAGAAGAAATTGACTCTTATGTGGCTTCGAAAGAACCAATGGATAAAGCTGGTGGTTACGCCATACAGGGATTAGGGGGCGTTTTGATAGATAAAATTGAGGTAGATTACTATAATGTGGTTGGGTTGCCTTTAGCCGTACTTGTAGAAGAGCTTAAAAATTTCGGAATTAAAGTTTTATAAAATAAGTTCTAACGTAGTTAATAACCCCAGTTTTTAATATTCGCCAATGAGGTTTGCCCCGTAGGAAGTTTTCTTTCCTACTGGGGTGTTTTTTTGTGCAAGGAACGCTCCTTTATTTTGGGTGAAAATACTGTTAAGTACTTGACAAAACCCCTTAATTGACTACAATTGTAGTATAATTGAGTACAGGAAGTGTAAATTCACCAGTTGCTCAAAATATGGAAACTAAAATTATTCACCAAAAAAACTTATCGCCAGAGTGTTGGTCAGTTCAATTCTGGGGTAAAAATTGTTATAAAACTCGCGAGTATTACCACGCAAAAGAGCGTGGAGGTAAAAACATAATTAAAAATGGTAAAAATGTTTTATTAATTGGTGGTGTTGCGACAGGCAAAACGGAATTAATGAAGAGAATATGCAATCGGTTTGATCTTACTGCCGTTGATTCTGGTAAGTATTTTAGGCTGTTTGCGCATCTTCTTTTAAAGAAAAATGACTTTAATCCAGATTTTGAACTTATAAGAAATGGCGATATGATTGAAAATGGGAGAATTATACGATTATCTGATAATACGCTCAAATCTTTACCTCTTGAAGATATACAAATTAAGAAAACAAATTGCGGAGATAAGTTTTATTACCACGAAAAAGATATTACTGATTTTCTTGATACAAATAAAATAGATAATTTAGTGCCCATAATATCTAAATCATCATTTGCAAGGAAATTTGCTTGGTCTATTATTGAAAAACATCATAATGACGGAATGGTATTGACTGCTCATTCTTTATCGGATATTGATACTACAGATTTTAGAATTATAAATTTAAGGGCTAATAATAAAGTGTCGGCCGAAAGGTTAATGAGAAGAAATCCAGAAAAGTATTCTTCTTTTGAAATGGCAAAAAAACATGTGATAGAAAGGAACAAAAAAGACAATATCGGTAAAACAGAAAAATTGATCAGTGGGTATTTTGGAACTTTAGTGATAGATACTTCTAAATTGACAATAAATAAAGTTTTTCAAATAGCTTGTGATTGGTTGACAGAAGAAGCCAATGAAATAAAAATTAGGGTAGAATTTCAAAATATCAACAACGTTAAGAAATCGGATTTTGTTTGGCGAATTAATAAAAAATTAGAATATATCAGACAAAAGACCGAAAAGATTATAGAAAAATTGTTAATTCCTTCTACCATTGATAAATTTGATTTAATTTTACAAACATTAATTCATTATGCTGGTAATCCTAAAATTGAATTAAGGAAAGAAATTTTAAAGCAAATAAATAAAATATCAAAAATAACTAAAAAGCGTGATTATCTGCCGATTCATTACTCAATCAATCGGAATCCATTTAATTGCAAGAAATTAGAAATAAGAAAAGCTGAATTAATAAAACCAATAATTTTTAGAAGAATTCCTAGAGAATTAAGCTATAAATTTGAAGAAGCTTTCCATTATTTACATAAAGGAAGACTAGACAATATTTATTGTTTTGGAGCTTTTCTGGAAAATGATGATTTCCCATTTGCTTTTGTTTCTTATTCAAAGATTGGTAGAGATTACAAACAAGAGATGCTTGATTATTTAGGGATTGAACCAAGATTAGTTTTAGAAATGACTAGGGCTTGGAACACTTCTTGGTCTCCTAAGAACACAATGAGTTCTTTGTTTACTTTTGCTCATAAAGAATTGCAACAAATTTGGAAAGAGAAGATAAAAAACGGCAATGAATATAAGTCACTATCAGGGATTCTTACTTCGATTAATCCAAATCTTGGATTTAAAGCCAACGCTTTTAAGGGAGTAGGTTTTGACGTTATAGGATTAAAACCGACACAATTCACTTATTACAAAAATAACGGAAATCTAACTTATATTCCAAGAAGAGATTTAATTAAAAAACTCGGTCTTGTAAACACTAATCAATTATACGGACATAAGAATTTTGCTACTAATGAGATTGATTTAGTTCCTACTTGTGAGATGTTGGTTTTATTTGACATTAGAAAACAAGTAGAATTAAGAGAAAAACCAATTTATATTATAAATGAAGAAAAATACAATTATACCAAATAGAATTATCATCGCTACCAAAAATCTTGATAAATTTAAAATAACATCAGAGTTATTATCAAAATTTGGTTTAAAAGGACAATACTTCAACCTCAATGATTTTAAAATTGAAAATTCAAAAGAATATGGAAACACCATAGAAAGAGCTAAACAAAAAGCAGTTAATTGCAGAAACTATCTTAAATCAAAAGAAAAAGAATTAGAAAATACAATCATCGTTGGAATAGATGATGAAATTGTAATTGAAAAAGAAAGAAAAACTGGAGAAGATTCTAAGGATATGACTAATAAAATTTTAAGTGGCGATAATTTGAAAATAGGAGATATTATAAAAGTGATGAGAATTTATTATTTTATTTTTTCCAATGGGAAAAAAACTTCCATAAAAACAACGGTGCCATTTGTTTATTTAAATAATAAAAAAGAAGTAAAAAGAGAAGATAGTAAATATCCGCTTAGCAAGGTTTTGGGACATTTAGGACAGAAAAAATGTGTTTCAGAGATGACGCAGAAAGAAACTCTTAATTATAATTTATTCTGGAGCAAAAATTTGCAGAAAATAAGTAAGAAATAAACTATTCCGTTCCTTATTTTTTAAAAATATAGAAAAATGCGAAATCTGCAAAAAAGAAGTTATTGAGAATCTTTGAGATTTATTCGGAAAAAGAACTTGTTTCATTTGCATAGAGAAGCTAAAAAATTATCAAAATATAACAGTAATAAATCAGCTCTTTGAGAACCGAACCACGGGTTAATCAAAAAACAAAAGGAGGGATAAGACAAATTGGAAAAGTCGTTTGGATTGTTAAAGCCAGATTGCCTAAAAAGAGGAATTGAAAAAGAAGTGTTAACGGCAGTAGAATCTTCAGGGTTAAAGATCGTAGCGATGAAAAGAATAAGATTGACAAGGCAAAACGTGGATATCATATGGTCACATTGCAGAGAAGCGAAGTTCTACGAAGATATGGTTAACTTCTCTACTTCTGGAGACTGCATTGTCTTCATCGTAGAAGGAAAAAACGCTATTAGCAGATTGAGAAACTGGATGGGCTATTACGAACCATCAAAGGCAAAAGAAGGAACAATAAGACACCTATTCGGGACATCGGCAATGGAAAACGTTATACACGGTTCGTCTGATGAGGAAGCATACGAAAAAGAAAAAGCTCTTTTTTTTCAATATGGGCGATAAATATAAATAACGTCCCTTTCTATCAAAGGTCTTGGCTTTTTATAGTCAAGACTTTTTTATTGTATTAGATTAATATTGCTATTGACAAACATATTGTATTTGGCTACAATTGTAGTAGAATTAATTACAAGATTCATGGACTTAATTGGATTATTTAGATCAAAAACAAGAGAAAAAATACTAAGGTTTTTCTTTTTAAATACCGAGAAAAAATGCTACTTAAGAGAATTGGAAAGAATCCTTCATCTTCCTGTTGGAAATATCCGTCGGGAGCTTGTATCTTTGGAAAAATCAGGTCTTTTTAAGAAAGAGAATGTCGGTAACTTAGTTTATTATTCTCTAAATAAAAATTCACCGTTTTTTGATGTTTTTAAGGACACTATCTTTAAAATAAAAGCAAAAGGTAAAAACATAAAAAGTAGCAAAAATAAGAGCTTATTTGTTATTAAGAAAGGTGACTTAGATTTACTGCTTTCAAGAATAAGTGAATTAAAAAGTATTTTGGAAAATTTCCAGATTTCCGGAAAACTGTCACAAAAGAAAATTGAACTTGAAAAATTTCTCGATTTACGATCATTTATCAAGAATCGTGAGGTTGTTAAAGTAAGGAAAATCCGAAAAAATACCTAAAAAAGAGTTTTGATAAAAAACTCTTTTTTATTTCAATCGGTAAAATATTATTTCCATATTTTTTAATTTATGATGCTATATTCTATTGAAAAAATAAGAGGAATTATCCTTGTAGCTTCCGGTCTTTTGAACTCAATTTTTGCTTTATTTATTTGGATCAGAGGAAAAACTAAAGCAACTTTTTATTTAGGTTTCGTTGCACTTTTTTCTGCCATATATTCATTCATTTATGGCACGGCATTCCTTGTTGCAGGAAATAAATTATTTTGGATTCGAGCTACTTGGTTAGGAGTATTTATTTTACCCGCCTATATTACTTTTGTTTATTATTTTACAGAAAAAACTAAATATCTTAAGTTAAAATCTTTCCTTTGGTACTTAGGTGCAATAGTTCTTAGTTACCTTGCTCTGGCCACTCCTTATATTGAGAAAACTAATAATCCAGTATATCCGTATGTCGATCCAAACGAATACGGACCATTAGCTCCATGGGGAAGAGCGTTCATTATTGTTTGTTTAGCCACATGCTTTATTTATCTTTTGATCGGTTTTTTAAAAAATCAAGGATTAAAGAAAGCACAGTTGAAATATTTTATTTTAGGGATAAGTGTTTATACTATCGGTGGATTATTTACTGCCGGTATTATCCCTCTTTTTAATCCTGCATTTAGTTACATTGACATATCAGCCGTTTTGTCTGTTTTTTGGGTTGGTTTAACAACTTATGCTATTTTTAAAAGAGAACTTTTTGAAATTAGGATAATTTTAACCGAGCTCTTAGTTGGTATATTCAGCATTTTTCTTATCATTCAAATATTCCTTTCTAATTCTTTTTGGCAATACTTATGGAATATTAATATCTTTATTGTTTTTCTTTTCTTTGGTTACTTATTTATCAAAAGTATTTTTAAAGAAATTAGAATTAAGCAGAAAATAGGTGAAGCAAGCTGGAAAGTTCTAGAACAGGGAGAAGTAGTATCTGAAAATTTCAAAAAAGTGATGTCAAACAGAGAAGGTCTTCTCAAAGAATGGTTTCTGTCTGATGTGAATAAAGAATTGGAAATAAATGCTTTAAGGAGTAAAATTAAGGAATTAGAAGAAAAACTCAAAGAAAAAGGATAAAATTCTTATGAATTTTTTCACATTATATACGTTACCACCATTATTAAGTTCAATTTTGTTTCTAATTTTGGGAGTTTCTGTCTATTGGAATAATCGAAAATCCATTATTAATAAAACTTTTCTTCTCGTATGTTTTGTCACTTTTTGGTGGCAATTTTCCTGGTTTATACTTTTTAATACTCAAAATGAATATCTGGCTAATTATTTGGTTAGAATTGGTTATATAGGGATAATATTTATCCCTATTTTCTTTTTTCATTTCTTTCTTTCTTTCTTTCGAGAAATTTCAAAACTAGATAAGGTCTTGCTTTATTTTTCATATTCAATGGGTTTTATATTTGAGGTAGCTTTATTAACAACTAATTATTTTATTAATGGATTTTATAAATATTTTTTTGGATTTTATCCCAAAGCTGGCTTCCTTCACCCTTTTTATCTTTTATTACTTACAGTGCTGACTATTAGGGGTCTCTGTCTTTTATTTTCATACATGAAAAAGAAAAAAGAGGCGCATCCTACTGAATATTATCAAGTTAAATATATCTTATTGGCTTTAGTATTTTATATTTTCGCTTCATCTGATTTCGTTATTAATTATGGATTAGAGTTTTATCCCCTTGGCTTCTTATTTATTTTGCTTTTTTTGGGAATTACCGCTTATGCTATTGTAAAACATTATCTTTTTGGAATAAAACTTATCTTAACGGAACTTTTAGTTGCTATATTTAGCACCTTGCTTCTTATCCAGATATTCCTTTCTAATTATGCTTGGGAATACCTATGGAACATTATTATTCTTGTTGTTTTTATTTTCTTCGGTCACCTTTTTATTAAAAGCATTTTAAAGGAGATTATGATTAAGCAAAAAATAGGAGAAGCAAGCTGGAAGGTTTTGGAGCAAGGAGAGAAGGTATCTGAAAATTTCAAAAAAGTGATGTCAAACAGAGAAGGCCTTCTCAAAGAGTGGTTCCTTTCTGATGTTAATAAGGAACTGGAGATAAATGCCCTAAAGAACAAAAATAAAGAATTGGAAGAAAAGCTTAAAGAAAAGTAAAATTATATGAATATTTTTTCACTTATTTGTTTCATTTCTGGGAGTTTAGCTGGTTTTGCTGGAATTTTTGTTTTACTTGTAAATAGAAGAAGTAAATTAAATCAGTCTTGGTTCTTTTTTAATTTTTTTATTGCCGTCTGGTTAATTGGTCTCGGGGCAACAATGATTGTAAACGGTGAAAGAAGTGCTGTCTTTTCACAAAAGATATTATATATCGGGACAATTATGATTCCGGTATATTTTGTAGATTTCTCTAGTATTCTAATTGGCAAAGAAAAAAAAGCAAAAAAGCTATTTCGCACAAACTTTTCATTTGCAACATTTTTTTTAATAATTCTCTTAACTACTAATCTATTCATCAAGGGTCTAAAACCACGGACAATTTATGGTTATTGGCCATTCGAGGTTGGGTGGCTATATTATCCTTTTCTTTTGTGGTTTGCACTTGCAACTCTATATGGGTTTTATTTATTAAGTAATGGTTATCGGAATAAAGAATTAGATGTTATTCAGAGACAACAAATTCTTTTTATGTTTTATGGAGCTCTGATAGGCTTTTTGGCCGGTTCTTTAAATTTTCTATTAGATTTTAATATAATTATCCCACCTTATTATAATTTTTTTGTTCCTTTTTACCTTCTTTTCGTTGGTTACGCCATTGTGAAACATCATCTTTTCGATATCAAACTTATCTTAACCGAGCTTTTGGTTGGTATATTTAGTATCTTTCTTCTCATTCAGATATTCCTTTCTAATTCTTTTTGGCAATACCTGTGGAATATTACCATTTTTATTGTTTTTCTTTTCTTTGGTTACCTATTTATCAAAAGTATCTTTAGGGAGATTAGAATTAAGCAGAAAATAGGGGAGGCAAGCTGGAAAGTTTTAGAACAGGGAGAAATAGTTTCTGAAAACTTCAAAAAAGTGATGGGTGACAAGGAGAAACTCCTCAAGGAATGGTTTCTGTCTGATGTAAATAAGGAATTAGAGGTAAATTCCTTAAAAAGTAAAATTAGAGAATTAGAAGAAAAATTTGAGAAGAAAGGATAGAATTACAATGTCTTGAACCCTACGAATAGTAGGCTTTTTATTTTGAGGGAAATAGCATATAATAAAATATAATAAATGGCCGCGCTTTATTGAATTAAGGCAATTATAAATTAAATTAAAATTCTAGATAAAGCATTTTTAAATTTATGAATAATAACGAAAATATTTTAGAAAATTTAAAACTTGACGAAGCTGCAATTCAACTATTAAAAGATCTTGAAAAAGAAAATAGTAAGGTAAGAGAATTTCTTATAAAAAGCTATAAGGGATTACCAGTTTCGCCGGAGATGAAAGAAGAGGCATACAATTATTTTATTAGTCACAGTGTTATCATTACAGCAATGGCAGCAAATCGTGGAAGTTCGGTTATTACCGAGTTTCTTTATGATAGATTTAATTCATTTTCGTCTATCGATAAGTATGTTCTTAATTGCAAGACTGGAAAGGCCGTTAAAAGTCGTTTAATAACAATAGAAGAAGAACTTCCTTCGATCATTAAAGAATATAGCAGTAAAGGGAGTGTCTTAATTGGTAATTTTGGTTCTGGTCCCGGAAGAGATATAATTGATGTCCTTTATAAATATCGTGATATCTCTAATGTCAAATCTGTTCACCTCGATAAAGATGATGTAGCCTTGGAGAGAGGTAAAATAAGGGCTAAAAATAAAGGTGTCGATCATCTTATTGAATTTGTTCAAGCAAATTTCTTGAAATATGAAACTTCTAATAAATTTGACATTCTTCTACTTATTGGTGTTCTCTGTCCCTTAGACGCTGAAACCTGTATTAATATTCTAAAAACAATTAAAAAATTACTGAAAAAAGATGGTTGTCTTATAGCAAGCAATGTGACAAAAAAGATGCAAGAAGAAGATCCTTTTGCCTGTTTTATTATGGATTGGACTGCAGATTGGAACCTTGTTTTTAAAAATGAAGAAGAATTAAAACAGATTTTTGAAAAAGCTGGTTATAAATGGGAAAAAGGATTTACAGATTCTTACGGATTTCATCTAATGAGTGTTGGAACTCCTATTGATCAATAGATTTAAAAATCTATCTTCAATTCATGCTTTATTATACTTTAAGCGGAGTCATAAATGCTGTTACTAGTACGATTTTAGGACTCATTGTTTATTCTAGAAACAAAAAGAGCCCACTTAATAGAAGCTTTGCTTTATTTTGTTTGGCTGTGGCCACGTGGAGCTGGGCTTATATTTTCTGGCCAGAAGCCTCAAACCGGGCTAATACTCTTTTGGCATTCCAAGCTTTACATGTGGGGGCTATTTTAGTTCCTGTTACTTATTATCGTTTTACTATAGTTTTTTTAGGCCTTGATAAAGATCGGAATAAACGGAGAATTCTTAATTTGGGGTATTTTCTTGTTTTATTTTTCTGGGCTTTTGTTTTTACTCCACTATACATAAAAGATATGGTGCCAAAGTTCTCGTTTAGATTTTGGGCAGTACCTGGACCACTGTATCATTTCTATCTTTTAATGTTCTTTGGATACGCAGTTTATTGTTGGTACCTTTTATTTAAGGGCTATCAAACATCAAAAGACGTAATGCGGGAACAAATAAAATATGTACTACTTGGAACTTTAATTGGATTCGTTGGAGGTTCAACTAATTATCCTCTTTGGTACAATATTAACATTCCTCCTCTCGGAAATAGTCTTGTGGCCATTTATGTTATTCTTGTTGCAATTGCCATCATGAAATATCACCTTTTTGATATCAGGGTTGTATTGACCGAATTACTTGTATTATTGATCGCCTCCATCCTATTAGTTCAAACATTAACTGCCACTACCTTTTGGGCAAGAATCATGGGATTTGGTATTCTTGCTTTGTTTGGTGTAGCTGGTTATTTCTTAATCAGGAGTGTTATTCGTGAAATTGAATTGAGAGCGAAATTGGAATTTTTATATGGGGAGTTGAAAAAACTGGACGACGCCAAATCAGAATTTATTTCTATTGCTTCGCACCAGTTAAGAACGCCTTTGACTGCGGTCAAAGGCTATGTTTCCATGATTCTGGAAAAAGATTATGGCGAAATACCTGATAAGATGAGCCAGCCTCTTAAAAATGTTTATGCTTCAAATGAAAGATTGATTAATTTGGTAGGTGATATTTTGAATATTTCCAAGATTGAAGCCGGTAAAATGGAAATGGAGTGGGAAAAGGCGTCTTTGGAAGAAATGATTTTAGATATTATGAACGAGCTGAAGGTCAAAGCTGATTCTAAAAATCTTTATCTGAAATACGAAAAACCCCCGAAGGAAAGCAAGCTTCCTACAGGGCAGGCTGCAACTCCTATTCCTGATATCATGATTGATAAAACTAAAATGAGGCAAGTTATAATGAACCTCATTGATAATTCCATCAAATACACTGAAAAGGGCGGGACCACTATAAGATTAAAGATTAAAGATAACAGATTGCAGATTGTAGTATCGGATACGGGGATGGGAATAGACAAAGAATATATCGGTAAACTCTTTGAAAGCTTTTCAAGGGCGAATGTTGGTGCCAGAACTCATCCTGAAGGAACAGGCTTGGGTTTATATATTGCCAGAAGGTTTATTGAAATGCATAATGGTAAAATATGGGTTGAATCTTTGGGCAAGGGTAAAGGAAGTACTTTTTATATCGAACTGCCAATTAAGTAAGGTTAAAAGTTAGATCCTAAATAAAAATAAGGATATGATGACATACGTATTTATTGATGCGTCAAATCTTTTTTATGGCGGCGAGAAAAGTTTGGGTTGGAAAATAAATTATCAAAAACTTTTAATTTATTTGAAAGATAAATACAAAATATCTAAAGCTTTTTATTTTGGGGGTGTAGAAATACACAATTTTGATTTTAATTATCTTAAAAATGATACGGTTTCCATAGAAGATTTAGAAAGATATCTGACTAGAATAGTAAAAAAACAAGGAAACAAAATGACCGAGGCAATGCTTTTATTATTAAATCGACATCTGCAAAGAATCCGTTTTTATCTAAAATTAGAAAAATTTGGATATGAACTTCATCTCAAGCCGGTAAAATTATATGAACAAGATGACGGAACAACCAAAAGAAAAGCCAATTGCGACGTTGATAAGGCTTTTTATTTAATGAAAGAGAAAGATAATTTTGACAGAATTGTTGTTCTTTCTGGTGATGGAGATTTTCTTCCAGTTTTGAAATATTTAAAGAATCAAGGAAAAGAAATTATTATCTTGGCTCGTGGACCAAGAACAGCGAAAGAAATACGACAATTTGCCGGTGGTAATTTTAGAGATTTCGAGTATTTAAAGTATAGATTAAAAATGGAAGAAAAATAAATGGAACGGACTCGTCTAGAATCCGTTCCACGTTTAGTACTTATATATTATCATTTTGTATAAAAGGTTGTCAAGAGGTTGTTGTCAAGAGTTTGTAAAGCACCGGCATGAGGGAAAAGGAAAGGGCAACGCGTTCTTCATTGAATTGCCGATAAAATAAAAACTATTTAGTATAACAAAATAACCCAACGAAGGGTTATTTTGTTTGAATTTTTCCCTTGAAATGGTATAAAAGTATATAAGATGAAGAAAATACTTTTAATTGAAGACGAACCGGTTTTGGTTGATTTATTCAAGGATAAATTCTCCAAAGAGGGATTTGACATAATTACTGCTTTTGACAGCGAAAGCGGTTTACAGGTAGCGAGGATAGAAAAACCGGATTTAATAATTTTGGATATTTTACTGCCAACAAGAAATGGAATTGATCTTCTCAAAAAATTAAGAGTTGAAAAAGAAATTTCTAAAACTCCGGTATTGGTATATTCCTGCCTTGATGCGCCGGACATAAAAAATGACGCTCTGAAGTTAGGGGTTATAGAATATTTATTAAAAACAAAATATACCCCTGACCAATTAGTTGAAAAAATTAAAGAATATCTAAACAAACCCCAGGTTAGAAATGATGAAGTCTTCTAACGGGGTAAATAAATGGAGAGAATATTGAACAAGCAGTCCCGCCCAAATTTTCTGAAAATTTCAGGCGGGCAAGCTAAAAATTAATCATGCAAAGAATTACTAATAGTGAAACAGTTAAATACCTTGGCAAGATAATTAGAGTTTCCGGTTGGGTTAATTCCCGTAGAGACCATGGCGGCATAGTTTTTTTGGATTTGAGGGATGGCTCCGGAATTTTGCAGATTGTGGCCACTCCTAATTTAGTTGAGGGAGTAAAAGAAGAATATGTTTTGGAAATAGAGGGTGAAGTTCAAAAAAGACCGATTAAAATGGTAAATCCTGAATTAGAAACTGGAGAAATAGAGTTAAAAGCCCAGAAAATCAAGATTTTGGCCAAAGCTGATTCTTTGCCTTTTGATTTAAGAGATTTGAAATTAACCTTGCCCAGGCTTTTAGATTATCGTCCTTTAACCTTGAGAAATAGGAAAATCAGGGCTATTTTTAAGATTGAAGAAGAATTGATTTCCAGCTTCAGAAAGACGATGAAAGATTTGGGATTCACAGAATTTGAGTCTCCGGCAATAGTTCCAGCCACTGCTGAAGGCGGAGCTGAAGTTTTTCATATTGATTATTTTAACCACGACGCTTATCTATCCCAAAGCCCCCAGCTTTATAAGCAAATTGTACTTGGCGCTTTTGAGAAAGTTTTTACCGTGACCCACGTTTTCAGGGCAGAACCAAGCGTCACAACCAGACATCTATGCGAATACATTAGTTTAGATATCGAAATGGGATTTATAGATTCTTGGCAGGATTTAATGGATACTTGCGAAAATTTAATGAAAAATATTTTTTCTAATATTGAAAAAAATTGCCAGAGAGAACTAAAAATATTTGAAGCCAGTATTCCAAAAATAACTTCAAAGATACCCAGAATAAAAATGCGGGAAGCCCAGGAAATTATTTTCAAGAGAACAGGCAAAGACCACAGAAAAGAAATGGATCTTGACCCAGAAGACGAAAAGGAAATTTGCCGATTTGCAAAAGAAAAGCATGGATCAGAATTAATTTTTATAACTCATTACCCGACAAAAAAACGACCATTTTATACTTATCCTGACTCCGAAGACCCTGAATACACTCTAAGTTTTGATCTTCTTTGCCGGGGTTTGGAAATAGTAACCGGAGGTCAAAGAATCAACGATTATAAAAAGTTGACAGAAAATATTAAGAAATTGGGCAACGAAGTCAAAGATTTCAAGTTTTATCTTCAGACATTTAAATACGGAATGCCGCCAGAAGGAGGTTTTGCCTTAGGAGCTGAAAGGATGACAAAACAAATTTTGGGATTAGAAAACATTCGCGAAGCCAGCCTTTTCCCAAGAGATATGGGTAGGATTGACCAAAGATTATCAGTTTTACAACCAAAAAGAAAGAAAATTCACCCTGTTAAATAATTGCTTCGCAATTGTTGCTATGCAACATTTAACGGGGTGAACCCTGTTAAATAATTTTGCTCATTGCAAAATTCCGCAAAGCGGATTTAACAAGGCAAGAAAAATGATTATTGAACCTAAAAACAAAAAAAATAAAGGATTGGGATTATTTTTAATCGCTTTTTTCATAAGCTCATTTTTTAGCGTTGCTATTAATGGTTTTGGAAAAAACGTAGAAGATTATTTCTTTTTTCGAGAGATTGCCAGAAACCCAAATCTTTTTAGGGCTCAGGTTAACTTTGAAATTCCAAAGAAAGAAGAAGTTGAAAAAGAAGTTGAGGTCGAACCGGAGAAAAAAAGTTTGGAAATTTCAGCTAAATCAGCTATTTCTGTTTTATATAATTTTGATTCTAAAGAAAAAAAAATCATTTTTGAAAAAGAAAGAAATTTAGTTTTGCCTATCGCCAGTTTAACCAAGCTAATGGTGGCAGATATAGCTTTGGAAAATTATGATTTAAACCAGATAATCAAAATTTCGAATGAGGTGGTTTCCCAAAAAGAAGATACGGGAAGCCTTAGGGTCGGAGAAGAGCTTTCTGTCGAAAACCTTCTTTACATAATGCTTATTGAGTCAAGTAACGACGCTGCTTATGCCTTAACAGAATTAATAACCCCGAAAGACTTTGTCGACTTGATGAATTTAGAAGCTAAATATATTGGAATGACAAATACCCATTTTGAAGACCCCATGGGGATTTCAGAAAAAAATCAGTCAAACACAGAAGACTTGGTTATTTTGATAGAACACTTGCTCAAAGAACCCTTAGTCTGGGATATTTTAAGGAAGCCGGAGTTTGAACTTAAGCTTTCTGACGGCGTTTTTCATCACAAATTAATAAACACTAATGAAATTCTAAGAGAGTGGGGGAGTAATCTGGAAATTGTTGGCGGAAAAACCGGGTATACCTTAAAAGCCAATGGTTGTTTTGTTTTAGTTTTGAAGGTTGTCGATAACGGCTATTTAATAAATATAATTTTGGGTTCTGATGACAGGTTTGGCGAAATGAAGCAGTTAGTCGACTGGCTAACTATAAACAACAAACTACAAACTACGAACTGAAACCATGCCCGACTTAGCTATTGATGTAATAAAAATTTTTTCGCTGGGAACGATAGGATTTGTATTAGCTTTTTTATTTACGCCAATTTTAACCCATTTCCTGTACCAAAAAAGACTTTGGAAGAAAGAAATCCGGGAAAAGACAATTGATAAGCAGGATCTTACGTTTTTCAAGAAATTCCATTCAGAGGGAGAGATTAACATTCCGAGGTTCGGAGGCCTTCTTATCTGGGTGACTACTTTATTTTTAATCTTCTTCTTTTTCTTCATTTCAAAAACCACTAATATTTTGTGGCTTAATAATCTGAATTTTTTAAGCCGACGAGAAACTTGGCTGCCTCTTTTTGCATTAATAAGTGCGTCTTTATTAGGGCTAGTTGATGATGGACTTCAAGTCTTGGGAAAAGGTGAATATGTCGGCGGCGGATTGAGCCTCAAAAAGCGCCTTGGTTTGGTTTTTCTGATTGGTTTAATTGGTGCCCTCTGGTTTTATTTTAAGCTTGACTGGAGAACTATTCATATTCCAGGAGTGGGTGATTTAACAATGGGTATTTGGTATATTCCTTTCTTTATTTTAGTGATGATGGCAACTTATTCCGGAGGAGTGATTGACGGTTTGGATGGGTTAGCTGGCGGTGCTTTCGCTTCTATTTTTGCTGCTTTCTCAGCTATTGCTTTGGCTCAAAATAAAATTAATTTGGCAGCTTTTTGCGCTGTTATTCTGGGAACGATTTTGGCCTTTTTATGGTTTAACATTCCTCCAGCTAGATTTTATATGGGAGAAACAGGCATTCTCGGCTTGACTTCAGCTTTAACTGTCGTTGCTTTTTTGACTGACTCAGTTCTGGTTTTACCAATTATTGGATTTTTACTCGTCATTGAGTCAGGCTCAGTTATTTTGCAGCTTCTCTCTAAAAAATATCGCAAAAAGAAAATATTTCTGGCTGCTCCAATTCATTTTCATTTTGAAGCCAAAGGCTGGCCACATTATAAAGTGACAATGCGATTTTGGATTATTGGCATTGTGATGGCGATTGTTGGAGTAGCCATACGTTTGCTTGGATGATTAAAAAAATAATCCAAAATCAAAAAGGATGGGTCGGAAGGATTGGGTATCCTTCCGTGGTGGAAAAACAGGCTTTCGCCGAGAGCGAAAACGTTAGAAACCGAAGGTGTCTAAAGAGCAAAACGACGATTTTGTGGTTATTGGCATTGTGATGGCGATTATTGGAGTTGCGATAAGACTTCTTGGTTAAATATTGACGAATTGAAACAATTTTGCTATTTTAGAATATCTACAGGAGAAAAGAATATGTGTCGGGGATTGAACTGTGGAATAGGGCGATGCCTCAACAAAGAGGAAGAGGATAATCAAAACGAAATCCTCAAAGGAAGGGGTTTATCCAAAAAAGATAACCCCCTGTTTTTATTAGAATAAAGTCTAAAATTTTGCTAATATTAAGAAGTAATATGCGAAAAGTTGATATTTTGAGAAAAAAATATCCGAGGTTTGTTTATGAAAGTTATTCTTGGGAAACTTCCGGAGAAGACTTAGAAATATCTTTTAATTTTTCGATAGAATCCGCCGAAGCCTTGTGCGAAGGCGGAAGAATTGAACCGGATATTAGATTTCATCCGAAAATAATCATTAAAAACATCGATAGAAATCGAACCGAGCGGGTGGGGGAGACCACGCTGAATAATTTGGTTTTTAATTTAGGCTTAATCGAACTTTTAAGTTACTGGAAAGCGACTTGCTCGCCGGAAATTATTATTGAAGCTGGTTCTTTAAACAAAGAACAAATTGGGTGGTGGAGAGATTTGATAAATAGGGGAATGGGCCAGTTTTTTTATGAAAATAAAATTAACCTCAGAAAACCACATTTCATTAAAATTACCTCATCTTCCAAATGTATCCAAAAATCCGCGATCGCGGAAAATTGGACACATTTTAGAGACAAAAAAAATAAAAAGAATAGAGTGTTATTGCCAATTGGGGGAGGAAAAGATTCGATAGTCACTTTTGAGTTATTGAAAAAAGCTAAAAAAGATATCGCCTGTTTTTCTTTAAATCCAACTGGCGCAACGAGAAAAATAATGAAAATCGGGAGGTGCAAAAATCCTATTATCGTTCAGAGAAAAATTGATAAAAAATTATTAGAATTAAATCGAAAAGGATTTTTGAATGGTCATA
>Ga0315279_10005046_pt1 | contig 17359 bp, 13 predicted proteins | sample YL17G06_20_MG_FD_203694 | JGI IMG/M metagenome (GOLD analysis project Ga0315279, IMG submission 203694) | Sediment microbial communities from Yellowstone Lake, YNP, Wyoming, USA - YL17G06_20 | ecosystem: Environmental > Aquatic > Freshwater > Lake > Sediment | place: USA: Wyoming | collected... | reverse complement strand
CAACTCGATCGAGGTCCTGCCGCCCTCCCCGAGCGACGATGCCCTGCGGATGAGCTTGTACCGGGCGATTTTCGGCGCGGCCGATCTGCACCGCTACTCCATGGGCGCCGACCCGACGATCCATATCATCGTCAAGGGCGGACACGTGACCCTGGTGGGCATGGTCAGTTCGGAAGCGGACCGCCAACGGGCCGAGATGGTCTCCAAGAGCCTGCCGGGCATTTTCTCTTTCACGAACGCCCTGCGGCTCGCCCAATAAGCGCTTAAGTTCCTCCTTGGTCTCCGGCGCGAGAAACTCCCGCCGGACCGGCCGGGCGCCCGTTCGATCCGCCGGGTTGAACGGGCCCCGGTCCCTTCTATAATCCATCCTGATCCGGCGCCCGCCGGGCGTCCATGTCCGGGAGGAACGCCGGCCCATCATGCGCGGTTCGAGCGGTTCGAAGAAAGTTTATCGGCGGGAGACCGCTGTGACGGCGCGTCCGGGCTCGACCTTCAGGCGGACGAACGAAAGGAAGGCGCCGGCCTCATTCTTCTCATGCTCCGCTTTCTGCGCCTTTCCATCGGCGACGATCGCGTCGTAGCCTTCGGGGAAACAGGCTTTCCACGTGACGTCCGCCGGGCCCAGGTTCCGGAATTCGGTCCGGGTCCGGCCGATGTGTTTGACGGCGATGACCGTGCCCAGGAGGGGGACGTTCTTGATTTCCGCCCAGCTCACCACACCCGGAAGGCGGGACAGGGTGGCGACCGAGCCGTCCCGGGCGTCGGGTTCGATGCCCATCAGACCTCGAGCCAGAGCGCCGATCACCGCGTAGGAAACTTCCGGATATTCGCGGCGCTTCGTCGTCGGGTCGCAGAGATAAAGGATCGTGCGCAGGGCGGCGGCATCCTCGCCGTAGCGGAAGAAGATCTCAGGATAGTAAGACCTCATTTCGATGTTGATGTCCTTGCGTTCGACCATCTCGCGGACGGCCTGTTTCGTGGGCGCGCCATCGGCGGTGATTCCGTAATAAACGAGGAACTCCTGTCCGATGCCGTGGCGAAAACGCCCGTCCGGATAATGGAAGACGAAATAGCGGTCGGCGGACGCGTCCCACCAGATACGATGGAAGAAGGCCTTCAGTTCGGCGGCCTTTATTTCGAACGCGGCGGCCTCGGCCGTCTCGCCGCGCAAGCGCCGGATAAGCGCGTAGGCCTTGTACGCCGCGTATTGGGCGGCCGGCAGGTCGGCCCCGACGTTGAGGCCCTCTTCGTCTTCGTTGTAGCTGGCCAGCCCGCGGCTGGCGCGGTAGGGGTCCTTGGGATCGAGGGGCACGGCCAGGTTCATGATCGCCGGGCGGGGCATGATTTTTTCCGGAGACAGCGCCCAGCGTTCGACATAATCCTTGACCGTGCGCTCGTAAAAATTAAGGAAGACAGGATCGTCGAGGTAGGCGCGGTCGCCCGTCCAGAGATACTGGCGACCGATGGCGTCCAGGACGTCGAAATTCGCCGGCAGGTTGTACCAGAACTCCTTGTCGTTGCGATAATCGATCGGCGCGGGCTTGTCGTGCCGGTTGATCTCCCAGTAGGTGCACCAGTCCTTGGACTCCGAGATATTAGCGGCGAACTTGCGGAGGAGGTTTTTGTTGATCGGGGCCAGGCCCAGCGCGTTGGCCCCGGCGGCCTGGTGGGAGACGTCGCGCATGCAGAAGGCCTCGCGCTTGGGGAGGGCCGCCTCGTACCAATCTCCGACCGGGTCGCCGCTGAAGACGTACGCCAGAGCTTGGGCCTTGGCCCAGGCGAAGGCTTGGTTGAGCGGGGCGAGCGAAGAGGTGAATTCGAGCGGGCTCGAAACGGCCTTTTTGGCCGTCGCCGATGGCATCGCGAACGCCGCCAGAAGTGCGGCGGCCATGATCGACGGAAGGATCGCTCGCCGCGCGGTCTTCATGGGGTTCTCCGCTCCTAGCGGACCGGGAATTTCGCCGCCCAGGAGATGGGCCCGTCGCCCGCCGGGGCCAGCGTGATCTTGAGAAGCCTGCCCTCGCGCTCGGTCTTTTCCACCTTGGCTCCGTCGGCGTCGGTCCTTGCGTAAACGAATCCCGCCGGCTCGGTTATGTAAAGGACATAGGGATCGCCCTTGACGCCGCGGCTCTTTCCGGAGAGGGCCGCACCGTCCCAGCGGACGTCATCCAGATCGACGCCGCCGCCGGTGACGTGGCGGCTCGTGGCGAGCAATTGGGGATGGGCCGTCCGCTCGCGGATGATGAAGGCCTGGGAGCGGAATTTCGGGTCGAGCGCTCCGGGGATGAACGACTCCGTGAAGCTGCCCAGCAGCCGCTTGGACCAGAATTCGAAAACGAAATATTCCCGGTTCGGATCGAGGCCGAGATCGGCCAGGCGAATCTCGGCGGACTCGCCGCCCGTCCGTCCCAGCACCAGCCAATTCTCGAACGGCCGGTCGATTTCCAGCGCGTAGAGGAAACACGACGGCGTGTAGCCGGCGTCGAACGGGCGCGGGCCGCTGCCGCTGACCTCGGAATCGACGCGGCCCAGTTGGTCCGAGCGCGAGGGGTCGACGTCGTAGATTTGCCCGGGTCGGGTGAAAAGGATGGGGGCCGTGCGCTTGGCCGGCTCGATGGCCGCGGTCTTGTAGACGGCCGGCTTGTCCGTCAGCATCATGAGCGATCCGGTCAATGTCGTGACCAGCGTCGAGCGCCAGCCGTCGGCGTCGAGCTCGATGTGATCGGGATCGTTACGCCAGACGACGTTGTTGAAGGAGTTGTATTGGGCCAGTCCGGCGTAGGCGAAGCCGTCGTCGCCGATGCGGCAGGCGTCGGCCAGTCCGACAAGCTCGGGCCGGATGCCCCAGCAGGCTAAGAGAAACGTGTTTCGGCCGATGGTCTCGCGGACGGTTTGGACGTATTTTCTGTACGCGGCCACCGGGTCGGCTTTCTTGGCCTCGAAATAGGCCCGGTTGGCGTTATAGCCCTCGTTGCGCAGATGGCGCAGGCCATCGAGCTTGATGTATTGCCAGCCCATGTCCATCAGCCCCTGGTAGAGCGGGCGGACGACTTTGTCCAGAGCTTCGGGGTTCGAAGCGTCGAGGACCGCGCCTACCCAGTTGCCCGTGACCGGCCGGCCCGCGGCGTCGCGGACGAACCATTGGGGATGGGCCGCCGCGTAGGAAAGATCGAGGCAGGAGGCCGCCGTCCAGAGGCCCGGCTTGAGGCCGCGGCTTTTTATAAAATCGGCCAGGTATTTCAGGCCCTTGGGAAATTTGGCGTTGGGGTTCAGCCATTTCTCGGGCCCGCCCTGGATTTGCTGATAGCCGTCGTCGATCTGGAAGTATTCGTAGCCGAACGGCTTCAGGGCTTCGGAAAAAACGGCGGCCGTTTCGACGACGTTCTGCTCGGTGATGGCGTCGAAGAAGGCGAACCAGGAGATCCACCCGGCCACGGATGAGGGCCAGGGTTTGTAGGTCCAGGGCTCGAAGAACCCGAGGCCGCGGTGCTTGGCGTAGAAACGCGGCCGGAAGCGGAGGACGATTTCGCCGCCCTCTACTCGCAGGGCGAAGGCCGTTTGGGGTCCGCCGGAAACGGGACCCGGCGCTACGATCACAGACGGCCCGGCGTCCACGGACAGGACCCAGTCGGAACGCCGGTCGTAGACGGCCCGGTTGAGGAAGCTGCGGCTGCGGCCGGAGACGTGGCGGACGACGAGGGGGCCCGCGCCGCGCCGGTCGCGGCGGTCGGATTCGCAGGAGAAGGCCTCCTCGCTGCCGACGACGGCGCCCGAAAGCCGGATCGGCGTCTTCCCGGCGCCGTAGAAATAAACGACCTGTTCGATCCGCTCGCCGGTTTTGAAGTTCTGGATGCGATGCTCGAATTTGTCCTTGCCCGCGGCGGCCGTGCCTTCGAAGATCGTCTGCCCGGCAAAAGCGATTGTCAGCCGCCCGTTTTGAAAATCGATGCGGGCCGGCTCGTTAGGAGCTGGACTGGTTTTGCCCGCGACTTGCGCGGCGGAGCGGGTCGCGGAAAATGCCAAAATGATTATCAGGATTGCAGGAATCGTCCCCGCTTTCAAAATAGTCGTGATCTTGCGGTACCTCATGTTCCTCCTTGAGTCCGGGGGCAGCGGATTGATTTCTCCGACGCGGAATCATTCATACATCCCCTTAACGGGATGGTCAAGCGTGAAGGGCTCGCTTAGCCGGCCTGGCAGCCTGTTGACAAGCGTCACGTGACAGTTTACATTCGTCAAGATCACAGATTATCACTGAGACGGGGCGAATCATGAGTATCCATTACAATGGGGAGCGGAAGGTTCATCCGACGCATCCGGGCGAAATGCTGCGCCAGGATTTCCTGCGGGATTATGGGCTGACCGTGATGAGCCTGGCCCAAGCGCTGGGCGTTTCCCGCCAGACGATCAACGAAATTCTCCGGGAGCGCCGGGCGGTGAGTCCGGAGATGGCCTTGAGGCTCTCCCGGTTGTTCGGCAACTCGTCCGAGTTCTGGCTCAACGCCCAGAGAGCGGTGGATCTCTGGGAGGCGCAGCGGGTCAGCCGGATAAAAATCCTTCGCATCAAGCCGCTACCTGCGGCTTGAGGCATAAAATAGTGTCTTTAATTTCTAAAATGAATTTAAGGGGGAGGTGATGAAAAGAAAGTATTTTATAATGCTTGTATTGCTCGTCTTGTTTTGCCCGGCTTTCAGCAGAGGCCAGAAATCGCCATCTAAGGCCAGAGTCGAAATTATTAATGGCGTAGAATGTATCCATAACCTTGGGACTCCGCTTCACCCTGATATAAAAGTGACTTTTGTGGAAGATCTTTCGATAGGCGGAGAGGACAAGGCTGGAAATGTCGTTCTTTCGGAACCCTGGCTATCCTTTGTTGATAACAACGAAAATATTTATATCTTTGAAAGACGGGACCAAGTTATTAAAGTATTTGGATCGGATGGCAAGCTCATCAAGACGATTGGAGCAAAAGGGAGCGGTCCTGGCGAATTTCAGATGATTATGAATGTGGCTGTAAATAAAAATGGAAAGCTCTTGGTCTTTGATTCCAGATCCAGGCGGACAAGTATTTTCGATTCTTCGGGCCGTTTTCTAGAAAGCTTTCAGTGGCGAAAAAGATATTACCACTTCATACTGATTAAGGATTCGTCCTATATCATAAGCGCATTAGATTTTACGGGAGACGGCTCGACCGAGCAATTTAGCGTTAAAGAAGTTGATTTCAAAGGGAACGAAACACTAATCGAGGGGAAATATTCTAAGCTCGAGGTTAACCCAATTCGTCTAGGCAACGTTTCGGTCTATTTTAGTCCTCCTGTATCGACGTTCTCTACATTTGCCGGGGATCAAGCTAAAGAGTGGTTTTATCATTGTTTGGGTGACAAATATGTTCTCGAAGTTTATAACGCGTCCGGGAAAATGTTTAGAAAAATCGATCGTCCCTATAAACCGGTTCGGTTCACCGATGACGATGCAAAGGCTTATCGAGCGAGCATCCAAGCTCCCAATGAATCATTTAGGAAAGCGATAGAAAAGATGGAGATGCCGAAAGAAAAAAGCATTGTCGAAAATATGCTTGTTGATGATAAAAGCCAGTTATGGATTCAAACGAATGAGAAAATCGTGGAAGGAGAATTGATTCTTACGGCATTTGATGTTTTCGATTCGGAAGGTATATATATTGCTAAAATCTGGACTCCTCTCATTCCTCGCATCTTTAAGAAGGGGAAGATGTATAGGATGGAAACAGATCAGGATACCGGATATAAGACCCTGAAGCGCTATAAAGTCATATGGAAATAATGCAGATCCTTCGTACCTGAAGGTATTCGGCTGAGGACTATTTCCGCTATTTCTTGGCCCCGACATCGTCCAGCACGGCCAGGAGGGTCAGGTAGCCGTCGCAGAGCAGGCCCTCGTAGCCGTGGCAGCCGCCGCTCCAGTCACGCCAGTCCTTCGATTTTCCGTCGCTGCAGAATCCCTGGAACTCCCCGGCGGCGAAGCCGTCCAGCATGGGATGGAAGATGCGGCGGGCGGCCTCGACCCGGCCCAGTGAATAAAGGGCCTTGATCGTGAAATAAGCGTAGCAGGCGGTCGTGCCGCCGTTCTCATAGTATTGGAACGCGTCGCTGCCGTCGTCCTTGAACGGTTCGCCTACGGCCTTGGCTCCCTCCCAGTTGTGGAAGACATAGTCTTCCTTGCGCACGGCGATGAGATTGCCGGGCAAACCGAGGCGGAAATTGGTGAAACCGACGGCCTTCATCTTGGCCAGGAGATGGTCCATGACCGCGTTGGCGTCGGCCTTGTCCAGAAGGCCGAAAGCGACGGCGATACCGTTGACGAAAGTGAAGGCGTAATCGTGGAGCTTGCCGTCCTTGCTCCGCCAGCCGGCCAGAAGCCCGGTGGCCGGATTGAGGAAAGCCTTTTTGTATGCGGACCTGAGCAGGGCGGCCTTGCGGGCGTAGGTCTTGGCGTCTTCCGAATAGCTTACGGCTTTGGCCATGTCGGAAAACAAAAGGCAGGCCTTGTAGGCCAGGGCGTTGGAATAGGCGTCGTCATGGCCGAAATTGATGGTGTCCCACCAGTTGGAGGGGCGCTTGTCGGCCGTGGCCCGGTCGCCGGAGTTGCCGGTGTGGGGGTGCTCGATCAAACCGTCGCCGTTTGCGTCCCCGGCCATCATCAGCCGGGCCCATTCGAGGATCCCGGCGTAATTCGCCTTGGCCCAAGCCAAGTCATGAGATTCCAGGGCATACATGCAGGCGGATATCAGCAGTGAGGGATAAGTGTCCAGCGAATTCCACGGCGCTTTCCAGGCCACAAGATCGCCGTCTCCCGGCACGGTCGCGTAGCCGACGAGGCCGTAGCCCTTGGCCCCGGCCAGGTAGCGGTCGACGGTCATGCGGACGAGATCCATAGCCGTGAGCCCGGGAGCGAGCGGCGGGGCGGCCGCGGCGACCAGGGCGTTCATATAGACCGTGAACGGGACCGGATCGCTGGAGGCGTTGTTGGCCAGCATCTGCACCCGCGGATTGACCTGGAAGATGTTGAGGAAGGAGCGACGATAGCCGTCATAGCGCCGATCGGACTCGATCCCGGGGAGGCTGGGATAGATCGCCGCGGCTTCGAGCGTATACTCCATATGCGGCCGGGCGGCCGTGGCCGCGGGGAAAGCCAGGCGCACGAACGGCACCTTCACGCTGCGCCGGGCGTCGTAGTCGAGGGCGAGGCCCGGCGGGTCGGCCGTGATGCGGACCGAGCCGCGGTCGGGCATGTGGAGGAGGCAGGGCAGGGCCATGCGCCGGTCGCCTTCCTTCATCAGCCCGAGGAGCGTGGCGTGGTTGGTTTTCTGGTCGAAGGCCAGGACGAAGGGAAACGGATCACCGCCTCCGCCGTATTCCGAGCGCAGGAGGATCTTCTTGTCCGTGCACGTCACGGTCCAGACGGGGCGGGCCGAGCCGTCCGCCGCCGGGGCCGTGTAGACGAACGTCCCGCCGCCCTTACGCTCGAGCTTAAACGGAGAAGCCGCAGGGGATTCTTTCAAAATCGGATTTTCGCCGAACGCTCCGTTGCCCAGTGCGTCGACGGAGAAAAAACGGAAGGCGGGCGCCGCGGGCGCGAAGCCCACGGCCAAAGTTTTCGATTGGAAATCCGGTTTGTCCGGAGTCGCCATCATCACTGTCGAGGCCGAATCCGCGACAGTGATGATGACGGAGATCGAGGCGAGTGCGAAGATTCGATGTTTCATAATTGGACCTCGGGCCTAGATATACTTGCGCCGCGGCCGGAAGTCAAAGCGCCGCCGTAACCTGACCGTTGAATAGCCTGACCTCGGAGGTATAAAGATTGGGGTCACGTCCTAATGTTCCGCTGGAAAGCGGAACGTTAGGGCCGCTCCTTTTTCTCCCGCCTCGCCTTGACTCCAGCCCGGGGGTGTATTACCAAGCCGGGCGGAATATAATTAATCCCGACTGTCTTTGCCGCCCGGCTAGTACTCGGGGAGCAGTAAAGATTATGTAACATATTTACTGCTCCCCGTAGTAAGAACGGGATATTCAGGAGTGTGCTCCATGTCTCTTCGGCGCCTGTCCCCGGCTTCCTGTCTCGGCTTCCTTCTGCTGACCGCCGCCGGCCTCGGCCCGGCCTGTTCCGCCCCGGCCCGGCTTGATACGTTGAAGGCCGAGTTTTCCTCGCCTCCCGACGCGGCCCGTCCCTGGGTCTATTGGATGTGGATGGACGGCAACCTGACCCGCGAGGGCATCACCGCGGACCTCGAGGCGATGCGCCAAGCCGGTCTGGGCGGGGTCATCATCTGCGAAGTGAACGTCGGCGTGCCGCGCGGCCCGGTCGAGTTCATGAGCCCGGAGTGGCGTCGGCTCTTCGCCCACGTCGTCCGCGAGGCCGAGCGGCTGGGATTGCAGATCACGCTCAACGCCGGGCCCGGTTGGACGGGCAGCGGCGGCCCCTGGGTTAAGCCGGAACAGTCAATGCAGCACATCGTCGCCGCCGCGGTCGACGTCTCCGGCCCGTCGCGCTACGACGCCGTCCTTCCCCAACCGCGGCGCCGTCCGGCTTATTTCGGCGACGGCGGACTACCTCCTGCCCTCGAAAAAGCGAAAAACGATTTTTATCGCGACGTCGCCGTGGTGGCTTTCCCCACGCCCGACTCCGGCGCCTCGATCGCCGACATCGACGAGAAAGCCCTCTATATCCGCGAGCCGTATTCGTCCAAGCCGGGCGTGCGGCCTTGCCTGCCCGCGCCGGCCGATTATCCAAAAATGTCCGCGGGGAGCGCCATCGATTCGGCGCGGATGATCGACTTGACCTCCCGCCTCGCGGCCGACGGCCGCCTGGCTTGGGATGTGCCGGACGGCCGCTGGACGATCCTGCGTTTCGGCCGGACCGCCACCGGCGCCAACACGCGCCCCGCTCCCGTTCCCGGGCTGGGCCTGGAGTGCGACAAGTTCGACCCGGCCGCCCTCGACACCCAGTACGACGCCTTCATCGGCGCGCTTCTGCGCGAGATCGGCCCGCGCCGGACGGACGGCCAGGCGGGCTGGACGATGCTCCACATCGATAGCTGGGAGATGGGCTCGCAGAACTGGACGGCCGCTTTCCGGGACGAGTTCCGCAGCCGCCGCAGATACGATCCCCTGCACTACCTGCCGGCGATCGCCGGGCGGGTCGTGGATAGCGCGGAAGTCTCCGAGCGGTTTCTCTGGGACCTTCGCCAGACGGCCCAGGAGCTGGTCGTCGAAAACCACGCCCTTTATCTGAAAGAGCTCGGCAAGCGCGACGGCTTCGGGCTGTCGATCGAACCTTACGACATGACCCCGCTCGCCGACATGACCTTCGGCACGGCCGCCGATGTTCCCATGAGCGAATTCTGGCTGTACGGATTCCATACCGCCCACAGCGTCATCGAAGTGTCCGGCCTGGCCCACACCAACGGCAAGCGCATCACGGCGGCCGAGTCCTTCACTTCGGGCGACGATGAGGCCTGGCGGGCCTATCCGGGGTCGGTCAAAGCGCTCGGGGACTGGGCCCTTTCCGCGGGGGTCAACCGCATCGTCTTTCATCGCTACCAGAACCAGGCCGGGCTCGCGCTCAAGCCCGGCATGACCATGGGCCCGTACGGCGTGCATTGGGAGCGGACCCAGACATGGTGGGACATGGTTCCCGCCTATCATGCCTATCTGGCCCGCAGCCAGTATCTCTTGAGGCAAGGGCTGCCCGTCGCCGACATCTGTTATCTCACCGCCGAAGGCGCGCCACAGGTCTTCCGGGCTCCCGCCTCCGCCCTGCGCGGCGATCCTCCCGACCGGCGCGGCTATAACTTCGACGCCTGCGCGCCCGAGACCCTTTTAGCGGCCGCGAGCGTGAAAGACGGCCGGATCGTCTTTCCCGACGGCATGAGCTATCGCCTGCTCGTCCTGCCCGAGCGGGAAACGATGACGCCGGCGCTTCTGCGCAAGGTCCGCGACCTGGCCGCCGCCGGGGCGACCGTCATCGGACCGCGGCCGCGCAAGTCGCCCTCGCTAACCGGCTATCCCGCTTGCGACGCGGAGGTAAAGGCGCTGGCGGCGGAGTTGTGGGGCGATTGCGACGGCGACCGGGTGACAGAGCATCCCTTCGGCAAAGGCCGAGTCATCTGGGAGAAGTCGAGGGCGGCGGTCGCGACTTTGAAAACGGCCCCGGGCGGCGTCACGGCCGACAAGGCCGGCGTTAAAACAGCCGAAGATAAAACCTGGACGGTCGGCGCTCCGCCTCTCAACGAGCCGGAACAATACGGCGATTATGCCATCGCCGCCGGTGTCTTGGAGCGAATGAACGTGGCGCCCGATTTTTCTTCGCAGGTTCCTCTGCGCTATGCCCATCGCCGGGACGGTCCGGCCGACATCTATTTCGTGGCTAATCCGGAGAACAGGGACGTCGCGGCAGAGCCCACTTTCCGGGTGAGGGGCAAGCGCCCCGAGCTCTGGGACCCGGTCACGGGCGGGACGCGGGAGCTGAAGATCTTCACGGTCAAGGGGCTGCTGACAAGCGTGCCGCTCCGGTTCGCGCCCCACCAGTCCTTCTTTCTCGTGTTCAGGAAGCCGATCGGTCCGGCGACCGATTCCCGGCCTAACTTTGCCGTTTCGAGCGAGATCGTGGTTTTGGACGGCGTGTGGGACGTTTCGTTCGATCCGCATTGGGGCGGGCCGGAAAAAATAACCTTTGACAAGCTGGAAGACTGGAGCAAAAGACCTGAGGCCGGGATCAAATATTATTCGGGACTAGCGACATATCGAAAATCCTTCGCCTGGGAATCGCCGGGCGATACGAGCGCCCGCGGCGGGAAGACGCGCCTCTATCTCGACCTGGGAATCGTCAAAAACATCGCCCGGATCCGGCTCAACGGCCGCGATCTCGGCGTCGTCTGGTGCGCTCCCTGGCGGGTGGATATCACCGCCGCCGTCAAGCCGGGCGGCAACGCGCTGGAAATTCAAGTCGCCAACCTCTGGCCCAACCGTTTGATCGGCGACGAACAGGAACCGCCCGACGCCGAATACGCCAAGGGCGGGAATCTCGCCCGTTGGCCGGATTGGCTCCTGAAAGGGGAGCCCCGCCCATCGCGGGGGCGCTACACCTTCACGACCTGGAAGCATTTCGGCAAGGATTCGCCCTTGCTTCCCTCGGGACTTCTGGGCCCGGTGACGATCCGCGCGGAGCGGGATTGATTTTATCGTCCGCGTTTCTTGTTGAAAGGAGATACCGCCTCGGACAGCGAACCAGGGGAACGAGTCACAACCGAATATTTCCTGCCCGGCCCATCGTCCGAAGATCGGGCCGCCGATTTCGCGGAATCTTCTCTCTCCGAACGCGACGCCAATAAAGCCACGATAAGGGTATTCAACGAGACTCCTTCGTTTTCAGCGCGGGCCGCCAAATCGCGATGCAGGCTCCTGGGCATGCGCAGGCGAAGTTGGCCGCTGAAAGGAAGGAGGGTTTCGGGTTGGGGAAGGGGCTTGCCGGTGCGTTTCCACGCTTCCAGAAAAGAATCTTCAGCGGCGGCGAATTCTTTCAACGCTGACGACGGGGTCGGGCCAAACGTGCTCAGCCCCGGAAGTTCGGGGGCCAGGGCGATGAAACCGCCGTCTTCTTCGCTCCATTTGATGGAAACCGAATACTTTTCCATGGTTCATTCCTCGGCGATTAATTTATGCGTTTCGATGAGTTCGATGAGTTGCCGGACTTGATAGGGTTTTGCTCGACCATCCGGCATTCGCTGGATTGAAAGCAGGAAAAACGGCGCGTTGCGACGGAAGATGAGATGCGATCCTGAAGTCCGGTCATGCTGCAGGCCCGCGCATTGACACAGGGTTTTCAATTCGGCGAACCGCAAAGAGCGCGGATTCGCCTTGGCTTTGACGAAAAGCTCGAAGCAACGGCTGCCCATTTGTGTTCATGTGCAATAATGGTACCAAATATGGTACCATTGTTCAAGGTCATTATTTAAATATTGCCCATGATAGGAGACGATTCGTCCCCCCGCTTTTTCTCGTCCCGGAGGACCGTGACCGCCTTCCCGTTCTATCCCAGCTCGATCCTGACCAGGTCGATATTTTCGAGGCGGCCGTTGCCCAGGCCCAGTTTTTCGGCCAAAGCGATATGGGCCACCCGCGGGGCGATGGCCGCCATCCCCTCGGCGACGCGCTTCTCATCGATCCTTGATATGTTCTGAGCTCCGATTTAATTTACTTTACGATGGTTGGATGGGTTAGCGAGGCGAAACCGAGCTCGCGGGCCGGCGCCGTCGAAAAACGAATTCCTATGACTTTGACTTTCGTTAAACCTCGATTTACCTTGTCGGTGTGATGATAGGAGGGGAAAGCCGCATGAAAATCAGTCCCGCATCCGCCGCCGTTGGTGTTTTATTGGCCTTTGGCTCGTATCTCTTGGCACAGAAACCCGGCCGTCAACTGGTTCCCAAAGCCTCCAACTTTGTCGAGGTCGTGAACGACGAGCATCCACAACCGCCCCTCCTCGGCGTCAAGTTCGTCCTCGACTTGACTCTCAAGCAGGAAGCGTGGGCGCCGCATGCGATGCTGGTCGACAAAGACGGGGCCATTTACGTCTTCTCCGGCAAAGACAACACGTTGATCCGCTTTGACGCCGCCGGCCGGGAAACGCTCCGCAAGGACTTCAAATCGGGCCAGGGACCGGGAGAGTTCGGATTCTTCGACCCTTGCTTTGCCTACGACGGGAAGCTGATCGTCCTCGACGGCCGCCAAAGGCGTTGGACGTCTTTTGACAAGGACTTCAAGCTGCTCGGCGTTTCCCGCGTCGGTCTCTGGGGCGATCTTTTCCGTCTCGATTCCGTCTCGAATATGTACCTCATGGTCATGAAATTTCTGCCGAACACCCGCGACCGGCAGTTGCTCGTGCTGACGAAATGCACGCCGGAAGGAAAACCGGCCTATGAGATCCACGAATATGAATGGGGCGCACACCTGGACGGAAAGGGCATCTACCACAGCGATGCTTACCGGAGCCAGGTGAAATTTCAGCTCGATACGCGTGATTATCTCTGGTATATCGCCACGGACCGGTATGAGATCAATGTCGTCTCACCGGAAGGAAAGCTCGCCCGGAGGATCATCAAAAAAAGCGAGCCGCGGAAACTCACGGACGCGGAGATCGCGGGCTTGCGGCCGAAGGACCCGCAATCCAGGTTCGTCAATGACATTCCTGCGCGCGTTCCGCCCCTGGCCGATATTTTCCTCCTTGAACAGGATTATGTACTCGCCATTACGTACGAAAGCCGAGCAGACGATCGAGAGCTCGTCGGAGACCTATTCGACGGGCAGGGCATCTTCAGGGCCAGAGCGCGCGTTCCCAAGTATGACGGCTGGAATTTCCACATAGCGCCCAGCAAGCCGCTGGCCCTTGCGCACGGCGGATTCTTCTATACGGTCGAGACGCCGGAGGACAGCGACGAGACCTTCGTTAAGCGTTATAGAATCATTTTGAGCAAGGGCCAATAAAAAACCGCCGCTCGATTGTCCGTGGTCCGCTATCGCCAAATCATACGATAGACGGCGAGCCGCTTGAACCCGCTGGGCTTCTCCTGGACCGCGTACAGGCGGTTTCCCCGGATCCAGGCCGAAATACGGTCGTACGAAGGCGCCACTACGCTCAGATTCAAACGGCTCGTGAAGACCCCGTCTTGATCGAAAATATCGAATATGAACTCGCCCGGCACGACGCCCGGTTCGTAGGTCATGACCAGCAAGCGACCCTCGTCGTCCGCCAGAAACGACTGGAAGGGGTGCCAATTTTCGGGGAAAAAGATCTTGGCCGCGTAGTCAGACATCATATCTTTATACATTTTCAAGGTCTTTTTTTTGTAATCCTCCGAAACCGGCACGGGCGTGTATTGTTTTCGGATCTTGCGGAGAAGCCTCCCTTCGAGGTCGAAAACCAGGATTTCGTAGCCCCGGTCCGAATTCCCGGCGAAGATCCGTCCGGCCGCGGGCTTGGCCAGAAATACATAATTCGTTCCGCAGACGTATTCTTCCGCCACTTGTTTGTAAATCATTTTGTTGAAAACTTTCGTGAACCTGTCGATTTCGCGGCGGATACGAAAGTCCCGGTCATAGATGCCGATCGCCAGGGAAAGGTATTTCCTTTTGAGGTCTCCTTTCTCCCTTCGCGAGACGAGAAAAGTCCCATTATCGAGTTGGACGAGATCTCCGAATCCACCTTCGGGAGTGCCCTCGGCCAATGGTTTTCCCGAGGTGTCATAAATATGGTATTTATTTTTCGGACTCTCCAGCGCCCAAACTCGGTCCGTCGTGTCGATATGGAGTCCGCTCGGATACTCGAGCTCGAACGGCCCCTGTCCCATGGGTCCGAAGGAGAGGAGCGGCTTGCCCTCGGGCGAAAGCTTGAAAACGACGTTCCCCGGGTGCGTGGGCGGCACCATGACGTAAATATTACCCTGGGAATCTACGTCGAGGAGATAGATGTCCGTCACTCCGGCTTTGGCGACCGAGTCGTTCTCCGTATCGACGGCCATGATTTCCTGAAGAACGAGGGACGAAGTCCGGCCGGGCAGGCGGTAGGGCTCGAGGTGATTGAGGACGACCTCCACGCCGTTTTCCGTGATCTTCTCGATCACCCCGCGCTTCCCCCCGCATCCGGCCAGGAAGAGACAGACAAGTCCGATCGCCAAAACGGGCGGACTTCCATGGATTTGTTAGAAGGGTCCTACTCCCTTTTACTACGGGGAGCAGTAAATATGTTACATAATCCTTACTGCTCCCCGAGTACTAGCCGGGCGACAAAGACATCCGGGGTCAACTATATTCCGCCCGGCTTAGTAACATGACTTTTCTCCCTGGCTAAATATATTTTACGTCTTAATTTCCGAAATAGTCCGGGCCGAAGAACGCCAGAACCGCGGCGGCTTTCTTCAAGGACTCGTGGTCGGGGCAGCCCTTGGAAACCGACCCCCATATGGAGCCGCCCTTGCGGATCGTCCCATCGTCCTCCCGAACATCCTCATCCGTGAACTTAGCAGCCGGCCACGTCACCACGTCCGGACGGGACCGACATCGACGTGGACAAAGTCGGATTGAGGGTAGTACCCCACCCCTCCGGCTTTTAAAGCGAGCGCGGCGTTGCGCAAGGAAGCCAACGGAACTCCCGGCAGGCGGATGTCGACCGCTTGTCCCGTCATATGGAGACTGTGGGCAGACACGCCCGAGCTTTTCTGCCGGAGGACGGCGTTGGTCTTAGGGGACCGGTATCCGCAGATGATATGGAAAGCATTCGTCGCGGACAGGTCCAGACGGAGGCGGTGAAGGAGGTCGAGGAGACGGACATCCATCTCCTTCGTCTCTCCCGTCAAGGGGTCGCGAAGGATATGATCGATCCGGCGGAGTTCATCGGGAAGATAATCCCCCGCCTCCCAATACACCGATTCGAGCCGTTCTCCCGTATGGGGGTTGAAAAGCGAGAGCTGCCTCGGGGCGGAAGATCCGGAGATTTTTTCGAGGGCCGCACGGTCGGACGAAGACACGGCCCAAGTCAGGGCGGCGAGGCCTCCCAGCCGGAAAACCTGGCGGCGGCTCAGGCGGGTGTTAAACATTCATCTTCATACGGTTACTACGGGGAGCAGTAAATATGTTACATAATCCTTACTGCTCCCCGAGTACTAGCCGGGCGACAAAGACATCCGGGGTCAACTATATTCCGCCCGGCTTAGTAAAGCAATTTCATTCATTTCATGTTTTCTTTAAGTACTTCTTCCATATTATATCACACGCCGTATTTTTACGGACCGGCGCCGTCGAAACTGGACCGCGTACAGGCGGTTTCCCCGCATCCGGGCCGATATGCTGTCGTACGAAGGGACCACCACGCCCAGATTTAACCGGCTTGTGAAGACCCCGTCTTGATCGAAAACATCGAATAGGAACTCACCCGGCGCGCCGCCCGGCTCGCCGGCGGGGGAAAAACGGGAGCTAGGCGAAGAAACGCTTTAAAACCGCCAGGGCATGAACCGTCACCCATTTGCTGGGTTCCCCCTTCCGCTCGATGTTCGTCTGGAAGCGTCCGTTGAAGGTGTTTTCCAATGTCCAGGCGCCCCGGGCGTCTTGCTTCGATATCAGAATGTCCAGGGCCTCGTGCATGCGGGCGTCCCGATAGGCGAGACGGGTCAAGATGCCGAGGATTTCCACGATATCCGTCTGGTACATCCAGGGAAATCCGAAGCGCCGCCAGCCGGGCTTCGCCATGGCGCTTAAATCATGGCTTTTCTTGTAGATATGATGCTTCAGCAGGTATTCAACACCCCGCCCTATGGTGTCCTGGATTTTTGGCGTGCGCCGCTCGACAGGCACGGCGGCCAGTGCTTTGAGCGCCTTGACGGCTCCCATGTGGCAGGTGTGCTTTCCCCAACATGAGACGTACCGATCGTAGGGCCACCCTTTTGGGGCGCGGGAAATTCCGTCGTCGTATCTTTGGTATTGGACGATCCAATCGATCCCGCGCCGGACCCAGGGATCGTCTTCTAGGCCCAGCCGGATCAGGCTCCAGACCATGTTTCCGGTCAGGCAGGGGATCACTTCGCCGGGGCGGCCGCCTCCTTTTCGGGCGGCGGAGTGGATCGAAAATCCGCCGCTCTCCGCGTCCTGTGATTTTTTTAGAATGAATTCGCAGGCTTTCCGAATCCGTTCATCGCGGCCGTCGGCGCCGAGCTCGGCCAGGATGATCAGCTGCCAGACCGTCCCCTTGTATTTGGCCATGTAGAAATCGTCCGGTGCTTCCCAATGCCCTTCGGCATGTTGTTTAGCGAGAATCTTGGGGATCACTCCCCGGCGCATGGAGTCGCGTTCGGCTTCCTCGACTTCGGGATCGGATTCCGGGCGGTCCAGAATCCAGGTCAGGGCCAGGCGGCGAACGGCGGGATTGTCTTTTTCCAACAGCCACGCTGTGGGATCGGCTTTAAGAACGGATTTCCATGAGTTCATCGGACCCTGCTCCCGACGGGCCGATTGACCGAAGGCCTCTGGTCATGGTCTTTATTCGAGCGGGGACGAAACGCCGGTTCGGTCGTTTTCATCAGAAAATTTCGAACGGATGGTGAGGATCTGATCCAAAATGGAGAGAAAGGCGTCGACGAGGTCCGGGTCGAAGTGCCCTCCCCGGCCTTCTCGGATGATCTTCAGAGCCGGCTCCTCCGTCATTGCTCCCTTATACGATCGGTGCGAGCAGAGCGCGTCATAGACATCCGCAATCGCCACGATTCGCGCGGCGAGAGGGATCTCCTCGCCGCGCAGCCCGTTCGGGTAGCCGTCGCCGCCCCATTTCTCGT
>Ga0315279_10005045_pt1 | contig 17360 bp, 14 predicted proteins | sample YL17G06_20_MG_FD_203694 | JGI IMG/M metagenome (GOLD analysis project Ga0315279, IMG submission 203694) | Sediment microbial communities from Yellowstone Lake, YNP, Wyoming, USA - YL17G06_20 | ecosystem: Environmental > Aquatic > Freshwater > Lake > Sediment | place: USA: Wyoming | collected... | reverse complement strand
CACGTGGTCGGCACCGCGCAGGTAGATCGCATAAAGGGGATTCTTGGTCGCGGTGTCGAAGATGGTCGGCAGGAAGTCGACGAAGATCGAATCCGTGGTCATTTCAAAGGGATAGGACATCGCGATGCCGATGTTGGTATCGGCCAGGAACGGATTGCCGTAGACCGTGGCGCGGCCGCAGACGCTCGCGATGTAGTTCGCCGGATCCCGGCGGGGAACCGTGCTCACGCCGAATGGTTCGCTTTCGAATACCAGCGGCATGATGCCGTCGACGACAACCGTGTCGTAATCGTAAGTCGTGTCGTGGGTCAGGGTGTCGATGTAAAAAGTATCGATGTATACCGAATCAAAGGCGCTCTTGACGTAGTTGATGTCAAAGGCGGTGACCGCGTAATAGTAATTGAAGCCGTTCCGGACGTCCTCATCCACATAAGAATGGACCAGTCCGTTGTCGGTCGCCTGGATCCAGAGGGACTCCGCGACGTAAGGTTGACCTTTAATAAAAATTATTCCGTCTACCTTGTCATAGGTTCTGAACAGGCTCCAGTCCGACACCAGTCCGGTCAAGCTCTTCCAGACTCGGAACCCCTGGAAGTCGTACTGGATATAGTAAGGATCGTAGAAAGGGGATGAAGGGTTACGCACGATTTCGTAATACGGGTCGGGCGTTACTTCGGACAGGTTGTTCCAGACCAGGGTCACCTTCTTGTCGCCCGGGACGCAGGTCAGCGTAGGCGACGGCGGCGGTCCCGGCACAAGCCAGTTCATGTCGTACGTGTATTGGCAGTAATCGTCGATCTTCGCGAGCGCGCTGTCCGGTGTCCCGTAATAACCGTACCAGTTCACGAACATGATGCCGACCATGATCGTCACCTGAGCGTCCGGATCCATGTCGAACGGCCCGCTGCCCATAAGGAAACGCTGGTCTTCGGGTAGCGCTAAGGCCGTGTCATAAGGTTCGTAATTGCCGGTCTTGAAATTGACGCCGGCCAAGGTCGCGTAACGCTCGTCATCCTTCATGGGTTCGAAAAACAGGGGAAAACGCTTGAACGCGGTCAAACCGTGCTGCGGGATCTCTGCGGGGTCGCGCCAGTCTGGAACACCGTTGGCATTGACATCCCACTTATTGAGCGGCACGTTTGCCGCAAAATACTCGCTGTCCATCTCGTACTGGTCGGGGATGGAATCAAGATCCTTGTCCGCGCCCGCCACCAGGTCGTAAGGGCTTTGCAATAAATCGAATCCGATCGCGCCGGGCACAGGTGGAGTCCAACCCGGTTCCTCCTCTTCCTGCCACTCGTAGCCGAGGTTGTCGACCCGGAGCGAATCAACACTGCCCGGGAATCGATACCATTTATCTATAATGGCGGATGAAAGGTCATTGGCGTTTTCTCCGGCTTCGTTGCCGATGTCGTTGTCGGTTACGACTCCAAAGAAGCATTTCGATAGTTTGTTACCGCTGACGTTTTTGATAATGTATTGGATAAATACGGCGTCCCTGAGGACCGGCAGGTTCCACGCATAAAAAGTCTGGTACACCTCGATGCCGATGGGCCGGGTATCGCCGGGCATGTGATAAATGGCATCTAAATCGTTATAAGCGCACCACGAGTCCTGATGTGAAACTGTTTTCTGGGGCGCCATTGGATAGTAAGCAACCGGCGCCGGCCAATTGGTTGGGTACTTATAAATGATCGCTTTTGGATCGCTGCCTACCCAACCGGAAAGACCAGGAACGCATTCGGATTCGCCGCCGTGCGGACCGTAACCGATCGTGACTAGCGTATCGCCGAAAGTTACATCTATTGTCCCGAACCATAATCCATCGCCGAAGATATAATTTTGTCTTGATCCTTTAGGCCACCAGCAGCCAAAAGTACCGTTTCGTTGTTGTCCGAATTTCCCGTAGTTGGATAGGCACATTTCGACCTGGTTTATATTATGAGTTATAATCTGCCAACTTCTGTAACCGGACAGGTTATTTGTTTCGGCGGTCCTTCCGAAAACACTAATCATTACGGCGCTTGCGACCATAAAAACCATATTCCCTCCTGGGTCTATCGTATTATAATTTAATACGCCGTTTATGTCAAGGCTAACACCCAGTAAAAATTATCCCTCACCCTCACCTCTCCCTTTCAAAGGGAGAGGGAAAAGGTGAGGGTTGATCTCTTTCAGGGCTTCTCCGAATTAACGTACAATAACCAACCTTCGCGAGTATTGCTTGCCCGCTGTCTTTAAAACCGCGAAATAAGTCCCCGCGCTTAGACTCCGGGTGTCGAACCGGACGTCGTAAGTTCCCGCGGCTTTGTAACCGCTGAAGATCGTTCCGACGGACTGCCCGATCAGGTTATACAGTTCCAGCGTGACATTACCCGGTGTCGAAACCGAGAATCGCGCCATGCCCGACTGGCGGACCGGATTCGGGAAAAACGACATGATCGCCGGAACCCGATCCTGACCCCCGGTCTCTTCGACCGGCGTGTAAAGGAACCAGGACATGTCGTAGTAACGCTGGGCCCAGTGATCGACGAGGACCAGGGCCGTGTCGGGGGAACCGTAGATATCGTGCCAGTTAGCCAGGACTACGGCGAAAACGAACGTAACGATCGAATCCGCCGGAATATTAACGGGTCCGCTCGAAACCAAAAAACGCTGATCGTCGGGCGCGAACTGAAACGTATCGTAGGGTTCGTAGGCTCCGGTCTGATAATTATACCCGGCCAGGGTCATAAAGCGTTGAGGATCGGTGTTCGGTTCAAAACTGAGCGTAAAGCGTTTAAACGCGGTCATGCCCTTCTGCGGATTTTCCGAGGCGTCGCGCCAGTCCGGAACATAATCTTGATCCACATCCCACTTGCTGGGCGGAACGTTCGACGCATAATACACGCTGTCCCGCTCGTACTGATCGGGAATAGAATCGTTATCCTTGTCCGCGCCTGTAACCAGGTCGAACGGCGTCTGGAGCAGGTCCAATCCGATCACGCCGGGGACCGGCGGATTCCAACCGGATTCTACTGCTTCCTGCCACTGGTAACCGATGTTATCCGCGGTATAGACTGTTCCGCCGATGTCATAATCCCGCTTCAGGATCCCGGCGATGATGTCGTTGGCATTGGAACCGGCTTCGTTGCCGATATCAAAATCCGTGACGATCCCGATAAAACAATGGGTCAAGTTGTGGCCCGAGACATTCTTGAATTCGTAGGTCATGAAGAAAATATCCTGAACCTCGGTCCGCATCCATTCATATCCGGCCTGGTATACCTCGATCCCGATCGGCCGGGTGTCGCCCGGCATATGATAAATCGAGTCGCAGTCGTTGTAGCAGCACCAGGAATCCTCGTGGGAAACCAGGCTCTGTGGCGCCATGGGGAACGTATCCGCGGGCGGCGGATAATTTTCCGGGTTAATATAGATTATTGCGCAAGGATGCAGGGGATCCCAACCCTGCAGGCCCGGCGCGAATTCGGTTTCACCGCCGTGCGGGCCATAGCCGATCGAAACCAGGGTGTCGCTGCTACCCGGATCCACCGTGCCAAACCAAAAACCGGCGCCGAATATGTAGTTCTGGCCCGTGCCTTTAGGCCACCAACATCCGGCGGTGCCGGCCGCAGTCTGACCGAATTTACCGTAGTTGGAAATACCCATTTCGACCTGGTTTGTATCGTGAACCACCACCATGAAACCGCGGCCTGGTTGGTTGACTGCCGCGGCACTTCCGAAAAGTCCCGCCATTATCATGCACATTACCATGCATACCTTCATTTCTCCTCCTTTTCTTAAATTAATGATCTTTCGTTCTCTCATTTTAGTATATCGAATATTCTCACAAATTTATCACTATCAACCCTCACCGGATCACCGCGAATTTACCGACCTGTTCGCCAACAGAAGATTCGATATGGAACACGTACACGCCGCTCGCGATGAGCTGGCGGTACTCGTTGAGCAGGTTCCACCATTCCACTCCGTCCGGATTTTTACTCGTTCCGTTCCCGTCCAGGATCCCAGCGTCGTGAAGCACGGTTTTAACCAGCTCGCCGGCCAGGTTGAAGATCCGGATCGTGCAGCGGCCGGGCAGGTTGATGAAACACAGCCGGCGGATCAGGGACGAACGCTGCCACTCGTTATGCACGATGTACGGGTTCGGCACCACCTTCACGTTCAGGGTCAGCTTCGTCACCGTGTCCAGATACGCCGGCGAAGGAAGAAGCGCGACCAAGGTGTAGGCCGGCGCCGGGTATTTATAGCCCGGATTCGGCACGAGCAGCCACACGTCGCCCACCTGGGGCAGCGTGTCGGACGGCGTCAGCTGACCGCCGCCCTTCAGGTTGATCTTGCCGCCCATCACGTAGAACGCCTTCGTGTTCAGGAAGTTCGGGTTGGCGCCATACAGTATCAGCGTGTCCGATACCACCCGCAGGGACATGAAGGTCCAACCTTCGGCCAGCGCGTCGTATTTGCCGGTCACCGTGTCTTTGTAGGCTTTATAGGGGATAACCTGGTTGAGCGTCAGGTCGAGCACCTCGATCGTGTTCGCCGGACCGCTCGTCGCACCGTGGCTGTTCTTCCAGGTGACCTGGTACTCGCTGCCCCGGTACGCCCAGAAGTTCCACCACGTCGATAGGTTCGGGAAGTTCAGCTTGGCCGCGCTGTAAGTGCCGCTCTGGACCTCGACCTTCTCGAAGATCGACGACTGGGTGCTAAACGCGTCGTGGATGAACCGGCCCGTGATGTTCATGCCCTTGTAGAGCGCGAACTGCTGCGAAACCGACACCGCGGTATGGGGATCCATGATCACTTGGACGCTGTCCACGACCACGTGGTCGGCACCGCGCAGGTAGATCGCATAAAGGGGATTCTTGGTCGTGGTGTCGAAGACCGTCGGCAGGAAGTCGACGAAGATCGAATCCGTCGTCATTTCAAAGGGATAGGACATCGCGACGCCGATGTTGGTATCGGCCAGGAACGGATTGCCGTAGACCGTGGCGCGGCCGCAGACGCTCGCGACGTAGTTCGCCGGATCCCGACGGGGCGTGGCGTTAACTCCAACCTGCCCGCTCTCAAAACAGAGCGGACCCGGACCGATGATCTTGATCGTATCGTAATCGAAAGTCGTGTCGTGGGCCAGGGTATCGATATAAAAAGTATCGATATATACCGAATCGAAGACGCTCTTCACGAAGTTGTAGTCGAAGGCCGTGACCGCGTAGGAGTAGCTGAATCCATTCCGGACGTCGGTATCCATGAAGGAATGGACCAGGCCGTTGTCCGTCGTCGTGATCCAGAGCGATTCGGGGACACCAACGTCCTGCCAGGTATACGTAATGCCGTCGGCCTTGTCAAAGGTGCCGAGCAGGCTCCATTCGGAAACCCTACCGGTCAGACTCTTCCAGATCCGAAATCCCTGGAAATCGTATTGCAGATAGTAGGGATCATAGATCGGAGTACCGGGTTTAGAAACCACATCGTAATAGGGATCTTTCTCGATCTCGGACCGGTTGTTCCAGATCAGGGTCACCTTCTTGTCGCCCGGGATGCAGGTCAGCATGGGCGGCGGCGGCGGACCCGGTAGGAGCCAGTTCATGTCGTAGATGAATTGGCAGGTGTTGTCCGCGTTGACCAGTGCGCTGTCCGGCGTCGCGTAAATGCCGTACCAGGTGGCGAATATGACGCCGACCAGGACGACCGTGCTGGATTCGGCTTCGATGGAGAACGGACCGCTAACCTGGAGGAAACGCTGGTCATCAGGCGCTGGCGGCACCGTATCAAACGGTTCATAGGCGCCGGTCTTGAAGTTCCTCCCGGCCATGGTCACGTAACGTTCGTTGTCCCGGTTGGGTTCGAGGTTGAGGGTGAAACGTTTGAACGCGGTCATGCCGTATTGCGGGATCTCCGCGGGATCGCGCCATCCTGGTACGCCGTTGCCGTTCCAATCCCAAAATAATGGGTTAACATGGTCCGCATACCACGTGCTGTCGGTTTCATGGATATCAGGGTAGACACTATCTCCATCAAGATTACCCATGGTCAGATTAAAAGGACTCTGGAGGTAATCAAAACCGATCGCACCGGGCACAGGTGGATTCCAACCCGGTTCTTCCTCTACCTGCCACTGATAACCCAGGTTGTCGACATAGATCGAATGGGTATCCGGGGGGAACTGGTAGTATTTGCCTTTGATGCCGGATATGATGTCATTGCCGGTCCCGGACTCGTTGCCGATGTCGTTGTCAGTGCAGACGCCAAAAAAGCACTTATCCAGCTTATGGCCGCTGACGTTCTTTAGCTCGTAACGGATGAAGATGATGTTCTGGGTGGAGGTGAGGTTCCAGGCATACACGGTCTGGTAAACCTCGAGCCCGATCGGCCGGGTATCGCCGGCCATGTGATAGGTGGCGTCGAGATCGTTGTAGGCACACCAGGAATCCTGGTGCGATTTAGTTGATTGAGGCGCCATCGGATATTTGTCGGCGGGCGGCGGAAAGTTGGCCGGGTACATGAAGAGGATCGAGTTCGGGTCGGTGATCGACCAGCCGCCTAAGCCCGGGCCATATTCGGTCTCGCCGCCGTGCGGGCCGTAACCGATCGTTACCAGGGTGTCGCCGGCAGCTTCGTCGATGGTCCCAAACCAGGGGCCGGCGCCGAAGATGTAGTTATGACCCGAGCCTTTGGGCCACCAGCAGCCGGCCGCGCCGGCTGCGGTTTGGCCGAACTTGCCGTAGTTGGATATGCTCATTTCGACCTGGTTTATATTGTGGACCAGGATCTGGAAATTGCGGTATCCGGGCGGGTAGTTGTTATGGGCGGTCCGGGCAAAACCCAGAACCGCGATGATGATCAACGGGATCAAGATTTTTTTCATCTTCTCCTCCTTAGAATCCGAGGTTTACGCCGACCTGAATCCGTAGCGGACCATTATAGAAGGTCGGATCGTCGTAGCGATCTTTTAGGGCAGCCATGTAATCCCTTTTCATCTCCACGACCGAGCACAAGCCGTCGTGATTGAAGTCAGCCTGGGGCGAGTAACGCAAGCTGGAAATGGACAAAGCGCCAAATTGGCCGAGCGAGGGTTCGACATCGCCGTGGTTGTTGGGTTGACCGGTTGTTTCATAGACGGTCGTGATCTGCTGGGTGTTGAAGAGGTTGGCAACCAGAACGTCGATCGCGAGATTGACCGGGCCGACCGGAACGCGGCGCTGGGCGCTGAAATCGACGTTCCAGTAACCCGGCATCCGGGCCGAATTTTCGTCGCCGAGTTTGTTGCCCCGGAGGTCGAGCGGCGTGTAGGGATGGCCGGAGTGGAAGGAGAAGACGATCGTGCTCGAGAAGTTCTGGAGAGGGATGAAAACGAAGTCCTTGGGTAACTCGAGGGTGAAGTCGGAGTTGACCGAGCTCCGCTCGTCGAAATCAAGCCAGAAGTCAATCTGCGGCGGTTGGAGCGGCAGTCCGGTGTAGGGATCGGTTCCGCTGTTGTAGAAGTCCCTGTAGAATTGGCCCGCGTAGGAACCCGTGCCTTTTGCGAATTGGAGGGTGTAGTTGATGTTGAAGGACCACATGCTGGACATCATCTTCTTTAAATTGAACTCGAAACCCTTGACATTGCCGTAGTCGACGTTAAAGGACTCGAAGTAAGGTACGGGCAGGGCGTTGACCAACCGGATCTGGGAGAGATCGTAGATATCCTTGAAATAGGAAGTGAAGCCGAAAATGAAATCTTCGGACAGCTGGTTTTCCAGTCCGAACTCGTACATGACCGTTTTTTCAGGTTTGAGCATGACGTTGCCGACGATCGTGTTGCCGCGGGTGATCGCGACGCGGATGACGGCCGTATCCGTCGTGCCGTATAGGTCATCCAGGGCCGGCTGTTGGAAATAATGGCCGTAGTTGAAGCGGAACTTCATCCGCTCGGTCACGGGCAGGGAAATGCCCAGGCGGGGCGACAATTTATAGTTCGCCGGCGCTTTGCTCAAGGTTGAATCCTGGAAAACGTTGGGGGTTTCCCAGGTGAAGGTCTTGGCATCAAAGTAGTCGAACCGGAGGCCGACCCGGGCGATCAGACCCTCAAAATCCATTTTATCCTGGACATATCCGGCGAGTTTAAACGGCGAGCGCTTGTAATAATCGAAGAAGGGGTTGGTGACCCAGGGCAGGTTATTGTCGAAATACATCAGTTTGTACTGGATGAAGTCGACACCGGTCTTTAACTCATGGATCTTGCCCACCGAATGCGAGATGTCGAACCGGGCCTGGATGTCATCGTTGGCCCAGTAGCGCCAGACGCGGTAATCACCGTAAGTGTAGAAAATGTTTTCGCTGCCGTATGGGCACTGCCGGATCGCGTCTACGTCCCGGTTCGTGTATTCCTCGTGGTACATCATGACGCTGTCGATGATCACCTGCTTGGGCGGCAGAGTACCGTCGATCAGGTATTTGATCAGGTGCTCGGCCTTGAGCCGGTAATCGCTGTACCAGGTCGCGTTCGTGGAATCCTCGTATGCGTGATCCCGGGTGCCGTAAAGTCGGTCGTAGTGCGTCATACCGACCTTGAGCGAGGTCAGGGTTTGGGCGCTGATCATGTAATTGAACGTGGCCGAACCGATCCAGTTCTTGGCCCGGTTCATCGGGTTGTTCTGGAAATACTTCAGGGTCATATCACCTGGATTACCTGGCGCCCAGGTCATTAACTGATCGCGGGAATTGAAACCGGAGAGCGTTACCTTGCCCTTGGCATTGGCGAAATTGTAGGAAAGGCGAGCCTGCGCCTTGTAATTCATGCGGGGTGAGGGCACTTTATAGTATATATCGAGATAAGAATCGGTCAGCATCATTTCACCCGACAGGAAGTAACGCAGGCGGGTCGAGATCGGGATCGGGCCGCCGAAGGATAATTGATAAAGGTTGTAGCCGTAGTTCAGGTTTTTCTGTGGGAAAAAGTCGTCGGTCAGGTAGCTGACCCGGCCGGCCACTTTGTTACTGCCTTCTTTGGTGACGATATTGATCACGCCCGAAAGCGCGTCGCCGTACTCGGCGTCAAAACCGCCGCTGATCACGGAAACTTCCTCAACCGCCGAGGCGTTGATCTGTGCCGACTGAGCGCCGGTCTGGGGCACCTTGGTGACCATGCCGTCCACAAAATAAGTGATCTCTTCCGGACGGCCGCCCCGAATATGGGTACCCAGGCCGCTTTGGACCACGCCCGCCTGCAGGGTAATGACCTGATTGATGCTGGTCACGGGCAGACGGTTCATTTCCTGGGAAGTCACAGCGTGGCCGGTCTGGGTCTGCGAGAGAACGATCGGTTCCCGAATCGCAACTGCGGTCACGCCCTTAACTTCGATGACCGTCGGCTTCAGGCGGAAAGTGAGCAGCGTGGTTTGGTCGGCATTGACTACCACGTTGGTGTAGGTGTACGGGTCATAACCGAGATACGAAGCGCTGACCGTGTAGGTTCCGGCCGGGACGTAGGGCACCGAGAATTCGCCCTTTTCGTCGGTCGCCGCGCCGAGTTCCGAACCTTCCACGACCACGTTCGCGCCAATCAGGGCTTCGCCCGTTTCGCTGTCGGTCACCTTACCGGTGATTCTGCCATATTCAGCAGCGAAGAGAAAGACGCCGGCAAGGAGCAGCAATAATATTTTTTTCATCTGTACCTCCTGCAATTATTGAATTTCAAATGGAATCAACCAAACTGATGCCTGGTACGTCTTGACGGGCTGAAGATAGTATAATGCGTCGTTACCCACGACTTCGACGTAGAAGTTGTAAATCCCGGCCGCGGTCGCGTTCAGCACGATCGTACCCGTACCGTACGCCAACGGCACCCGCTCGCCGTTGAAAACGGCGTAGAACGAGCAGTTGCCCGAAAGGATCGGAGTCAGGGTGGACAGGTTGATGGTGACCCTTATTGAATCGCCATTGGCATGCTGCATCAGGGAATCCACGGAACGGAAGCGGTTCATGACGTGGCCGGCATACAACGTGTCGGTATTAGAGGAAAAGATCGTATCGACCCGGGTGCCAGTTTGCAGGATCACGTCGGAGATTATCGGTCGCTCCGCGCCCCGGTTCGGGAAATAGTAAGAACCGTAGGAGATCCTTTTAAGCTGCCATTCGCGGGGATCTTTGACCGGGTAGACGATCTTGCCGTCCAGGGTCTCGGGCTTGGTCGAGTCGCGCTTGGGTTCGAAGAAGATATGGCGCGTGCCTTCGGCCGCGATGCCCGTGATCTCGTTGTAACCGCCCGTCGAATCGATGACGATGGTTTTCAGCGATTTAAGCGTATCTCCGAGAAGCGTATCGATATCAAGACTGTCATAGTAACCGGTGTATTTCTTGTCCCAGTGGATCGACGCGATCACAGTAAAGGTATCCCAGAGATACACGGTGCAGGTCGTATCTTTGGCGTACCACAGGTCCTGGAAACGTACGGTGTCGGTCAGGTCCAGGGCAATGCTGTCGATATGCTGCTTTATGATCGGATCGACACTCCGGAAGTAGCTATCCGCAACCGGGAAGGACACCGCGGCGATATTGATACTGATTATCGCAGGGTTGTATAAGTCCGCAGTTTCCATCAGGTTGGAATTGGCGTTAAGCAAATTAACGATCGCCGAGTCGTCCGCGGGCGTGCCGTCAAAAAATTCTTCCGGCGGTTCATTACCGCAGTTGATCATGACAAAACTGGCGATCACCAAGAGATAGGCCAAACATCTCTTCATCCTTCCTCCTTTCATTTGTCTTCGTTTTTTAACCATAAAAAAATATCGTTTATCACATTTGTCGCGTGCGTCAAAAAAGCCTTGATTTGTATCGCATCACCTCCTTGTTTGTCATTAATTATCATTATTATTATATATAATAACCATTAAATGTCAAGATACGATCAAGGGGCATCTTCCAGGTTAAAATCAAAGGGCATGTTCACCCAAACCCGGACCAGCTTATCACGCTGCCGGGCCGGCGTGAACTTGTATTTTCGAGCCTGGTTGAGTGCCGCTTCATCCAGGTTCTGATTACCGCTCGAACGGAGGATCTGGGCGTCCATCACGCTGCCGTCGATTTCGATCTCCATCTTGACTACGACCCGGCCTTCGATCCCGGCTTTTTTAGCCAGATCCGGGTATTCCGGTTTCGGGATATAAACCGGCTCGGGTTTGACTTCGACCTTGTAAAACGGCACGACCTCGATCTCCGGGCCGCCGATCCCGTTGCCGATCCCGTCCTCTGGTCCGGTACGCCCTTCGAAAAGCTCGGTGGATGCAATGGTTTCGACGTTCGACGTTGCTTCGCTCCCGACCTCGGCGACGACCGCGACTTTCGGCCGTTCCGACGGCGGAGGGGCCGAATATCCGCTCTGGATGATCACGGATGAAATTTCTTCGACCCGGGTTATCGACTCGGCCCGACGCTTGTAGGGTTCGGGTTCGGCATAGGGGATGAGCAGGAAAAGCAGGATGGTTATGATGATACTCGATAGCGTACCGGCCCGGATATATACTCCGTACCAGGATTTATAATCGCGCATTTTAGCGCTCTCCTTTGAACCGGGTGGCAAAAGTGATCCGGTAAGCGCGGGCTTGTTTTAACTGGTCGAGCAGGCGGTCGATGGTCCCGTAACTCAGGTTCTGGTCGATATTCAGGATCGTTAACAAGTCCGGTTTTCCCCAGATCTTCTGGCTTATCTTCGGGTTGACCATTTCGATGGGTACCAGGTTATCGTCAATATAGATCCGGCCGGTCGCGTCGGCCCAGATATAGGCGGTCAGGTGGCGGATGAGAATGCGCTGGGTCGATTTCGCTTCCGGCAACCGGATGCTCAGGTTGAGCGCCGTGGCGCGGAACACGGTCGTGACCATGAAAAAGAGGATGAGCAGGAAAGCGACATCGGCGGTGGATGCGGTCGGGATATCCGGCGTTTGTCCGGACCGGCGTAAGATGCTCTTTCTCACGGCTGCTCCTGGATTGGAATAAGACTGATCTTGTTGGCTTCGACTTCTCTTCCGTCCGCCACGCGGACCCGGGCCAGCTTGATCTGGTCGAGGATTCCGATCATGCACCGGTAAGGCGCGTCCGGGCTCGTCCGGACCGAAACAACGAGCAAGGTATCGCGTTCCCGAAGCTTAGCCTCGATGATCTCCCGGACCAAATCGTATTGCTGGCTGGTCAGGTAGCGGTCCAGGTTCGAGGATTTCACGTTGATCTCGCCTGAGGGATTGATCGTTATCATCACAATGTTCTCGGGTACTACCTTGACGATCGCCTCCAAATCGGTCTTTTCCGGCAGCAGCATCTTGATCCCCTTGTCCCGGGTAAAGACCGTGGAGGTCATGAAGAAGATTATGATCAGGAACGCGATGTCGCCCATGGACGCCGTCGGGATATTGGGCTTGGTCTTTTCCTGACCCTTCCAGAGCATGGTTATTTCCGGGGTTGGTTCAGCAGGTGGTCGATCAATTCCACGCCGCTTTCTTCCATGTCCCGCGTGTAACTGTTGATTTTACCCGCGAACAGGATGTGGATGATCGCCAGGGGGGTCGCGATCAAGAGCCCCCATTTTGTCGTGATCAGGGCTTCCGCGATGCCGCTCGCGACGATCGTCGGTTCCACTTCGCCGGCGGCCGCGATCGCGTCAAAGGACCGCATCATGCCGGTGACCGTGCCGAGGAATCCGAGGAAAGGCGCGACCGTGGTCAGACCGGCTAAAAGCGCCATACCCCGGTCGAGAAAAGCCAGCTCGCCAACCGCGGAACGCGCCATAGCTTCTTCCATGGCCGCCTTACCCTCGCCGCTTTTTTCAAGGATCGCCTTCAAGATCTTTGCAACCGGCGACGATGTCCGGGCGCACAGTTCGATACCGGCGGGGATTCCTTTTTCCTTGACCTGCGCCTGGAGCTGTTCGTAAAAAACCCGGGGGTTCAAGCGGATCTTAACGAACAGCGAAAAAAGTCTTTCGATAACGATCGCCAGGCCGAAAACGATGCAAGCCAGCAGCAGCCACATGACTCCGCCGCCCTTCAGAAATTCCTGGATCATGGTCGGTTAGCCTCCAATTATATTATAATGCAAAATCCTCACAAATTTGTCAAAAATGTGGGTTAGGAATCCAAAAAGCTGGTTTTACCGGGAACTGGCTTTATAATAAAGCACTCCGCCGATCAGGGCGAAAATTCCGGAACCGAGTAACAGGTAGCTCTCGATCCGGGCCAGGCCCAGGGAACCGACGATCAGATCGAATAAATCGCCGGGGCCGGCGGTGCTTAATAAAGGAAAGTAAAAAGTGATCCGGTAGATGTGGAATATCGCCAGGACGATCAGGCATAAGCTCGCGATGATCGGGAAGATCCAGATGCCTTTGCCCTTGATCAAAACTAGCAGCCTTTTAATGATCAAACCGTATATAAACAAGGAAACGATGGCCAGCGCGATGGCGACGATAAAAAGCAGTTCCGCGAATACATCCGCTCTCATTTCTCCTCCTTATTGGCTTTTGGTTACGCCGTAAAAACGGATACTCGATAAAAGGGACAAAATTCCGGAGATCAGGAATAACCCGTAAGCCACGTAATCCACGCCGCCCTTGGGCAGCATCATTTTACCGCCGATCCCGCAGAAGGATAGCTGGATGATCGCGAAGACCAGGATCCCGGTCGGCGCGAAAACCATGAATTGCCAGTTAGTCCTTTCGCCCAGGACGATCTCATAACGCCTCGCGATTATGCCCAGGAACATGAACGCCAACCAAAGCAGGATGGCCCCGACTACCAGCAGATAATTGGGTATCACGGCCAGGGACGTGTACTGACCGGCTTCGATGCCGAAGGGCGCAGAGAACAAAATCAATTCCGTCATGCAACCTCCTTCAATTGCCTATTTTAATTTCGCCAGCATTTTATTAATGGCTTCCCGGCCTTTGGACGGGCCGATGATCATCCCGGACGCCTTACCCAAAGCCAGTATGAGCCGCCGCACATCCTCCTCGCTGTATTCGTTCGGGTTGATGCGCTGGGCTTTAAGTTGGTTCTGATAGATCCGGTCCGTGAAGTCGCCGACGTAATCCTTGAGGATCGCCTTCAACTCGTCCAGGAAGGCCGGTGCGAGTTGGACTTTGGACTTGACCTCGGCTACCGCCGCCGGTTTCGCCTGACTTCTCGTGTTTTTGATCAACGCATAAATATCCGGGATGCTTTTCGCCAGGGGCTGATCGAAAAGGCCACCGACGATATGGTCGTCTTCAACCTCCATGACCAGGCCTTTGACCTCGCCCAGGATTTCGATATTCTCGATCTTGATCCGGCCCACCGCGCCGATCGATTCGTAAATAACGGTTCCCATCTGGGACAGTTTGGCTTTCAGGCTGGAATTTTTCTCACTGACCGTGGTCTCTCCGGTCTTGGCGATCACGAAGGGACAGCTCAAGCCATTTTCCTCTAGTTTGGTTATCATTTGCTGGTTCATGTTAACCCTGCCTCATTTTTTCAATGACCACCTGAACCTTGACCCGAGCCTGTGAAGACCCCATCTCCTCGACCGCTTTTTTGACCAGGAAATCGATGATCGAACGGAGGCCCTGAACAAACTCATCCTCCTTATCAGCCGGAGGGCTGTCCTTAAAGGACAGTTTATTCTCGATGATACCGATGAACGGTAACAGATCGCCGCCCAGGATCCCCACACCCTGATTGAGCACTTCCAACCAGTGTCCCCGGTTGGCCTCGCCGCCGAATTCCTCGACCAGCAAGTTGACCTGCGTAACTTTGGAGGAGAGGCTGCGCGGGACTTCGATCGTTTTCGGCTGGGCAACCTCGGTTGGAGGTATCTTGACCTGTTCCATGAAGAGCAGCGGATCTCCGTCCCTTTCGATCTCGATGCCCAGATACTTGCTGTCGAACGGGAAAATGACCAAACGGTTGGCGCCGTAACTAAGGGATATATAATTAATCCCGCCCAGGGCCAGGCTGTTTTTGATGACGTCGCCCGCCGAGGAAAAGAACGCGGCCAGGTCGCCGAGGGGCGTGGTCGACGACCCCCGGACCTCTTCGATCGACCCATCGTCCGCGTTGATTACTGCGTAACCGATTATGCCGGGTATCTTATCCAGGATCTCCATCTCCCTCCCCCTATGTCTTGGGCTCCATTTTCTGAGTGAATTCCTCACGCTTTTTCTTAAACAGCAGTTTGCCGTAAGCGTTGGGCCCCTCATTATTCACAAATTCATCAAAGCTCGTAAAAAAGCCCTTGATCTCCTCGGCGTTCAATTGGTCGCGAAGCTCGATCTTGAAGGTCTTTTCGTCGACATTCAAAGCCGCCGGGATCCGCTTATTTTCCGGCGCCAGCTCCGCCCACTTCTGCAGCCATATCCAACCGTTGGCGGTATAGACCTGGAATAAAATTTCCAGATACCGGATCAGACCGGACATGACCCGCTCCGCCTCCCGGGGATCATAGATCAAACCTTTTTCTTTCAGCCAGACCAGGGTTTTAGTGGCCTCGTATCCGCCCAGTTTGGACTGGGCGATAACTTCGCTTAAATTCCGCTTGCCGTCAACCAAGGCCAGGATCTGCCAGTCGGTCCGGCGGATCGCCACGCTCGTTTCCAGCTCCTTGGTCGATTTAGCCAGTATGGTTTCCAGCGGCGGGAGGTTCCGTTTTATTTCCTGGAACTCGATACGCCGCTTGTCGACGTCCTCGGTCAGTTTGCCGATATCCTCGTTGATCGTCTGCTCGGGCGCGGCGACCCCGGGCTCGAACACGCCCTTGACCAGATCGCCGAAGGAAAAATTGATCAAGACTTCCAGCCCCTTCTCGTTGGCGTCCGCGGCGTGGATAACGAATCCATCCTTCAGATAAATTTCGCCCGGCGTGTCGCTCTCGATCTTTAATACGCCCGTTTTCTTGACCCGGGCCAGAAATTGCAGGATATCGCCCAGGTTGAATTCCTTTAGGTTCACTTCAAAACCGTTCATCGCACCACCCTCAACCAATCATGCAATAGATAATAAACACGACCAATGAGCAGGCTCACGCGGGCCATGATCGTGTAGCCGAAAGAAGCGCCGAAGGAAACCATCATGAACCAGACGCCGATCTTCGCGCCGACGCCGAACACCCCTTTGTGTTCCTTGGAAAAATAAAAGTAGATCAGGGTGAAGATCACACCCAGGATTATCAGCAGGTTGGAAAAAGCGGTGAAAAAAGGCACGCCCCGGAGCGGCAGGAACGTCCCCTGGAGCTGGGGGATGATGTCGCCCTGGATATACTGGGTGATCGCGACCGCCATGGCCACGCCCATGGTAAACGTCAGGGGGATGCGGACCAGCCAGCTGATCTTGGGAAAGAGCGGTGCGAACATCAGGATCCCGATCAGGATCGGGATGATATAATATATCCGGCCCTGGAAAAGCGGGGCGAAAAGGTTGGGCCAGGCAAAGTCGAACCAGAGCACGACCGCCCAGTAACCGGCGGAAACGCCGACAAAGATATTCTCCGCGGCTTTGTATACGGGGTTGTCGCGATAGAGAAAGGAAAATATGGCGAGGGTCAATAGGGCGCCGACCCAGATCCCGATCGTTTGAATGAGCATCAGGCCGCTCCGACCGCGGATTTCTTCCGCTTTTGGTAGATCAAGATCACATTGCCGAGGATGATGAAAAGGACCAGGAGCACGTGGACGATCGATTGGGAATCCATGCCGGTCAGGCCCCGGCCCCGGCGGTTGACCAGGGTTTCGTATTCGGCCGCGCCCTTCAGTCCGCCCAGCAGTCCGACCAGCTGGCCGGAACTCATGTAGGGGTATTGCCGGGGCGCCATGATCGCGGTCGTGGCGGCGCAGATCGGCGTGCCGTAACGGGCGTGGAAGTATTGAACCCAGTGGATCACGCCCGGATCGCCGGCGGACAGGGTCATGACCAGGACGATATCGCGCGCGGTATGGACTTGACGGCCCAGTTCCAGGGAATCGATCGACCGGCCGGCATAGTCGACCCGGATCACGTCGCGGAAATTCCGGCCCAGGGAGAGCAGCATGACCGCGCCGCCGGGCCGGTAGCCGACATTGACATAATCGATGCCGTACGTTTTATGGTGGACGCGGGCGAGCGTGTCCAGAGCGCGTTCGCCCAGGGCACTGCCGGCCGGCCAGAGGCCCATCATGTAGATCCTGAGGTTGCGGCGGAAACAATGCTCGATCACCGCCTCGGTCGCGGGGTACAGCTCCGCCTCGCTGCCCGGGTCGTAATCGGTGGACATGAGGACGATCGAACCTTCGGTCAGGGATTCGATCTTGTCATAGACATTCTTGACCGGACGGGTGATATCGACGGGCAGGCCGAGCGGTATGAGCATGGGAATTATCACCG
>Ga0315279_10005044_pt1 | contig 17360 bp, 12 predicted proteins | sample YL17G06_20_MG_FD_203694 | JGI IMG/M metagenome (GOLD analysis project Ga0315279, IMG submission 203694) | Sediment microbial communities from Yellowstone Lake, YNP, Wyoming, USA - YL17G06_20 | ecosystem: Environmental > Aquatic > Freshwater > Lake > Sediment | place: USA: Wyoming | collected... | reverse complement strand
TTGGTGCATGCCCTGGATCTCGATCGTTTCTCCGCTGTGTAGGTCATACAAAACCGAAACGGTAAATCACGGAATCCACAATAGATCGATAGCCTTCTGCTCGCTAACTCGGTAAACTCGGGCTAGGTACCCGAGAAACGCCCCCTGGCTGAGTGAATAGTAGTAAGGAGGCGATAGAACCAGAGCCGATACTCCCGCCCGGGCGGAGTACTCGGCCATGCCCAGAGACTCGACGGAAGATGTGTCCGTGATTCCAACCAGTACGGGCCGCCGTCCGTTGACTATGCTGCAAGCCCGGTCAATCACTTCCTTGCGCAGCCGGTAGCTCAGGCCCGGGGCCTCACCCGTGCTTCCGAGGATGAACAATCCGCTGACGCCCCCCAGGAGCAGGTGCTCGATCAGGCGTCCGAGCGCGCCGGCATCCAGATTGTCGGGATCGACCAGCGGCGTCAGCATGGGAGTGATGATGCCCCGAAGGGGTCTGGGCAGATTCATCGGAGATTCCTCTTTCTAGACTGTTTCCTGTTCCAGTTCCGCGTGAAGCCGCTCCACATCGTGCCTCACGGTCAGGGTTATGGCTACCAGGAGAAGGCCGGAAGCCAGCACCAGGGCGATGGCAGCGATTGAGATGGCGAAACTGAGGCTGGAACGCTGGGCCACGTATCCGATAAACACCGGCGCCGTCCCGGCGCCCACCAGCCAGCCGATCATGTTCATGAAACCGACGGCCGTCCCGCGCGCCTCGGGCCGGATGACATCCAACACCGAAGCGAAGATATTCGCGTCGTACATCCCTTTGAAGAGCCCCCAGAGCGTGAGCGCAACGACGAGCAGATTGACCGACAGTGTCTGACTGCACCATACGACAAACGGGGCTGCGCCCAGCAACCCAATCATCTGCACCGTGATTCTTCCGCCGGCGAACCGTTTGCGCAAGACGTCGGCCAGCCAGCCGCCCAGCGGCGAACCGACCATGCTGGAGAGCTGGATGAAAATGGTGGCCGTCAGGCCGGCCATCGCGAGGCTCAGCTGAAACTTGTCGAAAAGAAACTTCGGCATCCAGGACAGAAGCACCATGCCGACGAAATTGTCCAGCATGAACGCACCCATCAGGAGGAGAACCGTGGGGGTGGTCCAAATCACCTTGAGGAATTCGGACACCGGCGTCGACCGTTTCTCTGCTGGGATGTGAGGTTGTGCGCCCAGTTCTTCGAAATCCGCAGCCCCGCGCAGGGGCTCGACGAGAAAGCGCATGAGCACAAAGCCGAGCACAATCCCCAGTCCGCCGAAAACAATAAAGGAAGACCTCCAGCCATAGTATTGGCCGATCAAGCCGCCGAAGAATCCCCCGGCGATCGTGCCAAGGTAAACACTGGTCTGGTGCGTTCCCATGGCGCGCGAACGTGTGGTCTTGCCGTGGTAGTCGCTGATCATGGACATGGAGGCGGGAAAATAGAACGTCTCTCCCAATCCCTCGGCGGCGCGGAAGAAGAGGAGGTGGCTGAATTTCCGCGAGACCACCGTGGCCATGCAGATGAAGCTCCAGGCGTAGAGGCCCCACAGCACCGCGGCTCTTCTTCGGATGCGGTCTACGATATTGCCTGCAATTGGCGCGCAGATTCCATAAACGAGGGCGAAGGAGGATCCCAACAGACCGAGCTGCACAGGGCTCAGGTTCATTTCCCGTTCGAGGAGCGGGAAGAGCGAGAAAATCGCCTGGCGGTCGGCGTAATTGAAGAAACCGCAGCACCACAGCATTCCCACGACATACCATTTGTAATTGGGGGCGAGCGCGATTTTGGGCAGATTGGCGGCTGAGGCGAATTTCCTCTTCGGATCGTCAGTCATGAATATCGGCGTCCTTTCCATGCTTACCCGGCTACCTGCTGGGATCTCGCCTGCCTGCGGCGCAGCTCCTCTTTCAACTTTTGCCGATCCACCGGCTGCACGTTTGCCGTGATCCATTCCCGCATCTGCTGCCCTTCCGGCGTCTCCTGCGGAGCGGAAACGAAGTCCAGCCGCAGCCCCAACCCTTCCTCAATGGCGACCGCCAGGACGGGCCAAACCACACCGATATCTGCCGTGACGGGCAGGCTTCCTTCGAGCCGTGCGAAGCCGGACATCTCCATGCGGAAAGGGATACCGGTCAGCTTGGTCTTGGGCAGCCCGCGGTCGACCGCCTGCTGGATCTGGGACGACTGGCGCTCCTGCAACCAGGCACGCTCCAGGTTCGGATCCAGGTCGATTCTGACAAGCGTCTTCCCTTCCAGGCTGTAGCTGTACCCATTTTGCCAGGCGGACCAGATGCCGTGCCCGGTGTAAAGCTCGAACGGGCCGTCATGGATTTCCTGGGAAAGGGCGATCGCCGATTCAATAATCACGTCGGCGCCCGCCAGCACCGACGAGACGATCCGTGCCCGTTGGGTAATGGAGATTGAGTCGCCGATCGCCAGTCCTACGGCGCCGCTTCCCACAAGCTGGGGCGTCGAAACAATGACGGGGAGGTTGCGTCTGGCCCCCATCCCGATCATGGTCATCGGGTCGGCGCCCAGACCCACAACAGTCTCCAGCGGCAGCCCATACTCCTGCGCCAGCAGCTCGGCTTCGCGGGCGAGCGACTCCGTGCGCGGTCCCATAGGCCACGCCATATTGCCCGCCGCCTTGATGATGACATCGCCGGAAAGGCCGGCAATGCGGTCATACAAGTCCCAGTGGGTGTCGATTTCCGACTCGAGCTGTGCGCGTTGGGCTTCAGACAACAGCGTGATTTCGAACCCGCCGCCGCGCGGCAGAATCCCCGAGGGCAGACCCAGGTCGGGGTGTGCCGACGCAACCACGCGCTTCACACGATCCAGGGTGCCGGCCATCTCGTGCCCCACGACCGCCGAACTGGTAATGACACCGTCGACCACGCCCTTCTTCATGAGTTCCGCAATCAGCGTGGTAACGCCCTCGTGGATGTTCGGCCCGCTCCCGGTGACGACTACAACGGAACCGCCTCTCCTTTTGGCGTCGATGATCCGGCCCGCGGCCTGGCGCAGGTTGCGGCGGCTTGCATCGGGAATAGATGCCTCCCACTCAGCAACGGTTTTGCGTTCTGGTCTAATCATGGCTCGCTCCTTTTTAAGAGTCTGCACACTCTCTCGAGGTCGGCTTGCGTGTCCACCGACAGGCTTTCGGCCTCGCAACGGGTTTCCACCACCAGAATCCGGATGCCGTTTTCCAGCGCCCGCAGCTGCTCCAGGCTTTCGATTACCTCCAGCGCTGAGGGGGGGAGTCTCGACAGCCGCAGCAGGCAGTCGCGCGTGTAGGCATAGAGTCCGATATGTTCGAAAACCTTGAAATGCACTGTTCGCTTGCGCGGGTAGGGGATCAGGGAACGCGAGAAGTACAGGGCATACCCCGCCGGATCGGTCACGACCTTCACAACGTTTGGATCTCCGTAGTCCGCCTCGTGCAGGACGCGCTTCTTTATGGTGACCAGGCCCGCGTCGGTTCCGCTCCGAAACGGGGCGACGACTTCCTCGAGCATCACCGGATCGATCATCGGTTCGTCGCCCTGTATGTTGACCACCACATCCGCGTCGCTGTGCGCAATGGCTTCAGCAATCCGGTCGGTTCCGGAAGGGTGCGACTCGCGGGTCATCACCGCTCTTCCGCCGAAGCGATTCACGGCGGAGAAAATGCGGGCGTCGTCGGTGGCCACCAGGACCTCATCGAGGCAGCCGGCTTGACGCGACCGTTCGTAGACATGCTGAATCATCGGCTTGCCGAGGATGTCGGCAAGGGGCTTGCCTTCGAAACGTGTGCTCCTATAACGGGCGGGAATCACCCCAAGGATGCGCATAGTTGCTCAATCCTGCGGCTCGAAACGGTCCAGCCGGGATCCGTCCAGCCGGGACAGTTCAACCGGTCCGATCTGAGTTTCGGCATTCGGACTCGCGATGGCTGTCAGGACCGCAAACAGGCTCAGGAGGACTTTTGTCATGAGATGTGTCTCCCCGTGAAGGCCAAGGCTCGGACGGGCGGCCCGGTGCGAAAACCTGCCCCTCACATGCGCCGACGCAGTCTATCAGATGCGCTGCGGAGCAGATTGCGAAATGTTTGGATCTCTGCGGAAATCGCCCGAGAAACCATGCATCCTTTCCGCGGCAACCTGAAATGATCGTCGCAGTTATCAAAATCGCAATCTCTTAGCATAATTGGCGGGCTGTCAAGAGGTTTTTCAGGACGGCGGCAAAGTCGGGCAAGAACTAACGCCCCCAAAGGGATGCAATACCCTGCAGTAAATCGCACCTCACCCAACACAGCACCGAACTGATACGTGCCCCAACACTGCTCTGCCACATATTCATTGACATCAACATGTAAGACTGCTAGAAGCACTTGGATTAGGGGTCGAGTATAACGATCTGGCCTTGGGAGCAAATCGTTACTCTGCTTGGATATGCGGTGGATCTGATCTCACAATCATGCCGCTCCCGTGCAACATGTCTCTCGGAGATGTGTCTTGTCCTTAATTCAATTCCTCAGTGATATCTGAATCCGGATAAAGGCGAGGAGGAGGAAGGCTTATGCTTGGATATAAAGACCGAGTGGTTTTACTGCTGTTGGTGGCAATGTTTTTGAGTCTGCCCTGTCTCGGGCAAAACATTACGGGGGTGATAACCGGATTGGTGAAGGACTCGTCCGGCGGAGTGATCCCCGGCGTCGAGGTCCGCGCCACAAACGTGGGCACCGGGGCGGTTAACACAAGCATAACCAACGACCTTGGAGTCTATACCATCCGGAGTTTGCCCATCGGAACCTACACCGTGACAGCCGAAGTCGCCGGCTTCAAGAAATACGAGATGACCGGAATCCGGTTGCAGGTAAACGAGGCGGCCCGTGTCGATATTGTCCTGCAGGTGGGCCAGGTAACAGAGACCGTCCAGGTCGAGGCGAATGTTGTCAATGTGGACACGCAAACCCCGACGCTCAAGACAGTGATCGACCAGCGTCGCGTCGAGGACCTGCCTCTGAACGGGCGCGATCCGGTACAACTCATGAGACTGGTTGCGGGGGTCGCGGTTTACGCGGGATCGGGGCTGACATCGGACACGACCTATCCCGGAGTTGTTTCGGTTACCGTGAATGGCAGCCGTGGAAATGCCACCAATTTCGTTCTGGACGGCGGGCAGAATAATGACCATTACAGCAACGCCCCCAACCCGATGCCGAATCCGGACGCGTTGGCCGAGTTCAGCGTGCAGACCAACAACTTCAGCGCGGAGTTCGGCCGAAATCTCGGCGGTGTGGTAAACGCCGTGACAAAGTCGGGAACCAACGAACTGCACGGCTCAGCCTTTGGCTATCTTCGCAACAGTGCCTTTAACGCCGCGAATTTTTTCACAACTTATCTCCCGGATGGATCGAAACAGGATGACGGCCTGAAGCGCTCCCAGTTCGGTGCCACGCTTGGGGGACCGGTCTGGCTCGGCAAACTGTATGACGGCCATGGCAAGACCTTCTTCTTCTTCTCCTACCAGGGGACACGGCTCCGGCGAATACCGACGACGACGAACGTGAACACGTTCGCTGCCGCCGAGCGACAAGGTGATTTCTCCGCCACCACCACGAAGCAGCTCAAGGACCCCTTTAACGGCGGCACTTACACAAACAATAAGATTCCATCATCCCAGTGGAGCGCTCCCGCCAAGTATATCCTGGACAATTATCTGCCTTTGCCGGCCTCGGGTAGACTGATCAGCTATCAACGCATCAGCAACTATAACGACGATCAGTACATGGTAAAGGGCGACCACAATATCACTAGCCGCAATCAGATTTCGGGAAGGTTTTACATTTCCAATGCCTCACAACCTGCCGATTTCGACCCGAAGAACCTTTACAAGCAAGTGAAGCAGATGACATGGCGGAATACCAGCGTGATTGCCAGGGACACGCATACCTTCGGACCTTCTCTGATCAATCAGGCGAATTTCAGCTATAACCGGACCAACAACTTCAATCTGCCGACCAGCCCGGATAAGAACTACAACGACATCGGCATGAAAGGCATCTCTCAAGATCCCCACCCCCAGTACTACTTCACAATCCAAGGGTTGAGTGGCATCGACTCCGGAGACACCAACGGCTTCCTGCGCGAGGAATATCAGGCCGCAGACACGCTTCGTTGGACGAAAGGAAGGCACCAACTGAGCATCGGCGCCGAGTTCGGCTACGGCATTGGGGACATTAATAACAATTACTATGGGAACGGTCGCTTTGCTTTCACCGATGCGGCCGGTTTCACGGGCAACGCGATTGCAGACTTCCTGATCGGAAAGTTTTCCCTCCTCGAACAGGGCATAGGAGAGTTCAAAGGGACGCGGTTCCGCATTTTCAACACGTTTATCGCCGATTCAATAAAGCTATCCCGGCGTCTCACCCTGGATCTGGGAATACGATGGGAGCCTTTCTTCCCTTACTATGACACGCTGGGCAAACTGTCGGTATGGAAGCCGGGTCAAAAGTCCACACGGTATGTAAACGCCCCCAAAAATGTGGTATACCCGGGTGACGCGGGCGTGCCGCCGGGAGGCTACGACACATCGTGGCTGGATTTCGCACCCAGAGCCGGCTTCGCGTATGACATCACCGGAGACGGAAAGACATCATTGCGTGCAGGCTTTGGCATCTTCTACGACCGTTCAAACACCATTTCCACGAACAGCCCGTGTGATCAGGGCCCATTTGGAACGCGAATTCAGTATTACGGAAATGCGTCCAACAGCTTAGGCAATCCCTGGGGCGGGTATGCGGGTGGCAATCCCCTTCCCATCGTCGGGTTCAATGCTGTCGGTACAGACACTCTGAATCCGCCGTCGAATGTGCCCTTCGCCCTCCCGTACATCCCGTTTTCTTATGCTTCGGATATGCGTCCCGCATACACTCAGGCCTGGAATCTAACCCTGGAGAGGGAGGTGATCAAGAACATGATCGCGAGGGTCTCCTACGCGGGTTCCAAGGGAACGGCGCTCATAAGCCTCCGGGACATTAATGCGCCTTATGCCGACGCAAAAGCAACCACCGCCACGACCGATGTGCGAAGGCCTTTGTATCCGAACTTCGGACTGGTAACTCTGGTCGAAGGCGTGGGTAATTCCAATTATCACTCTCTCCAGTTGACGGCAGAAAGGCGGTTTGCCCAGGGATTCTCGATCCTGACGAACTACACTTTCAGCAAGGCCATCGACAACAACGTCGGTTCGGCGAACAAGGCCACGGGCATCAATGTGACCAATCCGCTCGATCAGAAATACGAACGCGGGCGGGCGGACTTCGATCGCACCCATGTCTTTAACTTCTCCAGTGTTTGGGCCATCCCGGGCACCTATGGGAATACAGCCTCTAATCTGTTGCTGGGCGGTTGGAACCTGACCACCATTGTAGCGCTTTACAGCGGCAACGTGTTTACCGTGGGCAGCGGCGTCGATAACGCACGCACCGGTCAAGGCTCGCAGCGCGCCGACGTAGTCGGGGATCCTTACTCTCTCGGGGACAACCGGAGCCGCGGGGATATGATTCTCCAGTACTACAACATGGCTGCCTGGACCCAGAATGCGCTTGGAACTTATGGACTGCAGGGGAGAAACTGGTATAGAGGCCCCGGAAAAGCGAATGTCGATTTGGGGATCTACAAGAAGTTTAAGATTCGAGAGCGCATCACGAGCGAATTCCGCTTCGAAATGTTCAACGCCTTCAACAGGGTAAATCTGAGCAACCCGACTGCAACGGTCACGTCCACCAACTTCATGAGGATCACGAGTGCAGGGGACCCGCGCATCCTCCAGTTCGCCCTCCGCTTTGTGTGGTAGCGGAGCTCGTGTCGCGGCTCGATCCCTAAGGGCCCATCAAACCCCCACGATGATGTGCAGGGGCACGGTGCGCCGTGCCCCCGCAAGGCATCTCCAGGCGTCCTGGCCGCCTATGTTCATCGGATACGCAGACAGGTGCATCGGTTATAGTCCCAGCCATGCCCAAACAGAGAGGATTTTGAACCATGAAAGCAGCGCTCTCAATCGCACTGACCCTCTTGCTCCTGGGTGCCACGTATGCAGAGGTGCGCCCGGCATCGACAAAGAATGTCATCGTCTTTCAGGAGCCCGGCCGCTTTGGCGGCTGGCCGGCTAACCATGGCATATGGTCCTGGGGAAACGAAATCCTTGTCGGTTTTGAAACCGGCTACTTCAAGGAAAGCAGCCGTGGGCATTCGATCGATTACAGCCGCCCGGCAGAGCACGTCCTGGCCCGCTCGATGGATGGCGGAGAAACCTGGACGATCGAGAAGCCATCGGGTCTCAAGCCGCCTCCGGGCGAAAGGGTAGCGGGTGTGCCCACGGGGGAAGGGGGCAAGCCTCTGACCGATTGCCCCGGTGGAATCGACTTCAGAAATCCGAACTTCATTCTTACCGCCAGAATGACGAGCATTGACGCGGGGCAGTCCCGCTTCTACTACTCGACGGATCGGGGCAGGAACTGGGAGGGTCCTTACCGGCTTCCGGATTTTGGCCAGCCCGGCACTGCCGCGCGAACGGACTACCTCGTAAATGGCAAGAACGATTTGACCATGTTCCTGACGGTGGCCAAATCGAACGGCAAAGAGGGTCGCGTGATCAGTGTGCGTACGAAAGACGGCGGCAAGACCTGGGCCATGGTGTCTTTCGTGACACCGGAACCGGAGGGGAACGACTACGCAATCATGCCTTCCTCCGTGAGGATTGATTCGAGTACCATACTCACCGCGGTTCGGTATCGGCAGTTCATCGATCTTTACCGCAGCAGCGATGGAGGAATGACCTGGGAAAATGCAGGCCGACCGGCTCCGGCCACGGGCGGTAACCCGCCGGCCATGCTGAAGCTGAAAGATGGCCGGCTGGCCCTTGCCTACGGTCATCGCCTGCCGCCGTACGGAATTCAGGCCCGCATCAGCCCGGACAACGGCAACACCTGGGGTGAGGAATTGACGCTGCGCAGCGATGGAGGAAGTTGGGATCTCGGTTATCCTCGAATGGTGCAGCGTCCGGATGGCAAGCTGGTGACCGTCTACTACTTCAACACGGACGCCAAGGGCGAGCGATTCATCGGCGCCACCATCTGGGATCCGGGTCCCATTGGAAATAGTGGGCGCTGAATGTCTTTGAGCGCTTTCGTCTTCCTTATTGCTTCTTACTTTTTGATCAGCCAGACCTCGGAGACCTGACATCCCCGGCCAGCGTCTCCGAGTCCGGGTTCCCTGTACCACTTCAGGCTGAGCTGCCCATCCTTCGTCGCCTCGGCCGGAATGTCGAATTCCTGCGGCTTCGGGGGGAATTCCCTCTTGAGTAGCGGATGGATTTCGTATTTGTCATCCGCAGTCAGCCGGATGGGGCGCGGACTCTCTCCTCCATACACCACCCGCACCTTGTACTGTGCGGAGGGATCCAGGTCCGAATACCGCATCTCGAGCGGGGCATCGAACATGGATTCGGCATGGTTCTTCCAGGAGTAGCGCCAGGGTATCTGCTGCCCGCGTCTTCCGCCGGCGAATCCCACGAGCGAGGACTGCCGGAATTCCGGGTCCTTGTCGGATCCGAGGCCGCGCACCAGGTGCGGCTGCTGTGCCAGGTTGCCGAGGTCGTCGTAGAATCCTCCGGGCCCCGGGTTGGTCCAATCAACGATTTCTTCGATCGCCTTCAACTGGTCGGCTTCGATTGCAAGCTTGCGGATCTCGCCAAACTTGTACGCCAGCCATGGGCGATTGTTCAGTGGGACATCAATCGCATCGAGGTTCGCTCCGCGACCCACGGCGATTGCCTTGTAGCGGACGACGCTCAGTTGTGCCCGGATGCTCTGGTAGAGTGCCTCCGCCAGTTCGTGCACGCGGGCCCGCCAAGCCTGTGACACGGGATCGGTCACGGCCGGATTCAGAATGGCCTCGGATTGGGCCATTGCGATCAAAGGACCGAGTCGCCTGGCCTCGCCCAGTTTGGCCATTGCCTGGTTTTCCAGCCCGGTCTCGTAAATCAGGCGGCTGCGATCGTAGGCATCGTAATACGCGCGGTAAAGGGCTTGCTGGAAACGCCAGTTCAGCAGCACCTGCGGCGAGGCGGCGCGCTCGAGTTCCTGGAACTGCTGCAGGGTAACATAGACGTTCGAGTTCGTCAGGAGCGGACCCTGCCAGTTGCGCTCCAGCGCCATCAGCCCCTGCGCGAAGCCTTCGGCAAAGCGATTTCCGATAAAGTACCGGCTGAACTCGCGCAGGATGTCGACCACGTTTGCCTCTGGATTCCAGCCAAGACCGCTCCAGATAAACTTGTTGACGTCGTCGTTGCAGCCTTCTGAGTAAGTCAAAAAGCCGAAGCCGAAATCCTGGTTGAGCCGGAAGATCTGCGACTCGGTGACAGGTCGCGGATTGGGACCCTCGCGGCCTTCGGTCAGGGCGTACGCCGTATCCCAGTCGGGAACGGGGTACTGCGACTGGATGCTGTGCGTGATGTCGGGGTAAAAACGAATCGGGTATTCCCGCGGAGTTTTCTCGCGCAACTCTTTATAGCTGTCGCGGACTTGCGGGCCGAACACTATGCCTGACAGCCACTTCGGCTTCTGCTGCATCAGTCCGTAGAACTCGTCCATCCATTCCTTGTTGAATCCCTGCGGCGACATCCACATCTGGGCCTTCGGGTGGTAACGATGGAGGTTCTCCGTCTGCTTTTCGAGCAGCGCGAACATGTACTGCGGCTTCGTGTGGCCGGGATCGCCGCCGGGAACGAACACCGCGTCGAGGCGCGGCATCACCTTGTAGAATTCAGCCCATTCGGTCAGCGCGAACTCAACGGTTTTGGGATCCGAGTAATCCCGGTCCATGGCCGGGTACCAGACCCAGACATCGATGCCGTACTCGTTGGCAATACGCGACATTTCCGCATTCATCTGCATCTTCGGCAGCGGGAAATGCGGGCTGTTGTCCGCATCGTCCGAGCGGGGCGGGATCAACTCGATCGCGTTGGTGCCGAAGATCGTCAGGTCGCGGATATATTGATCCCACATGGGGACAGACCAGGCGTCGTACGCGTTGGTCTTCGGCCGGTAACCGAGTTGGTGACCTCGCAACGGATATTTCGGGGCGGTAGCAACGGTGAAGTCATCCGGAAGCTGAATGCTTTGCTTGTCCATGCGCAGGGTGCGGAGCAGATGCCCAACGCCGAACACGACACCGCGGGCATCATTCCCGATTACGAAGACGGCCGGCGTCGAGCCCGTTTTCTGGATGCGCACACGATAGCCCTCGGCGCCCGCGATACCGCGGTCGGCGGCCAAGGCTGCAGCATACTTGCCTCCGAAGGCCTTAAGGGCCGCAGCCGGACCCACGGCGATCACGGGCGTCGATTCCGCCGGCCAAACGTTCGAGGTCTGCAGACGGATCTGAGTCCGTTTTTCCACCTCCTCCACAAGCACCGTCACCGCCTTTTTTTCCGAACCGGAAAGGTTAGGTGGCGAAACAACGACGGCCTTGCCCAGGTCAAGCGTTCCGGCGCGGCCGAGAATCGAAAATGCAAATAGGACGGATGAAAGCAGCGTAATCTGCAGAAAGAAGCGCTTCATTTTCCCCCCCCACAATGAACGTTTTATGATCCAGCCCAAGATGTTGCGCATGTATGCCGCATGTCAAGCCAATTCAACCGCGCCCCACTCATTTTCAAATAAGCGGGGCCCGAGTGCTTGGCAGAGCAGTCCTCCATGCCGCGTTTGCGGCACCCGCGCGCATGGAGATGTAGAGTTCTCTGGCCCCTGACCCGTGGTCCCCAACCCCCATTTTCGAAGCGGTTCAAGCTTTGATCGGGTTCTCTCGGAGGACAGGCAGCGGTTTCAGCAGCCTGCGCTGCAGTGAGGCTTTTCAGCTGCATCGTCATATAATGCGAACGGACCCGCAGACTCCGATGCCGCGACGCTTGCAGTTTCCGCTGTGCCGGCACTTGCCGGCGGGCGCCGCAGATAACCAAGGAGTAGTTTACGGGGATCGGCCTGGACGGATCGCCGGGGAGAGTGCCTATGCCAAAATGGTTTGTTACATTATTCGTTATCTCTGCCATCGCTTTCAGCACCTTCGGCGCACCGGAGGCGAAGGTCATGAAGAACGTGATGGTTTACCACGAACCAGGACGATTTGGCGGCTGGCCGGCCAATCACGGAATATGGTCGTGGGGCAATGAAATCCTGGTCGGCTTCAGCGCCGCCTATTTCCAGTGGAACGACCAGGACCGTCATCCCTATGACCGCTCGAAACCGGAGGAATCCGGCCTCGCCCGGAGTCTCGACGGCGGAGAAACATGGACCATCGAAACGCCGTCAACCCTGCCACCCCTGGCGAAGCGAGGCGTGGTGGGCGCCGCGCTCAACGAACCCATGGACTTCACCAGCCGGGGCTTTGCGATGACCCTTCGATTCACGGAGAGCAACAGAGGACCGTCGCTGCTGCTTTACTCGACGGACCGGGGGAGGAGTTGGAAGGGGCCGTTTCAGTTCGCGGTCGGAGATCTGGGGATCGCGGCCCGCACCGACTACATCATTAACGGCCGGCACGACGCCTTTGTCTTTCTGACTGTGGCGAAGTCAAACGGCCGCGAGGGAAGGCCAGTCTGCGCCCAGACCAAAGATGGGGGCAAGACCTGGAACTTCCTCTCCTGGATCGGCGAGGAGCCGAAAGACGGTTTTTCTATTATGACTTCCACCGTGCGGCTCTCGAAAACCGATCTCCTCACCTCTTTCCGTCATGAGGAAGACGCGCGCAAGGCGGGCCCGAACTGGATAGAGGCTTACCTCTCGACCGACAACGGCAAGAGTTGGAAGTTCCTGGGCCGCCCGGCGGAAGACACCGGCGCCAAGAGCGGGAATCCTCCCAGCATGATCAGGTTGAGGGATGGGCGAATTTGCGTAACTTACGGATATCGCTCCGTGCCCTATTCGATCCGTGCCAGGCTTAGCAGCGACAACGGCAGGACCTGGGGAAAGGAAATCATTCTTCGCGACGGCGGCGCCGCCTGGGATGTCGGTTATTCGCGCACCGTGCAGCGTCCCGACGGAAAGATCGTGACGGTCTATTATTGGAGCCCCGAACTTAAGAAAGAGCGTACCATCGAGGCCACCATCTGGGATCCAGGCAAGTGACGGCAAATCGGCCCGAGGCTCCGAAACTTCTCGATCATGACGCGGGCGCAGCTGCCGGAGGATAAGCATGGCCTGATCGGCCTACGGGTCGCGCTCGGCCTCACGCCCAAGACCAAGCCGTTGCCGGTGGCATCACCACCGCCGAACCAGCTCCATGTCAAGCAGAACGTGCCGCCAGAACTTGCCAAGGGGCCCGATCCAAATAAGCCTTATTTCTTCGGACCGCGCCGCTACGTCAAGATTCCGCCCAACTCCATCGGTCCGATGTTTTCCCAGCACAACCATGATCCGGCGCTGGTCGAGTGCCCCAACGGGGATTTGCTCGCAATCTGGTACACCTGCGTGCAGGAAACGGGCCGCGAACTCGGGCTGCTGGCCAGTCGTCTCCGCTACGGCCAACAGGAGTGGGATGAGGCTTCTCCATTCTGGGACGCACCCGATAGAAACGACCACGCCCCCGCCATGTGGTTTGACGGAAAAAAGACCCTGTTTCACTTTGCCGGGCTTTCGACCGCCGCAAACTACATCGGAAACTTGGCGCTGGTGATGCGCACCTCAAAAGACAGTGGTGCGACCTGGTCCAAGGCGCGGCTTATCGGTCCGGAGCACCGTGAGCGTCACATGCCGGTGGAATCCGTGTTCCGTACGAAAGAAGGATTTATCGTGCTGGTCTCCGACGCCAATCCCGGATCGACCTTGATTGTCAGCCGGGAAAACGGCAAGACCTGGACTGATCCCGGGGGGAGGATCGCCGGGATCCACGGGGGAGTCGTTCAACTCAACGACGGCCGGCTCATGGCGCTCGGACGTGGAGATAATATCGACGGCATGATGCCCAAGAGCCTATCCGCCGACTTGGGCAAGACCTGGACTTACAGCAAGACTCCGTTCCAGGCACTCCGGGGCATGCAGAGAGCTGTTCTTCTGCGGCTCAAGGAGGGCCCGCTTCTGTTCATCTCCTTCTGTGGTGCCAAAACCCAGCCAAACAAGGAAGACATGATGATTACGGATGTCTCGGGCAAACAGCGTCCGGTGTCGGGGTTATTTGCCGCGCTCTCGTTCGATGAAGGAGAGACCTGGCCGTCCCGAAGGCTGATCAGTGATGATGGGGCTCCACGCCAGATGGAAACCACGGACCGGATGGTTTTCACCATGAGCGCCGCCAGTGCGGAGACCTTCGGGTATTTGTCCATCTGCCAGGGCGCAAATGGACTCATCCATCTAATCAGCAGCAAGAATCACTACGTGTTCAACCTGGCGTGGCTCAAGGCTCCACCACCAGCCCTGCCCTGAGCGAGGTCGGTTAACAGCCGCCACACCATCGAAAATGAGGATTTCCCGAACCGGCCTCTGCGCGCGGATTTCGCCGTCACGCCGCACCTGCAAACAATCCAAGCAGAAAGTTCCTGTGGTAAGGGTTGTTCATGCACAGACGCCGGCGGGGGCGCCCATGCATATCCAGTTCCTGCAGCTTCTCAATGCCGGGGATGTCGTTTCGCCAGACGTCCTCGGTCCAGAGAATCGTTTTCATACCCCGGCGCTTCGCCTCGGAAGGGCCGGCACGGAAAAGGAGTTTGTCTACACCCCCGGTGAACCACAACACCAGGGGCGCCGAGAATTTCTGTCTCTGAGTCCATTGCGGCCTTGGCGTCTATTTGTTTCCTTATATTTTCGGCATGATGCATATAATGCGTTGCAGGATTTTCTTGTATGGTCTGGCTGATCTACAACCTGCTTTTCGCCGCTGCTTTCACGGCCGCGATGCCCTACTACTTCTTCCGCATGTGCCGCCGCGGCGGGTATCGGCACGGCTTCGGGCAGCGGCTGGGCTGGTATAACGAGGCGTTGCGCCGGAAGATCGCCGAGCGGCGCCGCATCTGGGTCCATGCCGTGAGCGTCGGAGAGGTGTCCGTGGCGCTGCGCTTCATGGACGCATGGCGTCTGGAGCAGCCGGGCCTGGCTTTTGTGCTCAGCACCAACACATCAACCGCCCACGAGGTGGCCGGGCGATCGCTGAATCCCGACGATGTGCTGATTTATTTCCCGGTCGATTTTCCGCCCGTTCTCAGACATGTGATCGACATAATACAGCCACGGATGCTTGTCCTGACCGAGGGCGAGTGGTGGCCCAACTTGATCCGGATGACCCGCTCACGCGCCGTGCCCATCGTGCTGATCAACGGACGGATGTCGGAATCATCGTTCCGCGGTTATCGCCGCCTGCGATGGTTTTTTTCGCGTGTGGTGCGAATGGTCGACCTGATCTGCGTCCAGAGCCGGCAGGACGCGAACCGCCTGCTCAGCCTGGGTGCAGATCCGGCGAGCGTGCACACGACCGGAAGCGCGAAATACGACGCGGCGCAGCAAGATCCCGACAGCATGAGGAAGGCACAGGAAATCCTGCAGGCGGCGGGTCTGGCGCCGACGGACACGTTCCTTCTCGGCGGTTCCACCTGGCCGGGCGAGGAGACGGTCCTTCTCGACGCTTACTTGAGATTCAAGGCTATCTACCCGGCGCTCCGTCTGGTCCTGGTGCCGCGCCATGCCGAACGGCGCGACAAGGTCATGTCCGAAATCCTTTCCCGCAGGCTCCGGGGTAGTGCAGCGGAGCCGGATGGAAGGCGCCAAACGGCCGACGGAGCCGCCGGCTGTACTTCTGATCGATACAACCGGCGAACTTAGGCATCTCTTCGCCGTCGCGTCAGTCATCTTCATGGGAAAGAGTCTGACGGCACATGGAGGGCAGAACATAATCGAACCGGCAGCATATCGCAAGCCGATTATGGTCGGCCCAAACCTCGAAAACTTTAAGGAGGTTGTCGGGGATTTCCTGGCGGCCGACGCAGTCATCCAGGTTCCGGACGCTCAGACGCTCTCCGATCGTTTGGGCGAGTTGCTGGCAGATCGGTCCATGCAGACCAAGTACGGCGAACGCGCAGCTGCATTGGTGCAGGAGAAACGTGGAAGCCTGGAAAGAACTCTGAAACTGGTGGCGGGAGTCCTCTAAACCACCGCGCGAGTACTGTCAAGTTAAGCCGATTTCTGGTGTATCCGGGGTCGGACCGACGCAAATTAAGCCTTTGCAGGTCTTCAAGATAAAAGCAGGGTCAGAAACAGGGTCAAAGGCGATTTTGGGGCATACTTTCGGAATGTAAGCCAACGTGGGCATCAATCAGCGTCCACTAGCAAGTCCCTCGTCACTGCTGCCCGCGGTGAGTAAATCCTCCAAACTATAATGGGACTCCCGCGACTCTTGCGCTATCTCCTCAGGAACCTTTCTCCCTTATTCGCAATATATGGCATAAGGTGGTGTTGGCCGGGGAAACTGGGAGCCTAATCCATGCGCTCACAAAGTCTTGTCCTACTCTGTTTTATCCTGGGGATTCCAGGCACATTCGGGCAGTCAAAAAAAGAAATGCCGAAGGTGGTGTTGGCCGGGGATTCGATCCGCCTGGGATACGCGCCTTTAGTGGCGAAAATGCTCGCGGGAAAGGCCATCGTCGTAAGTGCGGAGGAAAACGGCGGGGACAGCGGCAACGTCCTGTCGCACCTGGATGGATGGATCGTTCGAGAAAAACCGGACATCGTGCACTGGAATGCCGGCCTGCACGATCTGAAGATATCGAAGCAGACCCGCACCCATCAGGTTGAATTGCCGCAGTATGCGGCCAACCTCAGGCAGATTGTGGAGCGTATCCGCAAAGAGACCTCGGCAACTCTGATCTTTGCCAGCACGACGCCCATCCTCGACGAATGGCACGCGCGCCGGAAAGCCGACTTCGACCGGCTGGAGTCTAACGTGCAGCGCTACAACCAGGCTGCCCTCCAAGTAATGAAAGACGCCGACATAACTGTGAATGACCTTCACTGGGTAGTTGAAAAGGCGGGTTCAGCGACCCTGATGACGGAAGACGGCACGCACTATTCGCCTGAAGGGTTTAAGCAACTGGCTGAGGCTGTAATCATGCGTGCAGCTACATTGCGCGCACCCGGTCGGGTGAATTGGTCAAGCTGCGGCTCACCTGGTATCTGCCTTTATCCCAGGACTTCTATCACGACACGATCGTTCACACCCGGGTGTTGGCGATTCTCGGTCGATTGCCTCGCTGCTTGAAAAAACGATCCATGAGCTCAATGCAGATCTGCCGGTGGTTGATGTGATAACCCTTGAG
>Ga0315279_10005043_pt1 | contig 17361 bp, 12 predicted proteins | sample YL17G06_20_MG_FD_203694 | JGI IMG/M metagenome (GOLD analysis project Ga0315279, IMG submission 203694) | Sediment microbial communities from Yellowstone Lake, YNP, Wyoming, USA - YL17G06_20 | ecosystem: Environmental > Aquatic > Freshwater > Lake > Sediment | place: USA: Wyoming | collected... | reverse complement strand
GTCAAGGTCAGCGACGAGGAGATGCGCAGCATACTGATGACTCGCCATGACTTTCATGGTGAGTGGAACTACACGATACAGCCAAGACAGGGTACCTAGTTTATCAAGTTATTTTTCTCAGCCTCCTTTGAAAGCGAAGCATGGCGCTTCGGACCTCGGGAGCCAGACGCAGCCACAGCGCGACCGCTTCGCTGCGCACTTTATTTCGAGCCTCGTCTGTCTGTCCGATCCTCTTCAATTCAGCGGCCGCCTTGAGCACCTGGTGTATCTGATGGGCCAGCGTCCAGGCTTCCGCGTAGGGGACCAGGAACTCCACGTGCCCTGCCAGATATTCCACCCGCTCGCGTTCCACGGGAGAAGCTGCCTCGTCGGCGAGTGTTCGGAGCGCGGCTGCCACCTGCTTTTGCGATTCCACAACCGCACGCTCCGGTACGTAATCATTCCAGAAGGTGAAACCCTCCGTGTAATCGCCCGAGTACTCGCGGGTGACCGCGTGGCCATCCTTGTATTCTCCGGCGAACGTGCAAAGAAGCTTCCGGTCACGGTCGGTTTCCATCAGGACCTGTGCAAGTTTGTCTGCCCGGCCTCCTGCGGCTTGCGTCCTCGCATAAACCCGGTAGTATTCCGCCGGTGTCAAGTTTTCATCCCAGCTGAACCTGGCCTGGAATCCAGCCGTGGGGTCGACGATGCGGTGCCGCCAGTGAATGCCAAGCAATCCCTGGCAACCCAGTTTCAGTGCTCGATTTATGTCGCGCTCGAATCGATGCACGTGAAACTGGGGAAGCCACATCGAAGGGTCGTCCTCGAGCCAGGGAATGGGCCAGCGCTCTCGCCCCTCCAGCTTTCCAAACACCTCATGCACCGTGTCCCAGCCAAGTGAATCGCTCAGGCAGGAGAAGATGATGTCCGTCGGAAGCCGGGAGTGGAACGACTCGAAGTGGCGCGCGACTCCGCCCCAGCCTGAAACCACGAGCCGCTTCTGCGGCGCATGACGTCGCAGGAAGTTATGGGCCTGCAGGAACGGAGTAACTGAGAGAAGCTCACCCCGCTTGCGGCTGTCCCAGTTCATCTGCTCGTCCTCCCAGAGCCAGACATAGTCCACCTCTGGATAGGCTTCGAGCAATTCCCCGAGCCTCTCCTCGAGCAGATCACGCGCGGCGACCGACTCGATGTCGAAGCGCGGGCCGGGTTTCTCCGCCGTTGGGTATCTTCTCACCTCGGGAGGAAGGGCGCGCAGAATCTCATCCGGGACCTGGTAAGGCTCAAATCCGATGCCGGTCTTGATGCCAAGCCGTGCCGCATGAGCATAGGCGCCTTTCAGGAGATAGCGCGTGCGTTCCTCGGCTTCCCATGGATCGCGGGCCAGTCGGGTTGCGTCGGAGCCGAAGACCTCGGCGGAGTAAAAATCGGAGCCGCCCATTGTGTAACTCGAGGTCCTCTGCGGCAGATATCCCCAGCGGTTTGTGGCCGTCGTGTCGAGAAACGCCCGGTGACCAACGCCGCCGTACTCAAAGGAAAGATAAGATTCGGCCCACTGGTTTGCCCCTGTATAAACGTGCATGCCGAAGGTGTTGAAGCGCATGCGAAGCATGGATTCGAAGTACGCCCGAAAGTCATCTCCGTTGTATACCGTGATGCAGTTGAGAAAATCCGGCCACGGCAGGAGGCCACGTACCGCAAAGCGAGGAGTCGAGTTCCAAGATTGGCCATTCTTTGGCAGGACCAGCTCCCGCGGCGGATCGAGCGGATAGCTTTCCCCGTCGATGCCAAAAAACGCTCCCTGCTTCTCGAGGAACTCGAAGACGGCATATAGCAGGGCCTGCTCGCTCCCGCCGGTCAGGGTTACTATGCCGCCGGCCTGTGTGGAGATGGAGTAGGCCTCGGGATTCTTGAAGCGCCCAGGCTCAACGCGGAATGCGAAGTTGAGGCTGCCTGTACCGGCACGCTCCTCGATGCCAAATCCCAGACGGTGCAGACCCCGCAACAGTTCGTTGTGCGCCAGCCGCCGGCGGAAGCTCTCATTTCCGCCGGGCTCTATCGAAATCCGGCGGGGGGATTGAATCTGAACGGCCACTCCGGCCATGGCTCCCAGGAATTCTCTTCTGTTCATGGCGTTCATACCTCTACGCTGTTTGGCGAATTCATCAAATGGCGTATGATCTAGGTCGATATTGTTTCGTTTATCTTGATCTCTTAAATGGGGGACGCAGGAAAAAGCGGGCAAACGCCGATGCCTCGGAAGTTCATCCGCGTCGATTCGCGCTTATCCGTGTCCCAATCTAATACAATGGTAAGAGGACCACAATGACAGAGAAGGAGCGAGTTCTCGCGGCCTTGAACCACAGGGTGCCGGACAGGATCCCGATGGATTTTGGCGGGACTGCAGTGACAGGCATTCACGCGAGCTGCGTGGCGGCCCTGCGCGATTACTACGGGCTCGAGAAAATGCCGGTGAAGGTTCATGAACCCTATCAGATGCTGGGCTGGATCGACGAAGACCTGAAGCAGGCAATGGGAATCGATGTGGATGGGGTCTTTCCGCGCAAAACCCTGTTCGGTTTTCCGAACGAAGGCTGGAAATCCTGGAGGATGCCGGACGGCCTGGAAGTGCTCGTTTCCGAGAAGTTCGTAACGACCGTCAACGAGGATGGTGACACTCTGATATACCCAGAAGGGGACAGTACGGCACCTCCGAGCGGAAAATTTCCCAAGGAGGGCTATTTCTTCGACACCATCGTTCGCCAGGAGCCGATCGACGAGGAAAAGCTAAACCCGGAAGATAACCTGGAAGAGTTCGGGCCCATATCCGATGATGAGCTTGATCATATCCAGCGTTCCGTGGAAGAGGTATCCTCAACCGGTAGAGCCGTGATTGCCAACTTCCCCGGTACGGCATTTGGGGACATTGCCCTTGTTCCCGCCCCGTTCCTGAAGCATCCCAAAGGCATTCGTGATATCATTGAGTGGTACATCTCCACCAGCATCCGCCGGGACTACATCCATTATGTCTTCTCAAAGCAGTGCGATTTCGCGCTTGCCAACCTGGGGAAGATACATGCCAGGATCGGGAATTCGATCGACGCAGTTTTCCTGTGCGGAACGGACTTCGGCACTCAGGCCTCAACGTTCTGTTCGGTGGAGACGTTTCGCGAGCTGTGGTTCCCGTATTACAAGAGAATCAACGAATGGATTCACCGCCATACGACGTGGAAGACGTTCAAACACTGCTGCGGCTCGGTTGAGCGTTTTATTCCTTCTTTCATCGAAGCGGGCTTCGACATCCTGAATCCCGTTCAGTGCTCGGCGGCGGGAATGGAGGCGGAACATCTCAAGTCCGCTTTTGGCGACAACATTGTCTTCTGGGGAGGCGGAGTCGACACTCAGAAGATTCTGCCGTTTGGACGGCCGGACGATGTGCGCCGCCAGGTTTTCGAAAGGTGCGAGATCTTTTCCAAAAAAGGCGGGTTCGTCTTCAACACGGTGCACAATGTCCAGGCGCGCACTCCAATCGAAAACATTATCGCAATGATCGACGCCGTTCACGAGTTCAACGGCGACAGGTACGCGTTGGGCGTCCGCGCCTGACTCCACCATTTCAAACAACTTTGGCATAGCCGCAACCAGTTTGTTTGGTGTCCTTGATGCTCTTTGTGTCTTGGGGTTGAGGTTTTTTAAAATGACACGACGAAGACGCCAAGAACACCAAGCGCACAGAGATTTCTTGGGAAAATGGCAAGGATTTATCACTTCTTCACCGGTGCTCTAGTTTGTCTGCTGTTGAATCTTGGAGGATCCAAGGGAGCCGCAAGCCTGCCTGATCTGGACTCTGAAGCCTTCGGCAAGGTCATACGCAGCATCGCATATTCGGCGGATGGGCCTCTGGAGCGTTCCCACTACGATTCCTATCTCGGCATCAAGCCCGGCGACATTCTCACGCGCATGGGGGCGAAAAATGCCATTCAGGCGCTCTACAACTCGGGCCGCTTTTCCCAAATTACGGTGGATGCTGTTCCCGAGGAGAGCGGGGTCCAGGTGCGCTTCAACCTGCTGTACAACTTCTACTTCAACTCGTTTACTCTGGAAGGAGATGTCGACCTTGGCGGCCGTTCGCTCTGGGAAGTTGTTCCTCTTCCCACGGGCGAGCGCTTTACCAAGGAAAGGCTGGAGAATGCGCGAAAAGCCCTGCTGAATTACTTGCGCGAGCGGGGATACTACCTGGCAAAAGCGGAAGCCGTCACAATGCCCAATGAGCACTTCCGTCAAGTCGATACCGTCTTCAAGGTAGAGCCTGGAGCGCTTGCCACGATCCGCACCATCGAGATCCAGGGTGTTCCAAAGCAGGACATCGACACAATCAGTAAGAAGCTTGGGTTCAAGCAGGGTGACAGGTTCGATCGCCGTCGGTTCCGCCGCCGGATGGATAACCTGAAAAGTTATTTTCTTAACCGCGGTTATCTTGCTGCTGTTGCCCAGGCGACCGATTCCTTTCGGCCCGAGGACAACACCGTCGCCCTGGTGGTGCAGGTTTCGAACTTCGGCAGGATCCGCGTTGCAGTCGAAGGCTTCAAGATCGATAAGAGCCAATTGCGGCGCCTGCTGCCCATTCTATCGGGCGAAGGGCTCAACGAGGACATTCTGGATGAAGGGGCGCAAAACATCAGGGACTACCTCGAAGAGCGCGGCTATCCCGAGGCGGAGGTGAACATCCAGGAGGAGGAGGAAAAATCCGGGATTCGCGTTGTTCGCTACAGCATTGATGCAGGACACAAAGTAACGGTTGCCTATGTCGGCTTCAAAGGCAACCATGCCTTTTCTGACCAGGAGCTCCTCGCGGCAGTGCAGATCCAGCCGGCACGCTTCCTCCAGCGATCCGCCTACAGTGTTGTAGAACTCGACAGCGACGTCGATTCTCTGAAGACGCTCTACCAGTCTCAGGGTTACCTCAACGCCAATGTCATACCTGTGGTCAATCCGGTGAAAGACGGTGTGAGGCTCGGATTGACCTTCGAGATTGATGAGGGAAAGCTCTCTCGAACGGAATCTCTGATCCTTGCCGGCAATCACAGTCTCAAGACCGCAGACCTGGTGGCCAAGATGAAGCTGAAGCCCGGCGGTCCATACTCTCCGTCGTTCGTCGAGCATGACCGCCAGGCGATTCTTGCCGCATACAACGACGCGGGATTCCTGCAGGCCAAGGTGACTTATCGGGTCGGCACTGCCGACGTAACGAACTCCTTTCCGGTTGAATTCGACATCACGGAAGGCATCCGCAGCTATGTGGACAACATAATTATCCTGGGCAACGACACAACCCGGGATTCCATCATTGAGAGACACATCTCGCTGGAAAGGGACGATCCTCTAAGCCTGGGCAAACTGCTCAAAACACAGCAAGCACTCTACAACATGGGTGTTTTCGATCTCGTCCGGGTGGTGTCGCAGAATCCGGAGAGTGTTTCCCCGTATCAGAATGTTGTGGTCCGGCTGAAGGAAGCGAAGAGGTTCATGATCCGGTACGGCATCGGTTACCAGGAACGGGCGCATCTGCGGGGAACTCTGGAATTGAGCGATCTCAACATTCTGGGGTCGGCACGGCGCGCCGGTTTGACACTGCGCGGAAGCGCCATCGAGCAGGGTGCCGCCCTCAGCTTCCAGCAGCCGCAATTCCGGTTCCTGCCCGTCGACTCCTATTTCACCTTTTCCGGGCTGCAGAGGAGGGAGGTGAGCTTCGACCAAAAGCGGCTAAACCTTTCGTATCAATACGGACACCCGCTCAGCAGTCATGCGTGGGCGTTGCTGCGTTACACCTTCAATAATGTTCGGCTTTCAAATCTAAAGGTTTCTCTCTCGGAGTTGGGCCGCGAGGATACACCCAGGAACCTCTCTACCTTCTCCGCTATTTACATCAACGACACGCGCGACAACTACCTGGACCCGGAAAAGGGATTCTTCACGTCCACCGACTTGAGCGTGACCACGCGCCTCATCGGGAGCAATGACTATCTGTCTTTGTTCACCCAGAACAGCTACTACAAGAGGCTTCCCGGATCGCTTCAGATGGCGGCGTCACTGCGCTTTGGTGTCCGCCATCCATACGGCGGGGACACCAGTATCCCGATCAGTGAGAGGTTTTTTGCGGGCGGGGGCTCCAGTCTGCGAGGATTTGACACCGACTTTGCGGGTCCTTTGGACCCTGTAACGAATCAACCCGTCGGCGGCAACGCGCTCCTTATAGGAAATTTTGAAGTACGCGTACCACTGGTGCATCCGGTGCGCCTGGCCGGTTTCTACGATACCGGCAACGTCTTTCGCAACTTGAGCGATATAGCTTTTGGCGGATTCAGTCACACGATGGGAATCGGCGTCAGGCTGAAAACTCCTTTCGGTCCGTTGCGAGCCGATTACGGCTTCAACCTGAATCTCTCCTCGGACCTGCGCGCGCGCGGGCTGACGCGGGGTCATTTTTTTGTGACTATCGGACCGCCGTTCTAGCGGAGCTGGATTCTGCAATGAGGCACGGCACTTATATGTGGTTCCTGAGTCGCTGCCTAGGGATTTGTCGATTGCGGATTGCGCATTCCGGATTGCGGACTACCCATGGGATTCTTTCGATCCGCAATCAGCCTGCGAGGGCCGTTGTGCGGGCGGGTATGCTGGCGATTTTTCTTGCCGTCTTCACGCACCCCCTCAGGGCTGAGGAGATTGACCGGCTGCTTGCAGCGGTCAATGGCAAGGTCATCTGCGAGGGTGACCTTCTGCTTGCCCGCAACCTTAACGCGATTCTTTCTTTGGGACAAAGCTCTGCCCTTCGTTCCAAAAAGGAGGAGATCGACCGCCTCATTGATCTAGAGCTCATGAGACAGGAACTAGAAACCTTCTCCATGGCTCCCAAGGACCAGAGCAAGATTCAAACTCGCATTCAGGAGCTCAAGAATGCCTATGCCGAGATTGGCGGACTTCCCCGTTTCCTGCACGGGCTTGGGCTGCAGGAATCGGAGCTCTTGGACTATCTGCACCTGCAGGATTCCATTCTCGGCTTCATAGACTTCCGTTTCCGCCCCTTCGCGGGCGTTTCGGAGCAGGAAGTCCAGGAGTACTATAAAGAGAAGCTCGTGCCACCACTGCGACAGGCCGGCGCTGCGGTCCCGCCTTTGGCGGAGGTTTCGGGCAAGATCGAAGAAGTCCTCAAGGAGGAGAAAGTCAACGCGTCGATGAATCAATGGATTCAGGATATCCGGCGTCATGCACGCGTTGAGTACTTCCTTGATGGTGTGGAACTTCCCTGGGCGAACAAGCGATGAAGATTCTTTCGAGACTGATGCTTATCCTGTTTCCCGTGGTGCTCATGGTAGCGTTGGCAGGCGCCTTTAGGTACCTGCGCAGCGACAAGTTTCAGGAGTTCGCGCGCGCGACGCTGATTTCACGGGTGGAAAGGGCAACCGGAATGGTATGCACGGTCGAGCGGCTTCGTCTCGACGTCTTCCGGGGCCAGTTTCGCCTGGAGGGAAGCACCTTGAGGGCGCGGACACCCCGCGTCGGTCCACTCACTCTCAGTATCGATGAAATGAGCGGGCGGGTCAGCGTTTCCTCACTTTGGCATTTCAATCTGCATCTTGCGGAACTGAACATCACTCGCCCGCAAGTCGCGCTGATATCCGCGGGAGGCAGGACTGGCTGGAATCCGGAGGAATTCCTCAAGTCGCTGCGTATGTCGCTGGACCTGGCTGCGGGAAGGGTCTCGCTGACTGATGGATGGGTCAAGGTCAACAACACGCTCATTCCGTTGAATCTGTCACTGGACGACGTGACATGCGAACTCCACTATGCGGCGTATCCCCGGCATTACAGCATCCGACTCGCCTACAAGAACAGCCGGCTGATCTATGAGGGCCGCGATATCAAATACGACCTCGACACGCGGATCGGCGTCTCCTTGGAGGGAGTGGACATCGAGTCGTTCAGGATCCGGCGCGGCAAAAGCCTGCTCATCGGCAACGGCTGGGTGAAGGATTGGAAATCACCGGCGCTGCTTTTGCGTGCCACGGGAAATCTGGACGGGGAGGATCTCGCCCTTTTCACTTCGGACCTGCGTGATGCCCGGGGCAGTATTAAAGTCGCAACGAACTTCCGCGTCGATGCGGCCGGTCTCCGTCTCGATGGCAGTTTTGTCCTCAAAGCCGGCGGATATCACAGGGCGACACTGAGTGCGCTCCGAGGCATGTTCGTGATCCAAAATGATGTGCTCTTGCTGAAGGATGTAGACGGGAAACTGGGAGAAGGAGTCATTCATGCGAATGGAGAAATACAGCTCCGGGAAGCGAACAAGTCGCCGCATCACGTAAGCGTTTCAACGAAAGGAGTACCGCTTCGGGAAGTCAGCTGGATTCTCAATCTTCCGGAGATAAGTTTTGACAACGCAGTCGACTCCTCGGCCGACGTGGTTTGGAAGCATGTGGACCGGGACCTTGAACTGACAGTCCAGGCTTACCTGCACGCTCCTTCGGAATCCCGCTCCGGAGCGGGGAGGAGCACTTTTCTCCAGGGAAACCTATCGTTCAGCTATAAGAGAGGATTCTGGTACCTCACCACGGCCAATCTGAATTCGCCCAACACGACTGTTGAGATCACCGGACTTGGCGGCACCACATTCCACATTCATGCTCAAACGAGTCAGCTTGCGGAGCCCTTTGCGGTCCTGCGGGGATTCATCCCTTCCCTCGAGAGGCTCATTTCCAGACAGCCGGACGTGGCAGAGATTTCAGGTACTTTCGGGCTCAATGGAGAAATGCTCTTGGAGCCTGAGAGGACGGCTTATCAGGGTGAACTCACGATCAAGGATGGTCGCTGGCGTTCCTATCGCGTGGACAGTATGACCTCGAAGGCGATCTGGGAGGGTGCGCACCTCGAGTTACGCGCGCTGAAGCTGCGCAAGGGAACGGAGAGTGCCGAGGGAGATCTCGTCCTGGACATTCCCTCCGAAGAAGCAGAACCTCCCGGAATAAACTTTCAAGGCAAGGTGTCCCAGGTATCTCTGGCATCGCTGGAGGAGCTCGGGGTGGAAATCGGTCCCGATATTACTGGGATCCTGAGTGGGAGCGGCTCCGTTTCCAATGCAGAGGGTAGCTGGAGCGGCGCTGCGCAGTTCCAAATCGATAAGGGTAGCTACAGGGATGAACAATTCGACAGCCTGCGCGGACAACTAAAGGCGCAAAACGAGATCCTGCAAATCGAAGACTGTCAGATCACTCGCGGCGCCGCGACAGTGACTGCCCGAGGTCAAGTCCGTCTGGACACGCGCCAGATGGATATTTTCCTGCGGCTTGCGGGATTGTCGCTCACCGAGATTCCGTCCATCCGAGACAACAAGCTTGAGATCGAGGGCCACCTAGTTGTCTCGGGCGAGCTTCGGGGAGCAATGGACAACCCGGCGTTCAAAGGCAACTTCGAGCTCACGGGCCTGCGCTATTCCTCCTGGAACCTCGGCCAGGGAAAAGGAACCCTGGAACTGGCGGATAAGATCCTACAAGGAAGCAGCATCGTCCAATCGGATCTGGGGAAACTCGCGGCGCAGGCGAAAATATCGATGGAGAGCGGTCTGCCAGGCAAGGCTTCACTAGAGTTCTGGGATTGGAACGTTCAGAAAATCCTTGCCGGCAACGTGCCGCCTCTGCTCAGCGAGTTGAGTACCGCGCTGCACGGAAAAGTCGAGGCGGGGGGCAAATTTGCCGAACCCGCCGAGTTAAGTGCAAGTGGTGAAGTGGACGGCGCCCGTTTCAAAATTCACGACTACGAGCTTCACAATGCTGGAAAGATACGTTTCACGGTCTCGAACCAGAATATCCTTTTCGAGAAGGTGAATGTTGTGGGTGAAGGAACCAGCCTCTTTCTCAGCGGCGTCCTGCCCCTCGACAGCAGCCCCCGCTTCGACATGGGCCTGAACGGCAACCTTAACCTGGTTTTCCTGCAACATCTCGAGAAGAAAATCCGTGTTTCCGGTTCCGCCGTTTTGAACGTTCGAGCCACGGGCGCCCTGCAAGACCCGCAGGTAATCGGCCAGGCTGCATTGCAGAACGCCCGGCTGGAGTATGGAGACCTGCCCGTGCATCTTTCCTCGATGCAAGGAAACATCATTTTTTCGCGCAACCTGGTGCGGTTCGAAAACGTTCGCGGAGCCGCAGGCTCGGGGTCCATCCAGTTGAGTGGTTTGCTCGAGCAAAAGAACTCTGAGTTGCGAGGAATTAATCTGCAGGTTTCGGCACAGCAGGTCCGGCTACCCTATCCCAAGGATTTTCGTTCAGTGGTTAACGCGGAACTCATACTGAGAGGCAACCAGGGATCCCAGGTGCTCTCCGGCGATATAAATGTCCTGCGCGCCGACTACATGAAGGACATCAATCTGCTGGAACAACTGGCCAATAGAAGCAACGCTCCTCCCGGACCTCTGACCACGGATCCTTTCCTGCTAGGCTTGCGCTTGGATGTGGACATTCATTCTGATCGGGGACTCTTTGTCGATAACGAGCTTACCAGACTGCGTGGCAGCGTGAGGCTGAACCTGCGGGGCACGCCGGCATACCCCTACCTGACGGGCCGGGTGGAAGCCAGCGATGGCTCTATTTTCTTCCGCGGCAATCGGTTCGACATCCAGCATGCTTCGGCGGACTTCTTGGATCGCAACCGCATTAATCCTATCCTGGATGTCAGGGCGGAAGCCGATGTGAAGTCCTATCGACTGGTGCTGGATGTGAATGGGGATCTTGATCACTTGAGCATCAACGTCACTTCGGATCCGCCTCTTTCCACAGTAGACATCGTATCGATGCTCACAACGGGGAAATCTCTGGAGCCGGGAACCGAGAACACGAGACGGCAGGCGGAGATAACCGGGCTGAGTGCTGCGAGCATCCTGTCAGAGAGCTTGACCGGGGTTGTCGGCAAGCGGGTGCAGCGCATTTTCGGGTTGGAGACCTTCCGGGTCGATCCATTTCTGGCCGGGGCTGAGAATGATCCCACGGCGCGGGTAACGATCAGCGAGCGTATTTCGAAAGACATGACAGTCACCTTCTCGAGGAACCTTTCCACCAACGAAGAGCAAATCGTCATCGTGGAGTACGATGTGAACCGGAATCTGACCGTCGTGGCCAGCCGGGATGAACAAGGCAAGTTCGGACTCGACTTCCGTTTTCGCAAACGCTTTCGCTGATTCTTTTATGCATCGGGGTGCAAATCCTGTGTTCATGACAACCTTTTTTATTGCTGCCGTCAATAAATGAAATTGGCAACGTGCCGGTAGCACGCAGCAGGCAGCCGGCAGTAAAGGTCCAGAGAAAAGCAACATCTGGGCAGAAGATCGCCTGCTGCTGTCTGCCTGCTTCGTTCAGGGAGCAGGTGAGTTGCTCGATTTACTAATTTTCTATACAATGATGCCAGAGCTCATGTACCGCTTGAGAGAGGTCTGCCATGAGAATTTTGATCATTGAAGACGAGACCAAGGTTGCCAACTTCCTCAAAAAGGGTCTCGAGCAATCCGGCTATGAAGCCGAAATAGCCGTGGATGGAGAGGAAGGTTACCAGAAGTTCAGTTCTGCCGAGTACGATTTGATCCTTCTGGATTTGATGCTGCCCAAAACGAGCGGCTGGGATCTCATCCCCCTTATTCGGAAGCGCAAAGCTACGATTCCTATTATTGCCGTCACAGCAAAGTCCGCGGTAGAGGACCGCGTGCAAGGTCTGAACCTCGGTTGTGACGATTACCTGGTCAAGCCCTTTTCGTTTTCCGAGCTACTGGCGAGAATACAGGCTCATCTCCGTCGTGGAAGCGCGCTAACCACCGTGGAGTTGCGGGCGGCAGGTCTTGTGCTGGATCCACTGAAGCGAAAGGTCACGCGCGACGGCAAGGCCATCGAACTCTCCAACAAGGAGTTCTCACTGCTGGAATACCTGCTCCGAAATAAAGACGAGATCGTTACCCGGAACATGATAGTGGAGAACGTCTGGGACGCGAGCTTCGACAACTTCACCAACGTCGTCGATGTCTACATCAATTACCTGCGTAACAAGGTAGATCGCGGATTTGAAACCCGGCTTATCCACACGGTCCGCGGAGTTGGATACACTCTGCGCGAGTAGTCTTTGTGAACCCGCAAAGCCTTCGATTCAAGCTCAGCTGGACGCACGGACTGGTGATATCCCTGCTAGTAGTCCTCATCGGTTTTGTGCGTTACAAGACTGTGTCCTATCGATCGATACGCAGCTTCGATGAGGACTTGCAGGGTGATGCGGCGTTCGTCACTTCCCGCTTCCATCTTGGTTCCGACGGATTTACATGGTCTATCGAGGGCCTCACTCCGGGGGATGTGTTCACTCTGGAGGAGTTGAAGCCCTACGTCGTAGTCACCGATGCCGTAGGCAACGTTCTGCGCAAAGATCTTCACAGCAACTATATGCAGAGCCTCCTTTCGCACGGAGGCCTTGGGGCAGTTCTAAAGCAGGGGTCCGGCTTCGGTCGTGCGGTAGCTGCCGACGGAACAGTCTACCGCTTTGTGAGCCTGCCTTTGCCGCCCGCGGGATCAAGCGGGCGATCTACGCTGCATCTCGGTCGCTCGATGGACTCCTTGACAGGCGTTCTCAACGAATATTTCTATATCTATTTGTTTTCCGTCCCGCTGATCCTGGCGATCTCGGTGCCGCTCGGGTGGTACCTGGCGGGCCGGGCTCTCAAACCATTTGAGGAAGTGGCAAGAACGGTCGAGCAAATCACGTCGGAAAATCTTAATACCCAGATCATCACGGAGCGCAGGGAAGAGGAGATCCAAAAGCTCGTGCAGGCGTTCAACTCGATGGTAAGGCGGTTGAACGACTCCTTCCAGCAGATGCGCAAATTTAATGCCGACGCAGCCCACGAGTTGAGAACGCCCTTGTCGATTCTGCAGGGCGAAAATGAAGTAGCTCTGCGCTCTCCCAATCTGCCGGAAGAAATCCATTCCGTGCTTGCCAGCAACCTCGAGGAGCTGCAGCGGCTGACCCGGATTATCAACGACATGCTGACCCTTGCCGAAGCGGACGCGGGAAGCCATGTGCTTGCAAGAAAACCCACCAACCTTAAACCAATGCTTGAGGACTTGGTGGAGCAAATGCGAGTGCTCGCCTCGGACCGCAACATCCAAATCGATTTCATGGATGCCAGAGACGTGATAGTCGAAGCGGACCCGCTTTGGTTTCGGCGTGCTCTTCTGAACCTACTGGACAACGCGATCAAATATTCCAAAGACGGCGGACGAGTTGAGGTCTGGTCGTGGGTGCGAGACGGCAAAGCGTCCATGGGGATTCATGACGATGGAATCGGTATTGCTCCGGAGGACCAACCCCACATTTTTGATCGGCTTTATCGAACAGATCCTGCACGCAGCAGGACCAGCGGAGGGGCTGGGCTGGGGTTGGCGCTGGTGAAGTGGATTGTTGAGGCTCACCGGGGGGAGATCCATGTGAACAGCGCAGTCGATCGCGGCACTACTTTCGAGATCATACTTCCGATGCTTGATACCGCGCAAACCGATGCCAGCCCGGTTAGGACACGGATCTACACTGATTCACCTGGGGCGACATAGCCGCAACCAATTTACTTGGTGGCCTTGGCGCTCTTGGTGTCTTGGCGGTGAGGTTTTTAAATGACACCACCAAGAGCACAAAGATTTCTTGCGAAAAAGGCAAGGATTTGTACGTAAGTAGTACGGATTTGCACTCTTGGGGAGTTGGACGAGCTTTTGGCTCCACCGATCGCACACAGCTCCCCAGCTCGCAGATTCACATTGCCTTTCGGCTTCCGATCTGCTTAAAATTATGGGTTTGCTCTGGGAGGTTGAAACTGTGTACGCTGTTATCATGAGCGGTGGTAAGCAGTATCGCGTTTCTGAAGGGGAAGTGGTCCGCCTGGAGGAGTTGGAGGCGGAAGCGGGTGCCCAAGTAGAGTTTAAGGACGTCCTGCTGGTAAAAACCGACGACAAGACTTACATCGGTCGACCTTTGGTGGAGGGAGCATCTGTCCAGGGAACGATCGAGAATAACGGTCAGGGCGAAAAGATCATTGTTTTCAAGTACAAGAGAAAGAAGCAGTACAAGCGCGCTCGGGGGCACAGGCAGCACTATTCGGAAGTGCGCATCGATAAGATCAGCCTGTCGAGTTAAAACCTGATCCTTGTGGATTTCTTGAGTCTTCAGAGGTAAACATGGCACACAAAAAGGGAGTCGGAAGTTCCAGAAATGGACGTGACAGCCAGTCGAAGCGGCTGGGGGTGAAGCGTTTTGCCGGCGAGACAGTACTGGGCGGCACCATTCTGGTGCGGCAGAGAGGCACCGTGTTCAAACCGGGCCACAACGTCGGGATCGGGAGGGATGACACCCTTTTTGCGAAGATCTCGGGCAAGGTCAATTTTCAGGATAGGGGCCGTCTCGGGAAGTACATCCACATTCTGGCTGAAGCCTGATCGTTCCTGCAATTCCTTGCGGACACCTCAAGGGACCCCACGCTGCGGGGTCCCTTTTGTTTTTGATCGAGGCGCTCATAGCCGAAAATGTTCATAGATCGGGCCAGGATCAAGGTCATTGCAGGAAGCGGGGGAAACGGCTGTTTCGCCTTTCGCAGGGAGAAGTCCGTTCCGCGCGGCGGGCCGAGCGGCGGAGACGGAGGTAGGGGTGGAGACGTCTACCTCGAGTGCTCTGACCGGGTCAACACACTTCTCCACTTCCAGTACAAGCGCCTCTTCAAAGCCCAGCGCGGAGCGCACGGGGAAGGGTCTCGCCGGCATGGAAAAGACGGGAAGGGCATCACCATTCTGATTCCTCCCGGCACTCAGGTTTTCAGAGAGCCCGAGCACGAGCTGTTGCACGATTTTGCGATTCCGGGTGAGCGCCTGTGCGTAGCGGTAGGTGGTAAGGGCGGTCGAGGGAATGCGCGGTTTGCAACCGCGACCAATCAGGCGCCCCGTCGCACAGAGCCCGGACGGCCGGGAGAGGAAGTCGAGCTATCGCTCAGCCTGAGGCTCATAGCTGACGTAGGCCTGGTAGGGTTTCCCAACGTAGGCAAGTCAACCCTCATCTCGCGCATCAGCTCGGCTAAGCCCAAGATCGCCGATTATCCCTTCACTACGCTCGTGCCGCACCTCGGAGTAGTCTCCCTTGCCGATTTCCGCAGCTTCGTCGTGGCCGACATACCCGGTCTGATCGAGGGTGCGCATCAAGGCCATGGGCTAGGAGATCAGTTTCTGAAGCATGTGGAGCGGACGAAGGTGCTCGTTCATCTCGTCGATGTATCGCAGACGGGGCGGGATCCCGTGACAGATTTTAAGACCATTCTTCAGGAACTGGAGTTGTTCAACAAGGAGCTGCTGAACCGAAGGCAGCTCGTGATTGCCTCCAAGATCGATGTTCTGGAGGATCCTAAGAAGATTACCCGATTGAAGCTGATGTGCGCCCGCCGCAAAATTCCCTTCCATGCGATTTCCGCGGTGACCGGCGCAGGAATTCCTGAGCTGATACGAATCCTCGCCAAGCTGCTCGGAATCTAGGCGAAAGGATGCAGGCATCCTTTCTTACTCATCAAAATGACGAATTACGAATGACGAATAAAAGCCAGGCGCATTCATGATTCATCGTTAGTCACTTATTTAGGGTGTCTTTCGATGGGCCACGCAGATCCAGAAGCGTGTGAAGTCTGACGGTGAGGTGTCCCCGATTTCCCGTCCCGGTCAAGAAAAACAGTTGGCTCATATCCAATACGGACGGTTAGATTTGTTGCGGCCTTCCGACCACCAGGAAGTCTGCAGCGCCAATGGTGTACCAATATTCGGTCCTCCCTCCTCCTGAAAACCTTCTAAGCGAATGCGACGATTGTGTCTCACTGGATGCCGGCTTCGTCGTTTGTGATTCTGCAGCTGGCTACCGTCCTCGTAATCCCGAAAAGAGCATTATTTATTGTGTACTCGCTGAGCGCCTCGAAACCTTCCTGGCCAGGCAACAGCAGCGCGACCGTCCGGTTCCGCGGTTCGTCGAGCGCGAGCTGCGCTCTTTTCTAGATTGTGGCGTCTTGGCACGTCGCTTCCTGAGAGTACATTGCGATGCCTGTGGACAAGACCGTGTTGCTCCGTTTTCCTGCAAAGGCCGGGGCATTTGCTCATCTTGTGGCGGCCGACGGATGGCCGCCGCCGCCGCGCATCTTGTGGATCGGGTGCTTCCAAAGGTTCCAATTCGTCAGTGGGTGCTCTCACTCCCATTTGCCCTGCGTTACCGTCTGGCTTATGACTCGCGGCTGGTGCGGGATGTTCTTCACATTTTCATGCAGGCCGTATTCGCCTCGTTGCACCGCAGGGCGCGCGATTTCGGTGGAATCCGAAAGGCTCGGTACGGTGCCGTGACGTTTATTCAGCGCTTCGGCGGCGCCCTCCGATCGTGCCGAATGCCGGAAGTGTGTGAGGATTACAATCTCTTCGGCTCGTCCCGGAGTAATATAGCTCGTCCGGATCCATTATGGGTCTCGGGATCAATCGCGGGAAGTTAACATATCACCACTTCTCAGAAGTTGGGGAGAAGTCGTAGCTGGCTCTGGATTCCAAAGGGCCGCTTTTTTCACCTATACCCTCGATCTCCTCGAATTGGGTCGCCTGCTGCCTACTCACATAGCTGAACAGTATCGACGATTCCGATAACAGCCGCATCAACAGTGGCGCCGGCTCGATGAATCGCCTTGCCTGCACTCCAACCGTCTTGAGTGACAACCACTTTATCTCCGACGCCGGCATCGAGGGAATCCAATGCAAGGATGGCTTCTCCCGCATTCTTGTCTGAAATATCCAGGGGCTGTACTCGAAGGGTTTTTCTGCCTAAATGGCTGGCATCCTTCTGTGTGGCAACCACGTGGCTAACGACTCGAGCGAGTATCATCGGACTAGACCACGGGATTGCGCTACGATCAGACCATTGTCCTGACGGGAAAATTCACGCCGGGCTACTATCCTCAAAAGTTGCGACGCGTTCACTAGGTCGACTCCGAAAGAGAACAGTCGATCATTGCACTGACGAACAATTTCCTATTACCTGCTCTCGTTGTGGCGCAGCTATATAAATGCCGTTGGCAAATTGAATTGTTTTTCAAGTGGATCAAGCAGCACCTGCGGATCAAGGCTTTCTACGGCACATCGGAGAATGCTGTGAAAAGCCAAATCTGGATTGCGATCTCTGTTTACGTACTCGTAGCCATCGTCGAGAAAAAGCTTCAGCTGGAGCAAAGCCTCTACACTATTTTGCAGATCTTGAGTCTCACTTGTTTTGAGAAAGCTCCAATATATCAAGTACTTAAGGAACCGAGTT
>Ga0315279_10005042_pt1 | contig 17362 bp, 4 predicted proteins | sample YL17G06_20_MG_FD_203694 | JGI IMG/M metagenome (GOLD analysis project Ga0315279, IMG submission 203694) | Sediment microbial communities from Yellowstone Lake, YNP, Wyoming, USA - YL17G06_20 | ecosystem: Environmental > Aquatic > Freshwater > Lake > Sediment | place: USA: Wyoming | collected... | reverse complement strand
TTTATCCCCATATCCCTTTTCCTTACGCCGTTCCTTGTTTCGATCTTTTTGGTTGCGGCTATGCCGCGCTGTGGACTCCTTGGAGGTGCATCACACCTATAACGTCGGCTCATACCTGGGGACGGTTCCTTACTCGTGGCCGGTCCTCCTGACAGGCGGGATAAGGGGAGTGCTGAAGTAAAAGGTAATGGTAAAACCTCCAATGTTTCGGGGAGTGTTCCTGGGGTAACAGATGGTGGGCGGTGCAGGACTCGAACCTGCGACCCTCTGCGTGTAAGGCAGAGGGGCGGGCCTCGGAAGGCATTGCGGATGCGCCACTTACAGAAGGGCCAAATCGCGCTTGCACTTCTGCTTGCACTTCTTTTTCCGTTGACGCGCTGATTGAGGCCATTCGCGGTCTCTCCAAGGTGGACCGGGCGCGGCTCGTAACAGCTCTGACGGCTGAGGGTGCGTTGGCGGATGAACAGTCTTGACTCAGTTTCACTGATTGGTGGTGATTGTATGCGGTGAGATGCACCGAGAGTATCTGAGACCGGAAAGGAAGCCACGTCATGCAACAGCAGTTGGACATTGAAATGGATCCTATGGAGGTCGGGAAACCGAGAAGCCATGAGGCGGCGAATCCGTCTTCAGAGAATGAGGCGGAACAGCGGGAGTATCGCGACACTAGACTTGTCCCTGTCGATGGACTGGAGTTCCACGAAGCGGCAAATCTGTTTCCGGAGATGGCGGAGGAGGAGATCGAGAAGCTGGCGGCGGACATAATAGACATCGGCATGAAAGTCCCGATCGTACTGGACGATCATGGCAGGTTGATAGACGGCAGAAACAGACTCCGCGCCTGTAAGCTTTTGGGCCGGCGATTCATCGAAGCGCAGACCTACTTTGGCCAGGGCGATGCCATCGTCCGGTTCGTCATAAGCCGGAATCTGCACCGGAGACACTTGACGACCGCTCAACGGGTGGATATCGCGGCGAGAGTCGCTGTAGGGCTACACGGGGGCGACCGGAGCAAGGCGCAAATCTGCGCCTTGACCCAGGCGGAAGCCGCGAATCAGAGGGCTGTCTCCGAGCGGAGCGTACAGAATGCAAAATTCGTCCACGAGCACGGAGTCTACGCCCTCCAGAGCGCTTTGACGCAGGGCCAAATACGGGTATCCACTGCGGCAGAACTCGCCGCGCTTCCAGCGGAGGAGCAAGAGCGGGTCGTGGCCACCGGGCGGCGGGTAGTGAAGGCCGAGGCCGCCAAGGTTCGCAGGAGACGGTCGCGCCTCGTAAGCGATGACGTACATGGGGAAACGGAAGACCGCTACCGCAAGATCGCCGATCGGATGATCAGTTCGTTCGTCGGGCTTCCCGAGGAATGCCAGAAGCGCGTAGTCAAAGGCATCGCCAAAGTGGCTCCCATCCGCACATGGCTCGACTCCGCCGATGACGAGACGGCAATGACTGTATCGGGCGTGGCGGCGTGTGCTTGACGAACGGAATCAGCGAGCCCGTGGAATGACCTACTCCTTCTCCATCACCGCGTTTACCGATGCGATATTGAAAACCCATGACCATTCCAGCTCTGCTCCCGGCAACCGCATGACGGCCAGTTCCCTTGTGTCCTTTGGCTTAAAGAACAGTAGTTTGTACATCCAGATGTAACAAACAACAATTGCACATACGGTGCGAACTCAAGCACATTCTGGCCCTGTTTACACAGTCTGTCAACAATCACTACCCGCCAATTATACTGCAAACATTGACTTTACGCTAATTCACGTGGTATCCTCTTGGCGAGGGAATTCCTTCATGGCTGTCTTAATGAGGACTTATGAAGTGACCGTTTCGGCCTTCGGAGGGTGATGCCGTGAGCGCTAAGATCACGAATGGACTGCTTAAGTCTCTGGAACCGCAGGAAAAGCCCTACGAGGTGACCGATTCGGATCTCCCCGGGTTCCTGGTGCGCGTTCAGCCTACCGGGAGCAAGACGTTCTATGTATCATTTCGGACGAAGGATCGCAGGCGAAATCGCGTGCGGATCGGATCAGGCAAAGTGCTCCTGCCTTCGCAGGCGCGCGACAAAGCAAAACTGGTACTCGCGGACGTGGCACAGGGCAAGGACCCGGTTCAGGAACGGAGGCTAGCATGTAGGCATACCCTACTGACATTTCTCGACGATGAGTACGGTCCGTGGGTCATTGTGAACAGGAAAAGGGGCGGGGAGACTCTTGCACGGCTGAAAGCATGCTTTAGAGAGAACCTCGACGAGCGACTGAACGAGGTAATGCCGTGGCAGATTGAAAAATGGCGAGTTGACCGGCTCAACGTTGGCCGCTCAGTTTCTACCTGCAATCGTGACATCGCAGCGTTGAAAGCGGCGCTATCGAAAGGCGTTGAATGGGGCTTCTTGAAAGACCACCCTCTGGCCAAGTTCAAGTTGCAGAAGGTCGACAGCGGCAACCGAGTTCGGTACCTCGATCCTGATGAAGAGATCCGCCTGCTTGCGGCCCTTGATATACGCGAGCGGCGCATTCGAGATGGACGAACACGCGCAAACGAGTGGCGCCATAGATACCACTATGAGGAGTTGCCTGATTTACGAGTAGGACGGTTTGTTGACCATCTGATGCCAATGGTACTTCTATCCCTTCACACCGGAATGCGCCGTGGCGAATTGTTCTCCTTGGAGTGGCGTGACGTATCCTTCGACCGAGCATTGGTCACGATCCGGGGCGAAACAACCAACAACGGCAAGACACGGCACATCCCGCTTAACGCTGTGGCACTGGGTGTTCTCAAGGATTGGCGAACGCAGACATCCGGCGAGGGATTTGTCTTCAAGTCACGGGACGGTGGCCGCTTCAACAACGTAGACGCGGTCTGGCGAGCCGTCTTGAAGGAGGCGAGCATCACGAATTTCCGTTGGCATGACCAAAGACACTCGTTCGCAAGCAACCTAGTCATGCGCGGGTGCGACCTTAACGTGGTGCGCGAGTTGCTGGGGCATTCGGCATTGAGAATGACCCTGATCTACGCGCACCTCTCACCCAAGAACCTCTCGGACGCAGTGGCACTCCTAATCGATTAGTCGCCATCCGATGCCTTCAGATCCTCAGATGTGAAACGAGTGCGTATAGTCGCGCAACTCGGACCCTGGAAGCTTATTTCCCTCGCTGCGAGCAGTGTTGCGACTGCCAAAACAAAACAAGCAGCATTTCACGGAGAGACAGAGAATGGACCTGCACCCAAGCCATTGTCATGGGGTTACATCTATGCTGACAGTTGATGTGCTTGTACTTCGCGACCCGGATGATGCCAGGGTCAGACCGCTGTCGCCGAGGCTCATGTACGCCCAGGCACTCCAAGCAACGCGGAGCGACCAGAAAATCGAATCTCCGGGCGCGACGGGGACAGCAGTGAAGCGGATGGGCAGGAGCTGAACATTCCTGGTGGTATCGTGGATGGGTTTCTCGCAGGTCCGGCCCAACAGGAGATCTTTCTCGCCGCTGCCGGCGTGTACGAGAACGATGACGACGTCTATCGGGACATCCTCGGTTGCGCCGCCGTCTCCCGTCCATATCAACGTTAAGCCGCCGCGGATGTCGATGAAGGCCGGATTCGGCAGCGGGCTAATCCAGCGGGCAACCGGGACATAATTCCAGTTGTACATGGTGAGATGCAGCATGCCGCCGGAGCTGATGTTCGGCGCGGTATTGTCGCTGAACACCCATTGCCCATCGCCGCTATACCATGCGTCGTCCCAAACCAAAGACGTCGTGTCCAATGTATACCACGACGGGGGAGAGGCCAACGCATTGCCGACGGGCGCGTATTCGTAACTCCACACGGGATTGCCGAATTGGTCGGGGCTCGGGTTTCCTTCTGATGTTCCGGGGACGGGTCCGGGCACGAAATCCTTATAGCGATTCCAGCGGGCGTCGTCGCTCGCTATGTACGTGAACGTGTCGGTCCCGGTAAAATCGGGATTCGGCATGTAAGTGAACGTGCCGTCGTTGTTGTATACGAGAACGCCATTGGTGGGTTGCGTGAACGACTCGACGACAAGTGAATCGCCGTCCGGGTCGCCGTTGACGCGCAGGTCCGGCGTGCGCAAAGGCGTATCGGCGGGCGTGGTGAACTCATGTACTCCGGCATCGGGCGCACGATTGAGCGGCACGATCGCGACGCGGCAGATGGCTTCGTCTGAGTCGAACGTCCCGTCCGATACGCTATAGCCGAACGAGTCATCGCCCAGGAAGTCGGCGGACGGCGCATAGATCACCCGGAGTGAATTGTCCTGAACAAGCGCGGGCGCGGCGTCAATTGCGGCGCCGCGCTGAATGGCCTTGCCGCCTTCAACGACCTGATACAGCGTGCCGTGAGCGGGCAGACCAGTGACGGTTGCGGCCAGCGGATCGTTGTCGGCGTCGAAACCATCCAGGACGATGATCGAGTCTTCATCTATGTTGCCGTTCACAAGAAGATCGCCCTTGACAGGTGCTTCGGACGCGACCCATGCAGGACGCGCGGATTCTATTTCACCACCGAGACTGAGGGTCCGGCCCATGTCAAGTTCCGCGTACGCCGCAGTGTCGCTCTTGCCTCTGAATGCCCAGTAGCCCAGCAGATGCGGCACGGTCGAGAACATATGCCGCTGATACATGTTTGCACGGATCTCCGCAGCCGTTCGGGCAACGTTCCACACGCGCACTTCATCAATGTCGCCAGAGAAGAAGAAGCTATCGTCAGCGGTGCTGCCGCTATCGAAAGCGCCGATTGAGAACGGCAAATTCGTGGAGATCCCTCCTAGGCCCGCAATGCTGGTGGTTTGCTTCAGTACTCCGTCGAGATACAGGCGCGCTTTCCCGCTCGATCTGTCCAGCACGCCCGCGACGTGATGCCACGCGTTAGGCTCAGGCGCAGGCGTCTCGACGGTGAACGCCGTCCCGGTCCCGTCCTGAGCTTTCAAGCCGAGCGTCTGTGCCTGGAAGCGCAGCGAGTATCCTGCAGCGGTCGGCGGATTCCCGGCGCCCATGAGAACCATTTCGGCATCTGTATCTGAAGCCAGGCGGAACCACGCCTCCAAGGTGAAGCTTGTGCTCGCGAGGTCAATCGTGTTGCCCGTGGTTGCGAGGTCATCTATACCGTCAAACCGGAGCGCAAGGTCGGCCTCGCTGCCGCCAGCCACGGGGTGATGGTTGAACTGGAGCGGCTCAGGATCTTCCCCGTCCGGGATTCCATCATCGTCCGTGTCGGGGTTGAGCGGGTCCGTTCCCGAAGTGTTTACTTCGGTTCCGTCGTCGAGCCCGTCTCCATCCGTGTCGGCCACGAACGGGTCCGTCCCGTACGTTTCCAGCTCACTGTGATCGCTGAGCCCATCCTGATCGCTGTCCGCGCCGAGCACTGTAATTGAGACGCGCGCCTCATCGGACTGGGCGAAGCCGTCCGAGATCACGTAGGTGAACGTGTCATACCCGGAGAAGCCTTGGTTGGGCGCATAAATCACCTGCGAAACCGGACCGGCAATCGAAGCCGGGGCGGACGTGATGGCTTCGCCTCGAGTAATGCCATCCGCGGTACGATACAGTGTACCGCTTGTGGGCAGGGCCGTTACGATGGCCGAGATTGGATCATTATTCGGGTCCGCGCCGGATAAGGTGATCGTCGCATCCGTGCCCGTATCCATCAGGACGGACGGCACCTGGTGCAGTGTCATGCCCGGCGTCACCCACTGGGGCTTGTTTGCAACTTGCCCGTTGCCCAACAAGCCGCTGTCTCCGCCGGGAGAGGAATCAGCGGCGAAATCGCCGGCGCCTTCGTCCAGCCGCCAGTAACCCACAAGGCCTGGCTCGTTTCCCTTCAACGGGTGGTGTATGTTTGCGGGGATTTCGACGCCGGTGCGGGCAACGCTCCAAATGCGCACCTCATCTATGACGCCTTTTACGGCGTAGTAATCTCCAGGCATCCGTTGCCCTATGTACAGGGGGTCCGAGTTTCTGTAGATGGGCGCATTCCATCCGTTCGGATAGGCACGATCCGGGGCGCCGTCCACGTACAACATGAGGTCGTTGCCGTTCCAAACCACCGCCACGTGATGCCAGGTTTGGGTCGTGAGGGGATGGCTCCCGCCATAGACGTTGTCGCTCCAACCGACGCTGCTGGCGTCGAATGCCAGGATGTTGCTGCCATCAACCCCCAGGAAGTACGAATACCGGCCGTAGCCGCCCCATTTTGAGACGAAGACCTGCCAACCTACTTTCTCCAGGTAGACCCAAGCCTCAATCGTGAGGTTTGTCTCGGGGGTCAGCGCCTCGCTATGCGGAACCAACACGTAGGTATCCGAACCGTCAAAGCGCAACGCAGAACCCTGTACTGTGTCGCCTGAGAACGGAGGCAGGTTGTATTCGAGCGGCTTTGGATCGGTTCCATCGAGGATGCCGTCGCTGTCCGTATCCGGGTTGAAACAATCGGTGCCCGCAGCGATCTCTTGGGCATTTGTGAAGCCGTCCTGGTCGGGATCGGCGTCGGCGTCCGGCGTAAAGGGGTCGGTGCCGGCCGCGATCTCCTGCCAATTGAGCACCCCGTCGTTATCGGAATCCTCATCAAATGGGCGCACTTCCACTTGGACCGGCGGCAAGGACGTGGTGTCTGCTATAAGATAGGCTTCGACCTCCGCCAAAGTCACGTAACTCCGGGCCGGATGGACAATCCGCACATACCGGGCCGTGAACGGCGTCGTCACGGAGAACATTCTCTGCGGTTCATAACTTCCGGCCGTGCGATAGACTTCGACTGCCCCGTTTGTATACGTCTGGGGAAGCTCTGTCGAGGTGAAATCATCCGCAACAAACGGTTCCGATGCCGCGAGGATCACGAAGCGGTCGCGATCGAAACAGCAGTCCGTACGCAGATATACGTCCACTTGCCCAACCGGCATATCTTCGCCCAAATCCAATTGCCACCAAGGGTGCAACTCATAGGCCGTCGAGAACAGACCGAAGTAGCCGTAGTCCCCCCCGCGCTGGCCGTCGTTGGCGTACTCGGGCGGCAAGTCTGCCGACCAAACGGAAGACGAGGATGCCGTTCCCCCAGGCGCCGCATTGACGATCCCACACAAGACCACGTCGGCGCTGACCGTCATGGACCGCGCGATCTTGGCATCAGTGCGCGGTATTACATAGTCAACCGCATACGGACGCATGTTCACCGAGGCAATCTCGGCTCCGTCGATTGAAAACGTGACATACCCGACGCTCGATCCGTGGAATTCCTGCTGGATCTCGGATGCAGACAAGGTACGGTTGAAGACCTTTACGTCATCGAGGGCGCCCCGGAAAGCGCGAGACTCGACGAATCCACCGCCGGGCTCCGTCTGGTCTTGACCAAGCACCAAGGTCCCGCCCGCGCCAATGGTTTCGCCTTGTCCCATGCGTTCGTAGGTATACGACCACGCCAGTTGGCCGTCCATGTAGACGCGCGGGTACCCTTCGACGTTGTCCCACGTAAAAGCGATATGGTGCCATGTACCGTCAAAGACTTGAAGGTTTGTCCCAAGGCCGCCGGAAGAATTCGCCATATCAATACATAGATTGTTGCTCCACGAGCTGCATCCGACCCAGATCTCATAGTTATGTTCAGCGGTCACGTAAGAGAAAGGCACGCCCGGCGAGCCGCTCTTCATCCAGAACATCACGGTGAAGGCGCTCAACGGCTCGGAAAGGAACGGCTGACGCATGACGTAATCGCTGCCGCCGAGGACGACGCCCTGTTCCGCTTGTGCCGCCACGAACGTAGGAGCGCCGCCGAACGTGCCGTCCTCTCCCCGCCCTGATGCGTCGACCGCATCCCCATTGAGCGGGTAGTAGAGCATTGTGGTGTAATCAAGCACGCCGGGCACGCGGACTTCGGCACGCATGACTTGGTCTTCGGAGAACCGCTCGCCATTTTGCGGCGTGACCAGGATAAATTTCACACCGACCGTAAACGTGCTGGTGAAAGGTTCAAGCGGATTGCCGATGGCATCTTGGATATTGCTTGTCAACGTTACGGTGTACGTTACGCCCGTCTCGAGCGGCTGATTCGGCACCCAGGTTGCCTTCGTGTTCTCCTCCATCAAGGACAAACTGCCGGACACCGGCGTTCCGTCGCGCGTGACGGTGAAGCTTTCCGGGGTAATCGTGTCCGGGTTCATCTGCTTGTTGAAGACTATCTCGACAGCGCGATTCCGGCCGACGTTGATAGCGCCGTCCGGCGGGGTCACCCGCGCCACCTGGGGAGCTTCTAATGAAGACACGGTGAACGCGATCTGAAGGGTAGCTTGGTTATTGAAAATATCCTGAACCATGACATAAATGGTTATCTGGGCGCCGAGAGGAGCATCTTCCGGCACCGTAAGCTGGTAGTCGATTTCGACCGGGGTCCTCGGCGGGTCGATGTATCCCCCTTGATTGAAATAGACCGCGCCTGAAACACTGCAATAAGTGTAGTTTATGGCGGTGTCGTCCGTGGCGGAAATGTGGAGTTGCATCGGCTGGCCGCGGAAGACGAAGCTGCCCTGCGCGGGGGACGTGATTTCAACCGTCGGCGGATTCAGCTCGACTATGGTAACTGTGCACGGCGATGCGTCGCCTACGTTCCCTGCGGTATCCTGTGCCGAGGCGTTCAGCGTAATCTGGGTCCCGAGCGGCGTTGTTTCAGGAATGGTGAACCGGAATGTCTCATACACAGACGTGGCCCCGTTCATGTTGCGCGTTTCCGTGAAGATGTCCCCTGCAACAAAGGTGATCTGCGCCAAGCCGCCCTCGTCCCAAGCGGAAACCCTCGCGCTGACTTCGTGGCCCGGTTCGAACTGACCGTCCGGCCACACGCTAACATTCGGCGGCACGCGATCCGTAATGCCGAGCGTGATCGTCTGCGTGTTGGCATTAGCCGCTGCATCCACGGCGCGAGCCGTCACCGTGATCGAGTCATACACTTGGGCGTTGGCGGGGACCGTAAAGGTAAACGCCGTGATGGCCGGCGATTGGGCGGGGTCAAACGAGTGTGCCTCGACAAACTCCACCAGTCCCTGCGTGCTCAGCGAGATAATGCTGATGCCGCTGACATCCTCGGCCGTAACAGACACCACTACTTCCGCGCCGGGATCGAACCTGGCGCCGTCCGCCGGGCTCGTGATGACGATCTGCGGCGGCAGCGTGTCTCTGACGGCCAGCGAGACTGCATTCGAAGGCACAACGAGCCCGGACGTGTCCGTTGCTGACGCGCGCAGGAAGATGGTCGCGCCGACCGGGAAGTCGGCGGGCACCGTGAAAGTAAATGTGGCTTGAGCCGTGGGCGTGCCAGCAATATCCTGCGACCCTCTGGCCAAGACGCCATTGTTCGCCACGAACGTAATCTGCGTGATCCCAATGTCGTCCGTGGCTTCAACGATCACGGCAACCGTCTCGCCGGGGCTCACGGCGTCGAGATTGCTCGGTGACGTGATGAGCGCCACGGGCGGCTGGTTCTGCACAACTGCAAAAACTTGAGTGACCAGGCTGCTCCGGTTGCCGCGCTGGTCCACGGCAATCGCACCTACCTGGACCGAAGGCCCGAGTTCGGGAGCGAGACTAAGATCATACACGTACGGCGCCTCGGAAAGCGTAGCCACGAGCGCGCCGTTGACGTAGAATTCAACCCCGGCAACGTCGGTTGCCGGCTCGAGCTCGACCGTGATCGGCACGGTCTTCCCCTGGATGAACTGCGTCCCAGGCGGATACGAAATGGCCGTGACGGCCGGCGCGGCCGTGTCGAGCGTCGCAAATGCGGTTGAAATGGTCTCGTCCGGCATCGCGTTGCCGAACAAGTCATTGACGGGTCCCGTCAGCGTGGCCGTATAACTGCCGTTTGGCATCAAGGGAGGATCCGGCGTGAAGACGAACACGCGATCACCCAGGATCGGCATCGAATTCATGCTGCCCGACACGGGTTCGCCGGCCCGCGTAAGGGTGAACGACTGGATACTGTTGCGGTCAACCGGTTCCGAGAATTCGATGCGGATCACGCTCTCGAGCGGAACATCCACAGCGCCGTTCGGCGGACTGACGCTCACGAGTGCCGGCGGCGTGTCATCGGCAGTCGTGAAGGTGAAAGTGTAATCGACAACCAGCCCGAGTCCGGCTCGATCTTTGATTCCTGGCTGAATCACCTCCCCCGCGAAACCGATTTTGTCGGCTCTTATCACGACTTGGACGCGCGTCATTCCGGGCAAGGGTGCATTGGGCGTGAAAGTTGCCAGCGGCTCCGCGCTCGACACCGCGTAAACACCTTCGACAGAAACGCCGCCGATGCTCACCGCGAAGGTGGCGGCGTTTACCGATCCAGGGTCGATCAACTCGCTGAAGTGCGCAACGATGGGCGAAATGACGGGCAGGTCCGTTGCGTTACCGCTCGGCGAAGTCGATACCACCCGTGGCGGCGTACCGTCCAGAGTGATGACGCCGAGATCCAGCACCTCACCGTTGACAGCTAGGGTCAGTGAGATTGCCTGGCGTTCGTTCGTGACAGGTTCGTAAATCGAAAGCCCGTAAGAGCCGAGCGGTACCCCCTCGAACGAGAATGTGCCCTCAGCATCGGCGATGCGCGCCAGCGGAACTTGGCCGCCGAGAAGTTCGATCACGGCGCCTTCCGCCGACGTTACGCCGTCTTCGAGAACTATGCTCCCCGTGACTTGCCCGCACTCCTGAAGTCGCAAAGCATTGTGTTCGAGGTCTTCGTCGCCGTCTTCGAAAGCAATGGTTTGCCCGTGCACCTCGAGCAGGCCATGTGCCGCGCTGCCGAGTTGCGGCACCTCGACGGTGGTTACGACGCTGATCGAGAACTCGCCGACCGGGATGCCTTCAAAGAGGAACGCGCCGTCCGGGCCGGTGATCCGGGTCGTAGGTCCGCTGCTGTACGGGCTTCGGCTTTCCAGTGTGACTCTCGCAACGTCGACCGGTTGCTCACCGAGCGAATCGAGCACCGTGCCCTGCACCGTTGCTGAACCCAGGAGCACAACGGACGCGTGGGCCGTTTCGCCCTCGTAAGTCAACGTCGCCGTCGTTGAACCGCCGTCATCGCCCAATTGCGGACGGGCCGTGATGGTATAGGCGCCCAGCTTGAGGTGCTGGCCTGAAACGTAAACGCCGTCGTCTCCCGCCTGAACCGTTTGCGGCGAACCCGGACCCGCGATCGTGACGCTTGCGCGCGGAACGACCGGCGCATCGGGCCACGGGTTGCCTTCGGGGTCAACGGGGTTGCCCTGTTCGTTAAGATAGACTCCGGGGCCGTAGATCACGCCCGTGATTATGCCGCTGCTCTCGAGGTAGATGTCCGTGGTATTCGTGTCGCCGTCATGGAGCATCTCGCCGGAGTTCTCTCCGGTGAGTCCCGAAGCGTAATCCGTGGCGCGAACCGTGTACGGCCCGAGCGGGACGCCGGGCAGCGTATAGATTCCCTGCGCGTTCGTACGGCTGATGAGCGGGTCGGTGAACGTCCCGCCCGCGTACAGCACGACGTCCGCCGCGGACACCGTTGCGTTGCCGTTCGCGGTGAAAACCTGACCACGAACGCTGCCAAGGCCGACAAGCGTGATGGGAACGGTCACAACTTCGCCGTCCACGGTGATCCAGCCGGACGCGACGCCGCGACGCGCCGTGAACGGCTCGAACACCTCGATCTGGAACGGGCCTCCCGGCACGAACTCGACGAGGTAACTGCCGGTCAACACTTCGCTCGTGGTCAGCAGGCTGATCCCGCCCGCCCGGATGCGAACCTGCGCGGGATTTATAAGCGGTGCTCCGTCCGCCTGGAACAGCGTTCCCTCGACAGTTCCGAAGATCGGCGCCGACACAACCTCTCCGCTGCCCGTCGTTACTGCGCCGAGCGTTACGGTAATTGGAATGACAAGACCGTTGGGCGGATTCTCGGGAACCTCGCCTTCCGCCTGCCCGACGGATGGCGTGTCCGGCCACTTGCCCGAGACGGAGAACGGACCCTCAATCACCGGGAACAGGTCTATCGCACCGTTCTCGTCCGCCGTCAGCTTCGAGAATCCGGTTTCCTCCTCCTCGTCCAAGCCAGATTCAGTCTTGAGCGTCACCTCGGCATACGGAACAGGCGTCACGCCGTCGTTCGCGACCACGTTCACGTGAACCCCGGCCACGTCTCGCAAGCGGATGTCCACTTGTAGCGTCTCATAGGCGGGCACAACCCCCTTGGCCTGGCCATAGAGGCGAACGTTGAGCAGCCGGTTTCCGTCCGCATCCTGGAACTGCTCCGTCTGCATTTCGCTTGGGGAATGCGCTGCGATTCCCGGGTCGGGCACACCCGTGTCCGCCGTGAGGATGAAGTGACCGCGCAACACCAGCGGGAAATAGAAATACCCGTTCGGATCGGTCACGACGTCGTACTCAGGCAGGACGGGCTGGGTTACTGGATCGTACATGCCCGGAAGCTGAATGCTGCCGGAGTTGTCCAGGCACCGGATCTTGACTTTGACGTTCTCGCCGACCGGCGTCACGCCGTCCGGCATGTAGACAAATCCCTCGATTTCGCCTGTCGAGGGTTCCAGCACGATGTCGCCCACGTCAACGATCCGTTCCGCGGGATCAGTCGTCTTCGGGATCTCGCCCGTGACCTCCGCGGGCGCCAGGAACGGGCCAAACGCGGCCACGCGGAACGGGCCGCCGGCAATCGATCCTTTGAACTCGAACCGCCCGGTGACCTCGCCTCCTTCGCCGAGGATGTCGCTCGAAACGAGTGCGGGCTCCTGAACGAGGAAGAAGAAATCGCCGGATACGCGCCAAACGTTGCGGACAATAACCACGTCGGCGATGACCGGCGTTCCATTGCTCTGGATGACGCGTCCCCTCACTTCGCCGAGACCGCGGAACACGATGTCTGCATCTCGCACGTCGCCCGCGTACCGGATGCTCGTGACGGCCATGCCGCCGTCGCCGTAATCGTCCTGTACCGCGATCACCGTATACTCGCGGACGGGGTAGTTCTCGAAAAGATAGTGGCCACTTGCGTCGGTGTGCGTCAGGGCCATCCGCCCGCCCTGTGTCATGAGCTGCACTTCCTGCAACGCAACGGGCGTCGCGCCGTCCGCCTCGTATACGGTTCCTTGGATCGTGCCGACGGCCTCGAGCGTGATCACGACCTCCTGGATGTCGTTAGGCGCGAGGATCTCGATGTCCACCTTGCCCGAGGCCGGCGTGTCCGGCGACTGCGCAGATACGGGGAAACGCCCGATGGGCAATCCCCGGATCTCGAAGCGGCCTTGTGCGTCCGTCTCGGTCCACGTGGTCACCGCAAGCACACGGGCGCCCGGCACAAGGTTCCCGAGCGGATCGCGAACGACGCCGCGAACAATCCCGCCCGAACCGGGGAGGATCAGCGTGACCGATTGTTCCTCTCCTTCTCCCAGGACGGTCTGCGCGATGGCCTGCTCGTACGTGGTCCGGCGAACGGCATAGACCTTCACGTCTCCGGCCGGAATGGACTCGAAACTGAACGTGCCATTCTCATCGGTCCAGCCTGCGGCTACGATCCCCTTCCCATAACTCAGCGAATAGAGACCCAGTCCTGTAAAGACCTCGCCCTCGACCACGACCTCCACGCTTGCCGCCGGCGTAACGCCGTCGACCTCGAGCACGCGGCCGGACAATCGTCCGTAGCGGGTCGCCGACTGCAGCACGAGATCCTGCGTGACGACGGCGCCCGCCGCAGGCACGTTGACGCTCGCGACCGCCGTCGAGAGATCCGACGCTCGAATCATTCGCAATATGAGGTTCCCGACCGCCACGCGTGGCGCTTCGGTCTTCGCTCCGTCGCCCGACCGGTACGTTCTAGGAAACGCATAGTGGCCTTCGGCATCCACCCAGGTTAGATAGGTCTCGCCCGTGCTGACGTTCTGGGCTAACACGTGCAGGATCGTCTGAGACCCTGGATCGCCACCGGCAACGATGTTCCCCTGTTCGTCGTAGACCGTCCCCTGGATACTTCCATAGCCGCGGATGATCACGTTGAGCGCCATTCGCTGGCCGTCGTATTGGATTCGAGAAGAGGCTTTCCCGACCTCGCCGGTCTGCGGGTCGGTCGCCTCCAACTTGAAATTGTTTGTGCCAGCCGCATGAAGATCGTTCAGCCAGTTGTCACCCAGTTCGGAAACGAGGCCGTCCTGGAGCACGAAATCGATCTGATACCGGCCTTCCGCATCGGCTGTAAACCGGGATACCACATAATCCTTTGTCCAGCCTTGTCGCCAGTTGCACGGCTCGCAGAACATCGGCTGAATGTACTTCACCTGAGCAAACGGGATCGGTCTTCCGTCCGATCCCTGCACGATGCCCGAGACCACGCCCGCCACTCCGCGTTCGGGATCCTCGATGACTTCCATGCCGGTCACGTCCGCGCCGTGGCCCCGCATGTCCTCGATCCCTGAGATCGTCAAGTCGCGCGGGATGAACGGCCCCACGGGTTCCTGGAACATGAGAAAGGCCATACGCCGGTCCGGGAGCATCTTCACGGACAGGACCTCATGTTCCGGCATTTCATAGTGGGCCGTCTCTTCCGCCGAAGCTTTGTCGACTTCCTCGCTGAACAGGAAGCCCACCAAGCGGCCAATGGGATCCCCGCTCGCGAAATTGATGAAGACAAGCGGACCGTTGCCTTTCGCCCATTGGCGCACGCCCAGGAGCCCCGGCGGAACGTCCTCAATCGGTGCGACAACTGCCGGCGTCAGGCTCTGATCGAACGCTCCGTCGCCGTTTGTGTCGATGCGCAGTTCAATGGGGTCGGATTGATCCTTGTTCCACGTGAGTTTGCCGTAGCTTCCCGCAGGAACCGACGCCGAGGTATACCGCACGCTGATCAATCCGGCGTCCATTGGAAGGATCAGGGAGATTTCAAGATCCGATGACCCTCCTGAGGTCACGAATTCAAAGGTGTACGTGGAAGACTCGGGCGAGGCGATCAACGTGAGTGCCGCCGAGTCTGAGCCGTTTTCGATCAGCGGCAGTTGATCGGCAAACGGGATGTCCCTTGCGAAGTCCTCGGTTCCGTTGAGGCGGCCCAACGCATGGCCTGCGCCATCCGTAACGCGGACGAAGGTCGTTGCGCCGTGGTTACGGATTCCAAACGATACGTGCGCGGGCCGCGAAGCGAAACGCTCCGCGAAATCCTCCTGGAAATCCGCGAGCGACATTCCGGCAAGGGCAGATCCGAGCGCTTCCCCGTATACGCCGGCGAGATCGTGTCCCGCGTCCGCCTTGCGTCGGAGATCGTCGAATGCCCTTAAGTCGCTCTCGATGGCGCCCGCCTGATCCTGCTCCGGATAGAGTGTGCTCAGCCGTTGCAGATCATTGCCGAGGAAATCCAGGAGAACATCTTCGACGGCGGCAACTGTGGTCTCTCCAAACTGGACATGAAGTCCGGCCTGCGCCAGCTTCACGCCGCGATTCATCACGTACTCCCTGGAAATCCGCACGATACCCGGTGGAAGCGTGCCGGCGGGCGCCGTGGCCACGCTGTAGGCCTGCCCCAAGAGTCGTACCGCCGCAAACACCACGTCCGGCTGGTCCGGCAGATAATCGACGGTCTGAGGCAGCACCAGCGTGTCCGGCGAGAGCGGTATCCCGGTGTCGCCGACGCCGGTCGTCAGCACGAAGCTCCCGTTGATGCCCTCATCCGCCAAGAATACCGTGCCCGTAACCTTGCCCGTGGTGCGCGCCACCAGGCGGAACTCGAACGACTCTGCCTGACCCGCTTCGAGGCTGTCGAGCGTCCGCACGCCTGTCTCGCCGTCGGCGAGCCGGCATCCCGAGAGGCTGTACCTGTAAAGCGAAAGCCTGAACAGGTTGGCAGGCATGGACGAGGTGTTCGTCACCGTCGCGAAGATCGGGTATTCTTCGCCGTCGCGGACCACGTCCGGATGAGCCAGCACCATGCTGAAGGTCGGGTTCTTGACCTGGACGACGCCCAGCGCACGACCGGTCAACGGCACGGTCCTCCCGAGCGAGGGCAGGACAAGGTTACCGGTGATGTCGAAGGTGACCTGATGCGCGCCCTCGCGCAGGCCCTCGACGAGAAACTCCGCCTGATTGGTTCCCTGGGGCTTGAGCGCATCGAATCCGCTCGTATCGAGCAGCGGCAACACGGTCTGCACTCCGCCGGTCTGGGTCTCGGCCACGCGCAACGGGTCGTCGCCCGTCCCCTCGATCTCGTCGGGACCCAACGGAAGGCCGATGGCCGCTCGAGTGTCCTGCACGACCAATCCAGAACCGTCAGGCGCTTGGTTGCTTGCCTGCAAAATGACGCTGAAGAATTGGTTAAGGAACGCGATGTTGCCCGGGATGATGATCACGCCGTTGATGGGCGGGACCTCGATGCCTTCGGATTCTACTTCCGGTGTCGGCTTCAATGAGAAGCCCGATATGGACAAATTCGGAATGCCGATCTCGATGAATTCCGTGGTCTCAAAGGCGAACCCGATTGATGGCCCAATCGTCTCTGCCAGTTGGTTGTTCGCTCCGGGGACGAGCACAGGCAGTTCGATGGTCACCTGTTCGCTGCCAAGCGTGAGGCCGACAGTGAAATTCAGCGCCGTATAGTTGTCCTCATCAATCACAATGCCGCGCTCGCGGATCTCGTCCAGGGTCAGCGGACGCGACGTGACCTGAGTCACCAACAGCTTGTCGATAACGTTGATGGCGACCAGGTCGAGCGTAGGGTCGCGCTCGAGGATAACACGCCCTTCGATGTCCTCCAATCGAACGTGGCTCAGGAAATGGTCGCCGGGTATCCGCAGCGGCGGAAACGCCATGAGTTGATTAGGTGCGGCAGCCAATGTCAACGACTGATCCGGAAACGACGGGCCGGACAACTCCGCCTTCACCATGCACCCGGCGGGCAACCCGGCAGCATCCGCTGCCTCGCCGGCCCCGACTACAGTAAGAACGCCCGTGGGGATATCCTTGACGGCGGTCATCGTGTACTGCATGCCGAGGATATCGGGCCTTGTATCGACATCAACGCCCATACCGACCACACGGATCTGCGCCGTGCCCAATGGCTGCGCGAGAGCGGGTGCACTGACCAGCGCCAGCGCGACGGCGAAGCCGAACACCTGCTGCGCTCTAACCCGGCTACTCATACCAGAACTCCTGGCGCGCGATGACGGCGCGGCCGCCTGATTTCAAGCCCGTGACCTCGATGGCGTACTTGTTTCCGTTATCGAGGAATGGCGTCGTAGCACTTTCCGGCTGGAACACGAACAGGGGTTCCCATAAGTATCCGTACTTGCGCTGATCGGAGGTCAGCATGATGGTCTTTGTTCGCTCGACATCGTCCGAAA
>Ga0315279_10005041_pt1 | contig 17365 bp, 8 predicted proteins | sample YL17G06_20_MG_FD_203694 | JGI IMG/M metagenome (GOLD analysis project Ga0315279, IMG submission 203694) | Sediment microbial communities from Yellowstone Lake, YNP, Wyoming, USA - YL17G06_20 | ecosystem: Environmental > Aquatic > Freshwater > Lake > Sediment | place: USA: Wyoming | collected... | reverse complement strand
AGTTGTCGGCGAGGAGACTCTCCACACACTGCCGGGTGAACTCAAGCTGGTTCCAGCACAGGATGATGATCGAGACGAGGTGCGGCTCCGCCTTGGGGGCCGCGCGCTTGCGTGCGCGGATCAGAAACTGGTCGACCAGGAAGTCCTGCGCAGACGGGTCCGAGAAGTCCAGGGTGAGAGGGCCCATGCGCACGGACTGCGGCCTGCCGGCGGCATCCCATTCGCCCTGGCCCCTGCCTGCTACGCCCTGGACCTCCTCGATCTCCAGGCCCGCGTCTGACAGCAGCCCGGCCGCGTCCGTCACCGTGAAGAAGCGCAGGTGACCCTCGTCCAAGACCCCCGCAGGGCGGTACCGCCATCTCCCGCCCCCGAGAGCCTCCAGCACCTCCCAGGCTCTGACGTTGGGTATGCTTGCCACGACCGCGCCGCCGTCACCGAGATGGTCCGCGAGCCTGCGCATCACCGACCACGGGTCCGCTATGTGCTCAAGAACGTCGCCTATCACGATGCAGTCGAAGTCGCGCGGGAGCTCGTCGGCCGCATCGGTCGTGACGTCGACCCGCCGCACTTCGTCGAGGCGCTGCTCTGCCTCCGCCGCTGCGTACGGGTGGAGCTCCACACCGGTCACCGCGCATGGCTGGCGCTTCTTGAGTCCCTCTCCCATCTTACCGGCTCCGCAGCCCACGTCGAGCACCTTGCGGGCGTCAGTAGGTACCATCTCGATAAGATCGGGGCGCGGATGGTGGTAGTAGCCGAAGTACTTGCGCCGCGGCACCTCGCCTGCGTAGGTGCAGGTGTCGACGATCCGTCGCATCTTCGCCTTGTACGTGTGCTCGCGCATCACCAGTTCGTGTCCGGCGCGAGCGATGGCCTCGCGTTCATCGTCGTGCTCCAGGTAGTAGTCGATCTGTCGGCACAGCTCTTCCTCGCTGCGGTACACCACGATGTGCCGCCCGGGTTCGAACAGCTCGTTCTGCCCGTTGTCGGCCAGGTCGTTCGTGACGAGGAGCGAACCGCAGCCCAGCGCCTCGAACACCCGCATGTTGATGTCGTTCAGGATCGCGAAGTTGAGGACGACCTTAGCGCGGCTGTAGATGTCCGCCATCTCATCGCCATACGCATTGCCGATGAAGCTGTTCGGGTACCTGTTGCGGATAAGGTCGAGCCAGCGCACTCGCTCCGGGGTGCCGGGGTTCCCCACGAAGGCCACGTCTAGGTCCTTGGTTCCTACCGGCATCGGTCTGTGGACTGCTGGATTGCACGCAAGGGGCAGCCACCATGCCGCGACCACACCATCGGCTCTCAGGCGGTCAGCGCCGTCCTTCTGCGCTGCGAAGACGTAGTCGAAGCTACGGGCCTTCTCGCGGTCCTCTGCGTAGGTCAGATGGGTGTCGATAGCCCACCACGCACACGGTCGTAGGTGCGGCGGGAGAGCGTAGTGGAACCCGTCGTCGATGTTCAGGTAGAGGTCAAAGCCAACCGGAGGGATCAGGTGTAGCCGGTCGATCGGGAAGTAGGCGACCTCCGCGAACTCAGTCAGCGCCTGCCGACAGTGCTCACCCGTCGTATCGGAGCGCACGGAACGGTCGTAGATCACGGCTACCGTAGGTCTTGTCATACCGTCCCCTCCTAACCAAGTGGATAGGATGACCGGCCACGCAGTACCTTCGGCTTCTCCCTCCGTGGATCGCCCTCCTGCGGGCGGCAGCAGCGAGGTCATGTCCGGAGGACGCGCGCCCGGCTCATCGTCCCATGCAGACGACCAGGACCTTCTCCTGTTCCGATGCGCTGTGAAAGGAGCGGGTGTGAAGCCCGAAGGTGCGTCCAAAGAGACCGCGTTCCCGGCGATGGTGTGGGCAGCGCCCCACATCACGCGTGTAGGCATCACCGAGAGGCCGGCCTCAACTCGGGGTAGCATCAGCGGCCGGACGGACGAAGAGGTGTAGTCCCAATGTCCCAAACCGCCGCTTGGTCTGTTCGGTCAGCAGTAGGTAGGGCGACGGGTCCACAGCTTGCGTGAGACGCTCGGCGACACGGAGACCTGTGGGCGTCATAGCCGCTACATCGCCACACAGCACGGTGAGCACTGCTCGTCGGCCACTGGTGCCGACTACCTCTAGGTCCGGTTGTTGCGGACCAGCCCTGAGCGGCTGCCGGCGACCAGAGCGGCCGCGCAGGCAAGTGAGCGGTACCCTTCCGGCAGAGGCGTTCGCCGGCCCGGCAGAATCGGATGGCGCCCCCCTACTTAGAAGGAAGTTGCTCTATCGAGACCCTGAATGAGCAACTGCCTTCGGTTCCTGGCTTAGGCAGTTCCCCTGTTCCTCGGCAAGGCAGTTGCTCTGTTCTGCACGAGGAAGTTGCCTTAGTCGATGGGTGATTCGGCGATCATCGCGGGGCACCTTTGGGATGGCGATGCTCTCTGCTCGCGGGGTCGGTGAGGCCTGTCCCCATCTCGAAGTCGAGGCGCACGCATGGCGCGTCACGCCACCACGAGGTCGACCGAGGGCTACATGCAGATCAGCAAGGCGGATCCGCGCGAGGTGGTGGACGCGTTGGAAGACTCGACCGCGGCGGCCCCGAACAGCCGGCGTCTGACATCCGGGCCCGCCCGGTGCGTCGCTGGGGCGCCCCATACTCCGGCAGGGCCTCTGTGTCCGTCCCCCACCCCTCACCATCGTGTTGCCCTTGGCCGCCGTGTTCTCCGCCCGGCCGGTGCGGGCCCGTCGGACGGGGCAACCTCACTGGCAGGGGCTATGGCAGCCCGATGGCCCGAACGGAAGCCTCGACGGCGTTGAGCGGAGCTCCATGGTACCGCTCGCGATCGGGGACGCGAATGTCATCGTTCAGCCAACGCTGCTGGATGCCGTCACACCGGTCGGCGATGTCGGTCCAGCCTATGGTTCTGGTGCCCTCTGCGGCCCGCCTCTCGATCGCCGAGAGGTACACCTCCATACGCGGGCCATAGTACCAGTGGAGCTGTTCATAGACCTCGTTGGCCGAGTAGAGGTCGTTGACGCAATGCTGCTTCATGTACCAGGCGAGGTGCGGGTTCGCACCCGGCACCGCGGCGCACCGGTCGATCTGCGGCTGCAGCCGGAAGTCGGGCCTAGTCGAGAGGATGGCGTCAATGTGCCTCAGGCACTGCCGGGCCAGATTCGCTGAACGCCGTACGCGGTCAGCGTCGCCCTCACCGAAGGCGTTGTACGCGTCGAGGACCGCCCAGTTGAAGACGTGCGTCAGGTAGGTGCGTGTCCAGTCGACCAGATCGTTCTCGTAGAGCGGGTTCGCCGCCTGTGATCGACGGCATTCGAGTGCCGTGAGCACGGCCTCACGTAGCTTGGCCGCCGCTGGGGCGATGGCCGGCCGCGAGTCGTCGGCGCTCTTGTGCTCATCCACGATAGGCCACCACCAGGGCCCGTAGCCGCAGCCGAGCTTGTGGTATATGGGCATCTGGCCCCCGCCGCGGTAGACAGCGTCGACGACGTCGTTCACGGCCGGAAGCATCCGCGCCGCGTCCCGTTCGCCAAAGCGTCGCCGCACGTAGTCGCCAATGAAGCCGTCGAGCGTAACGCCATCAGGCTGCCAGGCGAGCTCCGTCGTCAGATCGAAGAAGAGCACATTGTGCCCTGTGGTCTCGGGGACGTGGTAGACGCCGATACATCGGTCGGCCTGGGGATCCCTGGAGATCTCCTGGATGGCACTGAGCGCGTGAGGCAGGTCGCCGTGCAGGTAATCATCGCCCTGGAACGAGTGCAGGATGCCAAAGGCCCACGGTGTCCGCTTGAAGTACTCGGTCCGCTTGTAGAAGGGGTTCTCGAGGCCCGCCGTGTCGTAGATCAGCATCATGCCTCGCGGCAGGTCGGCGAAGTAGCGCGCGATCCGCTCATCGGACCAGACCTGCGGCAAGGCGCCGAAGTCCCACGAGTCGCTCTCCCAGATGGCCTGACGGTCGAGTTCCCTGAACACCTCGCACATCTGTTTGGCGGCACCAAGCTTGAGCTGGAACGACTGCTCCGGTTCTGTGGCACCCGACGACTCAACGAACGGGCAGTCCTGGTAGATGTGGTCGGTTCCATACGTGGCAATGATGTCGCGGTAGAAGGCCTCACTCCACTCGCGGCACTTCGGGTCGTCCGGGTACAGCACGGTGGCGCTGTAGCCGAGCTGGTCGACATAGCGATAGTCGGGATGCATCGTGCGGAACTGATGTGGCACGTTGCCGTAGGCCAGGTAGTAGATCCACGTGAGCCCCAGCTTGCGCCCATAGTCGATCTGGTCCTTGGTGATCTGTGTGCGCACATCGGCGGGGAAGTCGAGGCACCCCGGCCACCCGGCGAAGGTGAAGTTGTCGGGCTCGTCGTCGCTGATCTTGAACACGCGAGTCGCTGACGTACCGCTCTGGGCTGCAGTGGGCCCGAAGGCGTGATGGCTCCGGTTGATGCCGCGCTTGGCCATCCAGTCCAGTAGACGCCGTCGTTCATCGGGCGTCCTGAACTGGTGGTGCCACTTGGCCAGGCCCCAGCCCGAGGAGAGGCCGAAGTGGCGGACGGGCCATCGCGGCAGCTCGACGGAGTCGATGCCGGCGGTCGGTAGGTCGGCACGGCGAGGCACGTAGTCTCCGTCCCAGAAGAAGCCGACGCCGCAGTACCGCTCAAGGTAACGGTAGACGCTGTAGAGCAGGCCGACGGGTTCGAGCGCAGCGATCTTAAGCTGGCCGGGGCCCCCGGAACGGATCACAACGCCGTCGCGAAGTCGGCCTGGGTCGTCGGCACCCGGGAGTCGCCTGAGCTCATCGGCCGCGGGCCCCACAGCAAGGACATAGGTGACATCCGCGTCACTGCACTCGGCGAGGCTCTGCGCCAAACGAGCGCTGGCGCCTGTCATTGCCTTGACGTACCGGCCGAGCTCGTCGGCAGCGTGGCGTTCGAGCCACCCGGCGCCATTGGGGCGGACGATGCATACGCGCATGGGGGCCCCCCCGCTGTCAGCGGCGGCCGGCCACACAGCGGTGGCGATAAGAGCTAGGGTGAGCGTGTAGTGGTTTGGGCTCACGGAATACACCCCCATGGCTATTCGCGCACGGCACACGCTGGGCCTGCGACCAGGGAGCACGGCCGCAAGGGGTGCAGGCGAGGGCGTGAGGCAGGCGCGTTCCCGGGCGCGAGGGACAACGACGCACCAGGCCGCCCCGTGGGCGAAATGGCCTAGTCAACGCAATGTTTGGGCGTGTCGTACGAGCATGGGCACGAGAGCGTGTGGCCGGCCCGCCGCGATTCGAACGCGGGACCCACTGCTTAGAAGGAAGTTGCTCCATTCAGGGCCTGAATCAGCAACTGCCTTCGCTTCCTGACCTAGGTAGTTGCTCTGTTCCTGTGCAGGGGTAGTTGCTCGTTTCTGCACGAAGAAGTTGCTCTATCGAACCGGTGATTCGCTGGCTCGTATGGAGCACCTCCAGGTCACAGCCCGGAGTGCCGGCTGTCCCCGCCTCACCGCCCGCGCCCATGAGGCCACCCGGCGTGGCGCTCGGGGCGCACCACCCGCGGAGCTCTGCCCTGCGACCGCGCAAACAGGAACGGCACGACCACATCGGGGTCGGGGGCGAGCCCGAGCGTGAGCTTGCGCTTGGCCCTGCGCAACCCCAACCTTCCGAGTCGTACGCAGAGGGGGCGCAGGTTGCACGCACTTCCGTTCCGTTGATCGCGGGAACGTATCGTGCGATCCTGTTGCCGCGTCCGCAGAGCCAGCTCTCGCCCACACTCCACGCTGGAGGCGCATGAGTGCGACGTTCATCGCTCCTGCTACTCGCTGCACTGGCCCCGCCGCTCTCGGCGGCCGGCATCGCTCTCGTCTTGGTCGGCAGCGGCGCCGCAGCCCAGCAAGCCGGCCCAGCCCCGCTCGGAGTGGCCTTCGACCTGCAGGGCTTCATTGACGCCGTGTTGGCGAAGGGCGACAAGACAGTCGTAGTGCCGCCGGGGCGCTATCGGGTGACACCCCGCGATCGCGAGTGCCTAGTGCTGAGGGGCCTCAGGGACGTACGCCTCATCTGCGACGGGGTGGAGATGATCTGCACGGAGACGACGCGGGCGCTGACCATCGCTGACTGCGTGGACGTCACCGTGCGCGGGTTGAGCATCGACTACGACCCGCTGCCCTTCACGCAGGGCCGGATCGTGGCGCTGTCAGCCGACAAGTCCGTGCATGAGGTCGAGCTCAGTGACGGCTACCCCACCTCCGATGCGGCCACCACCTTCAAGTACGAGGTCTTCCGCCCCGACACACGCACCTACCGTTGTGGAGAGTACGGCATTCGGGCGCTGGAGAGTCCCGACCTGACGCACCTCCGCATCACACGCTCCGGTGCTAGCGCCGACGACCCGGAGCAGGTCGGCGACATCATCGCCATTGGCGCTGAGGCCGCGCCAGGCGGCAGCATCCCGCACACCGTCGAAGTGGTCGGCAGTCGCGGCGTGCGGCTCGAGAGCATCACTGTCTACGCGTCGAACAGCTTTGCCTTCCTGGAGAACGACTGCGACGGTACGACGTACTACCGCTGCAAGGTGGACCGCCGCCCGCTCGAGACCGATCTCGTCCCGCGCGCGGAGGCGCGCATTCGCTCACTGAACGCCGACGCTTTCCACAGCATATCGGCCGCGAGAGGCCCAGCGTACATCGAGTGTGCCGCCCGGTTCATGGGGGATGACTGCATCAACATCTGCGGCGACTACCACCTCGTCACCGCCTGCGCGGGCCGCGTGCTCCGCGTGCTGTCGAAGCAGCGGGACGGGATCAACATCGCGGCCGGCGACGAGGTCGAACTGCTCTCGTACGGCGGCCTGCGCCTACCCGACGCGAAGGTCGTGAGCGTCCGCGCGGACACCGAGGTGAGCGAAGCAGAGAGGCAGTTCACCGCGAAGCAAGGCATGGACGCCGGCCTGAAGGAGCATCTCGCGCACGCCAAGGCGTACCGGATCGCGCTCGGCCGGGAGGTCGACCTGCCGATGGGCTCGGCGATAGCCTCGACCTCTCACATGGGCAACGGCTTCCTGGTACGCGGGTGCGACTTCGGCTACAACCGCTCGCGGGGCATCCTCGTCAAGGCAAGCGACGGCGCTATCGAGGGCAACACGCTCGTGGGCAACGTCATGTCGTCCATCATGCTCGCCCCGGAGTGGTGGTGGCTCGAGGCCGGCAGCGGGAACAACGTGAGGATCGCCGACAACACCATCCGTGACTGCGGCGATGTGGCCATCGCGGTCTACGCGTTCGGCGGGGCACCCGGCGTGGCTCCCGCCGGGGCCCACAACAACATCACCATCGGCGGGAACGGCATCATCGGGTGCCCACTGCCGAACATCCTGGTCACTTCGACGAGCGGGCTCGACCTGGGCAGGAACACGTGCCGGTCGTACGAGGGCAAGACGATGCCGGAGTGGACGCTCCAGCGCTTCGGGTTGCTCGGCAAGGCGCTGGAACCGGTGATGACGCGGAACTGCGAGGGCATGCGGCAACGCGGCGCGGAGTAGCCCGGGCCGGCGGGGAGAGGGTGCAGGCCTGCCGGTCACGGGGCCACGCCGGGAGGCTGCATGAGGCCCGCCCAGCCTGACCCGCGTGGGACGTCCGGTCGGAGGACGCTCCGGACCGCGTCGAGGCGGAGCGGAAGGCCGGCCTCGACTTCCGCGAGAGTGGGGACGATCCATCCACCCTCGGCGTTCTCGTTCCACGCGTAGATCAGTGCCGTGTTCGCCAGGCTCGCCTCTGGATAGCTGCGCACGAACGCCAGGGCCTCCCTGAGCTGATCGGCCAGCTGATCCGGCGTGGCCTGCTCGACCCAGTTGCTCTCCGTCGCACCCGGGTACCATGGGACCGGGTAGTCAAGGAAGGGCCTGGGGTCCCACCCGGTGGTAACGGTCGGGACGATCTGGCAGCCGGTCTGGCGTAGCGCCTCCCATTGCCGGCGTTCGTGCGCCATGTTGTCCGCGAAGGACGAGCGGTTGGCGTAGGGGTTGACGTAGGCGCCCAGGGCGTCGGCGCCGCTCTGCGCAGCGGGCTCGGCGACCGCGGCGCCCCACCCCATGAAGACGATGAACGGCGTGGGACACCCGGCGTCGGCGGCCTCCTCGCGGAGGGTCTTGAGCAGCGGAGCGAACTCGCGACTGGCGTTGAAGATGTACACGAGGGGTCGGTCCCCGAGGACCTTCTGGTAGTTCGAGGTCCCAAACTGCTCGATGAGCCAGCGCAGATCCCCGGCGGGCAAGGCCGCGGTGCCGAGGATGACACACCACCTAACGTCGTCGCGGTGGCGACTCGACAGGTATAGGGAGCGGGCAGTGGCGAGGCCGTCGCCGGGCGGGTACCAGTCGAACGCCCAGTAGTCGATGCCCGCCTCGTGGGCGAAGGCGATCTCGCGGTCCATGACCTCCTGCGTGCAACACCGGATCTCGACTTCCCCCGGGCCGAGGATGCGGGCGTGGAAGGGCAGACGGGAGTGGTAGCGCTCGGGGGCGAGGGCCTGCTCGAGGCCCAGGCCGACCGGGCTCAGGTCCCCGCACCAGCCATCCCAGCGGATGGCGCCCACGAGCGTGCGCTCGCCGCGCTTCTCCGGGTCGGCGGGGGGAGGAGCGAGGCGAACGGTGGTGTCGCGTATGCCGGTGGTGAAGAGGCCCAGCTCCGTGATAGCGGGGGGACCATCGGCGCGCGTGAGCCGCAGGCGGACCTTGCTGCCGCGCGTCGGCGGGAAGTGAAGCCGATCGAGGCCGCCGAGCACCTCCCCGCCCGTGAATGCGGGGACCCAGCGTCCGCCGTCGCAGGCTTCGAGGACGTAGCAGTGGACGCGGGCCCCCTGCTCCCCGAGCACGCAGGTGTTGAAGGCGACGGTCTGGCCTAGGTCCACCTCGATCCAGGCGTCGGCTACGGAGGCGGGCTGCCAGGTCGTGCCGAGGTCGCCGTCGCAGGCCGCGGCGGCCGGGTGGTCAGGGACGTCGCCCCCGGAGGCGACCGGGCGGGCACGGGCGAGGTCAGTGAACGCACTGAACGTGAGGTCGTCGACAAGCACGTCGGCGGTGTCGCCGGCAGCGGTCTGGACACCGATGTCTGCGGCCTCGAGCGGGCCCGTCCAGGAGAGGAGACGGTGGGCGTCGAGACGCGTATAGGCGGAGCCGCTGGTCGGGCGCGTGTCGGACGTGACCCAGTGGTCCCCGGCGCCGTCGCGCAGGTGGATGACGGCGAAGGCCTCACCCCGACCCCGCACCGGTCGGACCCAAGCGCCGAACTCGTAGAAGCCGGGGCCGTGGGCGAGGAGCGCGGCGCGGAGATCCTGGGTGGGAGTACCCCAGCGGGCCGTGCGCTCGGTGACCAGGCAGGCGGCGACGCCGGTGTGTGGCCCGGTTTCGGCTGCGGTGATCTTCGCGGCCTGCGGGGCCCAACCGGAGAGGGCTTCCTCGAAGCCAGGGTTCGAGAGAAGCTCGCCGGAGGTGAGGAGGGGCAGCGGCGGCGGCGGCGGAGTCACCTCGTAGAGGGTGAGGCCGGCGACCCATACGGTGGTGCGGGGGGCCACACGTCCGAGACCAAGGTACGGGGTGCGCACTGGCACATCGGGCGGGAAGTCCTGGTCGGGCGTGAAGTCGAGCTGGTGGCGCTGCCACTCGGTAGTGGCGCCGAGTTGGGTTGCCGGGCTGCCGTCGAGGGAGGTCCAGGGGGCTCCATCGCGGATGACCGCGGCCTCGACGGCCGTCTCCCATGAAGCCTTGAGCCACAGCGAGACGCGGTAGGCGCCGCCCGCGCCGAGGGTCTGGCGGCTGATGCAGCAGAGCTGGAGGGCGGCGGCCTGATCGCACGGACTCGCGGTAATGCGGACGGCGATCGCGCCGAGACCCTCGGGGAAGGCGGTCTCGGGCTCGGCGCTGACCTCCGCCTCGAGGCCGGTCACGTCCCCGCGCCAGAAGAGGACCGAGTCGGGGAGGCGCTCTGTGTCTACGGTCCACTGCACAAGGGGCTGGGGGGAGACGACCTGCGCGAGCAGGGGCGCGCAAGCGGCCCACAGGGCGAGGGCGAGGCGCCCTGCAGCGAGTGCGACGCGTGTTCCGGCGGCGGTCTGGCAGATCGTCGGCATGGGACCGCACCTCACGACATCCTGGCGATGAGCCCTGGACCAGGCCCCGAACCACGGTCGGGAAGTGGGCGCGGGTTCCCGTGGGGCCCCAGAACCGATCTGCGTGGTCCTGGGGAGCCACCGACGTGGCTTCCTACGCTGTCTGCGCCCATGCCAACTTCCGCTGCCGGCCTGATCGCCCTGCCTGGATGCTCCGGCGCAGCAGCTCTCTCTCGGTCAAAGCCGTCGTGTGTGTGTCGGCGTCAGGCGACGGGGGGCCACGGGGCTCGCCGGCGCTCTGCCCAGGGCCACGGTTGGGGCTACCGGCGACCGCGTCCCGGCTGTCCCGGGAGGTCGTCTTCGACTCGCCGGGGAACGGCGGGCACATGATCCTCCCTCCGCTCCTGCCGACCCTCGTCATCGGCGTGGTCACGACCCTGGCTTCCTCCCAGCTCGCCGTGTCCGTACGGGTAGATGCCTCCCAACCCGTTGGCCCGATCGGGAGCCTGTACAACGTGGGCTACGACGGATGGGGGGACATCACCAACGCGGGGATGGTGGAAGCGTTCCGGGAGCTGGGGATCGAGACGTGCCGGATGGAGGTGAACCTGCGCGAGCTGTGCGGTGAGCGGCCGGGCGACTACCGATGGAACTACGCGACGCCCAGGGACGTGGGGATCGGGTTCACCGACCGCGTGCGGAGGATCGTCGCCAACGGGTGGAAGCCGCTGCTGGCGTTCTCGTACCACGGGGGCGGCGGGGCGCTGCCGGAGTGGTTCCACGGGGAGGCGAACGACGCCGACCAGAAGGCATGGGTGCGCTACAACCAAGATGGGGCGCTCGCACGGGAGGCGTACGGCGACCAGCTCGAAGCGGCGCGGACGATCGCGCGGGACCTCGCGCGCCACCTGGCGGCTGAGGGGTTGCCGGGTCTCAGCTACGAGACCATGTACGAGATGGGTCACGACATGCCGCTCGTGGAGATCCACCACGCCGTGGCGCTGGGCGTGCGCGAGGGGGACTCGACCGCGGTGATCGTGGGGCCGGCGACGTGGCCCGGGTGGACCGTCGAGGAGCGGTTCGTCAAGCCGTACCTCGCGCGGTACGGCCCCGATCTGCTCGACCGGGTGAGCGTCCACTGGTACGCGTCGAACGACCACGACCTGTGGAAGCTCTGGGACGCGGAGCCGCGGGACTTCGTCGTGACGCGGGCGCACGAGAAGTACCTGGGCTTCATGCTCGAGCGGACGACCCTCTACCACGACTGGACGCGGTCGCTCCACGCGCTCCTGAACGACCCGCAACTCAACCCCCTCGCAAAGCCGATAGGCATCGTCTTCACCGAGATCGACGTGAACGCGACCAGCTACTACCTGCGCAACCCGGCCAACGAGGAGTGGCCGGCGTACCGCGCGGACCGGGACTGCTGGCTGAACACGAACGTCTACGGCGGCGTGTGGTGGGCGTCGGTGCTGGGCAACATCGCGTCGGCCGGCGTCGGCGCCGGGGCGGCGAAGTTCTGCACCCGCAACTACTACGGCCTGGCGGAGATGGCGCCGGGGGACCGCGCGTACCGCTATCCCGTCTGGTTCGCGCTTCGTCTGCTAGAGGAGCAAGGCGGCCTGCACGCGGGCCGGGGCATGGTGTCGGCAGACGTGAGCGGTGGCACCTGCGTCGAGTGTTTCGCGACCGGCGGACCCGAGGATCTGCGCGTTGTCCTCGTCAACAAGGCCTTCGGCCCGCAGCGCATCAAGCTGACCGTCTCAGGTCTCTCGCCGGGTGGGTGGGAGGCCACGCGGTACGTCTTCGACGAGACACGGGTGGCCCGCTGGCTGGGCCGCAGGCCTGGCGCCGAGGCCGATGGCGAGTTCGAGGGCGCGCCGAGCGACGGCTCTAAGAGCGCGCAGTGCCTGGTGCCGGTGGACACGCTTCGCTGCACGTCGACCGGCGGTGCGGCCGAACTCACGTGCCCGGAGCTGCCGGCGCTGAGCTTCACCGTCCTGCGGGTCGCCCGACCGTGAGCTGGGCGGAAGCGGGCACGGCATCGGCTGCCCGGAGAGGACATGATGGGGCCGGTGGAAGCGACCCAGAGCTGGAGGCATACCCCATCCCAGACGGCCGCGACGTGCTGCCAGGCCCCGGCCACCGTGACCTGCCCGCTGTCGCGGATGAGCACCCCGATCGCGTCCGCCGCTCCGCCCTTCTCCTCTCCAGGCGCTGCCTGCGAGCGCGGTCTGGCGAGCCGGGCATCGCCCCGCACTGCCTGCCCGAAGTGCACGCAGTTGCGGCCCCCGGACGGCCCCTCTGCGCTACTGGCACACCAACTCCCAGCAGCGCCCCCGCCCCTGCAGAGGACGGGGTCAGGCTCTCGGGTCCGCGGGGGACGAGCCGCTGCGAAGCTCGGCGAGTACCTGCGCATAGCGTTCCACTTCCGCCACCGTTTCCGGGCAGTCCTCCCAGCGTCTGAACTTGTCCGGCGTCACCACGAAGTTGCGGAGTCTCTCCTCGTCGTGGCCCACCATGCCCCAGAGCCCGCCCACCTTGCACCGGGTACCGACGCCACACTTGTAGCACGGCGGTACGTCGGTGGCGTGGAAGATGGCGCCCAGGTGTCGCATGTTGTGGCCCCAACGCCGGACTGCCTCATCGAAACGCTGCACGCCGCCCTGTTGGCTCTGCCGGAACAGGGCGGTTACCACGAGCAGCAACGGCTTACCTTCCAGCAGGTTCCTGAGGTGGTGGAAACACCAGATGCGGGAGAGGAAGCCGAACATCCAGGCCGTGATGGTGCCCGCATGGACGGGTGACGCCAGTACCAGCGCGTCGGCTTCCAGGACGGGCTCGAGGTAGGGCCGCAGGCCGTCTTCGAGGGGACAGATGTTGGACTTCGCGCAGAGGTGGGCACAACCGCGGCAGGGGGCGAAGTCGAGTGCGCTCAGGTTCACGAAGGTGTGCTCGCGGCCGCTCCGCTCAAGGAGGGACAGGGCCAGGCGGTCCGTGTTGCCGCCCTGGATCGGGCTTCCGCTGACACCTACGATGGACACGTCTCCGCCTCCCGAACGCATGGGGTGGCTCTCGGTCTAGGCCCGGCCCCCCGCCGTTCCCTTCTTGAACGGCTGCTGCCCGCGCTTCACCGGGCAGACGCCCACGCACTTGCCGCAGTAGGGCACCAACCCCGCGTATGACTTGGCGTGTTCCCGCAGTTGCCACACGTCCATCTGCGCCTTGTATGCCAGCAGCTCATCTGCCGTCGGCTCTTCTCTGGGGATCGGGATGTTCTTGTAGCCCCCGGTGCTCCTCAGCATGCCACTGCAACCCCACCGGCATCGCCACCCAACCAGCTTCCCGTACCTGAGCCGTATGCCGTCCATGTTCACCTCGAGCGAGGTGTCAGGCGTCTGGGCGTTGGGAATCGCGGCCGTGGGACAGGCACGTGCGCACTGGTACCCACAGGCCCCCGGGTCGCAGAGCTCTCCCTGCGGCGCCATGGGATCGGGCGTCAGCGGGGCCGCAGTCAGCACCGTCGTGAGCTTCTGGCGCGTGCCGAACTCGGGTGTCAGTAGCATGCTGTGCCACCCCAACTCCCCGAGCCCGCAAGCCACCGCGACGTGCGTGTGGGAGATGTCGCCCAGACCGCCCGGATGCTCCGGGGTTGGGCGGAAGTCATGTGGAGCATTGGCGGGGAACGGGTAGGCGATGTGGCCCCGGTCTTCAAGAAAGGTGGACGCCTCGAACGCTAGACGGTCAAGGCTGGGATTGACGATGCCGAGGGTGAAGATCTGGTACGAGTGCCAGGAGGCGACGTTCTCCTGCGCGACGTGGTCACAACACCCCTCGTTGACGTGCAGGGCAATGGAGATCATGCCCGTCGCATCCGCGAGGTAGCGGTCCGGGCGCTGGGTATCCGGGGCGCCCTCCATTCCGGAGGGGGTGCCGAATCCGACGAGGCTTGCGCCTCGTCGAAGAAGGAACTGGCGCAGCTCTGCTGTCAGTTCGGCGTCACGGAGCCGCGCATTACGGCCCGCGTCCTCTGGATCGCAGGGAGATCCGCCGGTTACGCCAGCCACATGGTCCACTCAGCCACCACCTTGCTCTGCCGGCCGCCGGCGTACCTCGCCGGCGGCCGAGATCGAGGCAAACTCCGATGACGGTCTGCACCGGGGGGCACAATGCCGATTCCACCGTCTTCGCACGGCGGTGCGGCCCACGTGACGCCAAGCACCGCGCGGTCATGTTGGGCAGGCGCCAGGACGAATCCTCCCCGACCGTCCCCCAAGTGGGTGTGGTGATCGGCGAGCGAAGTGGACCCGGGTGGCCGAGCCCAATCGACCCACCTGGGGCGCGCGTGCGCCACCTGGGGCAGGCGGCGTGGTGCCTGCTCGACTTGCTGGCGAGATCGCCCGTGGCCGGTAGGCTGAGGCGGTGGGCTGGGGGCGGCCCGCAGCCGTCAGCGGAGTTAGGGGAGCGGGCAAGGCAGTTGCCCTGTTGCGGGTTGAGGCAGTTGCTCTGCTCTGCGTTTCCAGCCTCCTTCCCGCGTTCGGAAGGGGCCGGCTATGGCGGTCCTGCTGCGGCCAGTCCTGCGAGGCTCGCGGTGCGCGCTACTCGCCCGTCACCACGTACTCGACGTCCGACAGTGGGGCGCCGTCGGCATCGCAAACGCGGAAGACGGCCGCCCAGCCCCCGCCCGCGTTCGCGACCTTGAGCAGGAAGTGGTTGTCCCCCGCCCGCAGGACCACGGGCACCGTGTTCTGGTCCACCTCCACGGCCCGGAGCGCGGGCTCGTTCAGGAGCAGGCTGCCCTCCTGCCACAGCTTGCAGGAGTCGTCCGAGCCGAGCCGGGCCTCAGCCTGTAGATCACGGGCGCTGCGCACCGTCACCGCGACGTAGGCGACGCTGTCGTCGTGAGGCCCGAGTTCCGCGCTGAGGTCGAGCGTCCGCGATGCCGGGGTGATCTCCTGCCACGTGCGGCCCGCCGTCTCGGTTCCGACAGCCGGCACGACGGCGGCCTCATCGAACCACGTCATCTCAAGGCCGTGCGCCTCGTCGCCCGCCGCGCCAAACGGCCCGAGCACCAGGAACCTGCGGCAGAACAGCGCGGCCCAGGCGTTCGGGACGGGATGGACAAGCGACAGCTCCCTCCACATCCTGCGAGTTGCGTGTAGGTCCAGCAGGTGGTGGTAGAGCGCCATCCAGCCGGGCGGGTCATCCGGCCTCTTCTCCCAGCACGCCACCCCGTCGATCCCGCTGCACTTGCCTCCGCAGTCGGAGCTGGCCATCAGGCCGGCCGGGTAGCCGTCGATGGCTTCGAGGGCCCACTGTGCCGCGTGGAGCCACTCGTGGACCTGGACCTCCCCGCTCGGATCCTGGGAGAGTCCCGCGTCGTTGTCATTGAACCCGATGTAGGCGGCCCCGCCGACCTCCGGGATGCTGCCGAACGTACCGCCCCACAGCGCCCAGGGCTCAACGTCCGTCGTGTTCGCGTAGACCATCACGCAGTCGAAGACGCCGGGGACGAAGTCCGGGAAGCGCGGGACGCAGTTCGCGGGGTCGGGCCAACCATCCACCTTCGTGAGCGGTTGCTCCACCACGACGAGGTCCCAGTCGATCCGCAGGGCGCCGAGCGTGTGCTCCCAGACAGCCTGCGCGAAGGCCGCCGTCGCGCGGCGGAGCGCCTCGATCTGCTCGTCCGTGTAGGTGTTCAGGATCCCGAACGGCTTGCCGTCACGCTCGCCCTTCATCTCGAGGGTGCGGAAGACGTAGACGCGGACCCGGTATGTCCCGGCCTTTGCGGGGTCGGTGTTCGGCTCGACCTTGGGCCGCAGCTCCGCGAACTTGCGTCGGAGCTCGACGCGTTCCGTTTGCGCGACAACCATCGAGTCGTAGATGGTCTCGTAGTGGAGGAGCGCGCCGTCCCAGTCTCCGGTCGCCTCCGCGCCGCGCGCGAGCGCGTACTCCGCCTCGACCTGCGGCGACCGCGCGGCTACTGACGTGACGCTGAACATGGCCAGGGCGACCGCGAGGAGCGCTGTCGTCCGCACGGGCTTCCTCCCCTATCGCGCTCCGCGCTCGCGACCAACCGGCCTCCAGACGATGCGGGAGGCCTCGTCGGCGAGGCTCTTCGTCTTGCCGTTCAGCCGGGCTTCCGCATCCCCGCCGGGTGTCGCTCCTCCACCGCCGGAACAGCCCCCGGTCTCACGTGCGAGTTCGCCGTTGGAGCCACAAGCCCCTGTGTCCTGGGGTCACGAGACCCTCACGGCCCCGGCCTTGCTGGCACCCATGACGCGCTGGAGGGCCTGGAGCCGCGCGAGGCGGGCAGCAACCGTTACCGCACTCCCGGTGTAGGTGACGGCACGGGGTCCTCAGCCACGACGGCGGCCGAGCGGACGCCTCACGTCGGTACCGGCGACTAGTGCCGAATGCGGCGGCGAGTCCGCCTGTCGACCCGGTAGGGGGGCTCGTCGAAGGCACGCACCATCTCGCCGGTCACCGCGAACCGCCCCAGCCCTCCCCGGAGAGGCCGCAGGCCGCGGTCGACGAAGGGGGGGCGAGCTGAGGGCCCCACCAGGACCGAGGACGGCCCCGGAGCCGCCGCTCACCGGTCCTTCTCTCCCGGCGGGGCCGACTCGGTCCGCGCGCCATAGTGGAACCGAAGGGAGCCCGCGAGCGCCATGGACAACCTACGGAGCACCAGCGCCGTCACACTCGCCGGCGCGCTCGTTCTCCTGCTCGCGGGCACCGCGAGGGCCGAAGCCCAGGAGATCATCGTCGACCCTCTCACCTCGGCCGAGCACTGGCAGGTAGGGGGCAGGCGCGTGAACTACGTTCTCGGCGCCAGCTCCGTGACGGCCTCCGCCGAGCAGTCGCGCGGCGGGGCCGCGGCTTCGCTCAAGCTGACCTACGACTTCGCGGACCCGGCCAGAGACTACCTCTCCTACTACCACCTGGGCGAAGCGATCACCGGTCGCTGCCAACGGGTGTCCTTCTGGCTCTACGGCGAGGCGCAGGGATGCCGCCTCAGGCTCTCGCTCGAGGATGCCAGGGGGCGCTGGTTCGACCGCGAGGTCGGACTCATCGACTGGGCGGGCTGGCGCCAGGCGACGACGCCCATCGGCGATGGCCAGGGCTAGCGCCCGCCGCTCCGCCGGGGCGAGGAGCCGTTGCCGCTCCTTGCCCCCGTCAACCTGCGCCAGATCGCTCTCTTCCGCTCCTCCCCGACCGACGCGAATGGGGCCGTCTACATCCAGGACCTCCGCGCCCTGAGCGATGTCGTCCCCGCCG
>Ga0315279_10005040_pt1 | contig 17366 bp, 15 predicted proteins | sample YL17G06_20_MG_FD_203694 | JGI IMG/M metagenome (GOLD analysis project Ga0315279, IMG submission 203694) | Sediment microbial communities from Yellowstone Lake, YNP, Wyoming, USA - YL17G06_20 | ecosystem: Environmental > Aquatic > Freshwater > Lake > Sediment | place: USA: Wyoming | collected... | reverse complement strand
AAGAACCCTGTTGGCGAGATGGTCATGCTGAACGGTGTTCCCTTCCTGGTGGTCGGCGTTATGGTGAAGAAGATGCAGGATTCGAGCTACCACGGCCCCGACGAGGATTACGCCGTGATCCCCGCCTCGACCTTCGTGACCCTTTTCGGCGACCCCTATTTCGACAACATCGTCTACACCGTGAAGCACAACGTCGATAGCAAATCGGTGGAGCAGGACCTCTTCCGCATCTTCGGAGCCAAGTACAGGTTCGATCCCAAAGACAGCCATACGCTTTGGTTCTGGGATACTATCAAGCAAGCTGAAATCACCAACAAGGTATTCACAGGAATAAACATCTTCATGTGGTTTATCGGCGGCATGACGTTGGTGATAGCAGGAGTCGGCGTGGCCAATATCATGTACGTGGCAATCCGAGAGCGCACCAGGGAAATCGGCACCAAGATGGCGCTGGGGGCGCGCAAGGGGCATATCGTCCTCCAATTCATGACCGAGGCGATGTTCATAGCTCTGTTCGGAGGCTCCATCGGAATTGTCGTAAGCCTTGTAGTGACCCGCCTGTTCTGGCTGATACCTATGGAGGGGGCATTGGAATTTTTGGGACGGCCGCTGGTTAACTGGCCGGTGGCTATCATAACGGTGGTGACTCTTTCGACCATAGGATTTCTGGCGGGCTTTTTCCCGGCCAGAAAGGCGGCATCGATTAACCCTGTAGAGGCATTGAGGTACGAATGACGAGTGACGGCCATCTAATCGCCATGGATAATATCACCAAGGTCTATAAGACCGGCAAAATGCATGTCGAGGCGTTTAAAGGGGTCGATATCAGAATCGGCCGCGGCGAATTCGTTGCCATCATCGGACCCTCGGGTTCTGGCAAATCTACCCTCATGAACATCATGGGGTGTCTCGACATGCCGACCGCGGGAAGCTATAATCTGGATGGTCAGCCGGTGGCGGATATGCCGATTCATCAGCTGGCCTCGATAAGAAACCGCAAGATAGGTTTCATATTTCAGAATTTCAATTTACTGCCTTACGCCACGACGTTCGAGAATGTCGAGTTACCACTGATATTTGCCGGCAAGCCCGGGCAGTTTCGAAAAGAGAGAGTTATCGATTGCCTGGGGCGGGTTGGCCTGGTCGATTGGGCCGAGCATAAGCCGACTGAGCTATCCGGCGGCCAGATGCAGCGAGTGGCTATCGCCCGCTCGCTCGCCAACGATCCCGATATCATTTTGGCCGATGAGCCGACAGGGAATCTCGACTCGAAATCGGGCCGCGAGATAATCGATCTTTTCGAACAGCTCAACGCCCAGGGCCGCTCCGTGGTGACTATTACTCACGACATGACTATCGCTAACAGATGTCATCGCATTATTAGAATAAGAGACGGTCTTATCGAGAGCGAGACCAGGAATGGCATTCACGAAAGCGGAAATTGAGTAGAATTTTTCCGAGGCCGAATCGTTGCCAACCTGAATGCTTGAAATCACCTCGATCCCTGGCCCAAATGGGTCGCCCGCGAAAACGTCAAGCGCCTGCGGTCGCAAGAGGCGAAATCAGCGCTCCGGCGTCCTCCCTCGGCCGGGGCCGTGCCTGGCCCAAAAGGGCCGCGGGCGGCGCCTTTCTCCAAGCCTTGAGGATCAATCAGGATTCCAGATATGATTCTGCTTCAAGTAGGCCAGGTGAAATCCGTAGCGATGCATATTGCGGTATGATGGGGCCTCGTGTGTTGGCGTTTCCTCGGCGGTCTCGACCACAATCTGCTTGCATCCCAGGGCATTGACATCGCGCAGGCGCCTTTCGATAAGCGCTCCCTGCGCTCCCTGCTTCCTGTATTCCGGCAACGTGCTTGCCATGCCGAACCAGGCCTGGTCGCCGGAAATAAAAAACGCCGCCGTGGCGACAGCCGTTTCACCATCAAACGCCATGTAGTGATGCCACCCGTGAAAGCCTGTTGCTGAGGCTATCCAGGGCCGTACGATCGCCGGCCAGTCGAACGCGTTTCCCACAAGTTCCGCAAATCTCCCGGCCCGCTCCGTGCCGATTTTTTCAATCCTCAAATCAGTCTTGACATTCGAGACCGGTTCCGTGTCACGGTAGAACCTAGCCCAGTTGTTATAATGATGAAATCCCTTGGATTGAAGTAGATTCGGCAAGGAAGTTTCCAGTGTATCCGGTGTAAGCTGAATGAAGAAGCGTTTGACTCCGCTGCCCCGGAATCGATTTATGATTTCATCGATTTCCGCCCCATCCACTGCTCCGTCCAATCCCAGGCCTATGACGCGGTTGAATGCCAGGACTTCGGCTTTCGATACTATCGTGAGAAACGCGGAACCAATAGATTTGGTTTTTAATCCGCATTGCTTGGCTATTTCGAGGGACGCCGAATCGAACATGCTGCGCCAGGTGGCGATTTCACAGGCTTCAAGATTCCTTATTTGCTTTGAATAAAGCTGGTCCTGAATATTCACCTAATGTTCCTCCGGTCAATTCACCTTAGAACTTTCAGTACCTTATTGAACGGCACCTTCCTTTGCCTAACTGAACCTGGTATTAAACTGGCAGAATATAAAGCAAAGTGCCCGGGAAATCTAATTATGGCCAATCCTCCTGCGCCAACATGATTTTAGAAGTGGCTTGAGGGCGCCGACCCTGACGCCGAATTTGAGAAAGGGATTTGGAAACAATCGATTTGGCGTCCGATTTCGCGCATGTCACCAACTCCCTTGTGAAAGATCAAAGCTAAAATCGATTGATGAAATAACCATTATTACGATCACTCCTGTTATGTCCATCGCCAAACCGATTCCAAACCCCGTCCATCGAGCATCTTTCTTATTGGGTGATTCGATCATACTGATCTGCTGCAGAGGCACTGCCACGACGCTGTCCTGAATGGCGTAGAGGAATCGTGTTTTTAAGGGAATCTCCCCCTTTGTTGCCAGAGTCGCGAGTTCGTCGCCTTTCGTTCTGGCGCCGTTTGTCCATCCAACGCTCTTGATATCCATCAGATTGAAATACAACGGCTTAGTGCCGGGGATCGCATCGGTTCTAATGACAAAGTTCCGTGCGGTCTCCACCTTTGCGTTCTTAATAGCCGATCCGAATCTCGAATAATCGAAATATCTGAATTTACAGAATTCACTACTTCCGGCCATATCAGATATTTCAATCCGGTCCCCCGGATAGGGCAATACCGCCTGAGGCTGGTTTTTGTCGAGAGCTTGCGAATAGGTGTCGTTATACTCTTGGGTGGAGATACTGTCCAGACCCCGATAGAATCCTCTCAGCTTCGTTCTATCGCGAAGGATGACAACCCACTCTGTTCCGGACCGTAATTCGGCGGCTTCGTAGAAGCGATGCTTTTCTGTTTTATGGATTGCGCTTCCCACGCCATATCCGATGGCAGAGCACCCATTACCTATAAGAGATAAGACTATACAGGCCAGAACCAGCACAATGAGATACCCGACCGACATCATATCGGAGTGATCTTCCTGAATATCTGTCTGCCCGGTGTTCGATTTGTCAAAATCGCTCATATTTTCCTCCACTTGCTTCTTTTTCGCAAAGGTAAACGGCAAAGGCGGTGCCAACGTTGGCCACACCTCTATGTGAGTCTAAACCAATATGATTTAAGATATTAGGTGACGCTTACGGAAACGGCCAGCTGGCCCATACTGTATATTGAGTATCCAGTTGGAATCAGAATAGCTTCTGAAACACAGTTGGATGCCAAAGTGAATCAACTGAACAGGGCTATTTGAATAGCGCTCGCCAGAACTCGCGGCGCATCCTGGCAATATTCTCTATGGAAATCTCTTTGGGGCAGACCGCTTCGCACTCGGCGTGATTGGAACAATTGCCGAACCCCTCCCTGTCCATCTGCTCCGTCATCATTTTGACCCTGGTGGATCGTTCCGGATGGCCCTGAGGCAGCAGCGCCAAATGGGATATTCTCGCCCCCACAAATAGCGCCGCCGATGCGTTAGGGCAGGCTGCCACGCAGGCGCCACAGCCGATACAGGCGGCGGCATCCATCGCTCTCTCGGCAACATCTTTGGGGATAAGAATAGAATTGGCCTCGGGTGCCGAGCCAGTACTGACAGAGATATATCCGTTCTTCGAGATTATGCGGTCAAAGGCGCTCCGGTCTATGACCAGGTCATTTATGACAGGGAATGCCTTCGCCCGGAACGGCTCCACCGTGATGGTTTGGCCATCTTTGAACTGGCGCATATGAAGCTGGCAAGTTGCGGTGCCATGCTTGGGGCCGTGCGCTATGCCGTTGATGACCATCCCGCATGTGCCGCAGATTCCTTCGCGACAATCGCTGTCAAACTCAATCGGCAGTTCGCCGCGCCTGGTAAGGTCTTCGTTTAAGACATCGAGCATTTCCAGAAACGACATATCGGGGCTGATCTCTTTGACCTCGTATGGAACCATCCGGCCCTTCGTCCCGGCGTTCTCCTGCCGCCAGATGAACAACTTAAGATTCAGTTTCTGGACTGCCAATATAACTCCCTCATTTATAACTTCGCTTGCTCGGCTCCACTCTTTCGAAAGCAAGCGACTCCTTATTCAGGATAGCTGGCTTGTCTTCCCCCGCATATTCCCAGGCCGCGACATATTGAAAATGCTCGTCGTCGCGCAAGGCATCCCCCTCCGACGTCTGGTTTTCCTCTCTGAAATGTCCGCCGCACGACTCCCTGCGATGCAAGGCGTCCTGTATCATGAGTTCGGCCAATTCGAAATTGTCGGCCACTCTCCCTGCCATCTCCAGGCTCTTGTTGCCGTCGTTAGAGCTGCCGGGGACATTCACATTCTGCCAATATTGCTCGCGAAGCTCCTTTACTTTTGTTGTCGCCTCTTTCAAGCCGGCCTCGTTCCGAGCCATGCCAACCTTGTTCCACACGATCCCCCCAAGCTCGCGATGAAAATCGTTGATGGTCCTGCTCCCCTTCATCCCCAAAAGTTTCTCCACTCCCACTTTCGCTTCAGATGTAACATCCTTGAACGCGGGGTGCTCATCTGTTACCATAGGCAACGCCGCCCCCGCAATATATTCGCCTAGCGTATACGGGATGACATAATAGCCATCCGCCAGCCCCTGCATGAGAGCGCTGGCGCCCAGACGGTTGGCTCCGTGGTCCGAAAAATTGGCCTCGCCTAACACGAACAAGCCCGGTATGGTGCTCATGAGATTATAATCGACCCAGAGACCTCCCATGGTGTAATGCGGCGCCGGATAAATCTTCATCGGCACCTCATAAGCGTTTTCGGCCATGATATTTTCATACATGTCTATTAGGTTGCCGTATTTTTCGCCTATAGCGGCCTTTCCCTGCTCTTTTATGGCATCCGTGAGATCCAGATACACGGCTCGTCCCGTCTCGCCGACCCCGAGTCCCCGGTCGCACATCTGCTTTGCCGCCCGCGATGCTATATCGCGGGGCACCAGATTGCCATAAGCCGGATACATCCGCTCCAGGAAATAATCTCTCTCAGATTCTGGTATTTCGTTCGCACGACGGGGGTCGCCTGCTTTCTTCGGCACCCAGACACGGCCATCGTTGCGCAAGCTCTCGCTCATGAGCGTGAGTTTCGACTGATAATGCCCCGACTGCGGTATACAGGTCGGATGAATCTGCGTGAAACAGGGGTTGGCGAAAAATGCCCCCCGTTTGTAACAGCGCCAGATTGCTGTCGCATTCGAATTGACCGCGTTGGTCGAAAGATAATAGACTGTGGAATATCCGCCCGTTGCCAACAGCACCGCGTTTCCGGCGAACGATTTTATTTCTCCGGTGTTCAAATCGCGCGCCACGATCCCCCGCGCCTTGCCGTCGATAACAACCAGGTCGAGCATTTCATGACGCGGGTATAGCTCGACTCGCATTTGATCCACCTGTCGCATGAGCGCTCCGTAGGCTCCTAAAAGCAGCTGTTGTCCGGTCTGGCCGCGGGCATAAAACGTCCGAGAGACAAGCGCGCCGCCGAAGGAGCGATTCGCCAGAAGGCCGCCATACTCACGGGCAAACGGCACACCCTGAGCTACGCACTGGTCTATTATATTGACGCTCAACTCCGCCAGACGGTAGACGTTGGCCTCACGCGAGCGGAAATCGCCGCCCTTGATCGTATCGTAGAAAAGCCGCCAGACGCTGTCGCCATCGTTCTGATAATTCTTGGCCGCGTTGATTCCACCCTGTGCCGCAATGCTGTGCGCCCGGCGCGGAGAATCTTGTATGCAAAGATTGATGACCTGGTACCCAAGCTCCGCCAGCGATGCCGCCGCCGATGCCCCCGCCAGGCCGGTGCCGACCACGATAATTGTATGGCCCTTTTTGTTGGCCGGGCTGACAAGCTTGATGTTGTCCTTATAGTAGCTCCACTTCTGCTCCAGCGGCCCTGATGGTATTCTGGCATCCAATTTCATGACGTGCCACCCGTGAAATAGATAAACACCGGAAGCACCAGAAAACCGAGCGCTAACAAAATCGCCAGGATAACTCCGGCTCCATAAAATATGGGAGTTAATATCGCGTTATTCATGCCCAGAGATTGAAAAGCGCTCCAGAATGCGTGACGCAGGTGAAATCCCAGGAATATCATAGCCGCCACATACCAAATGACATACCACTTATTGCTGAAAACCTCGACGACCAGACGGTATAGGTCGCGCATCTGGACGCCTTTGACAACTGTTACATAACCCTGTTCGATTCCCGGGCCGTATTTGAACGTTATCACATGCAAGACGGTGAAAACGCCGATCACCAGGCCGGTCCAGATCATTGTTGTCGATGATATGGTCTTGTGGCTCGGCGGCCCGGCTCTTTCATATTTCGCATACCCGTCGGGTCGCCCCTTAAGCTTGCTGATATAAACCAGTATGCCGCCCAGGATATGAAACAGGAAAAACGCCAGAAGTCCAAGCTCGATTACTGCAAGAAGCCATCCGAAACTCTCGAGAAAATGGGCGTAGCGATTGAATATATTCGGATTCCGCGCCAGAAGAGCCAGGTTTCCCGCCAGATGAAGAATGATGTAAAGGTATAAACCCAGGCCGGTAACTGCGGTTATTATCTTTTTCCCCAGAGATGACCGGATTATGGAACTAATAAAAGCCATTGCGCCCAACTGATTTCCCATCATACGATTCGATAATGGTCGCGCCATCGCCGACTGAGGTGCAATTATATTAATCCGGTTCCTAATTGACAAGGATTTTCAGAATCAGCACAATTACCGCGAAAATCGAGTCAAGGCTCTGCTTGCAACACCCCAGGTCGCTTCTTGCTCTAAAGCCGGAATTCCCACAACCGCTCTTATCGCTGCCGTTAAAGAAAACCAGCGAAAACTCCCCAATCGAAAACCTTGACTTTTCCGCCGTCTGTAGGATATTGAGGGGGACTTGAATTCACTGCGGAATAAACAAGAATGGAGCCGAAGATATGTTTTGCCCGAACTGCAGAACCGAATATAAAGAGGGTGTCACCGTCTGCGCCGATTGCGGTGCCGACCTGGTGCCCGAATTGCCCCCCGAATCTACCGAGCCGGAGCTTGTCACCGTGCTCCGAACATACGACCTGTCTGTCGTCACTGTGGCCAAGTCTATCCTTGACGAGGCGGCGATTCCCTACTTCGCTAAAGGGGAATTACCGATGGAACAGCTGGCAGTCGGCCCCGTCGAAATCCAGGTCGACAAGGACGACCGCCAACAGGCAGCCGAACTTCTGGACGATTTGGCCGAGGGGAAATCGCCTGCCGATCTCATTGATACCGATATGAGCCAAGAAGAAGGCGGCGAGGAGAATAACTAATCCGGCGTCGCCGGAATGAAACGGTAAAATAATGCTTTGTCCCCAGTGTAGAACCGAATATCGCCAGGGTTTCAGTATCTGTGCCGATTGTGGCGCCGACCTTGTCAGCGGGCTTCCGCCCCAGCCGCCTAAACCACCGAAAGAACCAGAGCCGTCATCGAGTATGGCAACTGTCTTCGAGTCATATGATCTCACGTTGATGGCTGTAGCTAAATCGATTCTCGAAGATGCCAATATACGTTATTTTGTGAAAAACGAGCTGGCCGAGTCTTATTTCGTGATCGGGCCGATGGAAATCCAGGTCGAACCGAGTGATTTCGAAACCGCCAGAGAGCTCCTTGCCAGTCTCGACGATGGCGGCTTGATCAGGGCTGATGAGGATTTAGAAGATTAGGCCTGTAGCCTTTGCCCCTCCCTAGCGATTTTCCTACCCTATCTCCAGCATCCTGTCGAGCGAGGCCCGGGCACGGGTAATCAGATCATCAGGCAAATTTATCTCGTATTGATTCTTCTCTAATGCCGCCAGGGTATCTTCGAGCGTAATCAGATTCATATGCGGGCAGCGCACGCTGCAGAGGCGCAGCATCTCGCGCTCCGGATTCTCGGCGGCGATATTGTCTCCCATGGCGCACTCGGTCAAGAGAAGATACCGCGGGGCCTTGACATTCTTGACATAATCGATCATCGCCTTGGTGCTGCCTGAGAAATCCGACTCCGCCACCACCTCCGGGCTGCACTCCGGATGCGCCAAGATAACCGTGTCCGGAAACTGTCGCCTGACATTCTCGATATCCTCGACCGTGAACTTCTCGTGCACCTCGCAGCGCCCCCGCCAGCCGATAATGGCCCTCTCGAGATTTGCGGGGTCATTTTCCCCCGCCTGGCCCGGCAGAGACGGGAATATAATCGGAATACCCGTTTCTATGGCAACATTCTTGGCCAGGTACTCATCAGGCAAGAATATTATCCGCTTGTGACCTTTGCCAGCGAGATATTGCACGACTTTGGCGGCGTTTGATGACGTGCAGCAAATATCGGTCTCGCCTTTGACATCGGCATACGTGTTGACATAACTCACGACAGGCACCCCGGGGAATTGCTCTTTGAGCCGCCTGACATCTTCACCGGTGATGCTTGCCGCCAGCGAGCATCCCGCCTTAAGCGCCGGCAAAAGCACCGTTCGGGTCGGATTCAGAATCTTTGCCGTCTCGGCCATGAATTTCACGCCGCAAAATATGATTACGTTGGCATCGCTTTTGGCAGAGATACGGGCCAATTCCAGAGAGTCCCCACGGTAATCTGAAACAGTGTGATATAGGGCCGGCTCCATGTAGTTGTGCGCCAGAATAACGGCCTTGCGCTCGCGCTTCAGACGATTGATCTTGAACGCCAGTTCGGCCTTGTAGAACAGCTCAAAATCGGGCACGACGGCGCAAAGCTTAGCTTTCATAAGCTCGTAAGTCTCCTCGACCGTCCTGGCATTCTGGATGCTTTTTATATAAGTCGATTCTGCTCTCATATCGGCGATCCATCGTTTCGCTTGGTTTTATAATACGGATTCTTCCCCGATGCGTGATCCGTGACGTCGATTATTTCGGTTACCTCAGGCAGCTTCGAGCGGATCGCCTTTTCGATCCCCTGTCTCAAGGTAACATTGGCCGCCCCGCACCCCTGGCAGCCGCCGCTCATGCGCAGATACACCGCCGTCCCCTTGACATCGACCAGCTCCACCCGTCCGCCGTGCGTGGCCACTCCGGGGTTCACCCTCGATGCCAGTATCTTCTCCACCTCATCATGAATGAAATCCTTGCCCGGTGCCAGCTTTTCCCAATCAGACGGAATTGCTGGCAAGCCCGATTCGATAACGCTCCTGATGATAACTCCTATCCTCTTGCCGAACTCGGTCCACGGCTCGGTTGACGATTTGGCGACCGTTATGGAGTTTCCCGAAACAAGCACTTCCCGGATTCCGTCGACATCAAAAAGTGCTTTCAGAAGAGGCGCGCCTTCTGCCGCCTCTTTGAAACGGCAACTAACCCGGCGGCCGGGTAAAATCTCCGTCTCCAGGATGAAGCGGCAGACATCCATGTCGGCCGTCGGTTGCGCCGTTATTCTTATCTTGCTCTTCATAACCACCATAGCGGCTCCAGTCGATTATACGTCGAACGAATCAGAGGCGCTCCTCCTGGTGCATTCGGGGCATTCGCAAAGGGCCCGAAGCCGTTTGAACGTATAAATTCCGGTATTGTGACCGTCGGAAAAGCCGACAGCCATGGCATATCGCCCGACGGGATTGGCCCCGGTCATCTGAATATCGAGCGGGACGCGGCTGTCGTCAAGAGTCTTGCGTCCGCTGTTTTCGTCGACACAAGTGGCGCAGCGGCAATTGATTCGCAGATGGTACGCCGTGTAAACGCTTTCATGGCCGTCCGGCCAGCCCCTCGCTTCGTCGCGGGGCCAGCGAATCACAAGCTCCCCCTTTTGTGATATCTCCGCCTCTTCCGGCTCCAGCATGCTCCCCGCGGCCTTCATTTCGTCGACACGTTTCCGGATTGTCCCCGCTAAGCTTGAGAACGCTTTTGCCGACTTGGAATTCGAGTTCCTGATAAGTACAGGCAGACCTTCCTCGCCGCTGGCCATGATATCGGGATCGAGCGGTATGGAGCCGAGGAATGACGCTCCCATTTCGATTGCCATTCGCTCGCCCCCTCCGGAGCCGAATATTGCTGTCTCCTTGCCGCAATGTTGGCAGACAAATGCGCTCATATTTTCGATAATGCCTATGATCGGTACGTTGACCTGTTCGAACATCTTGAGCCCCTTGCGGGCCACGCCCAGAGCCACTTCCTGCGGCGTGGTCACGATCACCGCCCCCGTAAGCTGGGCCTGCTGGGCCAACGTCAACTGCACGTCGCCGGTGCCGGGAGGGAGATCTATTAGAAGATAGTCGAGCTCGCCCCAAACAACATTGCCGATGAACTGATGAATCATCTTCATCGCCATCGGCGCCCGCCAGACAACCGGGCCCCCGTCGCCCAGAAACAGCCCCATGGAGATGAAACCGATCCCATGCCGCGTCGTCGGCCAGAGCTTATTCCCCTTTGCCGATGGCGGCTCCAGTTCCGCCCCTAACATGGTTGGCTGGCTGGGGCCGTATATGTCGGCGTCCATAAGCCCGACCTTGTTGCCCGATTCTTTCAGCGCAAACGCCAGGTTCGTCGCCACCGTGGATTTGCCGACGCCCCCCTTGCCGCTGGCAATGGCGATGATATTCTTTACTCCGGCGACCCCCGGCTGATCCGGTGCCACCGTCTCGGTAGACGCCTCCAAGCCGGGCCCCCTTTGTCTGTTCCAAAATGCCATCGAGTAACCTTTCCGATATACACAAATCTACGCACAACGCCCCGATTCCCCAAGCAGATTCGTCCTTCGCCATGATAAACAAGCAACGCTGGCGGGGGGTTTCCTGGATAGAGAAACGTCTGCGCCGCCCCTTCTTTGGTGAGCAGTGCTCTGCCAGACCATGTCTGGACAAGACAACCCATTTGTCCGCAAGGGATTACGCTTATAGGAGGCCCTGCAAGGATTATGAGAACGACGAAAGCGGCAGCATTTAAGAGGACTTAGCCTTTAGGTAATCAAATATACTAAAAAAAGTAAAAAATATCGTGTAGAAGCGCATTTTTTCCTTGACAACTGGGGGGGAGTTAATATAAATGTGTTCCAGATTGGGCAGCCGGGGCTTTGCCGCCAGTTCATTAGAATAAGTTGCCACTGAAGATGGGGATTATCGAAATGAGAAACCCACGCGCAAAGATCAGCCTAAAAAATGTATTGAGGGTTTTGGGCTTTATAGCATTTATGTTTTACGTTGGCACATTCAGTTTGGGAATGGCAAGAAAATGCCGAGGCAACCCCACCGAAAGTGGTTGTTCACGTTTATTTAGAGCGGTCACGGGGCAACCCTGCCCGACATGCAACGAGCCATCGGCAACGCTGCACGATAATATACTAAGTGCAGCGTATCGGCAGATAGGCTGCGACGTGGACTGGGTTAATCGGTCCGGGGTCACAAGCCTGGATGGGAATACTCATAACAAGGTTGGAATCTCTTATGGTTTCAGCGGAGATGACGTGGAATCATTCCACAGGAAGATGCAGGAGCGCTATTACGAGGACATGTGGTGGTCGGAATACGGGTGCGGGCCATACCCCTGTACAGATGTCTTTAGACCAGGGGGAAGGATGTACATGGAAATCGACTGCCGATTGTTGCCTGGGGGAAGGTTCCGGTGCTCCCCCGAGGATGAGATTCCGGGCACGATGGAATGCAGTTGGTCTTGGGCGGGCAACAAGTGCTCCAGCTTTGTTGACCACGCCCTGATAGAGGCCAGCGGGGACCGGTTCCAAGGCTTGAAGATTTTGCCCGAGCAAGACCAGTTGTTCGATTTTCTAATAGAATACCGGCTCGGTCGCGAACTCATGAGCAGAGATGAAGCGGTTCCCGGGGACTTGGTTTTTTATGATATGGACTCGAGCACTCCTGGTTATGACCACGTAGCCGTATTTTCCCGTAAAGCCCTTACCTATGATGGTGATTGTTCCATGGGGAATTTAGGGCTCTATTCTTTTCCGTTTTATTACAGGGCTCACGACGAAGGCAACTGGTTAATCAATGAAGCTTACAAAGCAGAATGGGACCCCTACTTTACGATGAATAAATGGGGCGTATTTGAATACCGGACCACTTATGTGCATATGTTGGAGATAGGAGAGTAAGAGATAGAGATGAAAGCATGCTGCGGGTCAAGTCGAAGGGGGCTAAAGATAGGATGTGTCGTCTTGGCCCTGCAATTTCCTCTCTGGGCGAAGTGCTGCGTAGGTGCGGAAACTGAATACGTTCGGGAAATATTGTTTGAGACACGAGCCCATGAGGAACCACTTAACCTACCTATTGGACTCGGCTTCCCTTCGCCTTGGGGCAAACCAAGCAATCTAATAGAGGGCCATACCAGTTTGCTAATTTTCGAAGTTGATAATGAAGGAGAGGTCGTCTACGTCGACCCTTCTGACGGAACGGTGGCGATATTCAATATTTCAGAAAATCGATATCGTAGATTTAGCCCCGTCGTCGAGGATTTTATTTGGCCAAGAACCTTTTGTGTAGGCCCTAATGACGAAATATATATTACCATGAGCAGGGAAATGAAAGACCCCGATGAGCATAAATCGAAGCTCGTGAGGTACATTAGGAATGGAGCAGAATATCTGCTAGATAATAATTTTAAGATCGGTATTGCAGATTGGCCCATGCATGTCGCATCTATAAGTATGGACAGCACGATTTATATTGATACCTATGATAGCGTTTCGAGCTTCTCTCATATGTACGGAGTCGTCGATTATTACGGACAATTCATTAGGCGCTCGAAGGCCTTGGCCAAAATTGGCAGCAATACAGAAGTCTATGTTAACCCGGGGCGTTCGGGCCAGGCTGGGACCGTTGAAGGGGTCGATGTTAACACAAATGCCTCTATCTTTGACTTTCACTTAGACCTGCGATTCCATCGTTTTCTAATCAATACACCCGATAGCAGCTTCGCGCTGCTGCAATTCAAATATCGGAATACTGCATACAAGGAGGACCTTAAGCTTCAGAATTTCAAACCCGTCGTGTACATATATGATTACAAGAGTGGGACGATTACGAAGATCCTCACCGAAGAATGCGGTCGTGACGATTTCAAGTACTTCAATGTGTCAGGTGTTTGCGCCAGTCCCAAAGGCGACATTTATGCTCTAGTTGTTTACTACAACGCCCCCGGCGAAATAACGGGCGATGAAAAAATAGTCCTGTATAGGTGGCGGAAAAAATGAAGGCGAAGAGGTTATCAGATTGTGCAATTGCCTTGGCGTTCATAATATGTTGGCAACCCCTACTATTTGGTTCGGACATAAGCCCAACAACTCTTAAGAGAATACCATTACAAACGGACCAGGAACCCATTTGGGAACTGACTACGACGGTAGCATTTCAGAATCTCGGCATGCAGGTAGTAAAGCTCCCCTATGGGCTTGACGTGAAAAATATAGCAAACACGCCTTACTCTCTCACTGTCATCCCCGACGCCGGGTGGTGCGAAGTAGTGTTCATGAAAGCCACTTGGGATCCCGTTAACGGAAAAGTTCTGGAAGACTTGAACGCCATAGGCCGATGGGGCAGTGAAGTGAATAAGTTCAGGTTTCCCACCGGGGTGGAAATCGGAGGCTATCAGGGCCAATTTGACGCGGCGCAGGACTTTGTCTATATCGCCGATACGGGGAATCGAAGAATAGTAAAACTGAGATATCAACCCGATGACAACACCATCACGTGGGTTTCGGATTTCGGTTCAGAGCAACTCATGAACCCCAGAGGTCTCGTATATTATGATAATAATACTGCGCAGCGCGACGACGATGTGATATTTGCCGCTGACCTCGAACTTTCTCAAATAGTCGAATTCTCTATCAATGGAAACTACATCTCAAGCTATGGAACTCCGGGGTATGGTCCCGGGCTACTTAACGGTCCCATGTCAATTTGCAAGGGCCCTGGTGGGACCGACTGGGATAGGTATTTTTATCTGACCGACAAGAGTGCATCGAAAATATGCCGGTTTGAGCTTGTGGACGGCGCACTAATATTTAGAAACGAACTGCCAATCACCTCTTCACCTCGATCTGAGCTGCAGGGGATTACAGCGGACAATAACGGCTACGTCTATGTCGCCGATTCACGGCGAAACAGAATATTAAAGCTGAGCCCGTCACTCCAACTGGTAGCTACTATTGATGAAGTAACCGCGGGTCCCGACTTCATATTCAATCAGCCTCGAGTGATACGATTTTATGATGGGGCCCTCACGGTAGTAAACAAGTATTGCGAAACTTCGGGATTCATGTGTTTTGGCGTGCAGTATCTGGATACGTTAATGTTTGATGAGCATTGGAGTGGAGGGATTAACCTCAACAGCGACATACTGATTCCCTGTGGGAGAATCCTCACTCTTGACGCCGGTACGCATATGACTATAGCCACCTCGGATGAATATAACCTCGGCAACGACCTTGACAGAATAGAAATAATTGTCGAGGGAACGCTCTTGAGCAACGGCCTCCCTTCCGATTCGGTGCTTATTTATTCTGCCGGCTCCCCAGCCAACCGTGGCGATTGGTACGGCATCCGCGTCAAGGAGCCCTGCGGCTTGGTAAATATGGGCTACTCATCGGTCCGCAATGGAGTTTCCGCCCTCGAATTTTACGACGGCACAAACAACGAAAATCATATCTATGGAATCGTATCGAATTCCCAGCTTGAAAAGAATTCAGTGGCGGGGATTTATTCGACTAACGCCATCCTGACTCTTGCGGGAAGCCTCATCAAAGATAATAGCATTTACGGGCTTTACGGCTATAAGACAAATGGCGTGGTGGATTACAATCACTTCAGTAATAACACCTCCTACGGCATTTGGGCGCACCTGGCCGGTTATCCCGAAGATTCGCTCAAAATCCTGAGGAATGTCATCGATGCCGTGCCTAATCCCGCGTCCATAAACGGGCTTTATCTATCGCACTCCATGGCGCGAGTAGAAGGGTGCAAAATCAGCGGCTACAGCAGCAGCGCAGTAAGGGTATCGGCGTATTCGGCCAAGTTTAGAGTCGACAGCCTGAATTGCGGGATCGGAATCGATTGCCAGAATAATTCTTCGCCGACTGTGCGTTACTGCCGCATTTGGCAATCACCATTGAATGTTGGAGTCAATGCCACCAAAGGCAGCTATCCCAATCTGGGGCAGGGAATGACCGATGCCGGGAACAACAGCATATATTCGACATTGACTGGAGGGTATCGCGTGGTCAATGCCAACTCCGCGAGCCTCTACGCACAATACAACTGGTGGGGAACGGCGAACCCAACGCCTAACTTATTCAGCGGCCCGGTCACATACAGCCCCTGGCTGACCCAGGAGCCGCCGCCTCCCCCAAAAGAAACGGTGGAACCCTCCACGATGCCAACGGCATTTTCAGTCTCGAACAACTATCCGAACCCCTTTAACCCCGTCACCCAGATAGACTTCTCGATTCCGATGCCGGGTGATATCAGCATCAGCGTATATAATATCATGGGGCAGTTAGTTAAGACTATACAAGCCGGGGCAGTTGACGCAGGGTTTTACCGCATTCGTTGGGACGGGACGAATACGGACGGCTCGCAGGTCGGTAGTGGACTGTACCTGGTTCTTTTCAAATATAACGATTCGGTTGTGACCAAGAAAGTCATTCTCTTAAGGTAAGTATGAAGAAAGAAAACTTGTTCTTGGTGGCCTTAGCATTGCCGATGTTTCTCGCTGCGCCGCTTACCGCGGGAACCATCGATCTGCCGCCAAGCCAACTGGCAGTAATTTACCCTGCTCCAAATGACCCGGTAATTGAACACGGCGCCAGGCTCTTGATGGAATTTGACCTGCCCGATTCTCTAAATAGCAAGCGTATCATTTACGCTGAGGTTTGGGCTCCGTTCCCCTTAGAAAATCTCAGGGATACAACCCTGTCGTTCGACCTGTTCTCCCTTACAGCATCCTGGGACGAAAATGAGGTGAATTGGATATTCCCATGGCAGAATCCTGGTGGCGATATCGATTCCTTGTCTACGTTTCGAAGATATTTTGCTGTCGCAAGCGCCGATAGCTTGAACTTAGACCTCACTGAACTTACCAGGGAGTGGGTCGGAGGGGGCCGGCCCAACAATGGTTTCTTGGTCGCTACGAATTTTCTGAATCGTCGGGGTCTTCGTTTCAATCTTAACCCTATTCTGCCGCAAATAAGGTCCCGCCTTTCATTAAGAATAATTTTCGATGACGGGCCTCCATCTTACTGATACCTTCTCTTTTGCTTATCCACATTAGTCGCGAACGCACAAATCATCACTTGTGATGTCCCGTTATGTCCTGTATCTTTTTCTTCACAAAGGATATGAGACTGAAATCCGGGAGGCCACTATGGCGTTAAGATCATATGAACAATATGTCGAGTCTCTTAAGAAAATGCGTCCGAACATCTACAAGTTCGACCAGCTCATCGAAGATGTCACCACGCATCCTGCCACCCGCCGCACTGTCGAGGGGCATAGCAAATCGTTCCGGCTTTACGACGATCCCAAGGAACACGACATCCTGGTAACAACATCGCATCTCACCGGTGAGCCGATCAGCCGCTACCTCTCTATCATTCGGTCGGCGGATGATATGTACGCCAACAGCCGCATGAAACGCCGCCTCTTCCAGCTTACCGGCACCTGCACCGGCGGACGTTGTGTTGGCTGGACCGCCCTCAATGCCATGTTTGTGACCACTTTTGACATGGACGAAAAACTCGGCTGCGATTACCACAAACGTTTTCTCGCTTGGCTGCGCTCTGCTCAATCGCGCGATATTACGCTCTCCGGCGCCCTCACCGACCCCAAAGGGGACCGCACCAAGCCGCCATCGG
>Ga0315279_10005039_pt1 | contig 17366 bp, 15 predicted proteins | sample YL17G06_20_MG_FD_203694 | JGI IMG/M metagenome (GOLD analysis project Ga0315279, IMG submission 203694) | Sediment microbial communities from Yellowstone Lake, YNP, Wyoming, USA - YL17G06_20 | ecosystem: Environmental > Aquatic > Freshwater > Lake > Sediment | place: USA: Wyoming | collected... | reverse complement strand
TGTGGCGAAGCAAGACTCCTTATGATGAAAGCAAACACCTTGCTTCTATAGCTAATCATATCATCAACCAACCTGCATTTATTTTAGGGGGTTGACATTGTAAGTCTTTCACGGGAATGACATTTTGTGTATGTTTGTCATTCCAGCGTAAGCTGGAATCCATTCCTAGCTATTACCCAATTAATTAGTTAATCTTCATTAGCTTGCAATTAGCATCGACTATGTAACAGGCTAAAGCCATGCTATTCCGTAGAGTTCTTTTGCGCCGCTACTACACGGTTGAAAGCCAATATTGAATCGCTAAGTGACGTGGCTACAGTGTCTATAAATTCAGGTTTAGAGAGGATGTCAAGGTCTTTTTGATTGGAAAGATACAACACTTCTAACAATACACAGGGCATAAAAAGTCCGTTTGTAATAGTAAGAGGGGCTTCTTTTTCTTTGCCTCCAGTTGAAATTACACTCGTCAGTCTGCTTCTGATCTCAGTTGCAAACTTTTTACTATGACCAGTAAACATATCTGCCCCTGATATACTTGCAGTTGAAGCCTCTGGAGCAATACGTATTCGGTCGCTATTGATACATACGTTGAATCCTTTGGAATTCTGTGATGGAGACCAATTAAAGTGGATACTCAATAACACATTTCCTCGCAGGTTATTCGCAAAATTCACCCTTTCTACTGATGTCATGTATCTATCGTCATTACGGGTCAAAAAGACTTCGATACCTTCCTTGCCATCAAGCAATTCCTTTATCTTCCGGGAAACTTCAAGGGTCAGTTCCTTTTCCAGAACGTTATCTTTGCCCCTTACCCCTGTATCAAAACCACCGTGTCCGGGGTCTATCATCACTCGAAAAGTAGAACTGTAGGTTTTTATTGGAATACCTAAATCAGCTTCATGTTCTGCCCGTTTATCAAAAGAACCATCTGTAATCTCTAGTGTCCATTGTTCTTGATCCAGAACGATCCGATTTCCCAGAACACGAGAGAGTATTCTTGTCAGAAAATCAACGGGAACAGCGGTCTTACCTGAGATATTGACGGAAGGTTTAGAAAAAGTGAATTCATCATTGTTGATCTTAACCTTATTTTGATTAATGGTAACGACAATGCGCTTTTCCTTCATAATGAGCGTAACACGACCAAGTAATGGCTGGTTTTGTCTGGTTCCGCCAAAAAGCTTTGATATTTCCTCTAAAAGGACGTACTTTGCCCCTTGATTGTCCAGAACTTTGAGCGTTCCTATCTTATCACCATCAGAATTATAAACTACAAGGGGTGTTCCCTGTGCAATAGCATTTAGAGCTACGACAATGATCAGCAGAAAAGAGATAACTGTCGCAGTGGTTTTCACAATTATTATTCCTCTTCTTCCTTACGTCTCTCTTTTATGACTTCGGGTTCTTTTTCTTCATCTACTTCAGGTACAGCGCCCTCTTCGCCCTCTTTCAATACAGTTGGAGCGGCGACTGTAACGATAGTAGTTGCAGGAGCATCATGTACGATCATGCCTTCTGGCACACTTATACTCTCAACTCGAATCTGATCGCCGATACTCAGGGATGAGATTTCGACTTCAATATGTTCTGGAATTTGACCGACCTGACATTCAAGTCGAATTTCACGCAAAAGGAACTCCAGAACGCCACCCTCTTTTACTCCGGGTGCAGTACCTACTAATACTATTGGAATGTGCGCTGTGATGCGCTCTTCCAGTGAAACACGCATGAAATCTGCATGTAGGAGCTTTTTGGTTATAGGGTCTTTCTGGACTTCTTTAATCATAACAGTTTCATTTCCACCTTCGGATATACTCATGTTTATAAGTATATTTTCTCCGCCCTGATGAAAAATACGTCGCAGTCCATGTTCTGGAAATTGTATCGCTACGGATTCCTGTTTATGTCCATAAACCACACCGGGGACAAATCCCGCTCTTCGGGTTGCACGTGCGGCTCCTTTACCATTACATTCTCTACGCTGAACATCTAACCTTGTTTGTTCCATCTCCGATTTCGGCAAAGATACCTCCGCCTTCAGGCATGGGGAGGAATTGCCTTCTCCTTTTAAATGTTAAAAATAAGAGGTAGTTTTTATACAAGTTAATAATCTTGTCAGGAACTACCGAAACCCGTTAGCAGTCTTCGCCAATGTTGTATGCGGTTTACTTGTATACAGCACCGTTCCTTCCCCTCAGAACTTTTAACCATATACCGTAGTGTTCGGCACTAGACTGAATATCCCGAAGTACCTATATGATTCGCATACAACGTAGTCAGTTAAGACTTAGGCTAGTCAACAAGAGTTGCGTCTAAATTTCAACGCAAGCCCCCGCATTATGAAGGTTAAATAATTAATAGGGTGATAAAATAAAGCGAATCAAATCCCCTTTGACTCCCTTTTAGCTAAAGAGGAGAACTGATTCCCCCTTTGAAAAAGGGGGTTAGGGGGATTTAAAAGCTTTAATACTAGATTACCCGATTAATTATTTAATGTTCATTATGCGTGGGGTTATTGACCCGTTCAGATAAATTCCTCCTTTATTATTCTTACAAAAAATTGATAGCACAATTGAATAAACGATTTCTGACTTTGACAAATGATTGGCTATCAAAATATTAAATCGGCTTGTAAATCAGTATCCGTAAGTTTACCACATTAAAATCTTATTGTCAATACTACAGTGCTGATACAGTATAATTTTTTTGTCTTATGCTTGCCCCATGACCCATTCTTCGTTGAATTGGGCATATTTAATTGTTTCTCCGATATTTCTGCAAGTAAAGCTATAAACTGCGTGTAGCGTTCCATCATGCCCTTCTATTATGGATGGATAAGAAGCAGATAACTTTTCACCACTGGAATCTAACTCCAAATGTCCGGTATAGCTCCATGAATTTCCTTCATCGGTGGAAATAGATACAGCTAAACTATGCCTCCCTTTTTCGGTATCGTTGTAGGCTAACACCCAATGTCCATTACTCAGCGTGACGACATCAGCACCTGATCCGGGGTTTGGTAGCTCAGAATCCCTGACTGGACTCCACGTCATTCCGTTATCCTTCGATTCGCTTATGTGAAGGCGCTTTGGTGGAGGACCGTTGTCACGCATGTACGCAACGAGTGTTCCATCAGCTTTTTTTGCGATAGATGGCTGTATGTTCCCCGGTCCGACAAGTGGTTCACTGAACTGCCACGTCTTTCCGAAATCATCAGTTATAGCCATGAGGGAAAAGCTAAATCCATCAGAATAAAGTGGTAATATAATCCGATTACCGATAACGACAGCCTTGTTTTTTGTTTGCCAGCCCATACGCTGAAAGTAGGGATAACCCATTGGTTGCTCAACGTTTTCCTTGCCATTATAGAGGTAGCCTTTGCGTATCATGTCCTCACCTTTGGCTTTAGAAATCATGTCTCTACCCCATTCTCTCCATTTTGTTACTTTTTCACTGACTGTTTGCTCATCTTCTATGCTGGAATTTTCAAGATATTTTGCGTATTCCTCAACCTGTCTTTCAACGGATTTTACGAAGTGATCATCCGGCTTAATACCTCTTTCAGCAGGATCGCCGGGCTTGACGTGCAGAACATCCTGCCAGACCCATACAGGTGCTTCTAACGTCATGTAATCCTCACTGATCCGATATTTCAGAATTGAAGTTTCCCATTGGTTTGCGATAACAGTATACCACACCAACCAGAGACGATTTTGTGAGTCAATAAACATCGCAGGATTTATGTCTGGAAATCCCGGGACGTCTGCCATTACAAAAGATTCACTCCATTTATTTCCACCTTTCTTGAGTCTGGCGCCCATTATGCAAACGTCATCAGCCCAGCGTTCACCAGATCCCTGAAACCATGCAGATAATAAATCACCATTATCCAACTCAACGATGGTCGAACCATGTGTATGCTCTTTAACAAATGGAAAAATCTCCATTGAACGATAGTAGCTTTTTTCAGGCATAATGCTACTCCTTTTTTTCAGGTAATCAATTAGAAGATTGAAAATACAATGGTATATTAATACATTTCCAGACTTGAATCAACAGAAATATCAACTTCAGGTTTTTGTATCACTAAACATGCGGTTCATCTTCTCGATTTCTGCCCTAATCCGTGCCTGTACCTCCGGATCGTTTTCTTCTTGCTTAACACGCTCGATGTGCTGTTCCCATTCAATAAGTTTCTGCTTTTGTATTTTTTCAGTTTGCAGACGCCGTTGTTCTGCTTCTTCCTTCTCTTTCTGCTTCTGGTTTGTTGGAACGTAACCACCTTTCAGACTTGTACGCAAGTACGCTCCTTTGTTCTTTATCCCTTCTAGTTTTGAAACAGCAACAGCATTCTCAAAAACCTTTTCTTTACCATACTCACTTACCAGTTCAGATAATAGTTTATCACTGTATGTTGTTGTTAGATCCTGTTTGTTAGGGTCCTGTTTGTTAGGAAACGGTATCGTGCCTGTAAATATAGATTTGATAGGGGTTTGAGGGTTATTTTTTGACTCTATGGGGTGACCAGGGAGTCGCTCCGGGGATGACTGCTCAGTCACCACTCCCATGACTGGGGAGTCATCCCTTTGTGTTTGTGGGATGACTGTGGAGTCACTCCTGACTGGGGAATCATCCTTGTCTTTTTTTCTTATGTTAGTAGAGAAGTTATATTTGTATATTGAAGTATCGCCGGGTCTTTCTATTTTAGTGATGACACTGGCATCTTCCATTCTTCGGAGAGAGCGTTGGACTGCTCTTTTGCAGACGTTGGCATGATGTGCAATAGTCTCGATACTATGGAAAAACTCACCAGTCTTGTTATTTGCTAATGCACAGATGATAGTGTAAGTAGTTTTTGTTTCAAAAGGCCATTGACGGTAAGTATCGCTCAAAATGAAGTTAGGGTCTATAACTTTGTATAGCATAACGAATCTCCTTGACTTATAAACACAAAGAGTTGTAATATTTGAATATGTCTCTCATAAGTACTAATCGTGGTGAGACGGTAAAAATGTGAATACAAATTTCATTAATTTTTTTTGATACTGATTACTGTTCACTAATCACTAGGAGGAAAAGCAATGGAGTTTACAGAAGTTATTGCAAAGCGCAGATCAATCCGAAAATATAAATCTAACCCAATCCCGGAAGCCAAGTTGCAGAAGCTTTACGAGGCATTACGTATGGCTCCATCAGGTGCTAATCGTCAGGAATTTAACTTTATTTTTGTGAAGGATGAGGAGAAGCGACTACGTATTGCGACAGAGGCAGGTCATCAGGGATTCATAGCAGAAGCGCCTGTATTGATGATTGCTGTGTGCAATCCGGGTGGAGAGTTTAACGTTGCCATTGCGGTAGATCACATGATCCTTGCCGCAACGAATGAAGGTCTTGGAACGTGCTGGGTTGGCTGGTTTGAGCGTGAGCCAGTCAAGGAGATTCTGGGTATTCCTGAGTCTAAAGAAGTTGCAATATTAGTTCCAATCGGTTTTCCTGACGAATCTCCCGATGCACGACCACGCAAGTCTTTGGACGAATTGATTATGGTAGATTCTTATGGTCATTAGAAAAAGGAGAAAACAATGATTGAAAAAGGCAGATTTGCTGTCCTTCATAATCCCCGTGAAGTTAAAATCGAAGAGATGGCTATTAAGCAACCCGCACCTGATCAAGCTCTTATAAGAATCAGGGCTTGCGGGGTATGTCCAACAGACGTTAGATCATACACCGGCTTACGTGGAGGTGGATACCCTCGAACTCTGGGGCATGAATGGGTCGGTGAAATCATAGAAACGGGCAAGGACTTTTTTGGGTTCAATGTTGGTGATAGAGTCTCTGCTGATTGGCGAGTAGTATGCGGTAAGTGCTACTATTGCCGAAGAGGAATATTCAACTATTGCCAAAAAACACAAAATGAAAGAGTCAGTGGCGGATTCTGCGAATATGGCGTAAGTATAGCAAGCAATCTCAGGACAATCCCTGACAGCGTATCTTTTGAAGAAGCAACCTTCACCGAACCATTGGCGTGCTGTATAAATGGCTCAAAAAACACGAATATCTCTATGGGAGATGATGTTGTTATCATCGGCTCCGGACCTATAGGGATGTTACACATTCAGCTTGCAAAGCATTACGGCGCAAGGGTAATCGTCAGCGATCCCATAGATGGCAGGCTTAAAGTCGCAAAAGAACTAGGTGCTGATAATACCATAAATCCCACAAAAGAAGACGTTGTAAAACAAGTAATGGATATGACCGAAGGTAGGGGTGCCAATTCGGTAGTAATCGCAGTAGGCACTCCCGAAGCGGGCAAACTAGGCATAGACATAGCAGGTATTTGTGGAACTGTCAATTTCTTTGCCGGAACGTATCCACCGGGGGAGATCGCCCTTGATCCAAACGTTGTCCATTACAAGCAGTTGATTCTGACAGGTAGCCACGACTTCACTCCGCATGACTTCACCACAGCGCTGAAACTCATAGAATATGGTATCGTAAAGGTCAAGCCCATAATCAGCCACGTTATTCCTTTGGATGACATAGCGTCTGCATTTGAGACCGTTGCTGATAGAAAAGGCTTGAAGGTCGTAGTGAAAATGGATTAATCAACTCTATACATTATAGAGACTTCTCAGGGGCTAAGGGATTAATGGATCAAAAAGTACTATACAAAATATTAAGCTGTGTACGACAAGCCGATAATATACTCAGCAGGCGGAACTTGCTTCAATTATTACTTGGTAGTCGGGGGGGGGGCGGAGAGTCAAGAAGTTTGGGCTTGATCATATATCAGAATACGGGTCATTGATTAAGATGTCCAGACGTAACGTATTGAATCACATTGACAATCTGATTGAGCGTGGGTGTCTGCATATCGGCTTTTGGACATTTCCATGTATCAGCATAACGGAAGTTGGGGATCGGCTTCTCCAGCGGTTATCAGACAGTATTCAAGAATCTGAATTGATAGAGAAAGCAGAAAGAAAGGAATCAGAACGAGTTAGGCTTATTGAATTGAAAAAGATGCCATACCCTGAATACCTGAAAACTACTGAATGGAAAATCAAAGCTCGTGCTGCTAAGGAAAAGGTCAACAATAGATGTCAGCTATGCAATTCACATTCACCTAAAAACCTTAATGTTCACCATAATAATTACTTGAATATTGGAAATGAACTTGATTCTGATCTTATTGTCTTATGTGAAGATTGTCATGCTAAACATCACGATAAGTTACCACGAAAAAGGTAAAGGGTGTTTTACGTATATCACTCTATTTGTTATATCTTGGTATATGATATAATTCTCACTGGAAAGAGTAATCAATATGAAATTTATGACGGTAAATGAAGTTGCAGAAAATTTATCTGTTAGTCGTATGACAGTTAGTAGGCTTATTTCTTCTGGCAAATTGAAGGTACTAAAAATCAACAGGACGATCAGAATTCCAGAGCAGAGCTTTACCGATTTTGTTAAAAGAAATATGAATAGTAATACACATAAAGGTACAGCCCGTTCTATGTTAAAGCATTGTGGGAAATGGGTGGGCAATGATGCGGAAGAAATAATTAACCTAATCGAAGAAACACGTGCAGAAGCGGAGTTTTAGTCCAAAAGACAAGTCTCAAAGGAGAATAGCTACGACAGATAAACTCGGTTTCAAAGAGAATGATCTGTGGATTGCAGCGATAGCAAAACAGCATGATTTAATAGTAGTATCTGCGGATAGTGATTTTCAAAGGTTAAGGCTTGTTGAGGATTTGAAAATTGAAAGCTGGTAGATAATTCTAGGCACTGACAGATTGTTTTTAAGCAAGCTAGTCGGGATGTTTCATATAATAAGCCATGTCATTCCATAGGATGATATATTATCTACATTTGAAACGGTTGCTGATCGGAAAGGTTTGAAAGTTGTTGTGAAAATGGATTAGTAGATTAATTTCTAAATTATAAAGGTGTAAAGGAGTGAAATATCATGAATCTTGATGATAATATTAAAAGAGAGTTGAGAAGTATCGCAAAAGGTATCGGGTCTCTTGATACTAACGAACAACAAGAAAGTGAAGAATATAATGATAAGGGATGGGAATTACACTGTGCAGGAAAGTATGAATCAGCAATAGATTACTTCAACAAAGCAATTAATTTGAATCCAAGACATGCTTTAGCGATAAATAATAAGGGTCTCTCTCTGAGACGTCTTGGTAAATTTGATGAAGCGTTGGAATGTTTTAACCAAGCAATTATGACCACCCCTGATTTTGTTAAACCTTATTCCAATAAAGGTGAAACTTTGGGCATGATGGGACGTTCACAAGATGCGAAAGAATGGTTTGAGAAAGCACTTCAAATTGATCCTGGTTATGAACGTGCCAAACAAGGTTTACAAGCTTATTGTGGAAGAGAAGCAACGCAAGAAGAAAAAGATCGAATCGAGAGAGATCGTAAGAATAATCGAGAAGCGTTTTATTTTTTTGTTCTTGGTGCAGCAGATATGTCTCGTGGTTTTTTTGATGACGCACTTCGAATGATTAATAAAGCTCTTGAGTTGGCACCGGATACTGATGGATACCTAGACGGTAAAGCAGAATGCCTTTGCAATATGGGACGATTTCAAGAAGCACTGGAATGTGCTAAGAAGGCTACAGAACTTAGTCCGGAATTCACCTCAGCATGGGTCAATCGGGCTTGGGCAACTACTGCTTCCGGATCACCTGAGAATGGTATAAAGTATGCCGAAGAAGCTATCTTGCTTAACCCTAAACATGATATGGCGTGGAATAACAAAGGATATGCACTATTAAAAATGAAACGCTATTTAGAAGCAATAGAAGCATTCGACATAGCAATTAAAATAAATCCCGCAAATCCGATAGCAAAAGAAAACAAAAAAGTCTGTCTAAGGAGACAAGAAGAACTGTCTAGAGAAATAGAGTTAAATAAAATCAAGGAACAAGAGAAACTGTCTAAAGAAATGGAATTTAATAAAGTGAAGAATCTTGTTGATTGCCTACTGTCTGATCCAGATTCAGCAGTACGTGAACGTGCAGCATTAGCTTTGGGATTAACTCGTAATCCTGTTGGTATACCGGGACTCATTAGAGCATTAGAAGATAACGTAGCAACGGTTGCTTTATATGCCAGAAATGCCTTGCTTGAAATTGGTTCAGCTTGTATTGTTCCCTTGATCGATGTTTTAGACAAAAAGAATGTTCAAGCCCTTATACTTGCGGCGGATGCATTAGGTGAGATAGGCTCTAATCAAGCCGTTGATAAACTCATTGGTATATTGGATGAAGAAGAATGGGAAGTTCGTAGAAGTGCGGTAGAAGCTCTTGGTAAGATTGGTAATATCAATGCAGTTAAAGCTTTGAAACAAAAGAAAAGCTTCTGGAGAGAGAGAAATAAAGTCGTCAGACAAACTGCTAAAAGGGCAATTATAGCGATACGAAGTTTACCAGTGAACAAAAAACAGAAAAATTGATAATTTCAGTAACAAAGCATTCACTTTTAATAAATAGAACCAATATCTTATCTTAGTTTTTATGAGCAAATGCTTTGCTCCTACTTCATTTTTTATATTTATATGTATTATAAATTAGGATGTTGACTGTTGAAAAATAAAGATTACTTCATGGCGATTGACCTCAGCACTACTGCCTGCAAAGTCCTGATTTTTAATTCTGATGGTGTTCCTGTCGCAGAAACTCATAGAGCAATGCCACTATTCTATCCAAAACCTGACTGGATCGAGGCTGATGCTAATGACTGGTGGCGTCTTACTGTTGAGTGCATTCGTGAGGCATTACAGCAATCTCCATCATCACAGATCGCCTGCATTGGCGTATGCGGACTAATGCACGTAATGGTGCCTGTGAGTGCTTCTGGTGAACCTTTGGATAGGGTAATGCTCTGGATGGATCAGCGATGCAAATCTCAGTGTGAATGGATTAAAAATAAAACATCAGATCGGCTGATCCCAACGTATCTTTCTGCGCCAAAACTCAGGTGGATATTGGAAAATAAGCCAGAAGTGGTTGATAAGACTTACAAATTCATGTTCGGCAAGGACTACATAAGAATGAAACTGACCGGTGAATTTGCAACTGACGAATCTGATGCCGGCGGTTCTGCTTTGTTTGATGGCAAAAACAAACGCTGGTCAAGTGAGATGCTGAAATTAATCGGAATATCAGAAGATAAGATGCTTCCCATCAGGAATTCAACGGATATCGCCGGTCATGTAACTAAGTCAGCGGCAGAGAAAACGGGTCTTGCTGTTAGAACGCCAGTCGTAATCGGTGCGTCAGACGTCAGAAGCACGCTTATCGGTATCAATATACATACTCCAAATCGGGTGTGTCTCTATATGGGAACAGCCGCATGGGTTTCCATATCTGATGAGAAAGGTTCGCTAAACTGGGGTGGTGCTACTGCGACTTTCGGCGTTGGATTGAGATGGTGCAGGGAGATGTTTGACGAGTCAATGGATTATCCCGATATGGTCAAGCTGGCGCAGGACGTTCCGCCCGGGTCTGACGGATTAATCTTTTTTCCGCACTTGATGGGTGAAAGGTGGCCTAAATTTAATTCTTATGCCAGAGGAACAATCTTCGGACTTACTCTGTCGCATCAAAAAAAGCACGTAATCAGGGCTATTCTTGAGGGCAACGTCTATCTTATTCGGCAGATAATCGAGGGTTACGGAATTGATCGTATCGAAAATATCACCGCAACAGGTGGCGGGGCAAAAAGCGAGTTGTGGCTTCAGATAATTTCTGACGTAACGCAAAAGACTGTATCAGTGCCAAGAGTTACAGAGGCAACAGCACTTGGCGGGGCAATGTTGGCAGGAGTAGGTATCGGCGCATTCGCAACGTTAGATGAGGCTATGAATCAATGGGTGCATATTCACGACGTCTGTTTTCCTGACGCTAAATTAAAGGGAATATACGACAAAATGTATGACCTATATCGGCGTATGGACAATGACTTAGAGAAATACTATCCAGAGGTTTCATTCTAAATTGGCAGAAAGCGGAATCCAAAATTACTTTGTATTACTTTAATTCTGGTATCTTTTCCAGTTCTTCTATGAGTTCTGGAAGTCTATTTGAACCTCTGCTTCTGTGATAACTTTATCACGGAAATATTTGCTTAAATCTTGAGGTGTTCTCAAATCTACCTTTTTACCGATAATATCTGAAAGTTCAATCTCTATTTCTGCCATTCTAATTAGATCCATTTTTGCTTCCTGATCAAAATCCACCAGAATGTCAATATCACTATCTAGTCGGAAATCATCCCTAAGTATAGAGCCAAAGAAGGCGAATTTTTTAATGTAATTCCTTTGACAGAATTCTGCGATCTGTTCTTTTGTAAGATTTACTCTTTCTGGTTTCATGATAGTTTATCCTCTGTCTTATAGCTTTTTGGTATAGACATAATAGATTCTTTTTAGTAAGATTATTTTGTTCTCTATAAATATTATACAATTTTAGTCCATTTAGGTCAATAATGAAGATATACGGAGGGTATACATTGAAAGCAGGTATAGTTTACGGTCCGATGGACATAACAGTTGAGGAGATCGAGACTCCAACACCCGGTCCCGGTGAAGTTTTGCTGGAGGTAAAATCTGCGGGGATATGCGGTAGCGATCTGCATTATCACAGGTCTAAACCTGACGGAAACCGTGTCAGGAGAGTGATGGGCGGACATGAGTTAAGCGGAATCATAACTGGCATTGGTGAGGGCGTTAAGCATAGAAAAGTCGGTGAAAGAGTTGGTGTTGAGCCTTTGCTTGGATGCGGTAACTGCCAATTCTGCCACGTAGGAGATTATCATTTATGCTCACGTTTAACGCATCCGGGCGGAGGATTTAATGAATACACGGTACTCTCAGAAAGCAAGGTCTTTCCTATTCCAGATAACGTATCTTACGAGGATGCGTCTATATTGGATTGCTTTGCTGTGGGAGTCCACGCTGTCCATAAAGCAGGAACGACTATAACTGACTCTGTTGCTGTGCTAGGCGATGGCGCAATAGGGTTATCAACACTGGAGGTAGCAAAGGCAACTGGTGCTAAAAGAGTAGCTTTGATAGGTCACCATCAGAAGAATCTTGAGATCGCAAAAAAAGTAGGTGCGGATATTGCTATAAACTCGGCTGAAGAAGACGAAGTTGAAAGAATAATGCAGTTTACAAACGGAGATGGGGTTGACGTTGTTTTCGAGACTGTTGGTAGCACGTCAAGCACTATGGAAAAAGCTATAAAAATGACAAAGCCCGGTGGAAAGATCGTTGTCATCGGGATATTCACTAAGCCTGTAGAGTTAGAGATTTGGCGTGCCTTACGATACGAAATTGACATTATTTTTTCGTATAGCTATTCAACGTGGAAAGGTCAAGTAGAATTCGAGATTGCACTCGACCTTATGTCCAGAGGTAAGCTAGACGCAAATTCGCTGATAACCCACAGGTTTCCAATTGACAACATAAGTGATGCGTTTCGGTCTGCTCTGAACAAAGAAGAATCGGGAGCATTGAAAGTATTGATAACATATCATTAGAAATAGAACGCAGATTCATAAAAAGTAATGAGTATTTAATACAAAAAGTTTTTTCTCCTAATGGATTCCCGTTTTCACGGGAATGACAATCATGCTATCTGTCATTCCTACGAAAGTGGAAATCCAAAAGAATTAATTCGGTTGACCACTACTGATTACTGATTACTTCATATTAGAAAGGATGATATATGACACAGGAGCAAGAAAAGACTGTTACCTGTCAAATTTGTAAGCAACCAAAGAAAATGAGCGAGGTTATACTTGGTGATTTTATCCGTGATTCTCTCGTCGAGACGATAAAAAAGAAATATCCAGATTGGTCTAGCAATAATTATATATGCTTGCCCGACCTTAACCGTTTCAGGATGGAGCATGTTCAGGATATTCTTAAAGCTGAACGAGGCGACCTTTCAGAACTTGAAATGGAAGTTGTAAAAAGTGTCGGGGAGCAGGAATTGTTGTCTAAGGATATAAACGCTGAATTTGATAGCAATCTTACATTCGGTCAGCACATTGCAGATAACGTTGCTGAATTCGGTGGTAGTTGGCGTTTCATCATTATCTTTGGGGTTATTATCTTTTTATGGATAATCATTAACTCCGTTGTATTGTTCTGGCGACCTTACGATCCGTACCCGTTTATATTGCTAAATCTAATACTATCATGTCTTGCAGCTATACAGGCGCCAATAATTATGATGAGCCAAAACAGGCAAGAGGCGAAGGATCGCTTGCGAGCAGAACACGATTACACTGTCAATCTAAAAGCGGAACTTGAGATTCGTCATTTGAATGAAAAGATGGATCATCTATTAGCACATCAATGGCAGAGATTAATGGAAATCCAGCAAATTCAGATGGAGCTAATGGAGGAGATCACAAATATGACGTCTCGATAACGTGAGCCTGACAGTTCTGTAAATAGAGATATAAATGATTGACATAAAAACATCTAGCATAGTAATCGTTAAAAAATGGTTTTTTTGTAGGATGGGTAAAGGGTTTTCGCTTATATTGATTTGGCTTCTACCATAGGCAATGACTGATAAATAGTAAGTTTCAAATAACAGATCAAAACCCTTTACCCATCCTACCATAGTGCCAAAATGGCATTTTTTAATGATTACAGCATATCTAAAAATACTTGAAAATATCAATAAATTGTAATATAGTAATTATTTTACATCACAAGTTCTAAGCTCCAGAGGAGCGTTATATTTATAGAAACGAGTAAGGTAAAGCTATTAGCTCCAGCGGAGCGACATATTTGATTCGATTAAAGATTGAAGATTGAAAATTAGCAATGTATTCAATCTTGTAATCTTTAATCTGCAATCTTCTAATTGATCTTCTATATATCGCTCCTCTGGAGCTTTAGGTTGTTTTACATGTTTTTTCTATAAATATAACACCCCTTTGGGGTTAAAACTCGTTAAGTCAGTGACATTTGTATCTACCGCAAATTTCTTACACAGCGGAAGCCGTATATGTCATAACCAAAGCAGACATCAGCGGAACCCGGATTCTCATTGTAACGATAAGGTGAACTGCACTCCTCAGCAGGCGAATTCCAACAACCACCACGTAGAACCTTAGTCTTTCCTGTTTTTGGACCTTTTGGATTCTTTTCAGGACTTTCTTTATAATAATCCACCTTGTAAAAATCGTTGCACCATTCCCAGACATTGCCATACATATCATACAAACCCCAAGAATTCGGCAATTTCTGTCCTATCAGGCGAGGTCTTCCGCCAGAATTATCCTTAAACAAAGCGTAGTTCTTTAACTTTGCAGGATCATCACCGAAATAGTATATAGTCTTTGTATTTGCTCGACAGGCGTATTCCCATTCTGCTTCGGTGGGTAATCTGTATCCATTAGCGATGAAATTACATTCCCACGTCTTCAGATTGTAACAAGGCGTAAGTCCTTCCAGAATTGAGCGGGCATTACAATATTTCACAGCATCAGACCAACGCATCTGCTCAACTGGATTTTTGGGGTCTTTCCATCTTGAAGGATTCCCTTTCGTAACCTTCTGATATTCTTCTTGAGTTACGAGGTATTTATCCATGTAGAAGGAATCCAGAGTAACCTTATGCGGTTTCTCATCTACTCCTTTACCGCCCATCATGAAAGAACCCGCTGGAATTTTTATCATCTCAATTCCAGACTTAGTTTTTATAACTTCAGGCGTTTGACCGACGCAAAGTTGAATAGTGATCAGAATTCCAAACAATAAAAGCATGACTTTGACACAATATTTCATAATCGTTTACTCCAATCTTTAATAGTCTGACCATATCTCATAACTACCTGGGTTTCGGAGACATTTTATAGTCATTTTTCTGATCTCTTCTGCTATACTGACTGTTTTTAATTGGTCAACACACCCATAACCCGCTTCCTGAAATAGCTTTCTGGTTGTAGAGTGAAGCATCCTGTTGAGATCGTCTACGGAACCACCCATACCTGTCCATTCTTCCTTGAGTTTCTTAAAGGATGCTAGATTATCCGGGCTTTTCTTTTGAGTAAGTGCCACTGTTTCATCTGCAAGTTTTTTAGCATAATCCATATCTTTTAGATTCTCTTTTTCATTTTCATAAGCGGATATTAATTCCCTTGTTATGCTCTCCATTTTATCAAGAAACGTTGCTTGATCTGGATTCTCTTTTTTCGCTTCTTTTAAGAATTTTAGCATATCATTAGCAAAAGCCTGATATTCCATAGCCCTTTCATTCTCTCTGAAGAGAAAATATATCATATCCTCAGTACCGCCTTTGATATACTCGCTCCTTTGTACCTCGTCACCGGCTTCAAAAACGTGCAGTATCCCATTAGTTACTGCACAGGTAGCAGTATCAATGGTAGAATCTGGTCTGGTTAAGCTACGATGTCGTCTGCCTGCGGGATCAAGTATTTTATCGTAAGTCTGTGGAGTCAAAGTTTCCTTTATAATATCAACAGGTGTGGAAACAGAAACAGGCGTACCGCTTCTCTCAAGGAAATAAATGATGGCATCACCTTTTGGAGGTACTTTCTTGCTGAGATGAAAGAAGGCTTTTTCTCCCTTAAACCATACAGGGAATTTATACCAACCAACAGCGGCACGCCAGAAATCATCATTTTGTGGCTCAGATTCCCTAAAAGTATAGGTAGTTTTTACTCCGTCTTCGTATAATTCGGTTATCCATTTCGCAGGGAAAGGTCTTTTCCAATTATTAACGGGGATGTCACTTTCCAGAAAATTTGGATTCAACTGCTCTTTGTGCCATATACCCGGCGCCTCTAATAATGCTAGATAAATATCTTTATTTTCAACCTCGATAGACTTAAAGGTTTGATTTTTGTCCAGTATAAGCCTTATATCTTGCTCATCGGGCATAATGAGGAACAGCATACTATCTTTCCCACTGAGAAGTCCTAGAAAGAGATTTTCTGAAGGGAGATAGAGCGCCTCTTTAGAGTAATAATCTTTAGGGTTAAAGATAAGATCGTCGCTTATAAAATTGGGTATTATACCATACTCAATCGGGCTGGAAATGCACATTCCACTTTTATCTGATTTGACTTCAATGATCTGTTTTTTGCTGAATGAAAAGGTAACAGGTAAATTTGTTTCCTTGCTGGAGAAGTTTATTTCTATGGTTGTTTTATCATCTGTGTTTTGTAACACCTTACAATCGGTTATGCTTACCTCTTTATCTTTCAACTGAATGGGTATAATCTCAGCTTTCATCTGTCCAGATTTTGAATAAACTATTACTTTCCCTATTTTCGAGCAAAAAGCAACAATTATATAACCGTTCTCAAATACTATATCTCCCTGTGGTTTTAATGTATCTTTAGAAAAAGGCTCCCATCCAATCCTATCTTTAATCTTAAATTTCAAATCTTGAATTGGTGATGTCGTATCCCATATTTTGATATTGGTTACTGTTATAGTTTCCATTTTCTTTACCAGTTTTACATCATCTAGCCAAAAGCGACCTTGAGATGTCAGTCCAATCTGAATTGAACCAGTGAGTTGTTCAGTAAAAGATACGGGAAAATCAAACTTAGTCCAGATACTCTTTTTGAGGCTACACGACGTTTCAAACAGCATATTCCAGTCTTTTTCAGAGTATATTTGTGCGGGAAAGCTGATTTCTTTATCACTTTTTGCCCAGAAAGAGAATGTATAATCACCGGGCTGGATTTCCACACTTTTGTTTGGATGGACATAGCCTTCTTCATTTGTCTGTTCAATTAATAGTGATCGCTTTCCAGTATGCGCTGTTTTATCGGTAAGTATTACACTGCCTTCAGCACCGTCTTCTTTCTGAGCCTGCCATTCATCGGGCAGTTCACCGATCTTTCCTGCTTCAAAACCAGAGTTAGTAACAATGTTCTGCGCTAACAATGTTCCAGAATTTATCAGCATGAGAAAAACTAAGTCTATTATCCAAAATAAATTATATATTCTTTTATTGAACATTGTAGCTCCTTTTGTATTTTACAATATGTCAAAATGGTATTTTTAACAATTACAGTAATCGTTAAAAAATGAATTTCCTGTAAGGGCAGGTTTTGTCAGTTTTTTCAATATTTGTGAATAAAATAAAGCCTTTTTACCTGTTTAGACTTTTTATTATATCAACGAAACCTGCCCCTACACTATGTCAAATGGTATTTTTAACAATTACAGTAATCGTTAAAAAATGAATTTCCTGTAAGGGCAGGTTTTGTCAGTTTTTTCAATATTTGTGAATAAAATAAAGCCTTTTTACCTGTTTAGACTTTTTATTATA
>Ga0315279_10005038_pt1 | contig 17369 bp, 17 predicted proteins | sample YL17G06_20_MG_FD_203694 | JGI IMG/M metagenome (GOLD analysis project Ga0315279, IMG submission 203694) | Sediment microbial communities from Yellowstone Lake, YNP, Wyoming, USA - YL17G06_20 | ecosystem: Environmental > Aquatic > Freshwater > Lake > Sediment | place: USA: Wyoming | collected... | reverse complement strand
AAGCCTCCTTTCTTGTAAACTTTGAGCGGTTCACAGAGAGGAGGCTTTTCCTTATATTCCCGAAAATGTCAAACTCTGGGAGTCCCCCGGCAAAGCCGGGGGTTTACCTAAGTGCAATTACCTAATTAATCTTTGGAAAACTTTAGATATCGTACAAAGATTGCCCCTCCAAAGAGTATTCCCCCTAAAATGATAAACCCTATTGAAAAAGATCTTACCTCTCCAATAAAACCTATCATCGCTGGGATCGCCCCACCTCCGAGAAGAAAACTTACTGGCATGGTCAGAGAGACGGCAATACTCTTGAACTGAGGACCCCCTATTCGAGAGAGCGCGGCAAAACCAGGCGGGAAGAAGGAGGAAGCCAACATGGGTTGAAGGAAAATGAGAAGGACAACCCAAGATTCAGAAGCTGCACCAAGAAGCATGACAGCAATCCCATTAGCCAGAAAGACCACCTTCAGGGTTCGCTTGGGCCCCAGGCGATCTGTGACCCATCCGGATAGAATGGCTACTCCCACAGGAGAAATCCGGGAAAGCCCCACCAATGTATTGGCCCAGGCTTGATCCATCCCTTTTTCTGAGACGAGGTAAAGGGGAAACATGGCAAACATTCCAAAAGTGCCACCAATGCCCAGACTGAAGAGGGCCATCATGGCCCAGAAAGAAGGCTCCTTCAGGATGATTCGGAGGGTACTGACATTGAGAGACTCCCCACAGAATCTCCCTCCCCTGCCAAAAAGGAAAAAGAGAATACCAGTGAGGATGGAGAAAATCCCAAACAATGTAAAAATTCCTTGCCAGGAAAACCACCTTAGAAGCATTTCCGCGATCAGTGGAGCAACGACGAAACTTAAGTTCGGTGCTAATTCATGAATTGAAATAGCCTTCCCCCAATCCCTTGGGTTTACCAATTCGGTGACGGTAGCAATCCCTGAGGGGAGATAGAGCCCTGCCGCCATTCCCAACGTGAAGAGTCCTAAACGAACCATCCAAAGCTGATGGCTAAGGCCAACAAATAGAAGAGCCCCGCCTAAGGCGACGGTGGAGAGGATGATCGTCTTCCGGTGACTGAGGCGAGAAGAAACAAAACTTGACCCCAGAAGCATGATACAATACCCAAAAGAAATCATAAAAAAGAAGGATCCCGCCTCTTCATGGCCTATCTTTAGGTCCTTCTCAACGGTGGGCAACAGGGGTGACAGTACAATTCGAGAGAGAAAATTTAAGAAAAAGATCCCTACGAGAAAGAGGAGGGGCACCATCTGGTAACGAAGGGAGGGAAGTTGTGTTTTCATCTGTTTAATCTTTTTATCTCCAACGCTCGATGTGTGTATTCACCTTTTGATTAATGGAAGAAAGGAATTTGAAAGATTAGAAAGAAACCATTCATATCGGATCCCTTTTAATGAATCATTCCCTTTTTTCAACAAACTTTTCAAGATCAATGTATGTGGTGAAGGGATGATTCGGGCAGGAGTCTATAAAATTTATACGACGAAGTCAATGAGAATTGAGGAAGAACATCAATCCCCCCCCCTAAAAGTTGACAGGAATATTCAGAAAAAAACTAAATAAAAGGCCGGCCACAATTGTGCCGGCCTTAGAAACCATCAAGAAATTCTAAATCTATTCCTTCACATTCTGACGAGCAGTTTAACGTCTTGCTCAGGACCATCGCCACGAACCACAGGTCGAGCAATGGGTTGCATGGGGGAACATCCATCTCATGGACCTCACCTCCTTCTTTCAACTATATTTTAAATTCACTTACCCTTCTCTGTCAAGAGAAAGAAAGAGGATATATCGGGGTTGGTCGGAAGATGGTATTCTTGCTCCAGAAAAATTGAAAGAGTTGGGATTGTTGAAGTCATCGAGCAGGTTCAAACAATTTTATCAGGTCGGTCAGGTCTTTTTAATCCTTTCCTTTTTTCTTCAGGAAGCCAAGGAGGTCGGATTCTTTAGAAGATTTTGTATTGGACTTTTCCTTTTCGTTCTCTGGCTTCAATTCTTCCTTTTTCCATTCTTTCTCACGGATCATATGCTTTTCAATCCAGTGGTCGAGGGCTTTCACATCGAAAAGGACTCGATCCCCGATTTTGAGGTAAGGGAGTTTTTTCAAAGAAGCCATCCGGTAGACCGTATCCGTCGAAAGGCTTAAGTACTGGCTCGCCTCTTTGGCAGTGATCAGTCTCCGGAGTTCGGGAATCTTTTTCATCCGGTCATCCATCCGTTCGAAATATTTCTCTGCCAGCATGTCTGCCAGCATATCTAAAATTTCTTTGATCGGGTGTCTGTATTCCTCTTGTGCCATTTGTCCCTCCAAGAGATTTCTGAACACAGAAATCTCTGATGACATTAATTTAGGAACCGATTACACAGATATGAAATGCATTTAAAAAATCAGTAAAATCTGTGTAATCCTCTTTTGAAATCCCTGCCTGCGGTAGGCAGGTGTATAATCAAGAGAGCGTAGTGTAGTTTTTCAGCTCTCTCCAAAGAAGTGGGTGATCCCTCACCGTTCTTTTTCTCTTGTCGCTTCCTGAATCTTTTTCAGGAGAGTGATGTTTTCCGTGTGACCGGTCAAATGGGCGGTCACTCTCCCTCTGACCGGACGATCGAGAAGATAGAAATCGCCGATCAGGTCGAGAATCTTATGCCGGACAAATTCATCCGGGAATCGAAGTTCGGTGTTAACAATCTTCCCATCGTCAAGGAGGATGAAGTTATGGAGGCGGCCTCCCCCTCCCATTCCCATCCTTTCAAGCATCTCTATATCTTTGAGAAAACCAAATGTCCTCGCCGGAGCAATCTGATCCCGAAAGACCTCTTCGCTCTCCAATGTAAAATCAAACGTCTGCTGCCCGATGGGCGGTGGGTAGTCTAAAAAGAAGTGAATGGAGAAGACTTCTGCAGGTTCAATGGTCAGTGATTTATTCTTGTGAACCATCTCCAGCCTTCGATCGATAATCAATTCATCTACCCTCTCCTCCTGTTCTTCCACTCCTGCCTCTTCCACAATTTTACAAAACTCCAGGGCAGAACCATCCATAATCGGAATCTCTTCAATCATCTTGACCATCAGGTTGGTGATACGATAGGCGTGTAACACCGCCATGAGATGCTCGACCGTCTTGGCAATGGCCCTTCCCTTTTTAAGAGAGGTGGCAAATTCTGTTGTTTGGACATAGTCGAGATGCGCAGGGACGACCTCATCCGAGGAGATGTTTCCAAACAGGATTCCACTGTGAGGAGGAAGGGGCTGGAGGAGAAGGCCTGTCTTCTTTCCAGAATGGAGTCCTGTTCCATAAAGCACCATACTCTGTTTAAGAGTACGCTGAGGCAATAAGGAAGTCCCTTTTCTTTTTGAAATCTCCTTGGTTAAAGAGATGACTTCCCGGATGGAGGCAGGAGGGGGTCCGGTGAGTTCTCCGGCCATCTCCTTTGGAAAAATCTTCTTACCTTGGAAAGGTTCCTCTGTGACAATTTCTCCCGATCGCTGAACGGTCAACAAATCCTTCTGATGATCGAGGGCACGGCGAATGGTCATGAGAAGAACATCGAGAGAGAGCGGTTTTTCAATGAAGTCGAAAGCACCCAATTTTACAGCGGTCATGGCAGTTGAGATCGTTGCATGACCGGAGATCATAATCACTTGGCACTCTGGGGCAATCCACTTGAGCCGTTTCAATACCTCAATGCCATCCATCCCTGGCATCCAAATATCAAGGAGGGTGACATCCGGCTCCTCTTCCTGGAAAACTTTAATCGCTTCTTCTCCACTCTTTGCCTTGGCGACTCGGAAACCCTCATCTTCCAGAACACCCGTGATGGATTGAACAACGCTCTCCTCATCATCCACAATGAGGACTTTCCTCTCCATGAGTTCTCCCATCAGAAATATTTGATTTGCTTTCCCAATACCACAACCTTACTAAAGAATCAACAAAATAAAAGCTAAATTCGAAGCACCTGCCTGCGGTAGGCAGATGAAATTCCAACCTACTGCAGGCAGGGATCTCGGATTTTAGATTTTTACTTATCGATCTGGGCTTTCTGAAGTCGACCACTGAAATCCCTATAGATCACTTTCCATCGACTATAGGTATCCAGTGCGCCCCCTCGACCTCCTGCTTCCTTCCTTCCATAACCTGATCGTTTGATCCCACCAAAAGGCAGATGGATCTCAGCTCCAATGGTGGAGGCATTGACGTAAACAATTCCAGTCTCCAGGTCTCTCTCTGCGATGGCCGAGGAATTGACATTCTGAGTATAAATGGCAGAGGAAAGTCCGTAGGGGGAACGATTGACGATTTGAATGGCGTCTTCAAGGTCTTCCGCTTTGATCACGGAAACCACCGGGCCAAAAATTTCCTCCTGGGCGATCCTCATCGAAGGAATCACTTCAATAAATATAGTGGGTTTGATGAAATATCCTTTGAAGCAACTGCCCTTCTGATAAGCTTCCCCTCCCAAGATGAGCTTTGCCCCTTCTTTCTTTCCGATATCAATATATTTAAGAATCTTGTTGAACTGGGATTCATTGATCACTGGACCCACATCCGTCTCTTTACGAAGGCCATCTCCCACTCTGAGATGAGATGTGGCCGTTTTAAATTTTTCAAAAAATTTTTTATAGACTTTTTTATGCACAACAATTCTACTGGTGGCAGTGCACCGCTGGCCGGTCGTTCCAAAACCGCCCCAGATGGCTCCTTCAACAGCCAATTCGAGGTTCGCATCATCCATCACGATGATGGCATTCTTTCCTCCCATCTCGGTCACAATATTCCGATGAATGGCTCCACAAATCGCTTCGAGACGTTTTCCGGTATCGAAGGAACCTGTAAAGGAGATGGCATCGACTCCTGGATGGCTCACCAAATATTCCCCCACTTCCCCCCCTGGTCCATGAACGAGATTTAAAACCCCTTTGGGTAAACCTCCCTCCGCCAAGACCTCCACAAATTTTGCCGCACAGGTTGAAGTATCACTGGAGGGTTTAAAAACGACCGTATTCCCGCAGATAAGGGCTGGAAAGATTTTCCATGCAGGAATGGCAATGGGAAAATTCCAAGGGGTGATTAAACCGAAAACACCCATGGGAACGCGAACTGATTTCATATCCTTATCGTAAAGTTCAGATGGAACGGTCTCCCCAGAAAGTCTTCTTCCTTCTCCGGCCATGTAATAACCCATGTCAACAGCTTCCTGGACATCGCCCAGACCTTCAGAAAGGATCTTACCCATTTCCCGAGTTTCGAGCTTCCCCAAAAATTCTTTATTTCTCAAAAGAATTTCTGCAGCCCTGAATAGGATTTCACCCCGACGTGGGGCCGGTGTAAGCCGCCATGGCTCATAGGCCCCTCGGGCTGCCTTGACTGCTTGATCCACAACGTCTTGGTCTGACTTAGAAACGATTCCAATCACCTCTCCTTTGTTGGCTGGATTGATCGACCGAAAAGTTTCCCTAGATTTAGAGTCAATCCATCTCCCATTGATAAAATTTTTAACTCGTTCCATTTTCATCCCTTCTTTCAACTTTGAACTTTAAACTTTGAACTTTGCACTTCTAATAGTTCCCTGCCCCCACCTTCTTTTTCAGGAGATCATAATCCTGCTCCGATGAGGCGAAAATTCCGGTATTGCCCACCCTCACATTTCTAAGCCCAACGGCTTTTACTTCCATGTAGGCCTCAATCATCTCAGAAACCTTTGGACTCTTATACCGCTTCATTTGATATTCTGGGAAAAAGGCCAAAATGGTAAACGGAATTTCGGGATCGATATCAAAAATCAAATGGGCAATTTTTTTCAACTGGGGTGTCTCTACGAGGTTCGGGATGTAAAGGGAAAGGACCTCCAGGACAAATCCCCTTTTAACGATCTCTTCAGGAAGTTTGAGGATGTTCCGGTTGAAACAGCCGGTGAGCCACTTATGGTCGGTTCCGTCGTAGGCTTTGATATCGAGCCAGAAGGAGTCAACCCCTACTTCCTTTAACGCATCGAGGTTCTGAGGGGTGAGACCATAACCATTGGTTTCAATCAGCACCCAAAGCTCGGTCTCTGCCTTAATGAGGCGAGTACATTCGATATAGTACTCTGGACAACAGGTCAGATCTCCTCCGGTGAAGGCAACAATATTGCGAGCGGGTCCCCATCCCTGAGGACTCAAAACGATCTCCCTTTTCTGTATTACCTTGGGGCAGAGAGGAGACCGTTTCCCATACATCACACAAGCTCCGCAACAACGACAGGAATCGTGAGCATGAAAGGCAGTCGCCCTGTTTCGAGGTTCTCGAACCGTCACTTCCTTTTCATACTCCTTGCACGCCTTTAATATATCAGCAGGGGACCACCAATCGCCCTTGGCGATCTGTGTAAAACTCCAGGAATGACATTTTCGACAGGAGAAGTTACAACCCGATTGGTAGATGGAGAGGTAATTTTCTGGGCGGGAGAGATGAACAGCAGAGATCAGCCTGAGGAGGCCACTGTCCGTCCTTTTCAAGGTCGCTTCACAAGCAAGGGATTTCCTTTGTTCGATCTCAATAAAACAACTCCCCTGGGGATATCCCTGTTTGATTAAATTGCATTTCATTATAAAATTTTATCACATGCCATCTTCCCCTTGCAAGTCGCACTCGCCGTATGATATAGAAAATGAAAAATAGGAAATAAGAAATGGCAATGGGGAGGTAAAGGTGGAGGAACAACTTAAGCAGATCGCACAATGGATTACCACTTCTACAAGGGTGGTTGTTTTTTCGGGGGCGGGTCTCAGCACAGAATCGGGGATTCCCGATTTCCGTAGCCCCGGAGGAGTTTGGGATAAATATAACCCTGAGGATTTTTATTTTCAGAATTTCATTGCCAGTGAAGCCTCCCGGGAGAAATATTGGCAGATGGCCACAGAAATGTATGAACCGATAAGAAAAGCTCAACCCAACCCGGCTCATCTTGCCATTAGTGAATTGGAGAAGTTGGGCAAACTCGACTGTGTCATCACTCAAAACATTGATGGTCTTCACTTCAAGGCTGGAAATTCGGAAGAAAAGGTGATCCAACTTCATGGGACAGCTATATTCGTCTCCTGTTTGAGCTGTAAAAAGAGGTATGACCGTGATGAAATCCAAGAACGAATAAAAATGGGGGTGAAGGCACCCCATTGTGATGACTGTGGCGGATTTCTCAAACCCGCTACCATCTCATTTGGCCAATCCATGCCAGAGAGGGAAACACAAGAGGCTTATCATCGATCCTCCACCTGTGATCTCTTCATTGTGGTCGGCTCCTCCTTAGTTGTCCAACCCGCTGCCTCGATGCCTTTGGTGGCAAAGAGAAATGGAGCGAGATTGGTGATTATTAATCGCGACCCAACCCCCTATGATGACATGGCGGATATCGTTATTCATGGCCAGGCCGGGCCTACCATGGCCAGTATTTTGGAGCACATAAAACAGGGATTAGGGATTGGGAGTTAGGGGTTAGCAGAGGAGGACTATTATGGAAAGGATTATTAAAAGCTTTAGAGACTTAAATATCTGGCAGAAAGGGATTGATTTGGTTAAGGATATCTACAAAGAAACACAAAATTTTCCTAGGCAAGAGATATATGGATTAACAAACCAGATACGACGGGCTGCTATTTCAATTCCATCAAATATTGCCGAAGGACATATCCGGCAGCATCGAGCAGAATTCAGACAATTTCTCAGTGTAGCACTGGGATCGTTAGCAGAGTTGGAAACGCAAATTGTAATCTCAAGAGAATTAAACTATATATCCACTGAAAAATCGCTGAATTTAATTGATCAAATGGGTTCTCTTGGTAAAATGATTCGAGGTCTCATTAAAAAATTAAACAATCCCTAACCCCAAACCCCTAATCCCATGAATTATATAAGACAACTTCAAAATGAGGCGATTCAATTGGGGGCTACGTCAGCAAAAGTAACTCCTATCTCCTCCATCGTGGTCGATGAACGGGTTCGATTAAAATGCTTGGTCCCTCTCTGTGATAAATATAATCAAAACCTAATGTGTCCCCCCCATCTCCCTTCGGTGGAGGAGTTTCGGAAATCTCTTAAAAAATATTCCAAAGCGTTGTTTGTCCAATTAGTCTTTGAGAAGAAGGGGAAAGTTATAAAAGCAGAGGTCCGAAGGTATGGGCTCAGGCTTCACAAGATCATCCATGAATTGGAGAGAAAGGCACTTTCTTCAGGCTATCCATTAGCCGCTGGCTTGATCGGTGGCTCCTGTAAACTCTGCCGAAAATGTGTCGGACCTGCTGGTCCGTGTAGACATCCTTTGATGGCAAGACCTTCAATAGAAGGGATGGGAATTGATGTGATTCAGTCCGCTAAAAAAATTGGACGTCCCTTCGATTTCTCTTCCCCTAATCGTCTCATCTGGAATGGATTGCTTTTAATCGATTAATATTAACTCATTCTATCCATCTTGGTTCATTCCAAGTAATCCATTAAAAACTGGACATTTTATAACCAGTGGACAAATATTTGGCACTTTTTTGTAAATAAAACGAATCGCTTTGTAGGAAAATTGTGTAAATTCAAATAATTAAAATAGGCAAAAAATGGCACTTATTTTGCTTACTCTTCAACTGAATTTGTATATTAAATTTCAATTTAAGCTTCAATTTTTAACTTAGTGAAGGTTCGGTTAGGGATTTTTTATGAGGGAATTATTCATTAACTTTATTCCTAAAATTCTGTCTATTGCATTTATATTTTTCTTAATAAGCTGTTCAGCCGTTGACCGAACAATTCATCCGGATGAGAAACCTGCCCCTCCAACATGGCCAACCTTTGAGCAGATTTTGAAAGAAAACTACAAAGGGCCTAAGGCAAGAGTGGTTGTAATCAAATTTATTGATAAATCGGTAAGGGGAAAAGAGACGAGTCAGGTTGGGGCTGGAATGGCTGAGATGTTACGTAATGCCTTATTGGCCACGAATCGATATATTATTCAAGTGCGGAAATCTTTTGATGACGTTATCAGAGGTCAGGAGATTGGAGACAGCGGTCGGTTAAAAAAGGGGGAAGAAACTGACCTTCTTATTGAAGGGGTGATTAGGGAATTCAAATCCGGTATCGCAGGGGCTGGAGATGAAACAGGGGGGGCATCTTATGTTACCATCATCGTAACAGTGACCGATCCAAGGACCAAACAGATTCTCGCCACTGAAAGAGTGAGAGGGAAGGCGACGGAATTTGGAGGGACAACTGGAAGGGGTGGTGGTGAACTGCCAGAAGTATTCAGAGACTTTTCAAAAACACTGATGGAGAAGTCTATACGCATTGTCATTGAGGAATCAGCGAGTTTTATAGTTGCTAAAACACCTCCTGAGTATTATAGGGTTTTCCCTATTATTCCACCGAGGGAAACCCGAAAAACTCCTCCCGAATCCCAAAAAGTAACCCCTTCGACACCCCCATCACCATCTCCTCTTCGTGTCACTCAAGTGGTATGGGCCAATGTGAATCTGCGTGAAGGACCAGGAATGAATTATAGAGTGATTGGCAATGTGAAGAAAGGGACTTCTCTGAAAATTCTTGAGGTCAAAGGAGATTGGTTGCGTGTTCGACTCGAGGACGGAAGTGAGGGATGGGTGAGTAAATTAGCCACTTCTGAGGCACCTCCACCTTCTCCTCCTCCAGCTCCTCCCAAACCAACGCCCATGTGATATCAAAAGGCTAATTCCAAGAGGGATCAATGCTGGTCTGCGTGAATTGTAACATCGAATATAAGGAAGATAAAAAGTTTTGCAGTTATTGCGGAGGCCCCCTTGTAACTAAAGACGGACTTATCTCAAGTGATAAGGAACCAGACAGAAAGGAAGAAGAATCGGGCCAAAAGCTGAGCTGCCCCAATTGTAAAATAATTTATGAATTTGGAAGTTCTTGCATTCAATGCGGGTCTGCCCTGGTATCAGAAATCCCAACCAAAGAAAAAGAAGAGTTAAAGATAGATCACAAAAAAACTGAAGGAGAGAAAGAACGCCCCCCGGTACAAAAGCCTCAAGAACAACCCATAAAGAAACCCCTTCAAAAACTCATCTGCCCCACTTGTAAAATAATCTACGAACGTGGAGATTCTTGTATCAAATGTGGGTCAGCCCTCATCCCTCAAATTCCCCCTCGGGCAAAAGAAGAACCCAGGGAAGCTCATCAGTCCGAAGTTGAGGGAAAACCTATTCAATTACAAACAATCCAAGACCAATTGACAGAGGCACCCAGCAAGAAACTCATCTGCCCCACTTGTAAAATAATCTACGAACGGGGGAATTCTTGCGTCAGATGCGGGGTAGCCCTGGTGACACAACTTCCATCGCAAGAACAGGGAAAACCTAAGCTACCCGAAACCCCTGAAGTTCACCCTGAGCGGCCCTCTCCCTCCAGTCCTAAAAGGCAGGATTTGGGTGCCGTCGAACGGGCTAAAAAGAAAGAGATTGAAGTCTCCCCATCACCAGAAGTTGAGGTTAAAGAAGAAACCCTTCAAACTGAACCCCCTGAGCAACAGCTCACTAAAAGATTAACGGATGACTTGGAAAGGAGGCTGAAACTTCCGAGAAAGCGCAAGGTAGACTACCGCCGTTTATTCCTCGAAGTGGGTAGCATCACCATTATGGTTGTAGCAGGAGGGTATTTCCTTTGGTCAGTCTATTCTTACATAACCCCAAAAGAGCCTAGGGCAAAGTCACCGCATTCTAAAGAGGTTGACAGTCCCGTTCTCCCAAATTCCTCACCCCCTACCAATGCAACAGCCACTGTTTCAATCCCACAAGAGACCGATAGAAAAGAGACAGAACAAAGTTCAGTCATTTCTAAGGAGAAGCCCTTAACAGGTCCTCCTCCCGCCTCCCATCTCACTCCTTCTGATGTTGTTCTTGCAGAAACACTGGAGATAGAGAAAATCAAAGGCCTGCTCGAGAACATCCGACAGGCCAATTTACAAAAGAACATCGGTCTCTTCATATCCTGTTATGCTGTGGATTTTAAAGATCGAGAAGGAAAAAAGAAGGCGACACTCGCCTACTGGAAAAAATTTGATTACCTTGACCTATCCTATGATCTGAAGAACCCTTCAATATTAGCCGATACGGCCAAGGCAAGGGTTGAATGGTTAATCAAAATTTCTCCAAAGACCGGAGGTCAGCCCCAGGAGAGCAAAACGATTCTGGACGTCACATTAAAAAAAGAAGAAGATGGATGGAAGATAAAAGAAGTGAAACAGGGTGGTTAAGTTCCAGTGCCATAAAAACGCTGCAGCAGGCGGGTGGGTGTGGTGAGCCGGCTAAAAATAAAAAGACAGTTACAGCGCCGGGCGATTTATCGCCAAAACTTTATACCGGCACCTTTAGGTGTTTTACTCCTTTATCCCCAAATATTTTAAAAAGTCACGTGCAGTTCGACCGTATCTTGTCCATAAAACATAAAAAAGAACTGCTTGATAAAGTTTTGGAAGCACACTTACCCGCCGTTTTAATGCAACGTTAAGATTAAGTTCCAGAAATTCAATGACCTACGAATTCTAAAACCACTTTATCGCCCCTTCCGATCCTCCAAAAACCCTTCAGACTGAATCTTTCCTGAATCATCAAATTCTACATAATATACAAAAAGTAGACGAACGCCTGGGATGAGAAACCTTGCATCCATGAACTCCACCCGATGCCTCCCATTCTGCGAATGGACAGACTTCACCACTGGAAATTGAGCAAACCAGTAGTAAAACTTAACCCCTTCTGTAGCCAGGGCCTTCTCTACCCAAGGGGAATCCTGAAGTTTTTGATAGGATTGATAATAGACTTTTCCGGGAGATTGATAGAGGCCCCTCAGCTTTTCCAAGAGGTTGGAGAAATTGGATCGGGATTCAGCCTGTCTGCTGAGAGGTTGAGGAAGTTCCTTCAAAGTGAGGTTCACAAATCCCTGGTAGACTTTATCTTTAGTCTCCACATAATTGGCCCACCGATAGGGAGAGACGGGTTGGGGAAGTGAAGCGACTTGTATCACTTCTTCATTCAAATTTTTACCAAAGGTTTCCGCCAGCTCTATCGCTTGATGATGCTGGACCCAACAAAAAAGGATGTAGAGTGTGAGACCGATGAGAGAACCTCGGCAGACCCATTGCGCCTTATCTTTCCAAAAAACACTGACGACCAATGGGAAAAAGACGATTCCTGAGAAGACCAAATCGATGATGAAAACGAGATCCCAGGAAAACCGATGCTCAAAAAAAGGTGATAAGATCATTGTGCCATAAGAGGTCAGAAGATCGAGGACGGCATGGCTGACTAAGACCGGAAGGCAGACTTTAAAATAACTCCAGAAGTGATGGCGTTTCGATATTTTTACAAAGAGCCAGCTGAAGAAAAGGGCGTAAAGGGGGATCAATAGGAGTGAATGAGTAAAGTCACGATGATATTCGAGATAAAATTGGCGGTTGAAGAGGCCCAGAATAAAATCGGAGTCAGGGAATAATCCCATAGCGAGACCTGCAATCGTTCCCCATTTTCCAATTTTCTCATCATGAATGGCTTTTGCAATAACGGCGCCAGCAAGCGTATGGGTGATGGTATCCATTTTTATTAATGTTAACCTGCAACGAGTCTTTAAGGCAAATAGTGATATGTTGCAATGCTCTAAGGATGAGTTAAAATTTATATGGGTGTTAGGGATTGGGAGTTAGACTGCCTACCGCGGGCAGGGGCTAGCAAATTCTAAACCCCTAAAACCTAATTCTTAGATTTTCTGGAGTAGACTAAAATGAATCATATTTTAAAATGGGTTCGGACCAGTCTTACCCGTAGAAGCTTTCTCGGAGTGATGGGTTTAGCTCTATACCATTTTGCCTTTAAAACGGTGGGGTGGGCAAAAGTTGAATATATTCGAGTTAAGGAATTTCTCATTCGGTCCGTTGAGGGAACTCAGCGGGTGGATCTCAAGACATGGCGCCTCAAGATTGAGGGATTAGTTGAAAAGCCCATTGCTCTCAGTTTTGATGAAATACAGGCCCTTCCCAAGAAGACTCAAGTAAGAAATTTCATCTGCGTGGAAGGTTGGGGACTGGACAGCCAAAAATGGGAAGGAGTTCACCTCAAGGAAATTTTCTCGAAGGTGAAGATTAGTCCAAAAGCTAAATGTGTCACTTTTCATGCAACGGGGGGAAAATACTGGGATAGTCTCTCGATCGAGGAGGCTCTTGAACCAGACACGATGCTTGCCTATAGAGTCAATGATAAAAATCTTCCTTCAGAGAACGGCTTTCCACTTCGCTTGATCATCCCCAGAATGTATGCTTATAAAGGTGTAAAATGGGTGGAGCGAATTGTCTTTACTGAAAAACAAGAAACTGGATATTGGGAAAAGTTTGGTTATCCATCAGATGGCTCCATACCAGGTCTAAAACAGTCCACCTGATAGATTTATTTCTCCTATCTTTAACCTCTCTGCCAACGAACTCAATCTTCTAACTTGATATGAAATCTTTTATGGTCTACTATTTTTTTGATTTCGAAAAAAGTTATTAGTCATTCGGAATTCGGGAAAGGAGGGTCCGATGAAACATTCATCAAGAAATTATTTGACTGGGGTTTTAATACTCACTGTAGCCGTGTTTTTCCTATTCGGTTGTGCAACAAAAAAAGAAACGACTCAACCTGACACAAAACCTGCTTCAGCAGATTCTCCCAAGCCACAACAAACGTCTCCTCCCCCGTCATCCCCTTCACCTTCTAAACCTACTGAGGTAAGCCAACCCACCGCTCAACGCACAACAGAAATCGTGTTGCCCTTTGTAAATCTTCGTCAGGGACCAAGTATGGATTCCAAGATTATCAGCGTCTTGAAAAAAGGGACCAAGGTAACCGTCCTGGAAGAAAAAGCAGGTTGGTTGCGTGTTCGGCTTGGGGATGGAACGGAAGGATGGGTGGCTAAGGCAATGACTACGGAGGGAACCCAACCCAAAAGTCCGTAGTCACCAATAAGGAAAACAAGAGAAACTGCTCAGAGATATTTTTTAAACCAATCCACACTGAGTTCTATGGCACGTTGGCGATGTGCTGGATCGGTCAAACGGTGATCAGCACCCCCGATCACATGGATCTCTTTAGGTGGACTCAAATTGTTGAAGATTCCCAAGGCCTGTTCCATGGGAACGAGTTCATCCTTTTCCCCGTGGATAACCAGACAATTTGAAACTTTTGCTAAGAGAGGCAACAGCCGATGTTTGGGCAGATCCTCAAAAAAAGCCTCTGGAGGGAGAGGATAATCTTCCTCCTGTTTTTTTGACCCGAGATCATCCATGTGAAGAGGAGTGGCCCAGATCACCACAGCCCCGATCTTTTTATCCATCGAGGCCTTCATCAAGGAGAGAAAACCTCCGAGGCTCGACCCGAGCAACCCAATCTGATTTCCCAAGTTCGGATAAGATCTTATATAATCAATCGCCGCACTTAGATCATCAATCTTTTTGCTGATCGTATTGTCTTCTTCCCTTCCCTCGCTTTCCCCGATTCCCCTAAAATCGAATCGAAGCATAGCCATCCCCTCACTGGAAATCTGTTCCCCGAGGGCAATATACTTCTCACTATTTTTGTTTGAGAGAAGACCATGAGAGGTAATGACGCAGGGTGGATTCTTTTGATCGGGAAGATGAAGGATTCCAGAAATCTTATACCCTTCACTTTGGAAAGAGACCCTCTCTGTTTTCATTTCAGCCTCTCCTTTACTTCGTGTTCGTGTCCGCCATTCGCGTCCACTACCTAATCCCTCCCAACCTCCCTTTACAAAAGGGAGGGGTCAGATTCTCCCCCTTTTCCCTCCGGGTCAGAGACCGCTCCGGGTCGGAGACTAAAGGGGGAAAGAGGGGGATTAGCTTTGAGCTTTGAGCTTTGAGCTTTGAACTTTTTATATTTTAATCCCTGCTTCTTCCATAGCTGTTAAATACTCTTCTTTCAATCGTTCTTTTGAGATGCCATGGTCAATGAAATCCCAAGGAAAGATTTCATCTAAATCTCTCCTTCGATAGACATAAAAGTCAGAGTTGATATTTGTCTCCCGAAGGGCCTGACTCCAATTCCCATGATACCGATGTGCGGTCATCAAGATTTTTCCCACTCTTCTATCCCCTCTTGAGAACAAGGCCTGAAGATATGCCCATTTGGGGAGGTCATGAATCATCTCCATCCCTTTCTCTCCTTGAACCCCTCTTTGAATCGTCCTCAATTTCTTCTTCAACTCACCCACGTCTTCCAAAGGCGCCCACTGAAAAGGAGTGGCTGGCTTTGGAATAAAGGGGTTGACGCTTAGAACCAATCTCCACCTCTTCTTCTGGCTTTTTGAATACGAAAGAATCTGATGACGGATCCGTTTAGCAAGGAGAAGAATGGCCTTGACATCCTCATCCGTCTCAGAGGGAAGGCCAATTAAAAAATAGCATTTGATTTGGGAAAGACCATTTTCAACTAAAGTATCAATGGATTTCAAAATCTCTTCTTCTTTATAGCCCTTCTTTAACATTCTTCGGAGTCTTTCTGAACCTGCCTCAGGTGCAATGGCCACTGAGCGTTCTTTCCCCTCTCTCAGACACTGGATCAGGGATGGGGTAACCGCATCCACTCTTAAAGAAGATAAAGAGATTCCTCCTTGTTGAGAGAGGATACCCTGACACAATGGAAGGAGTTGGGGATGGTCGGAGACCGCCGTTCCAGTTAAACCAATTCGAGGTTCTTTTAAAAGGGCTTCCTTTGAAATCGAATGAAGAAGGGAAAGGCTTCGGTTTCGAAAAGGATGGTAAACAAAACAAGCCGCACAGAAACGGCATCCCCTTGGACAACCGCGGTTCACCTCTACCAAAGCCATCTCTTTAAACTCCGTATCCGGAGTAAAAAGAGTGGAATGGGTTGGAAATTGATCGATCATAGAGACCCATCTCCGCTTGACCTGTCTGGGGAATCCCAGCTCAGGATCCATCGCCTCTATCTTTCCATTTTCAGCATAGGTGACTCGATAAAACTTTGGAACATAAACCCCTTCCACCCCACCTAGTTTTCTCAAAAAATCATCCTTCTTCCTTTTGCCTTTATCTGAAAGGGTTTGGCGGCAGACTTCTAAAAATTCTCCAACGACCTCTTCTGCCTCGCCCAGAATAAAGAGGTCAAAGAATTCACTAACAGGTTCTGGATTCAAAAAAACGGCTACCCCTCCAGCGATCACCCAGGGATGCTTTTCATCACGGAGACGGCTCTCGAAGGGGATATGGGCTAAATCCAAAAGGGTGAGGACATTGAGAAAATCGTTCTCGAAAGAGATGGAGAAAGCTAAGATATCGAAGCTGGAGAGAGGCTTCTGTGATTCCAATGAGAAAAGGGGGGTTTGGGTGTTACGATATTCTTGAAGATCTTCTGGCTCAGGAAGGAAGGCTCTTTCACAGACCACATCGTCTTCAGTGTTTAAAATCTGGTAAAGGGTCTGAAATCCAAGGTTGGACATCCCCACATGGTAAGAGTTGGGATAGAGGAGACAAATCGTAATTTTCCCGCCCCATGGTTTTTGGACAGCTCCTCTTTCTTTCTCAAGAATATCTTTGGCCTTCTGAACGAGTTTCCAGGATGTCATCTCTTCGTGACTCGTGTCTCGTGTTGGTGATTCGTTAAAAATATTCTATCACAAACACAAAAAGTTAACCAATCGATGACTTCGTATTACGAACCACGAATCACGATTCACCAGTCACCAGATTCAATCGGCCTGTTTTCTTAAAAAAGTTGGGATGTCAAAACGATCTTCATCCTCGATAGAGAAATCCGATGGCTGCTCTAATTTTAGCTCATCAAACCGCTCGTTGGCCTTCACCCTTCTCATAAAAGCAGGGATGTCCCTATTATCCTCTTTGGTACTGAAAGATAAGTGTGAAAGGTCCTTATTTTGTTCCCTGAGGCCAAATGAAATAGGAGCCACTTTTTTAAACTGAGATGTTCTCTTTTCCTCTTTCTTTCCGAAACCTGTGGCGATTACGGTCACTCGAATCTCTTCCTTCATCGCCTTGTCGACCACCATCCCCCAGATCACATTGGCATCTTCATGGGCTTCCTTTTGAACGAGAGTCGTTGCCTCATTGATCTCGCTGAGGGTCATATTCTCACCTCCGGTGATGTTGATGAGAAGCCCCCGGGCCCCTTCAATCGTAATATCTTCTAGGAGAGGACTGGAGATCGCTCTTTGGGCAGCTTCCACGGATCGATTCTCACCAGAAGCAACGCCTGTTCCCATCAATGCCATTCCTGTTTCAGACATGACGGTCCGGACATCGGCAAAGTCTAGATTGATAATCCCATGGCCAACGAT
>Ga0315279_10005037_pt1 | contig 17370 bp, 17 predicted proteins | sample YL17G06_20_MG_FD_203694 | JGI IMG/M metagenome (GOLD analysis project Ga0315279, IMG submission 203694) | Sediment microbial communities from Yellowstone Lake, YNP, Wyoming, USA - YL17G06_20 | ecosystem: Environmental > Aquatic > Freshwater > Lake > Sediment | place: USA: Wyoming | collected... | reverse complement strand
CTTCTTGATGTGATTCTCAGAGAGCCGTTGGGATGGGGAACCATAGCGAACATGATCTTCATCGGTGTATGGATTGACATTTTGAAACCGTTTGTCCCATCAGTCCCCAGCGTCTTCTGGATCCAAATCGCATACCTCCTTCTCGGCACGATCGTGATGGGATTTGCCACAGCGATATACATCGGCGTAGATGCCGGAGCCGGTCCACGCGATAGCCTTATGCTGGCTTTGTCTCGATTAAGCAAGACTAGTGTGCGCAGAGCGCGCACAATCCTCGAGATAAGCGCCGTCGCAGTAGGATGGCTACTTGGAGGACCAGCATGGCTGGGAACACTCGTCTTTGCACTAGCCATAGGCCCCGCAGTTCAGCTAGCATTCAAGCTGCTGAGAGTCCGTGCGTCCACGAGTCATTGGTAGCAATCTCAGCTCCACTTGAGCGCCCTGATGACGTAGATTCTCCCGATCTACTTCCTTGAAGACTTTCAGCATCCTCCGTGTCCCTCTCGGCGCCCGACAGGCCTCCCCAAACTAAGCTGCCGAAAATCTTCATATGCTTTGAGAATCAGAACGTCTGTGGTCTCAAATGAAGATCAAGGACATCATGCCTCTTCCAATTACTGAAGAAGATCTGGCCAGACGGAAAATAGAACGTAATCGCGTAGCCGGCTCACAAACTCAGGTGGACTTGTTCAATCTCCGCTGTGGTCCCGCTCTTCACGGACCATACAGATATGAAATGCTCCTATCGGATTTTATTGTGTACCTGGAAGGTGAAAAAGCCGAGGACGAAGGCTATGATGCAGTAATGACTGACTGCACAGAGGACGGCCCGTTAGGGGCTTTGAGAGAACGTCTCCGTATTCCCGTCATTGGTCCATTGGAAGCATCCATGCACCTGGCGTCTATCCTCGGTAAGAAATTCTCGATTCTTGCTCTGAAAGGACATGAGGAACCACTCTTCAGAGAGCAGGCAAGGGAGGCAGGTCTCGAGGATCGTCTGATCTCTGTCCGGGAGGTAGATGTGAACTTCCCAGAGCTTGAGAAGTTCGGTGACGAGAATCTAAAGATCGGTCTCCTCAGAGAAGGGAGGTTCGCCATTGAACATGACGGTGCCGACGTGCTAATCCTCGGCTGTACATCATTCATCGGTGTTGAGCAATACTTGATGAGAGAGTTGGAAATACCAGTCCTGCAACCTGGCAACGTCGCGGTGAAAACAGCAGAACTACTTCATGCCTTGGGTCTCACTCAAAGCAAGAAGGCCTACCCACACGAAAAGGAGCACTACAAGGACATCATGAACGTGATTCGGAAAAGCATCTCCTAACTGTCGCCCACACCCTAGTTTGATGACGGTTTGCAGTAAGACAACGGTGGAATAGCTAGCTTGAAACGAGAACTCAGAGTGGCAGCGGTGCAATGTAAGACTCTGCCTTTGGAAATGAGAGGACTCAACATAGACAAAATGACTCGCATAGTTGAACGTATCGGCAAGAAGAAAGACCTCATCGTGTTTCCTGAGTTATCTGCAACTGGTTATAGTGGTGATCCTGTGACATTGAGTTTCAAGAAACGGTTGTGGGAACAAGCTGAGGAAGTTCCGGGTTCATTAACGCGTACCTTTGAAAAAGTGGCGCGAAAGACCGGATGCCATGTTGCTTATGGAACAGCTGAGCGTTCCGAGTCGCGGTATACCGTACATAACGCTGCTGTCTTAGTTGGACCTGAAGGATATGTCGGCCACATACGCAAGACACACCTAACTGGTGAAGATGATGCACCATTTGAGGCTGGAAACGAAATCAAAGTGTTTCACACCGATCTTGGCATGATCGGTTTGATGGTCTGCTATGATATGTGGTTCCCAGAGGTTGGAAGGCTTCTCGCCCTGAAAGGCGCTGATCTGATAACAATCCTATCTTCAGCATTTGCGGGAGGAAAAGGTGGTGGTATTGGTTCGCGAAGAAGTAAGAAAGCTATGTGGGACATACTACCTAGTTCTATTGCTCTCAACAACCTCGTCCATGTTATAGCATGTAATGGTGCTGGCGCAATTTTCTTGGGGAAGAGGCTAGGTTACTGGGAGAGACTTGGCAGAACCAGAATCATTGATGCTCTTGGAAATATTGTCGGTGAAACGAACAGCAATCACGAGGCAATTGTGACAGGAACGCTCACTAGAACAACACTGGAGCAAGCAAGGAAGCAATATTCACTTCTTAGAGATCGGGTTCCAAGATTATACAAACCTCTAATTGAGTAACGCTGGAGTCAACATGCCAACATCAACAATCTGCCTATCCTTCGATTTTGACGCAATATCTGCTTGGCTCACCAGTTGGAGCAGTGGTAGGAGCCGTCCTTCGGCCGTGGACATTTCGCGTGGCGAATTTGGTGCACGTGTGGGTGCCCCCCGAATATTGGACCTTCTCAAGAAATATGACATTGAAGCTACATGGTTTGTCCCAGGTCATACGGCAGATACTTTTCCTGACATCTGCAAGCGAGTGAGCAGAGAAGGCCATGAGATAGGTTATCATGGTTACGCGCACGAAGCTGATCCACGACCTGAAGAGGAAGCAGAGATCTTCAAGTTGGCAATGACCGCGCTGAAGAAAGTGTATGGCAGAGATCCGGTCGGATACAGATTTCCCGGCCTTGACTTGGCCGATTTCACTATCGATAGACTGCTTGAGAATGGCTTTCTCTATGACAGCAGCTTGATGGGTGACGACTTTCACCTATATCGAGTGCGGAGGGGTGACCAGTGGTCTCTGAAAGGGCCCTACAAGTTTGGAAGCGAGACGAGACTTGTTGAGATTCCGTTCAGCTGGTACCTCGATGACTGGCCAGCGTTTACGTTCTCATGGGATCCGTTTAGGTACGCTTTCACTGCAGTCGATACAGTCTATCAATATTGGAAGAGACATTTCGACTATATGCATGAGTGCATCGAGGACGGTGTCTACACGCTCTGCACACACCCGCAGGTCATAGGTAGAGCACATCTCATTACGATGCTGGAGGACCTCATCCGCCACATGAAAAGAGCAAATGGAGTGAGGTTTTGTCAACTCCAAGAAGTGGCCACTGAGTACAATAAGGCTCATCCAGTTGCAAATCCATGAATAGATCGTGCCTGAGGATGCACACGCATCTTGAATAGAGAATCAATCTTTATCAGAAATGCAAATTCCGCGCTCTTAACGTTGGAGCCGTACGTCGCGGGTCCTACCCTGGAAGACATAATGCGAACCCCCCGGACCACTCATGAACAGATCATCAAACTTTCATCCAACGAGAATCCCCTTGGGCCCTCACCGAAAGCGATTGAAACAATACAGAAGGCAGCACCTCGAGTCTCACTCTATCCAAGCGCCAAGTGCGAGCGATTGCGCAAAGCCATCGCCAGCGCCCTGGGTCAAGGGCTAATGACGGACAACATACTCGTAGCTGCAGGTTCGAGCGAGATTTTCTCATTCATCATCCGAGCATTTTCGAAACCATCTGACAAGATCCTTTTCGGCAATCCTAGTTTCTCCGTTTACGGCGATGCGGCAATTGTCGATGGGCGCGTTCCTGTGCCAATATCACTTGAAGAGCCGCTTTTCGATATCACATGCTCAGATATCGAGAACCAATATGGTGGAACGGCTCGAATTCTCTTCATTACAAGACCTAACAACCCGACCAGTCGTCTCGTTCCGCTGGGAGAAGTGCGCAAAATATGCAAACTCGCCAAGGATGCCATAGTTGTCTGCGACGAGGCGTACATTGAGTTTGCTGAAGACTACCGAAACGTAACAGCAATCAATTTGCTCAGCGAATTTGGTAATCTGCTGGTAACGCGCACTTTTTCGAAAGCATACGGTCTCTCGGACTTGAGGGTTGGTTATGCAGTAGGCCCATCTGAGGCAATTGAAGTGCTTTTCAAAATTCGACCAAAGTGGAACAACGGTGAACTGTCTCAGGAAGCAGCGATAGCCGCTTTGAGCGATACAGAGCATCTCAAGAAGACTCTCGCCACTGTCCGGGAAGGTCGCAGATTCCTAAGCAGCCATTTGAGTGAGATGGGTTTTGAAGTCACGGCTGACCCACAGGGGAACTTTGTCTTTGCGAGTCCTTCACCACTTGGAGTACGAGCGGAATACCTTCTGAAGGAACTAATGACCAGAGGTATCGCGGTTAGAGGCCCGCCTGCAGATTGGAAATTGAACTACCTGAGGATCAGTGTGGGTATGGAGGTACAGAACGAGAAGGTAGTCACTGCAATCAGGGATCTTGTGCACCGCTAGATCTTTAGTCAGGATCTTCGCAGTTACATCTTCGCTCCCAGCACCAGGCTGAGAATCGCCATTCTGGTAACCACGCCGTAGAAAACCTCCTTGAAGTACAACGCGTAAGGTGTCTCATCGACAGCCGGGTCTACATGGAAGTCTATCCCATCCGTCCTAGGTAGAGGATGCAGGATTATCATTCCCTCTTTCGCATTCTCAAGCGTCTTGATGTTGATATGGGGATATGCTGCATGGAACTTCTCATACTCACCGGCGTCCTTGAACGCCTCTTTGCGCGTTGTGTCCGTGTATAGTACGTCGAGTCTACCAATAACGTCCTCGAGTTTTGAGACGGTTGTCGTGGAAAGACCATTGTCACTTATTCTTTTCGCGATTGGATCAGGTAGACTCGCGTCCGGCGGATGCACAAATACCAGTTCAACATCGAAGTTTGAGAGACCATACGCCATGGAGTGGAAGGTTCGCTCGTTCCTTAGGTCTCCTACGAGTCCAATTGTTAATCCGTCAATTTTCTTCTTTTCACGTGAGATCGTGTAGAGATCAAGCAATCCTTGGGTCGGATGTTCATTGGAACCATCGCCTGCATTGATCACTGGTACGTCCGCAACTTTGGCGGCCGTCATGGCTGTACCTTCAATGAAGTTGCGCATCACTATTAGGTCCGCATATTGGTTCACAACTTTGATCGTGTCTTCGAGAGTCTCGCCACGCCAATCCCCTGCTCGAGAGGTCTTCGGGTCAGCAAAGCCAATGACTCCACCTCCGAGCCTCTGCATAGCAGCCTCAAAGCTCAGTCGCGTTCGAGTGCTCGGCTCGAAGAACAGAGTAGCGAGTATCTTGTCCTTGAGAAGTGTAGTCCGCCTATGCTTAGCGGCTATGGGCTCAAGCTTCCTCGCAGTTCTTAGAACAAGATCTATGTCCTTCCGAGCAAAATCGCCCAGTGAAATGACGTCTCTGCCTTTTAGAGACATAACAATCAAGCCAGCTGTCGAACGATGTCGATAAAAGAGTTTGGCTTATGGACTAAATATCATACCGTTTTCCCAAAATTGGCTCGTCAGTCGGTAATAGGGTCTATATCGTGGCACCAGTCTTGGATGGCTTTCTACCCTTCTTCTCCAGGTCAACTCTCGGGTCTTCTTTGATGAGAAGTTCGACGATCTGGGAATTTGTGCGTTCGATGTTCTTGAGCCTGGTTACGGCGTTGACTTTCTGCGCAAGATGTTCCCGATTGTCTGCTCTGACCAGAAAGATGTAGTCATATTGACCGAAGACTGCGTAGACGCCCCAAACGCCCGATATCAAGGCGATCTGTCGACCTGTTTTTATCCTTTCAATTAGGCCTAGGCCTGGCTTTGCACGAGTCAACACGACGGCTGCGTATTCCTTCTTCAGTTTAGATGGACTGACCCTAGCATAGTAGCCCTCTATGACCCGAGCGCTTTCTAATCTGCGGATTCTATAGTGAACTGTCGATTTTGAGGTGCCTAGTCTTTTCGCCAATACACCTAGAGGAGTCCTAGAGTCTTCTTGCAGAAATCTCAAAAGCCTCATGTCAAGTTCATCGAGTTCGTCAGGTCCAATTGAAGTTCGACTGGTCAACTTCCCAAACCAACATTAGTATATTGTATATTCTCTATGATTTTTACCTTCTAGTTTGCACGCGTGCTAACCATCATGTGCGGTGTCGAACGCGGTCTGGCAACCGTTATATACGCATTGTCCTGCGATTGGTGGTTCGAGGAAAATTGAGTAAGGAAGTCTTCATCAGGAAAGCAACAGGACTAACAAGACCTTTCGGAATGTATGACACTCTAATCATCGCGATGGGCGCCATCAATCTGGGATCCGGGACGCTGCTTGTTTACTCTAGCAGCCTTGCTTTTGCCCCCGGATACAACTATGCGCTCAGCTTGTTCATTGCAATGGTACTGAACCTCTTCGTCGTCTTAACCTACTCTCAGATCACGGTTGCCATGCCGCGTTCTGGTGGCGACTATGTGTTTGTCAGTAGGACACTGAATCCCGCGATAGGATTTGCCAACAACTTCTTCTGGACGGTAATGTCAATTCTCGGCATCGCCTGGAACTGTCTCTTCATGTCAGGGACTGCGGTATCTTCATCGCTGGTCATTGGCGGCACAGTTCTCAAGAACGACTATCTGATTTCGCTTGGGCAAGTCGCGACCCAGCCTATTTGGTCGTTCGCGATTGGTGTGGTCACCATGCTCTTCATCATGGTACTAATGATTGTCCAAGTCAAATGGCTCAAGATAGTCAATCTGATCGCCTTCATCATAGGCATGATCACAGTGGTCGCATGGGTAATCGTCTTGGCCATTACACCTCAAGCGACTTTCATAAGCTCCTTCAACACATTCGCACAAACCTACACCAATAACCCGAACAGTTACCAAATGATCATTGAATCAGCAAAGACGAACGGGATGACTATAGCGGTAGATTGGAATGCCGTTTGGGCGGCGACACTTGTGACCCTCCCAATCAGCTACTTCACCTTAGGAGGAGCGAACATAGTCAACTTCTTCTCAGGAGAGATTAAGGAAGTCAGTCGAACCGCTGTGTATGCTACAGTTGGAGCGCTCTTCGGCATTTGGGTGTTCGACACGTTGATCGGAGTCGCTCTCTTCACTTCCACAGGCTACGAGTTCATGGCTTCTCTCAGCTACTTGGCATTCAACGCATCAAAAGCCTACCCGCTGCCGACATTGCCGTTCCTTCCTATGATTGTTGACATAGCCCTTCCAAACATCGGCATGGTCATTCTGACGCTCGTTGGAATGATAGCGTGGCTCTACCTGCTAGCCATGTCATACTATCTCATTGCGACAAGGAACCTCTTCGCTTGGAGCTACGACGGCGTCATCTCCACATGGTTCTCAGAAACCCACAAGAAGTACCATACTCCAGTTCGCTCAGTTCTAACGATAACAGTGATTGCAATCTTCGGCATCGCCCTCTACCAACTCATATTCCCGCTAGCATTCTCATTCACGAATTTCACGACCGGTTACAACACAGCTTGGCTCTTCGCCTGCCTCACCGCCGCAGTGTTCCCATTCATCAAGAAGGACACATTCGAAGCGCAACCAACATATGTCAAAAAGAGAATTGTTGGAATTCCAGTAATGTCAATTCTTGGCATCCTAGGAGCACTCTCAGTGATTGCGATGGATGTTGAAGTCGCGTTGAACCCGAGCTACGCAGGAATCCCCGCTGACCTGTCAAACATTTCACTGATCATACTCGGTGCCTTCTTCGTGATAGGACTGATCTTCTTCTTCGTAGCAAGAGCCGTCCAGAAATCGCGAGGACTAGATCTATCACTCGTGTTCAAGGAAATTCCACCAAGCTAGAGCATACAAGTGTAATCGATGCACACTAATTCCTCAAAATCCCCTATTTCTTCTGAATATTTTCTTAATGAGGCGCGCGGCCTAGTCGATAAGGCGTCGAGTCAAGGAATAGTGCTTAGAATACTCGGCGCGCTTGCTGTGAGAATTCATACTCCCGATTTCGTTAGCCTACATCAGAATCTAGGTAGGTTGGGCGGTGACACTGAGTTCACGGACATAGATGTCATGGGATATGGAAATGGTAGCGACAAGCTGGAACCCTTCTTCAAGAGCACCGGGTTCAACCCGGAACCGAGGGTTCGACGTACTCCAGCAATTTGGGCTTATCGACAGATGTACATTGAACCGAAAGGGCAATTCCATGTGGACGTTTTCTTTGACGCTCTTGAGATGAGCCATACAATTGACTTCCGAAAACGGCTTGAGATTGATTATCCGACAATCTCTCTAGCAGATCTGTTTCTTGAGAAGATGCAGATCCATCATATCAACGAGAAGGACATCAAGGACACTATCGTGCTCATCAGAGGTCACACCTTGGCTGGAGGAGACAAGGACACAATCAATGAGGAATACATCACAGAGCTCCTCAGCGACGACTGGGGCTTCTGTCACACAGTCACAATGAACCTGAACAAGACTAAGTCCCTATTGGATGGCTACAGCATCCCTCAAGCCGACAAAGACGATGTTGTGAAGAAGATAGATGGGCTAATCGAGAGAATAGAGACTGAGCCGAAGAGTACTCGATTCAAATTACGGGCTAGAGTTGGCGAGAAGAAGAAATGGTACAACGATGTTGACGAGACAATAAGGGAGTAGTCGAGAGTGATTACAAGGATATTCTACACGACAGACCTTCATGGTTCAGAGAAGGTCTTCATCAAGTTCCTGAATGCCGCCAAAATGTACAAGGCCAATGTGGTTATCATGGGCGGCGACATGACCGGCAAGATGATCGTCCCAATTGTCAAGCTCGATGAGAACACACACAAATCAAAACTTCTCGGAACCGATGTTGTCGCCAAGAACAAGGAAGAGCTTGACAAACTCGAATTCAACATTCGATACAACGGATTCTACCCATACTACACAGAACCATCTGAAATGGAGGAATTGAACAAGGACCATACCAAGGTCGATGCACTGTTCAACAAGGTAATGGTAGACACGCTGAAGCGCTGGCTCGACATAGCAGGACAGCGTCTGAAGGACCTAGACGCCAAGGTCTTCATGACCCCCGGAAATGATGACTCCTTCGCCATTGATGACGTGCTCAACTCTTCGTCTAGGATCATGAATCCAGAAGGAAAACTGGTAATGATCGATAACAATCACGAAATGATCAGTTCGGGTTACAGCAACCCAACCCCATGGGACAGCCCTCGTGAAGCATCGGAAGAGGAGATAGAGAAAAAGATCGAAGACATGGCCTCCCAAGTCAAGGACATGAAAAATTGCATCTTCAATCTCCACTGCCCACCCTATGATTCAGGCCTTGATGTCGCGCCTAAGTTGGGTAAAGACCTGAAGCCGGTTGTGGTCGCCGGGACTGGTGTAGAGATGGTCCCGGTTGGAAGCACTACAATTCGAAAACTGATCGAGAAATACCAGCCTCTAATGGGTCTTCATGGACACATCCACGAAGCAAGAGGAGAGACAAAGATCGGAAGAACTGTGTGCTACAATCCTGGCAGCGAATACGGTGAAGGAATTCTGCGAGGTATCATAGTAAACATAGACGAGAAGAGCGTGAAAAGCAGGCTTTTCGTGTCAGGATAGAGCAGAAAGCGTCCTTTCAATCTCATGAAAGAGGGTTCCGGACCTGGAACTGACCGTGTCCCTCATGACCCACGATCTCGCGGTCTTCCATAACTGATGTGCCCCTGACGAGCGTCATTGTTGGTATTCCTTTCAGGATTTTTCCACTGTAAGGGGACCATCCGCTTTTCATTCTGAGATCGCCATCTTTCACACGCCATTTCCTCTTCATGTCAACGACTATTATGTCGCCATCGGATCCGACTCGGATAGTTCCTTTTCTTGGGTAGAGACCGTAAATCCGCGCCGGATTTTCCGAAGCGCAGCTAACCACTCTGTTCAGTGACAGCCAGCCCTCGCTCGCGCCATTCAGCAGCAGCGGTGTTCCAGTTTCGAGTTCGGGCATGCCTGCCTCAGCTTTCCACATGTTGCTCTCAAACTTCTCTACCTCGTGCGCAGTGAATGGTGAATGATCAGAACCGATAGTGTCGATAAGTCCTGCGGCGAGTTGTCTTCGAAGCACTAGCACGCGACCCTTGTCCCGTAAGGGTGGCGAGCATTTGACCCAAGGGCCTCTCCGTTCTACGTCCTTGTCGGTGAGGTAGAGATAATGCTGACAGGTCTCTACATAGACAGGTTGACCACTCGCTCGTGCGTGTGCGATGTCATGTACGCCTTCAGGTACGCTCGTGTGGACAATCAGGCCCCTTGTTCCTGTTACGCGAAGAAGGAAGGTTGCGCGCCGGTCGGCCTCGTACTCTACAATCGGTGGACGCCATTCAAGATGTGATTTGAAGTCTTTTCTGCCTTCTTTGTCCAGCTTCTTTTTGTTGTGAGTAAGCATGTGGTCGTTCTCTGCATGTAGGATGGCAAATCCGTTTACTTTGCGAATCACACTAAGCGCATCGAAGAGTTCTCCGTCATGCATCGCTGGCCATATGTCCTCTGAAAAGCACATGAAGGTCTTAAGCGCTGTCGGTCCCGCTTTCCAGAGCTCAGGAATCAAGGATTCGAAATCAGTGTTCGGAACGAAGCCTCCGTGGAGTGCAAAGTCAACATATGCTCGTTTAGACCAAAACTGAACTTTGCGTTTGAAGACAGAGCCTTTCGTGACAAGAGGCATTGAATCAGGCATGTCACAAATAGTGGTCGTCCCAGCCATTGCCGCGGCCATGGTTGCTGACTCAACGTCTTCAGCGTAGTAGACCGGTCGATCCGTCCCCTCCCAAGGTTGGCCAACGTGAACATGTGCGTCGATTGCACCTGGCAAGACCATTTTGCCCCTAGCATTGACTCTCCTCTCCGCCTTCGGCATGTTCGAGGCTTGTCCGATAGATACTATCTTCCCGTCATCTATTGCGATGGACGCCACGTAGTCAGTTTCCGGCGTGAATATGCGCCCGTTTTCCAGAACCACATCAACTAGTTGCTTTGACATTTCATTCACTTCCTGGTGTGGGTTGGGCGGGTTTCAGAGTCCAAGCCTGAAGCGTAATCTGTTCAAGAATTCTAGGTGCTTTGAATCTTCGCGGTAGAACTTTCCAATTGCAAGCGTCTCTGAATCTGGCTGCGCTTATGTACCTCAAATGTGGCGGTTTGCTTTTGGAGAGATTGATTCGGTCTGGCAGTGATTTGCCGCTTAGGACAATGTGAAGGAGTTTAGAGGCGGTCGCAAGGAAATCATGGGGGCTAAGGTCTGCTTCGGGACCAACCTGAATGTCAGTTGGCAGGAATTTCTCTGCATCAGCAAAGTCAGCTGCTCTCTTCGCAGACTCCAAGAGATCCTTCGTTAGAACGGTTTTCTTGCCCTTACTGCGAAATGTGGTCATCGGTCCTAGTGGTTCTTTAAACTCTACCCGTTCAGGCAATTTCCCGGATGTAGCATACTCGCTTAGACTCGCTGCCACTGCATAGAACGCCTCCGAGGGAGATAGAACAATCCCATCCTGAGTAAAGTAATCTGACGATGCGCGAAAGTGTGCCGCGACTTTGCGCAGTTCATCCCTGTCCAAGTTTGCTTTGGCCGGATGTCCGTAGATCTTGGCCGCGTCTGATGCCGTGATGAATCCTACATCGTCAAAAGACGACATATATCCTATGAGTTCGTCGAAGTTTTTCCACGCGCGTTCCGTAATCTCGGCGGGTTGTGGCTGTGGGCGCTGATACTCGTCCCGGTTTCGGTTTTGACCATTGCCAAAGTTGACTTCATCCCAGAACTTTCTGTTTATTGCAGTATGAAGGTGGAAGAGCAAGCTAACGGCCCCTCCCTCAGTTCGCAGCCTATCGTGAATTCTCTTGAATTTCTGTTTGAGCACCTTGATGCCGTTTGGATCTTGGAATGTGTAGTCGAAGACTATGAAGTTCTGATTAGCTCCGTTCAGATTCAGGATTCCGCAGTACCAATAGGGCTGATTGTTCAAGTTCAATATTGGAGTGTCATCCAAGTAGACGGGAATGCCCATTTCAGGGAGAGCTGGATACACGTGTGGTGACCACGTTGGTCCGGGATGGCCGAAGCATGATGGGGTCCGTCCGAATGTCTGCTTCACGTACGCTAAACCATCACTTTCTCGCGTGAGGAACTCCTTCGCTCCGGAAGGGACATCGAATTCCGCTAGGTACTCGTAGAGTGTGGGGTGACGACTATGTGCATCCAAGTGATATCCTACATCGTGTTCAGAAATAGCTGAGATGACATCGTTTCTTCCATTTTCTACTAATGCTCGCACTTTTTCCGCTACAATCTTACAGGTAACTGGTACATTGTGTTTCTTGAGGATCTCGAAAGCTTTGAGTGGCAAGTCATGAGATTCTCTGGTCACATAATCCTCGATGTCGAACCAGACATAGGCGAGAATCTTCGGCATTTGGGTCACTTGCGATAATTCGATTAGTGTTCGGTCAGCTTCAATCCGCATCGAATATAGTTTACCATTAGCATCCTGAATTTTCTAGTCATTGAACTACGTATCCTCCGTCCACGACAAGCGATTCGCCGGTGACGAACGATGACCGGTCAGACGCGAGAAAGAGCGCCGCCTGAGCTATCTCCTCTGGAGTTCCTAACCTGCCGAGAGGATGCTTGCTTACGAACACTCTTCTTGCTTCATCCGGGTCTTCCATGAGCTTCACTTCTCTCTCCAGCATAGGAGTATCAATGGCACCCGGGCAGATGCAGTTCACACGAATACCGTGCTTTGCGTATTCCAGAGCCATAGCTTTCGTGAGCAATATCAAGCCGCCTTTCGAAGCGCAATAGACCGTGAGGTTCTCAAATCCCACTAGCCCGAGCTGAGACGCAATATTGACTATGACTCCTTTCCCTTTTCGAATCATGTGAGGAAGAGCATATTTTGAGACAAGGAATGAGGACCTCAGGTTCGTATTGATTACCATATCCCATTCTTCTTCCGTAGTGTCTACGAGGCGCCGGACCAATTCGATTCCTGCATTATTGCACACGATATCTATGCCAGCGTATTTTTCCACAGTTGCATCAAGAAGCCTCCTGATCTGTGAAGGATCCCGAACATCAGTCCTTACGAAAATCGCATCGCCTCTATGTTTCCGGATATCTTCAACAGCCTCTTCGCTGGTCTTGATATCCCCAATTACAACTTTGGCTCCCTCTGCGGCATATAGTCTGGAGATTGCTCGACCGATCCCAGAACCTCCCCCCGTGACTATTGCAACTCTGCCGTCAAGTTCCAACCTAGAACCACTTCGATTTTCGGGATAGCATTTGACACGGATAAGTCGTTTCTCTGATGTTCAGAGGCTACGCGCACTTCCCGATAGGGAATCAAGTTCGCATGACTCAGTATGAGCTTTGAAAAGTCGCCATCATGTGAGTCAACTCTCATTGGAAACGCGAGCAATGGTCTTTATCCTCCTTTGCAGACAGCGACGTGGTTTAGCGCATTTCAGAAAGGGGATCAGAAACGAAGAGGTATACTCGAAAACTAGGAATTCTGGGTGGCATGGGTCCTGAAGCGACGGCCAGTTTTTACTTAGGGATAATCCGTCGTTGTCAGATCGAACTTGGCGCGAAGTACAACTCCGACTTCCCCCCCATCATAATCAACAGTGCCCCAGTCCCTGATGGGCTTATGTGGGAAGGGTTCAACAAGGCTAAGGTCGAAAAATTCCTGCGCGTCAACATCAGGATTCTGGAAAAGGCCGGAGCAGATTTCGTTGCGGTTCCATGCAATTCCGTACACCACTTCCTGCCCACTATGCGAAAAGCAGTCCGCATCCCCGTTCTTAGTATCGTCGAGGAAACCGCAAGAGAGATCGCGAAAAGGTCCTTGACGAAGGTTTTGTTGCTCGCCACCAAATTTACCGTTGAAAGCAGAGTTTACGATAGGCCGATAGCTGAGCGTGGGATTACGTTAGTCAAGCCAACTCCCGCCCAGCAGCGGCTGGTTCAGAAGATTATCATTAATACTGAATCAGGCCAACGCGCCAAGTCCGACAGAGCGGCTATCGTTCGTATTGTGAATAATCTAATAGAAAGAACCGGCATCGACGGCGTGATTGCGGGTTGCACAGAAATTCCATTGCTCGTTCAGCAGAAGGACATTCCGATTCCCCTCTTGGATACCATCGATATTGTCGCTGAATCAGCGTACTCAGCGATCTGCGGTAGGCGATTGATGCTCTAGCTTTCCAACGACGGCTTGTTGTCATCTCGCTGGATGAGTTTCACCCACAAAACATAAGATGAGACTGCCGTCTGAAAGCCTAAGTTCGTTGGGTGAGGCTATGGAGATAAAATGGGATAGTTCTCGGAACGCCGCTGAAGGAATATTCGAAACGATAGGAAGAACCCCACTTGTCAATCTCAAGAATATTCCAAGGTCTGAGGGAGTCAAAGCAAGAATCATGGTCAAACTTGAGTACACGAACCCTACAGGTAGCCTGAAGGATCGAATATATCGAGAGATGATTACGAAAGCAATCGAACGAGGCGAGCTAAAGCAGGGCATGGAAATTCTGGAAGCCTCAACCGGGAACGCTGGAATCGCCTGCTCATTCGTGGGAGCAGCATTGGGCTTCAAGGTGACCATTGTGATCCCGATAGGCATGAGCCAAGAACGCATGAAGATAATGCGTGCCTACGGCGCGAACGTGATCAACACTCCCGGCGGAGAGAGTGATGTTGATCTATGTGTGAAGAAAATTGAGGAAATGAAGAAGGCGAATCCGGGTAAGTACTGGGAGCCAGGTCAGTTCGTCAACGAGGACAATGTTGCGGCTCATTACAAAACAACGGGGCCAGAGATTTGGGACCAGAGCGGCAGACAAGTCGATTGCTTCTTGGCCTCACAGGGCACTGGAGGAACTCTAACGGGTGTCGGGCGTTTTCTGAAAGGGAAGAACAGCAAAGTGGCACTTTTCGCGGTTGAGCCATCAGAGGCACCGATCTTGGCACATCGTCAATGGGGAACTCACAAGATCGAAGGGATCGGTGACGGTTTCGTCCCACGAAACCTAGACCTGAGCCACCTCACTGGAATCGTCACAACCACTTCAGACGAATCAATCATGATGGCGAAGAGGCTTGCGCGTGAGGAAGGCATCTTTTGCGGAATATCCTCAGGCTGTAACGTCATAGCAGCCATCAAGGTCGCCAGGAAACATCCTGAATACAGGACGATCATTTCTATGGTAAATGACACAGGGCAACGGTACTTCTCAACAGAACTGTGTGGTGAAGAGAAGCATGTGGAGGTCCCGGAAAGGGAACATCCGTTGGATGACTACACAGTCAAGCAACTTGACACGTACCAATCTCGATGGGAGATAATCGAATAATCGGAACAGTCATCGGAGGAGCACAACAGATGGTGAAATTGAGAGAGGTCAAGTTTGTCCAGTACGGAATGGGTCCGATTGGAGCCGAGATTCTGAAGTATGCCCTTGAGAAAAGGGGACTCAGACTCGTAGGAGCGGTTGACATCGACCAGAATAAGGTTGGACGGGACGTAGGAGAATTCACAACCGGAAAAAAGATCGGCGTGTCGATAACTGATGACGCGGCCGACATGCTATTGAGAACGAAACCTGACGTGGTTCTGCATTCCACTACATCCTATCTTAAGGACGTTAAGCCTCAACTTCTGGAGATAATGAAAGCCGGCGCAGACATCATCTCAACATGCGAAGAACTCGCATACCCTTTCCGAAAGAACCCAACCATTGCTGAAGAACTCGACAAGAAAGCCCGCAGAAACAAAGTTACAGTTTTGGGCACCGGTGTCAACCCCGGGTTCGTGATGGACACTTTGGTGCTCACCTCAACCGGGGTCTGTCAGGAAGTTAAGAGCGTTACGTGTACAAGAGTTCAGGACGCTTCTACTCGTAGACTACCATTTCAAAAGAAAATTGGAGCTGGCTTGACTCCAGCCGAATTCGAAGCCAAGGTGAGTGACGGCTCGATAAAGCATGTTGGGTTTCCGGAGTCAATAGCGATGATCGCAGCAGGGTTAGGATGGGACCTCGATGGGATTGAAGAGAGAATTGAACCACAACTAGCTGATACACCAGTTGAAAGCGAATATTTGAAGGTTGAACCTAGACAGGTTGCAGGGTTGAACCAGACAGCTTGGGGAACTATTGCCGGAGAACAGGTGATTGTGCTCAATCTGCAAGCGTACTTGGGATGCACTGATCCGAGAGAATCAATTGAGATCGTCGGAAGACCACCGATCAATCTGACAATCAAAGGTGGTGTTCATGGCGATATAGCGACGGCGGCAGTGATAGTGAACTGCGTACCTCGAGTATTGGGCGCGCAGCCAGGTTTGACTTCAATGAAAGACCTACCCGTGCCATCTGGCTGGTTCAGCAACCTAGAGCATTTCATCAAGAAAGCTCGATGAACGGGGTTGCCGGAATCAGAGATCCAGGTCGTAGACTGTGGAAGTACGAAGGTTGATTCAATACTTCAAATCGTTACGGAGTTCGGTTCAGCACCGACTAGAGTACGAATGAACGAGATTGAAGGATCACGACCACCAGATTACGATGGTATCATAATCTCCGGATCTCCAACATTATTGAGTGAGACAAATTATGCCGACACTCTGAAGTCACTGAATTTTGTTAGAACCTGCAACAACCCGGTGTTGGGGATCTGTTTCGGGCATCAGATCATAGCGCTCTCGTATGGCGCTAAGGTATTTGGAGGCCCCGAGTGTCGAGTTGACGAAATTGTTGAAGTTCTCGAAAAAGATACCTTGTTCGAGGGCCTGGACAACAGGCTATACCTGAAAGAGGATCATTGCGAAGGAATCACGCTGCCAAATGAATTCATACTTCTCGCGAGATCACAAAACTACATGGTCGAAGCGATGAAACACCGTAACAAGGCCATGTATGGTGTACAATTCCACCCAGAGTCCTCCGGCGAAATCGGAAAAGTGATAATCCACAATTTTCTGAAGAGCTGTAGAAACGCGTCCCATCGATCCGACTTATGAGCGAGGAGTAGGTTATCGCGTTCCCTCCGAAGAATCCTTCCGACGCAGCAGGGGAGCAGGCAAGGCATATTCAATATCATGCGAATTGCTCATGAGGGAATCCGATGACCAATTGCCACACGTATTCGATCGTAGCACGCGACCCGGAAACCGGCCAGCTCGGAGTGGCAGTTCAGTCCCACTGGTTCTCAGTCGGATCTATTGTCCCGTGGGCAGAGGCTGGTGTCGGAGCAGTCGCGACCCAATCATTTGTTGAACCTGCATACGGTCCGTCCGGATTGGAATTGATGCGAGCCGGGAACAGTGCCCCAGAAGCCCTTGCTACTCTTCTAGCGGCGGACAAGTTGGCCGAGATGCGTCAAGTGGCTATGATAGACGGACAGGGACGCGTGGCTGCACATACGGGGGCGCTCTGCGTGGCGGAGGCCGGGCATCATCTTGGCACGCAGT
>Ga0315279_10005036_pt1 | contig 17372 bp, 12 predicted proteins | sample YL17G06_20_MG_FD_203694 | JGI IMG/M metagenome (GOLD analysis project Ga0315279, IMG submission 203694) | Sediment microbial communities from Yellowstone Lake, YNP, Wyoming, USA - YL17G06_20 | ecosystem: Environmental > Aquatic > Freshwater > Lake > Sediment | place: USA: Wyoming | collected... | reverse complement strand
TGATGGCATCAGCGCAGTCCCCCGGCCGGTTCTTCTGGTCCTCATCGCAGTGGATCTCGCTCCAACTGTCGGTCATCAGGTCGATCGCGACGGCATCATCGGGCAGCAGGTTCGTGTTATGGCCCACCTTGGCCAGAAGTGATCGTCGGTCGGCCGGTGAAAGCCTCGCGGCCCTGCCGGCCTCGACGAAGGCCGGGGCGCCGGCCTCGCGGGCCTTCGCTTTGGCCGGCGACGCGTCAGGCTTGTCGATCAACTCGTCCATGTCGACGACGCGGTAGTTCATCTTCAGCAGGTCGACCAGCAGAATATGCGGCAGGCACACCGGCGGCCGCCAGCCGGGGATCGTTGCGCCCAGCAGGATCAGGACCGCCTCGACGCTGAGGACCGTGCCCAGCACGGCCGGGGAAACAGCCGACGAGGGGGCGTGCAACTGCCCGAGGTTCTCGGCCAGGGCGTCGATGTGCTCGGGCACGAAGACCTCGCGGAACAGTTTTGGCAGGTCGGATGCCTGGATCGTCTTGTCCTCGAACCCGCAGGCGAACTCCATGGGAATGCCGTCCGGCGACGCCGACGTGACGAACCCGCCGAAACCCACCATGCCGCCGGTTACGCCATATATCCCCTTGTTGCGGGCGGCGGCGAACAACTTCGTGCGAAGGCTGTTGGACACGCAGATGTCCAGGCAGTCGATCAGCAGGTCCGCCCCGTCGAGGAAGGCGTCGACGTTGCGGTCGGTGATGCCGTTGGTGAACGTCCGCACGCGGACCTCGGGATTGATCGCCCGCAGCATCTCCGCGTGCACCTCGGACTTGTTTCGGCCGAGGGTGTTGAGGTTTGCGGCCCATTGGCGGTTGATGTCCGGCTCGTCGAAACCGTGCGGGTCGGCAAGGATGAATCCGCTGACGCCCATCCGCGCCAGCGTCAAGCACGCGGCTCCGCCTTGCCCGCCGCAGCCGGCAACGGCGATGGTCTTGGCCCGCAGCCTGTCCACGGCGGGCCGGCCGAGCAGAAGGATCGTGCGATTGAGAAACTGATGGAAATAGTCCTCACCTACGCCTGCGGGCGGCGTGCCGTCAGACTCCGGCCTGATAGGTTTCATTAGCTTAGCCTCAGGCAACGCCAGCCACGACGTCGCCATTCTCAAAAGGTCTTGGTCGATCCGAATTGGTCACTAATCCAATTGGGTTAGTGTATCAAGCGATTTTTCCGCAGTCAACAGGAAAGGGGGCAGACAAGGCCTTGCGGACCTTCTGCCGGGAATGACGGAACTTCGTGGCGACGGCCCGAATGCTCATGCCATCGCGATGTGCTCGCCGAATGATTCTGTAATCTTCCACCGTCAGCATCCTTGCCTCCTTGCCAGTCGAGCCGGTCAGCGTTCCGCAGAACGATTCCGTCGGGCCGCTGCCTCAGTCGTAGCCGGCCTGCCTGTAACTTGGGTAATCGGTCATATTCACCCGCTTGGCAACGTACTGCCGCAACGACTTCAACGCCTCGGCCTTGAGGCCGTGGGGGGGGATGAACGGGGCACGGAGCGTCCGCCCCAGGCTGAGCACTCGTCGCCCGTAGGAAATCCTCCGGTTGCGCCCCGAAAAAACAGCCAACCAAAGCGGCTCCTAAGTGGGAATTATCTAAATGTTTACGTCTTTGCCTCGGGCAGCTTTCCCGGTTGTTCGCGGATTTGCGACAGTTTCCGCTAGGAATCCGCGGTGAGCTGTGGTAATCTATGCAGGTATCTATATGGTTAGAATGATTAGCCGCTGGATGGGTGTGTGCCCATAGGGAGGCTGGCTAATCGCCGTGCATTTCAGTTTTTCGTTAAGGAGAGCCACGGATGGAGGGAGGCAGGAAATTACTGCCTGAACATCACATCACGGGCGAGTCGGTTGCGGTCCGAGATATCGTCAACCTGATTGACCAGGTTGCCCAGAGTGACTGTCCCGTCCTGATTGAGGGTGAAAGCGGCACCGGCAAGGAGTTGGTGGCTCGGTGTCTGCACACAAGGGGACCGCGGAAAGCCCAGCCGTTCATCCCCGTAAACTGCGCGGGGGTCGGAGAGGGCGTCTTCGAGAGTCAGTTCTTCGGGCACGTGCGGGGGGCGTTCACAGGGGCTGAGCAGTCCATGCTGGGCTTGGTCCGGGCGGCCGACAAAGGCACGCTGCTCTTGGACGAGGTGGGGGAGATGACTTCACAGATGCAGGCGAAACTGCTTCGCGTGCTTCAGGACGGGGAGGTGCTGCCTGTCGGCACCGTCCGCCCGGAGAAGGTTGACACGCGGTTCATCGCCGCCACCAACCGGGACCTTCGCAAGGAAGTCGACGAAGGGCGATTCCGCAAGGATCTTTTCTACCGCCTGAACATCATCCGCATTCACATTCCGCCCCTGCGAGAGCGCCCGGAGGACATCGAGCCGCTGTTGAGGTACTTCCTCTCGCGGCTTGGGGAACACTACCGCCGGCCAGCCATTCAAATCAAAGACCACGTGGTGCGGGCGATGGAGCAGCACTCCTGGCCAGGCAACGTGCGGGAACTGGCGGCGTGGGTCGAGCGGCTCTACGTGACTGGGCATGCCCAGGACCGCCTGGTCGAGGAACTGCTCGCCAGCGGAACGCCGATGCCGACGTCGACCGCCCCGAACAGGCCGTTTCCCGACAGGGTGATGCCGATCGAGGAAGCCGAGCAATGGGCGATCAACCAGGCCATGAAGCACTCGGCCGGGCGCCTCACGCTGGCTGCGAACCTCCTGCGAATCCACCGCACGACGCTCTGGCGCAAGCTGCGGAAGTACAACATCTCCTGAGGGCGCCAGCGTGCGGGCAGTGCCTTGGCATGTGCCCGTGTCCTGTGCGGTCCTGCTTACCGTCATTCCGTTCCCTGTCCAGCCAGTTGGCCCGGAATTCCTGCCTCTGTGAACCCCAATGCCCTCGGTTTCCCGTTTCCCCGCGTTTGCCCGATTCGGCCACCTCGACGGGATGGCCCGGCCGCATTGCAAACTGCACGCCTATTGCATGGTGCAACACAGTTGTGTTGTAGACTGCAACCCACCGGTCTTGCCGGCCGCTTCCGGCATCCTGATTACCCTTGGCGTGATCTGAAAATCCCGCCTTGGTCAGTCATGGGCCTCTGTCCACCACAGACCGCGTAGAATCCCAGGGTTTTGGTCCGCCTTTCCCCGGCCGACGGGGTCTCCGGTTCAATGTCCCCAACCTCGTGACCCATCTGACGGTCATCCCGCGCGCGTCTGGCACGCTGTATGCAACTAACGCTATCCGGCAGGCTTTGAGGGCCGCCGAGCAGAATGAAGGAGAGTTGGACCATGGTAAGTTCCTTGAATTGCTTTATAGACTTGGCGCTTTTCCGGGCGACCGAATCGCTGGTACTCCAGTTAATGCGGTCTTGCGGGCCGGATCGAACCCCTGTGCTGCGAGTCGTCCGGTCCAGACATCCCGGTATCATCTGCAATGCCTTGGACTCCGCGGCTTTCTCGATCATCGACGCGACGGAGGACTCTCGGGAGGCGCTGGCCATTCTGGACGAGGGGATCAGCAAGGGCGGCCGGGCGAGGATTGGGGTTTATACCGAGATCATGCACGAGGGTCTGGAAATCCCCGTGCGATCGTTGGGGGTGGCCCTTTGGCTTGGGCCTTGTTCCGAGTCTGACTGGGGATCCATTCTCGACGGCATCGAGGCCGGCGCGTTGGTGTCGCCTGTCGGAGGCCACAGTCCGGGGAGCGTCTTGCCCGACAACCCCGCTGGCCTGCAACGGTTCTCAGGGATCCGGAAAGGAGGCCTCCGATGACAGCCGCCACTTACCAGATGCCGGCAGAGCTTCGAGAGCGGATCCTGCCGCTTCAGGAGCCGCGGGTGCAAAGGACTCCCGCGGGGACTTCGCGCGAGGGCGCGTTTCCCGCCGTGCCCGCACTCAACGGCGCGTGCATTCGCCGGGCCCTCTGCCAGGAGGATCTGCTGGCCGCGTACAGGTTTGTTTGCAAGATCAGGGTCTCGCTGGGCTACCCCGCCCCCCGACCGGGAGTCCTGTGGCCCGACCCCGCCGAAGGACCTCACGACCTTGCCACGTTCATTGCCAAAGACTGGCCCGGTCTTGTCGCCGCCACCAGCTTCGTCCTGGACTGCCCGGACTGCCCCCTGCCGGCCGACAACGTGTTCCCGGAACTGGCCGACCTTCGCCGCGACGGGCGGCTCCTGGCGGAGTTGACCAACCGTGTCGCCGTAGCCGGTTTCTACCGCACCAATGTTCCCAACGATCTGCTGAGATGCTGCTTTGCCCATGGGCAATTCGTCGGCTGTTCCGATCTGCTTGCCGTGGCGCGACCGTGGGAGCAGCCCGCCTTCGAGGCCCTTGGCTTCGAGCGGATCAGCCCGGCCCGCAGCAGCGGCGGGGCCGTGCCGGAGCCTGTAATCCTGGTGCGCCTTGATCTGCTGTCGTTGCAGAATGCCTGTGCCGGCCCTGAAAGTTCAATGCCGTCCGCGGCGGACGCGAACCTGCTGTGGCGGTTCTACTGCCAGGCCAATCCGTACCTTCACCACGTCAAAGGCTGGGCCGCGATGGTCGAGGACGAGATGCGCGCCGGCAGGATTGCCTGTGTGGATGAATCGGACCTGGCCGGGGCAATCAGCGAAACAAGCGATGATCCGGCGGACGCATCGTGCGAGCCGCCTCAATTCTCAGAACCGGCAGAGGCGCCGGCCAATGCGGGCTGCGGCGCCCGCGATGTCAACGTGGCACACGTTGCGGAGGAAGGCATAATGACAACAGCGACAATGCAGTCCGAAATGGCAGAGGCCCCGGCGGCGTCATCGAAAGCCGACAGGATGATCCGGCGCGTGGCGTTCTTCAGGCGACTGGGACTCTTCAGCGAACAGGCCAACGGCTTCACGGTCTCCCGCGCTGTGAGTCTGGAGGACCACTGGCAGGCATACCGTCTGGTCCACGAATGTTACGTTCAGCGCGGCTACATCGAGCCGTGCCGGGGCGGGGCGCGGGTCCGCCCCTTCGAGGCGATGCCCGAGTTGGCAACCTTCGTGGCCAAGGTGGGCGACCGCGTGGTGGCCGTGACCAGCGTCCTGATGGACTCCCCGGAGTTGGGCCTGCCCTCCGACAAGGTCTTTGCCGAGGAGCTCGGGACCCTGCTGCTGGAGGGCAGGCGGGTCTGCGAGATCACCAACCTGGCTGTCCACCCGGACTACCGCAACACGGGGGTCTTCAGCGAACTGACCCGCTGCTGCCTGGCACACGCGATGGCCGTCGGCTACGACGACATGTTCATCTCCATCAGCCCGGAGCACGCCCGCTTCTTCCAGGAAGTGCTCCAGTTCGAGCCGTGGGGGGACCGGCGGAGCTACTCTGAGGAAATCGTGGACATCGTCGTAGGCATGCGGTTGGATCTGCGGACCGTCGCGGCCAGGGCCGTCGAGACTGATGAGATCCTTGGCCAGGAGGCGTTCCTGCAGGACTTCTACTTCGTGCGGAACAAGTTCCACGAATGTGTCAGGCGATGGGCGGTTCGCGCGGTGGGGATGTTCAAGGACATCGAACTGCTTCGCGAGCTTTTCGTGACCCGGACCGACCTGTTCTCGCGCCTGAGCTTCAAAGAGGCGGCGGCTATTCAGTCCCGCTGGGGGGAGGACACTTTCCGCAAGGTTTTGGGCCAACCAGCCAAAGCAAGCCAGGCCGCCTAACCGCGCATCTTCTGTACCGGCCTGCCGGCTGCGTACCTGGCTCGGGGCCGTTGTGGCTCGCTAGCCCTTTAACGTATGACACTCTCATTCACAACACCTCGCCGGTCTTGACCGGCACACAAGGAGAGTCGGCCATGATATTTCAAACCCAGGACAACCAGGTGGGGCAGTTTGACGAGCCCGACCCAACCAGGCTTCTGAAGGAGTGGGAGAACCAGCTTTCCTCATTCCGGGAGATCCGACGAGCGCTGGCCGGGATCGAGGTCAGGGCAAACGGTTTGCTGCCGTTCCCGCGGGCCTGGTCCAGGGACGTAGACGCTGCCTGAGGGCAAAGCACAAGACCCACGGCACAGCGCGGGGCCAAACGGAGTTGCGCCGACGAGGGTCGGGATGGCCCTTTCACGGAAATCCCGCGCCACGCATGAGCAGCAACCAGATGGTGGCGCACACACCGACCATGGACATCGCCAAAAGGACCAAGCCGTAGACGAGGATTGCCGATCTCTTGGCCAGGCTGCGCCGGAGTTGGGCGGCCAGTTCCCCTGGGCTTCTCTTGGCCTCCTGCCTGGCCTCGGCCACCATGGCGGCTGTGACGTCAACCGACGCGGACAATTCGGAGAGTTTCCCCTCCATCGGTTTGATCAGCGACTGTACTTCGGTCAACCCCTTCTCCAGGGCCGTCAGGGACGAGGAAATGCGCCCGAGCCTGCCTTCCAGCAGTTGGGCCATCTGTTCGGTCCGCCCGGCGATCCCCACGGTGGTGGCCTGGAACTGCCCATACGTGTCGTGGGCCTCCTTCAGGCTGGCCCGCAGGCGTTCGGTGGCGATGGACATGGCCTCCCGCGCCTCTTCCCCGGCGGCCTTGACGGCCTCCGCCAGGCCGACTTGGACGCGCATGGCTTCCGTGACGCTGTTGCCGGCCTGGGCGACGATCCCCACAGCCTGCTCCAGTCTTACCCGGACGTCGTCGGCGACGGCCGTGGCTGACTTGGCCTTGGCCAATTCCCCTGCCAGAAGGCGGATTGCCTCTTCCGCCTGGAGGATCTCCGACCTTCTCTGTCCATCGTCCATACCCATCTCACGACCTTTCTGAGGTGCAAGCGGCCAGCACGGCCTGTGCGAGGATGCGGATCGCCAAGTGGTGTGTCTCGCTGTCCAGCGGCGCGGTCCGATAGACTCTTCGGGCCATTGCGGGGGACGGGTCGCCACTTATGGCAGCCCAGAGAAACTCCGGAGAGTGCTCCGGTCGCGGCTCGGGTGCAGCCGGGGCACCAAGCGGATCCGTGGGCCCGGCTGCCGACGAGACGGTCGGGGCTGGAGGTACCGCGCCTGGGGCACCGGCCGCGTCCGTCGCAGGGGCCGGTGGAGAGGCTGAGGCCCAGGCCGTCATGCCGCCCAGCACCTCATCGATGATCTGGCTGGTGATCTGGCGCTGCCCCTTGGCATAGGCTGTCAGCAGCACGTTGTCGCACAGAGAGTTGATCAGTCGCGGGGTGCCCTTGGAGGTCTGATGGATTGCCTTCAGGGCCTCGGGCGTGAACTGCGGCAGCCCGTCCCCATTGGCGGCGACTTTGATACGATGGAGGATGTAACCGGTGGTCTGCTCGGCCGAAAGGCGTCCCAGGTGGTAGCTCAGAACAATCCGCTGCCGGAGGGATTCCCAGCGGGTTTCGGAGAGGCGTTTCCTCAGTTCCGGTTGCCCGACGAGGACGATCTGGAGGAGCCGTTGGCCCTCGGACTCCCAGTTCCACATGAGCCGAACCTCCTCCATCGCCTCATCGGGAAGGTCTTGAACCTCATCAATGAGCAGCGCGACCAGCCGATTCCGGCGTTGGCATCGTTGGAGTCCCTCCTCCACCTCCTGCGCCAGGGCCATGGTGTCGCTGTCCTGTGGCAGCTTCAGGCCAAGCCCCGCCGCCACCGCCCGCAGCAGTTGCTTGGCCGAGCCGGGGGGGTGCTTGATCGCCACGACGAGGGCCGCAAGGCCCAGCCGGGAGGCCAACATGTTGCCCAGGAAAGTCTTCCCGGCCCCGACCTCTCCGCTGATGAGCACCATGCCCTTACGCTGCTGGACCGCATAGACCATGTTGCCCAAGGCTTCGGCGTGGATGTCGCTTTCATAGAAGTACTTCTCATCGCTGGTGATAGAGAAGGGAAACTCCTTCAGATTGAAAAACTCCTGGTACATCCCCAGAGCCCTTTACCGTTCCTCGTCATTGTCGTCAGAACAGACCCGCCGCCGTCATTCGGTGGTCGGTGTCGGCGGAGGTCGATCCGGCCTCGTCGGATCTCGACACCCGCGACTTACCTGCGGAGCATACCAGCAACCCCCGTGGAGGGCAAGGGCCGAGTTCACAAGGCAAGTAGTCGAGTGCGACCGCTTGGGGCGTGCCGCCCGTTATGACCGGTGTTCCGGCTGCGCCGGGCCATCGGCCGGGTCGCGCGGAAGAGGCCCGCGCAGTGTGTCAATGAGTATCCCCGTGATTCTTTCGGCCACGCGACCATCCCAGAGCGGCGGGGTCATTTCAGTGTGGGCTAACTCCCGCCTTGACGGTTACAATCCCGCAGGCCACGGTGCTGTTCACAACAAGACCTTCCGCGACCCACCAGAAAAATCGGGAAGTTTGAGAAGTTGGTTCTTCTAACGTTTGGGGCGGTGGGTTATACTGCCCGGCCAAGTCAGGGCGTGCCCGCTTGGCGCACCGAGATTAGGGCCAGCATGGGGCTGCCGCGGCGCGCAAGGGATGGTGTGCCCAGACGCGGGCCTTGGCTCGGCGATTCGCTGGGCCGCGGCGAACCTGTGACCGTCGTCGTGGGACAACATGCAGGGCGAACTGTGCGCAAGATCATTATCTGGACCATTCTGCTGACCGCGGTACTCGGCCCCGCGGTTGCCATGGGGCTTTGGTGGCGGAACCATTACCTCGGGTTGGCCCGAACCTGCGCGGTGGAAACCGGCGACATACTCTCTGGGGTGATCGTGTCGGGCACGATCCGCAGCAGGCAGCGCGCCGCGGTGGCCGCAGAGATCGTCGCCGAGGTGAAGGTGATTGAGGCCAAGGAAGGCCAGGAGGTCGCCAAGGACCAAATCCTGATCCTGATGGACAGCGGAGTGGCCGAGGGGGAAATGGCCAAGGCCAGGGCTGAGGCGGAGATCGCCGCTCAGAAGCTGGCGGAACTTGAGGCCGGGCCACGCAAGCAAGAGGTTGAAAAGGCCAGGCAGGAGGTCAGCCGGGCCGAGTCGAACATGGCCCTCGCCCAGAAGTCCCACGAGAACATGTCGAATGCCGCCAAGCAGGGTGTGGCGACGCAGACGGAACTGGACATGGCAATCAATCGGCTGCGGAGCGCCGAATCGGAACTGGGCTTCGCCAAAGCCGGCCTGGACCTGCTGCTGGCCGGGGCCCGCAAGGAGGAGATCGCGCGGGCTCGGGCGGAGGTGGACCTGGCCAAGGGGGAGATTCAGCGCCTGACAGCCCTCCTGCAGAAGCACACATTGCGGGCTCCACATGCGGGCATCGTTACCGTCAAGTACGTCAACGTCGGGGAGATCGTTTTGCCCGGGCAAATCCTTCTCCGGATGGACAGCACCAAGGACCTGGAGGTCCGGGCCCAGGTTCAGGAGAGCCAGTTGTCCGGCGTGGCCGTCGGGGGCAAGGGACGAGTCCTGGCCGACGCCTACCCCGACATGCCCCTGGAGGCGGTCGTCGAACAGGTCCTGCCCAGAGTGGACCCCGAACAGGGGACCATCACTGTCCTGCTGAAGCTCCTGCCGCCGTTGAAGGTCGCACTGATGGACGGAATGGCAGCGGACATCGCTCTGATCGGCAAGGAAGTGAAGGGGGCACTGCGCGTGCCGGCCGAGGCCGTCGAAGGACGGGGCCAGGCGGCCTCCGTGTGGGTCCGCCATGGCGATTCCTTCGTCCGTCGTCCCGTGACAGCCGGTGTCACCGATGGTCATTGGGTCGAGGTCATCTCCGGTCTGAAGGCCGGAGACGTGGTGCGTCTGCCATAGAGGTATCCCGTGACGCCACCTTTCGAACTGCATCTTGCTTATCGGAACTTGCTTCGCCAGCCGTGGCAATCGGCGGCAATGGTCCTGAGCCTGGCCCTGGCGGTGGTGGTCATGGTGTACATCCCCAGCACGCTGTCGAGCTTCTACGGCGACATGATCGACCGGACGGTGGAGCAGAACTCACCGCACGTGACAATCTGGCCGCGGGAAAGGCAGGAGGGCTGGATCGCCGGCGCCTTGCGCAACGAAATGGGGGAAGCCGCGGTGGTGGAACTGACCGACCGGACGGAGCCTCGCAGCCACAACCTCAACGGCTACCACGCTCTGGCCAGGGACGTGGCCGAAACTCCGGACGTGGTTGCCGTGGCGAGCTTCGTGCAGGGCAACGCGGCCGTCAGTCGGGGGCGGGTGAACCTGGGCATCACGGTCCAGGGCGTCGATCCGCGGGAGTACGGCCTGGTGGTCAACTTCGCCAAGCACTTTGATGAGAACCGAATACCGGAACTGGGGCCTTCGGATGTCGCAATTGGCTTCCGCATGGCCAGGAAGCTGGGGATCCACGTCGGACAGCACATCCAGGTCGCGACGGCCTCGACGAACCGACTGCTGCGAGTCAAAGCGATCTTCCATTCAGGCTACTACGAGAAGGACCTTCAGCACGCCTACTTGCCGCTGAAGACGGCCCAGCGGCTTTTCGAGATGGGCAACGAGGTCTCGGGCCTGGCCGTCCGGTGTCGAGACCTGCGCGACGCGGTGGCGGTCTCGGAGGCCCTGGCGTCCCGGTTGGGCCAGAAGGTCCGCAACTGGCAGGACGACAACTCGGCCCTTCTGGCCGAAATCGCCACAGTCCAGCGGGTCGCCTTGTTCATCAACATCCTGGTGGCTTCAGTGGCTTCCGTAGGCATGGCCAGCGTATTCGGCATGTTTGTCATGAACCGCCAGAAGGAACTGGCCATCCTCCGCGCCGTTGGAAGTTCCCGAGCGTCTCTGCGGACCATCTTGCTCCTGGAGGCGCTTTTCATCTGGATCACCGGGACCATCATCGGTTTCACGCTGGCCCTGGCGGTGATGGCCTTCGAGCAGTCCCATCCTTACGAGGTCTCGGCCGAAACCTATGGCATCGGTTCCTATGCCACGACCCCCAAGCTGATGGCCTTCCTCGGGGCGAGCGTCCTCGGGGCATGCACGATGGCCTTTTCTGCCTGGTGGAGCGGGCGGCGAGCGGCTCGACTCAGCCCCATCGACGTAATCTTCGGACGATGAAATGCTTCTGAGCGTGAAGAACCTGGTCAAGCGGTTCGACCGCCGTCCACCGCTGGTGGTCCTGCATGGGGTCAATCTTGAAATTGACCGCAAGGAGTTCGTTGCCTTGGTAGGCCCCAGCGGAGCGGGCAAGACCACGCTGCTGAATATCGTCTCCACGCTGGACACCCCTACCGAAGGCACGGTCCTGATCTCAGGCATCGACGTCCACCAGTTGGGGCAGAGGGACTTGAATCGCTTCCGTAACCGGAACCTCGGCTTCATCTTCCAGGACGACCTGTTGTTGCCCCACCTGACGGCGGTCGAGAACGTCATGCTGCCCGGCCGGATCGCCAGGCACCCGGAACGGCTGACCCGCCGTCGGGCCGAGGAATTGTTGGACCGCGTGGGCCTGTCGGATAGAATAACCCATCGGCCAGGCGAACTGTCTGGCGGGCAGCGGCAGCGAGTGAACCTTGCCCGGGCGCTGGTCAACGCCCCCGCCCTGTTGCTGGCGGACGAGCCCACGGCCCGGCTGGACCAGGCCGCCGGGCAGGGGATCGTCAACTTGCTGATGGAACTGAACGAGCAGTTCGACGTGACGATCCTCATGGTGACCCACGAGGTTGAAGTGGCGGCCCGTGCCAGGCGGAGCGTCCGTTTCGTCGACGGGCGGATTGTTTCCGACCGGCGGGCCCAACCGACGTGAGTTGGCCGGGCCGGACCGGCTCAGGCTCGCCGGCCGATGCACTGCGGATGCGGCCGCGACAGCGCGGCTGGACGCGGTGGGTCGGACAGACACCATGGCGGAACCACAAACCAAGTCATTCGCGGAAGTCACTCTCATCGAGGCGGTAGCGCGCCACGCCCGCGTCGACCTGATTCTGTCTCCCGTCGTGCCCGATGGGGAGAGAAGGTTGATCAGCCATTTTCTCGGGCTTGAGGCCCCCTCCCGGCTCATCCTGGCCCCCCCCAAGAAGGCCGATGGGCAGAAGGTCTTCGTGCCCGTGGGTTGGGATCTGGGCATGTCCTTCGACTTGGCCAACATCTGGTTCCAGGCAACCACCACCGTGCTGGAGCATTGCATGTTCCGCCAGTCGGCCTTTCACCGCGTGGATGCGCTGGCGGTCGAGCAACCCATCCAGTTGCTGTCCACGAATCGGCGCAGCGCGCCGCGCCGCCGCGTGGATCCGGCCAGGCCGTTCACCGCGATCATCTGGTCGGCGGAGCGTGCCATCGATGCCAACTTGTCCCCGATTCAAGTGGGCATGCTTCAGGACTGGTCCGCGACGGGCCTCGGGGTCCGCCTGCGACACCCGCTGGACGTGGCCCCTGGGTACAGGGCAATCATCTGTCTGGAGCGCGTCACTGGCGAGGAGTCCGTATTCCTCTGGGGAGTCCTGCGGCACTGCACGGCGACGGGCGATGGCTACTGGCTGGCAGGGTTCGCTGACCTGACGGACATGAGGCCCGGCGAGGCGGTGGACCTGATGTCGTTTCTGGCCGCCCCCGCTGAGTGATACCGACCCGGCAAACCCGCTCGGGCATCTGTTGTCCCCCCGAAATATCCCATCTGACTGTTTGGATGAAACGAACAGCCCGTATCGGACGAGCCTTGGCGAGTAAAGTTGGCAAGTTCCAGAGGTTCCGCAAGAGGTCGATGATGGTATTCATGCGGCCCTGATAGCACGAAAGGCCTCAGATGGCAACCTGACGTAAGTCCTTATGGCACGGCCACGACCGAATTATTCGGGGGGACAGCCATGCAGGCCGAGGGGGATGACGCGGGGATGACCCGCCGCAACTTCTTGGCTTACGGGGGTTGGGGTTTACGAATGGGCCGTACTGGATTTGAACCAGTGACCTCCTGCGTGTCGAGCAGGCGCTCTAGCCAACTGAGCTAACGGCCCTGAGTGTGCTCAATGTAGCGGGTGCGGGCAGGCAAGTCAAGTTCCAGAAACAGCATTCCGCAAAGCTCGGTTCGGCAAGGCCGGGGCGCGCGGCGGCCTTCGCCGGGCGCGACAGCGGTATTCCGCGGGATCGCGGCAAGAACGTTACTTTGCCTTTTCGGGCTGGAACCAGAAGGACTTCCAGTAGGCGCGGTCGGCGGCGTAGACGTCGATGCGGCCTTGTGCGGGATCAGCCGCCTCGGGCAGGATGCCGAACCTCTTCATCTCGCGGACGTAAGGGGCGTTGGGGCGGAAGTCGGGCATGTCGAAGCGGGTGATTCTTTGCAGATTCTGCCGGACGCCCTCGACGTTGGCCAGGAGTTTGCGATAGTCCGGGTCGTCCGTGGAGGCGAATACGCCGTTTGGCGCCTCGTCGGACTTGCAGATTCCCCAGCCGCCGGCGCCCTTGGCAAGCGGGGCCAGCAGTAGAAATGAGCGGGCGGGAGCGGTGAGGTTGCAGAGCAGTTCGTCGTCCGTGCGGAAGCGCGGGGCGGCATCCTTCGCCTGGCCGGCCTTGCCGCCGGCGTGGCAGCTTGCGCAGCGGCGCTGGAGCGTGTCGCGGTCCGGCGAGATCTTGCCTGTCATGCCCGTGCCCAGCGCGGCGTAGGTGCCCGGGTAGGTTGCGCCGGTCTCGATCCACAGCCGGACCGTCTTGTATTCCAGCGGCGTGAGCTTTACGTCGTTGTGACTGCCGTCGAGCTGCTTCATGAGCCTGCTGGCGCTGGCGCCGATGCTGCGAGGCGGGAGGTTGCCTTCCGCGTCCCGGCCGTGGGCCACCATGCCGCGGAGCATCAGTCCGGCGTAGCTGTGCGAGTACCACTGCCCGCGGTCGCCGTCGAGCGAGAGCAGCTTTGGCGGCGGGTCGTTTCGTCGGCTGCTGTGGCAGCGGGTGCAGTTGCGGTCGAGGATGGGCTGGACGTCGCGGGTAAAGTCGATCACGTCCGGCACTCCGGCGATGGGCTCGATGCCGGCGGGGGGCTTTCGCATGGCCAGCGACGTGGGGTTCGGTGTGGCGGTGTCGGTGCGGTTTTCGTGGCAGCCGGCGCAGCTTGTGGTCTCGCCGGGCATAACGCTGACGAAGCTCTGCATCCGTTTGACGGACATGTTGTTGGCGTCCAGCGCGACGAAGAATACCGGGCGAAGCGCGGGGACCTCGAAATAGGCCGAGCCGTCCGGCTCGACCGGCACGGTGCCCAGTATTCGCTCCAGCGTGAACGTGCCGCCGAGGCTCAACGGCTCCATGGTTCCCGAGAAGTTCACCGGCTTGGGCAAGGTTTCGAGCACGAGGAGTTTCTTGATCTGCCCCGGCGCGACGCCGGCCATGTTTCGCCCATGGTTCACGTTGGCCAGCAGCAGACTGCCCGTGGCCTGGGAGTAGTCCGTTCGCGGCGCGATGACCGGTTCGCGTGGCCGCGCGACTACGGGCCTCGGCTCGTGTGCCCACATTCCGGGCCCGTCGGCGCGGGCGAGTTCTTCGACCCGGCCCTGGGCATCGATCAGAACGATACGGCTGCCCTCGGCGGCGAGAAACAGATCTTTTGTCAGCGGGTAGGGGTCGCGGGAATCGCCGCTCTTGCTGATGAATCTCACCCATTTAAGATCATCGGGTCCGGCGTCGGGATCGACGATAGCCAACTGGCCCGCGTGCTCCTTTCGGCCGTGGCCGGGGGAGAAAACGCTGACCACCTTGCTGGTGCCGGGGATCGGCTTGGCGTCGAGCATGACCGTGCCGGGGTGCATGTTGCCGAAGTACACCATCGCGCTGGTGCCGTCGGGGTTGGCGGTCCAGAGGTGATGGAACTTCACTCGGCTGCGGTCCACGTACTCCCACCGCATGTACAGCACCCGCCCGTCGGGCATCATCCAGGGCGTGTTGTCCTGCTCGACGTTGCACGAGATCGGGTGGATGTTGCTGCCGTCGGGGCCGCAGCGGTACATGACCGCCACCTGGACCATCCAGCACTGTACCCAGCGATTGCAGCGCGACGAGCAGAACAGGATGTCGCCGCAAGGCAGGTAGATCGGTTCGATGTCGTCGCGCGGGCCATCGGTGATCTGGCGCAGGTTCGCCCCGTCGATGTCTATTTCGTAGAGGTGATAGTAGCGGCTGGGGCCTTTTCGATAGGAGAAAAGGATCTTCCGCGCGTCGTAGCTGAGTTGCGGGTCGCGGACGCCGCCGGCGGGGTCGTCGAAGATTGTCGAGACCTTGCCGGTGCCCAGGTCCAGTCTGCAAAGCCGGCCTCCAAGAGGCTGGCCGAACATCATCTGTTTGTCGTTGGTGACATGGTAGCCGAAGTTGGCATACCAGTGCCCGTCTGAGCCGACACCACGGGTGGCGAAGATGACCGAGTCCAGTCCGGCCAGCGGGCCTGCCTGGGCGTCGGCGAGCATTTTTGGCGGCCAGGCCTGCGGCGGTGCGGCGGGCCCGCCCGGCGGGGGTTTCTTGGCGGCCAGCGCCAATGAGCCCATGGCAAGGACAAGGCCGGTGACGTTAAGAATCGCCGCGTGACGGGGCATCTGTCCGATCTCCATGGTAAGTACGGTTATGTAACGCCGCTCAAGGCCTGCGGTGCCGGTGTTTCTGTCGCTGCTTGCCCGCTCGTTTGCGGGAAAGATGCTTGCGGCGCATTACAACGGCGCCGCCCCTTATGGGCCGCGGCGCCGCTGGTTTGCTGAGGGTTTCCGGTTGCCTTGTCGCCAGGCCGGCGGCCTAGAGCGACAGGAGGTACTCGATAAGGGCGTCGACCTCGTCGGGCTTCAGTTGGGTGGTCGAGCCGTGCGTGTCCTTCTTGTTTCGGTCGATCAGCACCTCGCGGAGCGTGGCGGCCGAACCGTCGTGGAGGTATGGCGCGGTCCGCCAGAGCTCGATGAGGGTCGGCGTGTCGAAGGCGGAATCCTTCCGGTCCAGGTCGCCGTGGGTGCCCACGTCGTAGAGCTTGAGGTTGGTGAACAGCGGGCCGGGATGGCAGGTGGTGCAGCCGGCCTTGCCGGACTCGAAGATGGCCTTGCCCGTCTGGGCCTTTGCCGTGAGCTTTCCGTCGGGCGTGAGGTAGGGGCTCTTTTCGGGCGTCAGGGACCTGATGTAGTCCTTGACGGCGTCGAGTTCCTGGGGCTGGGGCTCGCGGAAGAGGATGAACCTGAAACCCGCGGCGCTGGCGACGCCGAAGTCGGAGCGGACGGCGAGGCTCATGGACGGCGGGGTCTTGTCCGCCAGCAGCAGTGAGCGGGTGTTCTTGGGGTTGCCGATTCCGTCGTTGAGCAGGTCCCAGTTGAGCCCGTCTGCCCTTGCGCCGTCGGGGTGGCAGGTGGCGCAGCTAAGCCAATGCTGGAAGGAGTACGTTCCGTCGTGGAAGATCATCTCGCCCTGTCGGACGCTGTCCATCTTGGGCTGGTTGGGCAGTGCGGCGGTTGCCAGGGCCTTGTCGCTGTCGGCGTCGACGAGGATTACCGAGCCGGTGAAGTAGCAGGCGACGGCGAGCTTCTTGCCGTCGGGCGACAGCGCCAGGCCTCTAGGGCCGTTGCCGTCGACCTTCGTTCGGATGAGCAGACCCGCGCCGTACAGTGCGGCCAGGTCGTTGGCGAGCATGGTCCGCTTCGTGGGGTCCTTCTTGATCTCTGCCCAGACGGTCGAGAGGTGCCTGGGCACGCCGTTGGGGGCGGGCTTGTCGGCGGGGATGTCCTTGCCTTCCATCAGCAGGTGGAGGCTTTCGAGGTCGAGTTTGGCCACCTGGTGTACGCCGGCCAGTGCGATCCAGAGGCACTTGCCGTCCTTTGAGACGGCCAGGCCCCACGGGTCGGCGGCGCCTTCCATCAGCCGGTCCAGCAGGACGGTGGCGTAGAGCTTGTTGTCCTGCGCGTCGATGACGGTCATGGCGTTGGTGTTGACCCAGCCGCGGTCGAGCTGCGTCGTCGGCAGGGTGAACCGCCCGAGGGCGTGTGCGGCGTAGGCCCACTTGCCGTCCGGGCTGAAGACCACGCCGCGCATGTCCATCGAACCGGGCGTGAGCTTGATGTCGGCTGTCTTCTTGAGGCCCTTGAGGTCGATGACGGTCACGCACGATGCCTGCGTGGCGTCGGTGGCGTTGCCGAAGGGCGCGAGGTTGGCGACCATCGCGACGGTCTCGTCGCCGTTGACGGCGATGCCCTGGGGATGGGAGTTCAGGTCGATCCGGGCCTTTTCCTTGCCGGTGGCCAGGTCGATGACCGAGACGCACTTGAGTCCGTAGTTGCCGACGAGCAGCAGGTTGCTCTTGGGCGCCACGGCCAGATCGACCGGCTTGGGCCCGACGTTGAGTCGCCGGAGGACCTTTCCGGCCGCGGCGTCGACTTCGGCGACGGTGCCGGCGTCGTACTCGGCCACGTAGCATGTGTTGCCCGCGCCGAACGCCACTCCCCAGGGCTTGCCGTTAAGCGGCACCTCGCGAAGGAGCTTTCCGGCGTCGTCCATGATCGCGACGGCGCCGCCC
>Ga0315279_10005035_pt1 | contig 17373 bp, 16 predicted proteins | sample YL17G06_20_MG_FD_203694 | JGI IMG/M metagenome (GOLD analysis project Ga0315279, IMG submission 203694) | Sediment microbial communities from Yellowstone Lake, YNP, Wyoming, USA - YL17G06_20 | ecosystem: Environmental > Aquatic > Freshwater > Lake > Sediment | place: USA: Wyoming | collected... | reverse complement strand
TCGTAAAACCAGCCAGTATAGTAAGAAGTGCCGCAATTCCATTCTCCAGCAATTATGAGAATTTGGATATGGCCTGGACCCTCTAGAGAAATTCCAGGATCGTGGCATATCAATCCCCTGACAAATAAACGACTATCCGCGATTTTTATTAGCCTTTTCGGAGTTAGGGATTCCTCGTTCATTTCTTTCCTCCAATCGCCTAGTCATTAGACATCGGCTATGTTTTGGTTAATGTTTTGCAAAATCAGCCAATTGCTTAGGAGATTCCATCAGCTATGGACTTATGATTTTGCGCTTTTGTTTTCAAAGTACCTGCCCGTACTTGATTTTTTTAGATTAGCAATATTTAAGGAGAATGTCAATTATTTTGGGCGAAAACGGCTATTGTGTCATGGTGAGGCTCTCGAACCATGACGTCACCCTTCGAGAACCTCAGGGTGACATTGAGCAAGGCCGTTTTCGCCCATTTATATCTTGACAATTTATAAAAATTCCCCTAAGATATCGAAAAGCCCCCTACTTAAAGAAACAAAGGAGGCAAACACAGGAGGTGTTTAATGAATATCTATGATGAGTATAAAGAAAAAGGCAAGGTGTCAAATGACTCGCTAAAAAAAGCAACTGAAAGTGAATTGATAGCATTAAAAGAATTAGTCGACGAAGATATCACCCATATTAAAAACAAACTAGATGTAGTCAAAACTGAATTAATTACAAAGAAAATATATGCTAATCCTGATTGGTACCGAAGGGCTACAGCTGCAAAAAGGATCAAAGGCCAGTTAAGCCAACGCCTACAAAATGAGATTGCTCAAAGAAAGCGCGAACGTAAAGCAAGAGATAGGGAACTGAATGAAAAAGATCGAATAGGTTATTTATTAGAAGCGATGAAACAAGTCCTTACACCTGAACAAGTAGAAAAAGTTTTAGATATGTGGAGACAATTGCGTCCCTAAATTAAAACAATATTAAGGCCATGAACTAAATAAAGTTTATGGCTTTTAAAATTAAAAACGGCCGATACTCCTTCGCTCTTTGAGCTTCGGAGTATGACCGTTTTGGCACGATAAGGTACTTTTAATACCCCGCGTCCAGCGCTTCAATTTCAGACTGACGAATGGCGTATAAAGCCGGATTTTTCTGGGCCAGAATATTCAGAGCATACAATACAGCATTTGCTTCTGACAGAATTGTGGCCATGGGATTATCCGAAGGCATCCGCAAGCTACTCCAGATATCCTCTGGAAATTCTTTGGCGCTGGCTGGAATTGCCACAACAGGCCAAGAAGAATGGCTGGCCAAAACAGGACCTAAGCCATTACTCATGCCGACTTTGACAACAATCACTCCGCCATCAGGAAAATCGCGCAGGATGTCTTCCAATTTTTTCAAGCATTCATTGGTTGACTTGTGGCCAGAGGCAGTCACTTCAATGACTTTCACTCCGGGTATTTCTGGTTGCCCATCTGGGTGCTTAATGAATATTTCCGGAAATTTATCCTTGTCAGAACCGCGCCAGAGCACCAAGGCCTGCTTGGGCAAACGGAACTGGGAAACCATATTGGCTACATAGCCATACTTGGCTTCCACTTCGTCCAATTCACCACCATCGCGGAAAACCTGTTTACTGACTTCTTTGAATTCACGGTCGCGCAGACGCCAGGCATCATTATCAATCACGTCAGCGATAACAAGCTGGCCATCTATTGTCCAGCCAAACTCAATTTTCCAATCAATGAGCAGGAAGCCCAAGATGGCCCAGGCTGCTTCAATGAGCAAAAAGGCTTGCCTGTTAATTCCATCTATCTGGACAATAATTTCTTGTGGACTCTTGGCTCCGGCCCTTGGTTTTGAAAAAATTTCAAATACAGAAATAGATCTTCCTACAACTGCATTCTTTTCCCAGTCCGGCTTTTTGGGATCGAACAATCTCCACTCCTGCTCGTGCTCGGCAGGATTATCAATTAAAGGATCCTCCAAAGGCTTTTTACCTTCTTTACCATCCACCAATGGCAATTCCGGATCGATTTCCTTATCTCCAACTTTAACTTTACCCTTCGTAGTTTTTAAGAAAAATTCAGTGACCAGGCGATGGAAACGATGAGGCCGCTCACCTTTTTTGGTAAATTCAGGATGGCGCTTCAAAAAACTGCCGACGGCTAAACGCCGAGCCACGACTTCCAAAGGAATCATCTCACACTTTTTGGCCAAAAATTCTGTAGGCGAAAGTTGTTTAATAAACGAAGTTGGAATACCTGCTTCGTTCAAAAGCTCGAAAATCTTACAGGTCGTTGTCGTGGCATATTCTGCCTTTTTCTCAAACCGCTTAGTATATGCAGGATCATCATGAGCTGTAATCTCGGGTTTGTTTTCAACAATTATACAATCGTCGCAATCAACATCTTCCCAAATAATCTTGGTTTTCCCTTCTGCTAGCTTGCCACCTTTCAGAAATTTAGTTGCTTCAGATTCCATTACGCTCCTCCTTTTCAAAATTTTTACCCCGCAATGCTGGGTTTTTATTAACGTGCGAATTTAGTAGAAACTTAACAGAAAATAATTTTTAAGTCAAGGAAAAGCGCCCTTTGTCTGTATTCTGTCATTCAGAACGAAGTGAAGAATCTCTATGTACCTGGAGATCCTTCGCTCCACTCAGGATGACAAAGGGCGGAATTTATTGACAACTTCCCCCATTTTTGATTAAGTGAAGCCATGCCGACATGAGTCAAGATATCTTTTGGTAACATGAAAGCGAAACCCTGCACCGACCCGCATTGCGGTCTGGTGCCAGATAAAACCATCACTAGAAAACACTCGTGCGTTTAGCGCGGGTTAAAATTAAAGCCATGAACCACGCAGGGTTCATGGCAAGGAGGTAAAAAAATGGGAATTGACACAAAAGGAAAGAAGGTAGCCTTGATTTCTGTCTATAACAAGGCAGGAATTGAGGAATTTGCCAAAGCACTGGTGGACATGGGCTGGCTCATCCTTTCTTCAGGTGGCACAGCCAAAACCCTAACCAAAGCTGGCATTCCAGTCACTGATGTTGCTGATCTTATCAGCGGAAGTCAGGCAGATCTCTTGGACTTGTTTTTGGTCAAAGTTACGCAAGGCCAAAACATATCAGACCTTGATGGATTCTTTGAAAATGGAAACCGAATAATCAAAGAACTCGTCAATGGCGCTGCAATACTGGGTCACCGCGTAGTCACTCTTTCGCGCGAGGTCCATGCCGGACTTTTAGCTGACCTGAACAAACCTGAAGATTTGGCGGAACTGGAAAAACTAGTAATTCCCGTGATTCGTCTGGTCTGCTGCGATTTTTATCCCATGAAGGATATAATTGCCAAACCCGGTGCTACTATTGAATCAGTCGTAGAAATGACTGACATTGGCGGTCCAACCATGGTACGCAGCGCTGCTAAGGGCGGCAGGATTGTCATCTGCGATGCAGCTGACCGGCAATGGGTTCTTAACGAGCTAAAAACGAATCTCGGAAATCTCACATCCGAACATCTGCTATGGCTACACGCTAAGGCAGAAAAAACCGTAGCTCAATATTGCCTTGAATCCGCGCGGTTTCACAGCCGGAACGAGGTTGATATTCCAGACAGTGTGTATGACGGTCTTATCTTAACTCGTGAAAAGGAATTGGCATATGCTGAAAACAAATGCCAAAACCCAGCTCATCATTACAAGCTTGATGACGAAGACCCGCTGGCCTTACACACATTTGAGGTAAAAGCCGGAAATCCCAGCTATACTGCTAAGGCTGATTTCAATGGCATTCTGGAAATCATGTGTACCCTGACTGAGGCCTTCCGCCAATCATTTGATGGCAAGGTTCCGTATATTGTCATTGCTGGCAAGCATGGCAATCCCTGCGGCGCTGCCATTGACTGGGATGACCCCAAAGTGGCCATTGAAAAAGCTCTCCTCGGCGACAAAGTCGCGGTCATGGGTGGTGAAGTCATTACCAACTTTTTTATCTCTGATGAGCTTGGTCAAACCCTGTATGCCCCCGAAACCAATTTGGATATTGGCAGAAAAAACTGGGGGCTTGACCTGGTTGTAGCGCCAAATTTTTCCCAAGCAACCATTGATCTGCTGGGTAAAAAAGAAAAACGCCGGCTCTTGAGCAACCTCTTACTTGCCACTCCTTCATTACCAAAGAATGAGTGGGTGTGGAAACCAGTGCGTGGCGGATTTCTGCGCCAGAGACAATACCCATTCATCTTATCCCAAAGAGGGATTAAAACCTGGACAAACGAACCATTGGATGATTATGATTTTGCCACGCTGCTCATTGCCTGGGCAGTTTGCTGGAAAGCCAGTTCCAATACTGTTGCTTTGGCTAAAGACATGATGTTGATCGGCCTGGGCTGTGGCCAGCAAGACAGAATCGCCTGTGTGCGTCTGTGCCTGGAACGCGCTAACCGTGCCGGACATGACCCAAATAGGTCATTATTTGCCTCCGATGGCTTTTTCCCATTTGCTAAAAGCGAAGAACAAAATCCAGCTAATAAAGCCATTTTATGGCATCGAATTGAAACCCAAATGAAGGATTTTAAGGAGCTATCAAAAAAGCACACTCTAAAGCAACTAGCGCAAATATCTGCTCTTATTTCTCAAGCTGACAACCGCGAAGGCCCGGAACTTCTCATTGACGCGGGCTGCAAAGGCGGAGTTGTACCAGCTGATGGCCAAAAACTACCCGAAGTCCAGCGTTTGTTCAAATGCAATGGCCTTTCAGTCGCCTTTGTCGCGCCTGAATTCCGCGGCTTTGCTAAACATTAATCTTTCAAAAAGAAAATCCCGTACTCAACATAGTACGGGATTATTTTTTTTAAGGACTATTTTAGTGCTTCAAAAAGAAAATTTTCACCGCGGAGATGATAAGCAATGTCAAAAAGCTTACCAAATTCTTCACAATTTTGCTTATTAGAAAAAATTTCCTTTAAGACATTATTCCAGTTTGCAACCTGTTTTATGCTTGCTCCGAGTTCCCCACTCGGCTCCAGCATGGCATTTTTCAGAATTTCTCCCAGGGTAATGTAATCGTCAGTATGGCGGAGATGCGACTTTAATTCACTATAAATTCCAGCTACCAAATCCAACGATTCAATAGGATGAGTGCGAATATTTGTTCTGTACAAACTAACCTTGTGGCAGTTAAAAGCTGCTAACTGAACCATCCGATAGGCGTCCTCGTGTCCCAGCTTAAATTCTGTGACTTTTTCTTTCAGCCAATCCTTGATATCTTCAGACGCATAACAGCCGCGGGAATTGATGATTTCAATCATCATATTATCAGGAAAAACCTGCAAGCCGCTTAAAACTTTGTTCATGTTTTTAAACGACTGCATGACTACATGAAATAAATCAGGCCAGGCCACGCGTTCAACGCATGATTGTTCAATAGCTCGCTCTTCCCAAGTAATTATCCTTTGCCGCAACATATTAGCAAAATTTTGCGCCAGAGTCAGCATGCCAATCTGCTGCTCACAAGTGATAGTATTTTTCTTATGAGGCATGGCTGACGAACCTTTTTGCTTTTTGCCAAATGGCTCCTGCATAATGGGCAAGCCACTACGCGCACCCAAGCGAATGTCTTCAGCTATCTGGGTTAAACTGGCAACAAGCTGTTCCAGCGCATTAACCAAGGGCATATAAATTCCTCTTGGCATAATTTGCGTTGCGCCTTTAAAGGGTATTAACCCTAAAAGTTTTAAAGCAGATTCCTCTTCTACAGGGCTTAAACCTTGATAATTGCCAATAGCGCCGCTTAGTTTGGAAAATTTTAAATGGTCTTGCACATGGCTTAATTGCCAGACAGAAACCTGAAATCCTGAAAGCCAGGTCAAGCAACGCTTGCCAAATGATTGCAATTTGGCTTCCTGGCCATGAGTTCGCCCCAGCATCGGCGTATAACGATAAAGTGTGACTAATTTCAGAAGAATAGACCTCAACGGCTCAATTAATGTTATAACCTCATTAAATGATGCCAAAAGCGCCAAGGCCATGGCCGGCTCTTCAGTATCATAAGAGGTCATGCCTTTATGAAAATACTGGTGCAATTCTGGCGGCAAATGCCTGATTCTTTCGTCAATAAATGCATTGAGATCATGATTAATTTCTTTATCCCGGGCTTTCCACCACTCCACATCAATTGGCTTATTTTCCAAAATAGCCCTAATTTTTTCATAGACGCCTTTTGGGAAAATGCCCATTTGCTCACGGGCTTTAATCACAGCCAATTCCACTTCTTGCCAGCGCTTAAGCTTTTCTTCATTGCTCCAAATGGTTTTAATATTCTGATTAGAATAACGTTCAATCATTTTCCACCTCCTTTTAATTTTTCTTTGCATTTCTTACAGCAAAATTTTGGCTCATCACTTTCATTTAGCTTTGGTTGAGGGACAAGAATACTAACTGACTTATTACATAAGGGACACTCGAAGTCCTTTGGCTTTCTTCCCTTCCAGATAGAACGCTTACTGTGGCCATAAAATCTTGGCATTATTTCCTCCTTTTAATTTGTAAAAGGACATTCTAAACCTTAACTAAAATCCCAAAATTTGTCAACACTTTCTAAACATTTTGATACTTGCATAATTTGGTTAAGATATTGTAATATAGAATAACTGAAACCTGAACCACGAAATTATATATCACTAAATTACACGAAATTACTTTTAATATGTTTCGTGCCTGCCTGCCATAGCTTTAGCGAAGGCAGGAATAAATTTAGTGGTTCTGATTAACATTATGCCAAAGAAAGATCAAGACATTTTGCAAAAACTACCTCCCCAAAACATTGAGGCCGAACAATCGCTTTTGGGTTCTCTTTTGATTGATAAAGATGCCATTATCAGAATTGCGGACATAGTGGGTCCTGAAGATTTTTACCATGACAAGCACAAAATGATTTTTGAAGCGATTTTGGACTTATTTCGTAAAAGAGAGCCAATTGATTTATTAACTCTTTCCAACCGTTTAATTGAAAAAGACCAGCTAGAACAAATTGGCGGCCGTTCTTATCTTGTTTCTTTAAGCAATGCAGTGCCAACCTCATCTCATGTGGTTAATTATGCAGAAATAGTCCAAAAAAAGGCAACTTTAAGAAATCTTATTTCTGCTGCTTCTGAAATTACCAAAATCGGCTATGACCAAGAGGAAGAAGTAGTCGATCTTTTGGACCGGGCAGAACAAAAATTATTTTCAGTTTCCCAAGGCCACCAAAAACAAATGTTTGTGCCAATTAACACTATTTTAAATGAAACCTTTGAAAGAATTGATGAATTACACAAAGAAAAAGGCAAATTGCGCGGTGTGCCAACCGGCTATAATGACCTGGATAATTTACTGGCTGGTTTGCAAAAATCTGACCTGATAATCCTAGCTGCTAGGCCTTCTGTCGGTAAAACTACACTCGCCTTAGACATTGCTCGCAATGTTGCCACTAAACATAAGGTTCCTGTTGGCATTTTCAGCTTGGAAATGTCCAAAGAACAAGTAGTTGACCGCTTACTTTGCGCTGAAGCCAATGTTGATTTATGGAAAATGAGAACAGGCCGCTTATCTGACCGCGAAGAAGATGATGATTTTCCCAGAATTGGACATGCCCTGGGTATTCTTTCTGAAGCCCCTATTTTCATTGATGATTCAGCCATTGCCAATATTATGGATATCCGAACTAAAGCACGCCGTTTGCAAATGGAGCATGGCTTGGGTTTGCTAATAATTGATTATTTGCAATTAATGGAAGCCAAATACCGTACTGATAACCGAGTGCAGGAAATTTCTGAAATCTCCCGTGGCTTAAAGCAAATTGCCAAAGAATTAAATATTCCTGTTTTGGCTCTTTCCCAATTAAACCGCAGCGTTGAATCCAGACAACCGCCTATCCCCAAACTAGCTGATTTGCGCGAATCTGGTTCAATTGAGCAGGACGCTGATATTGTAATGTTTATTTATCGTGAGGCGGTTTATAAAAGAGATCTGGAATTTGATCGCCGTCATTTGGCTGAAATCTATATTGCCAAGCATAGAAATGGCCCGACTGGCCTGATTAAACTGTATTTTGATGAACAAAAAGTTACTTTTAGAAACCTAGAAAAAGAAGCTGGCAAATTTTCAATTGAAGAACCTCCGCCTATTTCAAGCTCTGGCATGCAATTGCCAAATTTTGGCTAAAATAAAAAGAGCGTGCTTAATTGCACGCTCTTGTGTTTTACATAACCAACGCGATTATGTTAGGCCGCTTCGAGCAATGCCGCTGGAATGAAGACCGGCTCCTTGTTTTCTTTAATAATGCTGGCAATTTTCCTCGATACATCCGCATGTAAATCCAGGATGCGTTGAGCTGATTCCCGAACCTTTGGGTTATTCAGCCCTCGAGATTGAGCGACTCGCTCAAGAATTTCAAGAGCCCAGCGCTTCAGGTCTCTTTTAGTGCCAGGGAATTTTGAATCGAGACGAGAAATCTCTGTCAAAATTCTCACTGCCGACATTTTCGTCGAAAAACGGCATTTCGGATCTTCTACGAGGCGATTATTGGCCCAACGCAACTGTCGCTTAAGCCTCCGAAGATATTTCCGTTCGGCATTTATTTGTTTGAGCGACCTGACAATGCCATTATTGCTGATCACAGCCTTAACATCCTTATTTTTCGAAGTTACCAGGAAAATCCCCAAAACCGCTAAAACCGACATTCCAATTATTACCACTACCAATTCCATTTTTCTCCTCCTTTGTTTGACTGTTAATAATTTTTCAAAAATTTCCTTTAATAAAATATTGTAGCAAATCATTTAAATATTGTCAAGACCTTGCCTAAAAAAACAAGGACACGATTTCTCGCGTCCTTTTTTAAATCTGAAGCTATTTTTCAAAATATAATGGTAATGTAGACATGCCAAAAAAGACAATTAGCGCAATTACTCCATAACTACAGCCTACGATTTGAGCTAACGTATGCAACATACCACTCCCTCCTTTAAGTTTAAATTTGATTATAATATAGCGACTAGACATTTAATTGTCAAATCTAAAAAAATCAGCTAAAATACTTGATATGAAACAGTAAATCGGCAATTTAAAACAAATTACCTATTACTAATTACTTATTACTAATTTCCACGTTATGTTTTCCAAACTAAAACAATTCAAAGACTTACGCGACCAAGCTAAGCAAATGCAAAATCTGCTGGCGCAAGAATCAGCTGAAGGCACTGCAGAATGGGGCAAAGTAAAAGTTAAAATCAATGGCAATCAGGAAATTTTAAGCGTGGAGATTGAGCCAGAGTTATTAAGCGCAAATAACAAGGAAAAATTAGAATCAGCCATAAAGGAAGCTACTAATGATGCGATTAAAAAGGTCCAGCATATCATGGCTGATAAAATGAGGCAGTCAGGATTTAACTTACCAGAAATGTAAAGCCTACCCTCGAAAAGACACTTTAGTGTCGCCTTGTTTATACTCACACTAAAGTGCTCGCACGAGGAGGCTAGTTCTTATGATTAAGTTCCCTAAACCCATCCAAAATCTCATAGACCAATTCACCAAATTACCAGGCATTGGCCCTAAAACAGCTGAACGGTTAGCTTTTGCTTTTATCAAATGGTCTAGCAAAGAAAAAGAAGAATTTGCCAAAGCTTTTTCCCAAATCAATGGCTCTATTACTCATTGCTCTATTTGCCTTAATATTTCTGAAAAAGACCCCTGCTCTATTTGCAGTGACAAAGCTCGGGATAAAGCTAAAATCTGCGTAGTGGCAGAACCTCATGATTTGGCAGCTATTGAAAATACCAATGAGTTTAAAGGCGCCTATCATGTCTTAGGCGGAGTTTTAGAACCGCTTTATGGCATAACGCCTGACAAGCTTAAAATCAATGAACTTCTGGCTAAAGTACAAAAAAATAAAATTTCAGAAATTATCCTGGCTTTTAACCCAGACATGGAAGGCGAAGCCACCATGATTTATTTGAAAAACCTGCTACAGCCATTTAAAAAAATTACCATCACCCGCCTGGCCCGCGGCATGCCAGTCGGCGCTGATTTGGAATATACTGATGAAATTACCCTATCCAATGCTTTAAAAAACAGAAAAGAAATATAAAAATGGCATTGTCATGGTGAGCCTGTCGAACCATCAATGCCATTTTTAAATTACAAAACCCTGAACTTTATTTCTGTTCAGGGTTATTTAATTATTTTTACGCCGGAATAAAGCGCTCCAATGGCTGAACCTCAATATCAAATGGAATCCCCTCCTCCTTTTGTATCTGCTGAAGAATTTCAATTATCCTTTCGTTATGATTCTGTTCGCTTGAACATATGCGAACAAAAGGCATTTTTCTTTCTTTCCCATTGAAGCAAAATGAAGGAACCATGGTTATAACAAAATCGTCTTTAAATGATTCCTTATTTAGCTTTTTTTGAATTGCTGAATAAATTCCATGGGCTAATGGATTAACAAAGTGCAACTCTGAACCGACGGGTCCGAAACCCCACATCTCAATATTCGGCATTTTAATCCTCCAATCCTTTTACTTTTGCAGGATCAAGAGTACTTGTACCTTTAGGAAAAATCACTCCAAACCCCAGCAGGGGTATCGTGAAGCATATTCTTCCATCACCCATATCAGATGGTTTAATAAGGTCAGCATTAATTGGAAAAGGCTGATTTTGGCATAATTTCCATTCAGCAGTATTTCTATCGAGTTTAGCTACCCATTCGGATTCTATAATAACAAAATCACTTTTCAAAATAATCCTGGAAATTTTACCACGAAAAATTTCACCATCTTCCTGCGTTTCCAATTCACCGCCCACAATGTCATCTCTTTTTACAATTTCTTCCCAGGTTATTTCTTTCATTCTTGCACCTCCTTTATGCTTTTTAAAGTATATTAAAATTTAGCAAAATATTATAAATTAGTCAAGTAAATCACTGCTAAAAAATATCGAGATAAAAAACGTGCCATTTTCAAATGACACGATTTTTATGCGATTGCTTCAATTTTGACTAATGTCTTATGCTGGCGATGGCCTAATTTGCGTCTGTATCTACTTTTAGCTTTATATTTAATCACAGTAATTTTATCATCACGAAATTGTTTATCAATTGTGCCAGAAACCTTTTTGCCTTTAACTAAAGGTGTGCCAATTCCCACTTCTTTGCCATTTTCATCAGCAACTAATAAAACATCTTTAAATTCAATTTTCTTGCCTTCTTTGCCTTCTAATCTTTCAATGTCAATCTTATCGCCTTCTTTGACTTTGTATTGTTTGCCGCCAGTTTTGATGATTGCAATTTTGGTCATATGGTTTGCTGAACCACGAAATCTTTACCACGAAAAACACTAAATTTAGTGCTTTTCATGAATTATTTTAGTGGTTCATTTATCAAATTAAATTAAAAAAGATTAGTACCGAACTAAATCTTAATATAAATAATAACTGATCTAAAAAAAATTGTCAAATTATTCGTCGCTAAAGCGCCGAAATAAAAAATCCCGCCGTAATTAAACGACGGGATTGATTTTACTATTCCTCCTCGATGTCAATTTGACCTGCGGTAGATAATGCCTTGGCAGATACACTCAAAACGTGCAAGAAGCCCTCAGAATCTTCGTGATTAAAACTACCGATTTTTTCCATTGAAGAATTGATTTCCGAATAGAGGCTGTGAGGCACATCAGTAATTGAAGTAAAAAATATGTTGCCTTTGTAAAGGCGGACAGTAACTGTGCCGCTGACAAGCTTTAATATCGGATTTAAAGCTGCCCTAAGCATCTGACTGGCTGGGTCAAACCAATAACCCTGATAAATTTGTTCTGCTAAGCGCACAGAGATTTCATCATAAAATCTTCTAGCTCGACGGTCCAAAATTGTCTGAAGCAAAAATTGGAAACATTTATCCAGGATTTCCAACCCCGGAGCTTCATATACGCCACGGCTTTTAATGCCCACAAAGCGATTTTCAACCACATGCAGGCCAATATGGATGCCATTTCTGCCTCCAACCTCATTGGCTTTTTGCAGTATGGTCACTAAATCATTTAAATAGATTTCGTTTCCATTAATAACCAGTTTTACTGGTATCCCATTTTCAAAAACAATAGTAACATATTCAGATTTGTCTGATGCATTCCAAGGATAAACACCCATGCCTGGTTCAACAAAATAAGCTGGCGTGGTTAATTTTTCAAGTTCACCAGCTTCATGCGTCAAGCCAAGCATATTAGGATCGGTTGAATATGGTTTTTCTAAGGTTGCCACGATTGGCAGATTATGTACTTCTCGACAAAAATGGATCATTTCTTTCCTGCCACCAAGCTCCTTAATAAATATTGATTTGCGCCAAGGAGCAAATACAGATATTTCAGGAAACAACATATTTGGTGCCAATTCGAAACGCACCTGATCATTTCCCCGTCCTGTGGCACCGTGGCCAAATATGTGTATTCCCATTTTAATAATTTCTGGCAAAAGCTTTTTAACTGTAATGTGTCGGGCTATACCTGTGGTATTAAAGTAACCGCCTTCATAACGTGCATGATATTGCACAACTTTCATTCCTGCCCTAGCAATTTCTGGCTTGGCATCAATGATAAAAGCGTCTGCTGCACCACAGGCTAGCATTCTTTTCCTGACAACTTCAAGATCTGGCTCATCTGGCTGACCCAAGTCAGCCGTAAAACAGTATACTCTGACACATTGGAGCGAAAGCCATTTAGTAATTGTACAGCTATCTAAACCACCGGAAACTGCCATGGCCACTGTCTTACCTTTTAAATCTGCTACTGTCAAACCCATTCCATTCTTCTTTCTTTTTAGATTTTAAGGTTCAAAGCTTTGCTTGAATCTAAACAAAAAATATTTAATCTGTCAAATCATTCTACGCTTTTAGCTACGAATGATAAATATAAAAACCCCTTAATGGGGTTTTCTTAGGTGATTATTTTAATTTATCAATTATTAAATTTTAAATTCCACGCTATCCCCTATTTTAAGATTATTAGCATCAACATAACCAGCCCTAACTTCTAAAACATAATTAACTTCGCTGGCTGGCCTGAAAATAGCTGGATTTTTAGGATCTGTGGGCACAGACGCATTTTTGGTAATATCAATAATTTTATTATCATCAAGCCAGATAATATCAATGGGAATTTTCATGCCATCCATCCAAAAATTATAATAACGCTTTTCCTTAAAAACAAAAAGCATGCCTTGGCCATCACTTAATTTTTCTCTGCCTTTTAAACCATATTCCTGCTGTTCTGGCGTTTTGGCAATATCCACAGATATTTTTTTACTATTGATAATCACTTTGCCCTTGGCCAGATTTTCATTATTAGAATAGATTGAAAAAAAACTAATTAAAATTATAACTATTAAAATGATTACTGCAAGAAAGATAACAGCGAAAATAATATTTTTTGATTTTTTTTGCTCAACAATATTTTCCATAAAATTACCCCGCACCAGAAAGCCGCAGACTCCTGTCTGGGAATGAAGGTGCAAAGTCGAATTTATTCAGCTTTCGGTGCGGGGTTTCGCTCGCCTCGTACGAAGCGGGCCCACACCGTAACTAAGTGAGGCCGCCAATTCCTGCCCGCATAGGCCGAGACCTTGTCGGCGGAGCTTCACATTTTTAATTTATTAGTTCGGTACTTATAGATTACAATCAGGCTTAGGGCCATAATCAGCATGACGATGGCTAAAATAATCAAGGCCACTAATTTGCCATAAGTTTGTAAAAATAAAGCCGCACTGCCAAATAAGGCAGTTAAAATATACATAAAGATCACGGCTTGGCGCTGACTCAAACCAATATCCAATAACCTAAAGTGCAGATGCTTGCGATCAGCTAAACTAATTGTTTTGCGGCTAAATATTCTTCTAGCTATCACCCAGACAACATCCAAAATTGGGATACCCATAATTAGCAAAGTTGTGGCAACTTTTGAACCAGAAATTATAGCCAGCACTCCCAGCATTAAACCAGCAAACAAACTGCCGCCTTCACCTAGAAATATTTTGGCTGGATGAAAATTGAAAATTAAAAAGCCTAAAAAGGCACTGGCTAAAATCAAAGCAATCAAACCAGTATTAGGTTGAGCAACATTTTTACTCATGGCAATGCCAAATATAATCAAAGAACCAATAATGGTAATGCCTGAAACCAAGCCATCAAGCCCATCCAAAAGTTTGCTAGTATACATCATACCCAATAGCCAAATTAATGTAAAGAGGTCAGCCATTAAAGTTATCTTGTAAGGCAAGCCCTGCCAGTAAAACAAGATTAAATCCCAATTTTTAAAACTGATTATGCCGCCCAAGGGATTCCTAACATGATTAATGCCAATACCCGCGCTAATGATTATTAAAGTTGCCAAAAGCGGAAAAAGAAATTGGATTTTGGGTTTTAAATTATATCTATCATCAAAAATACCGCCAACAATAATGATTAAAGCTGCTAAGATAATACCAATAATATATTTGGGCATGATAAAGCCGCCAATTATTAAATCAGTAAAAAAGCTGTAATAAATTAAAACCAAACTAAAACTTAAAAAGACTGCTATGCCTCCCAATAAAGGTATTGGGGTTTGATGAATTTTTCTTTCCTTATCAGGATAATCAAGAACCTTGAATTTAAAAGCAATTTTTTTAAAAACTATAGTCAAAACAATTGACAAACAAAATGTAATAATTGGCGCTAAATAATATAACATAAAAAATTAGAGCTTAATACTCTAATTTTCTCATAAAATAACTATAAAATCAAGATTCCTGATTTACAACTTCTTGGCTTTCTCAACCCTAATTACGCCGCCTTTATCAAAAATCACCATATCCCGCCTGCCTATTTTGCCAGTTAAAAGAAAATTAGCCAAAGCATTATCAACTTTTTCTTGAATAACCCGGCGCAAAGGGCGAGCACCATACTGGGGATCAAAGCCACTTTGGGCTAATTCCAAAATAGCTTCTTCGCTGGCTTGAAAATTAATGCCTTTGACTTCTAAATTTTTAGCCACGGATTTTAACATCAATCTGGCAATTTGCACCACATCTTCAAATCCTAAAGGTTTAAAAATAATAATATTATCAAAACGGTTAATAAATTCGGGCTTAAAATATTGCTTTAATTCTGTTTCCAAAAGCTGCTTTTTAATTTCTTCAACTGATAATCCTTCCTTTATTTTTTGCTGGATAAAAGTAGTTTGGGCATTGGAAGTGGCAATTAAAATGACATTGGTAAAATCAATGGTTCTGCCGCTGGAATCAGTTAAGCGGCCATCATCCATAACTTGCAAAAACAAGTTTAAAATATCAGGATGGGCTTTTTCTAATTCATCTAATAAAACCAAGCTAAAAGGATTTTGGCGCACCGCTTCAGTTAATTGCCCGCCTGAACCTTTTGTATCATAGCCAGGCGGTGCGCCTATTAAACGATTTAAGCTGTCTTTTTCCTGATATTCAGACATGTCTAAGCGAATCATATTATTCTCACTGCCAAAATAAACTTCAGCAATGGCTTTGGCCAACTCGGTTTTACCCACGCCAGTCGGGCCTAAAAACAATAAATTGGCAATTGGCCTTTTAATATCTCTTAATTCTGCCCTAGCCCGCCTCAAACTGTTAGCCACTGCTCCTACTGCTTCTTCCTGGTCAATAATTCTCTCATGGATAATTTGCTCTAATTTTAATAATCTTTCACTTTCTAACTCTGTTACTTCAGAAATCGGCATATTAATTTTTTCTGAAAGTAAAGTCGCCACATCATTTCCCAAAATAATGGCTTTGGCACCTTTATGCGTTTTAGCCCAGATCGCTACTTCTTCCAGCAAAGTAATGGCTTTATAAGGCAAAAAATGATCATGGATATAACGATCAGTTAATTTTACTGCTTTTTCCAAAGCATCATAGGAAAAATATACATTATTTTTACTTTCAATAAATCCGACTTTGCCTTCCAAAATCTGGATTGCGCCATTTAAATCTGGCTCATCAATATCCACCTTTTTAATAACATTGCCCAAACTGGTATTTTCAACAAAACGAGTATAATTTAAGGGTGAGGAGCTGGAAAGACAAATAAATAAATTTTTAGACAAAGCTTCGTTTATAACCTCTGCTAAACCTATGCTTTCCTGGCCAGCCGAAGCAATGCCAATCAAATCATGAATATTATCAATATACAAAACCACATTACCAGCTTCTATAATTTCATTTAAACTAATCAAAAGACGTTCCTGGGATTCGCTGGCTGAAGCGCCAGAAATTAAACGCGAGATGCTTAAAGAAACCAAACGCTTATCCTTTAAAAAGTCAGGCACATCATCAGCAATCATTTTTTGCGCCAAGCCCTCAATAATCGCGCTTTTACCAGTGCCTGGCTCGCCCACTAAAATTGCTGCCTTAATTGTGCTGCCTTCCAAGACCCTAAAAATTTCATTGAATTCTTTATCACGGTCAAAGCACAAATCCAAATAGCCCATTTTGGCCAATAAGGTCAAATCTTCAGAAAATTGGTTTAAATATGGCGTCTGAACAGCGGTCATGGCCCGGTCAATGCCGGTCTTAGATTTTAATTGTGAACTGGCGCGATAAAGCCGCCATTGTTTATAAAGCAGCTTCCTGATTCTAAACCAGATAATCACATTGTCAATCTTTTCCAGTGTAAGATTCAAATCAACTAAAACCTCCTGGATCATTTTATCAGCTTTAACTGCTTCACTCACAATTTCTTCCACCCCAACTTCATCTAATTTATTTAAATAAGCTAAACGATAAGCTTTTAATAAAATTGCTGTTGAATTAGCAGAAAAAACTGTTTCACCTTCACTGCGCGGATAATTAGCCGCTACTCTGCCCAACTTGCCGGCCAAATCATTTAAATCAATTCCTAATCTATTAAAGATATTTTGAACTTTTTGAGATAGCAATAAACCAGCAATCAAAAAATGAACTGGCCCAACCTCTAGAGCATTATATTTATCAGATATATCAAATGCCTTTTCAATTACTCTTAACGCTTCATCATTAAATGCCTTGGCCACTTCAATTCTATTTTTGGGCTTAAAAGTATAAACCTGCTGCCAAGCAAGCGGCGGCGGAGCAATCACTTCCAAATCTTTTTCAGATCTGAATTTTCTAATGATAACTTTTTGTTTTTTATCTTTGGCCAAAGAAGAAAAATAAACCAGATATAAGTCAGTAAAAATTGTAATCCAAAAAAATAAATGATATCTATTATTTTTAGCAAACCAAAAACTTAGCTTTTGTAAGCCCTTAAAATCAACCAGATAAGCAGAATAAACCAAACTAGCCACGCCTAAAACAGCTAAAATCAATAA
>Ga0315279_10005034_pt1 | contig 17374 bp, 14 predicted proteins | sample YL17G06_20_MG_FD_203694 | JGI IMG/M metagenome (GOLD analysis project Ga0315279, IMG submission 203694) | Sediment microbial communities from Yellowstone Lake, YNP, Wyoming, USA - YL17G06_20 | ecosystem: Environmental > Aquatic > Freshwater > Lake > Sediment | place: USA: Wyoming | collected... | reverse complement strand
CCTCCACAGCGATGACCTGTCTTGCCCCCTTTCTGAGGAAGAAATCGGATGTGCTTCCTAGGTCAGCCCCGATGTCGAGAATCACCTTTCCTTTGTAGTCTGCAACTCCCCATTCGCGTTCGTAGTCATCGCGATCAGAGATTGGGGGTATCCTCACCCCCGAGCGCCTCTCTGGATTGCAGGGGCTCATATACCTATCAAGTATGCTGCGCATGCATTCCTCGTTGAAATGGCGCTCGAAATGGTGTTGCGCCAGTGTCGCAAGGTTTGGGAGTAATGGGGTCGCATGATAGACGTGGCCAAGCGCTTCAAACGCGAAGAAACTAGAAGTCTTCCTTAGGACAGGAAGTTCGGCGGAGATTGGTTCCGGGGAGGCTGCTATTATGTTGTTTACCACTCTGAAGTTGGAATAACCGGATGTCGAGCCTATCAGGTCCCTTAACTCTTGCATGGTCGGATAGTCATCACGACCTGTGAAGCAGTGGGCATCATCAATCAGAATCACGTGGGCTTTGATGGGATGCGCGAGAATCTGGCGCAATTCGTGCTCAATTGGAGTGTTGGTACGCCCTTTCACCGTGGTTCCGCCCGACCAGTGGGCATCCAGCCAGAATAGGCATGGTCTGCCAACGCGTCGGAGCACCATTGGCAAGAGAGCGGCGCTATCCCCGTGGATTATCGCTACGTCCGGTCTGTCAGTGAATCTGCGTCTCGCCGCCTCATAGAGTTGTTGGCCAAGTTCTATCGAGTACACTTCATCAAATACATCCTGAACGGCTGCTATCATGTCGCCAAGATATGTCCCCGTTTCGATGAAGACGTGGAGTCTGAACTGCTTGGCGCATGCTCTGATAGTTCTCTGCTTCACGAGATCTGGCGGCGGAATTGGCCGACCCGCTTCTAGCCAGTTCCGGAATTCCCGGTTCAGCCTATACTGATGGATGACCTGATTCCAGATTGCATGCAGGGTCGTGCTTGCCGACATCATAGTTCAATTCCAAGAAAATTATCTGCATTTCGCTGAGTAGTGTGATCAATACCGTGACCGGCTAATAGAACTAGTGCTACCGCCAAGTAGCATCGGAGTGCATTCGCGGCATGAGATCAGATCTAGGAATTGCGAGCACAGAAACGGCCTTGCGGCTGCCAAGGAGAGGAAACCGGAAATCGCTGCAATCCTGTTAGATCTTGATCCAGACTGCGCTTCCCGAGACTTTGAAGTGAGCTATCCAGCCTGATATGTCCCTCAATAAGTAGATTGCGAAAGGTTGAGCGAGTTCGGGAGTCAGTTTCCGCTAGAACATTCTCTCGAGGTGAGTTCAGGCTGGAACTATAAAGTTGAGCATCTCGATCTTGCTGAATCGCTCCACAAGAAATATACCGGGAGGGGCTTTCAAGACAAGATCGAGGGACACATCACAGTGGATAGAACACGAGACTTTGTGAAGCTAAACCCATAATAACAGCGCACTGCCACCTCAACATGCCGTCTTGCGGTCTCCGCAATGGAGCGCTTGGTCGCAGAGTCCTGACGACATCGCGTATTACTCGTGGGGGAGGTCGAATGTCAATCTCTGTGCTTTGCTTCAGCAAGGACCGGCCGCTTCAGTTGGAAGCATATCTTCGCTCCCTTTTCCGGTTTTCTAGGGAAACCTTGCCAGTCACTGTGCTGTACGCCTGCGAAAAACGCTTTGACCCAGCATACGCGAAATTGAGGTCGTTCTTCCCGAGCGTCGATTTTGTCAGGGAAACAGATTTCAGGGATCAGGTCCTTGGATGCCTGCGACAGATTGACACTCCCCTTTTCATGTTTGGCTGTGATGACGTCATTTTCAAACGGGCCTGGCAACCGAAGGAGATATGGAGAGTATTCCAGGTTCTGCCAGAACTCCTCGCTTTTTCTCTGCGTCTTGGCACAGAGATTACCTACTGTCAGCCGCTAGGCGCCAATATGTCAGAGCCCGATTTCTTGGAAGTCACCCCTTTTCTCCTGTGGCGCTGGCCCCTGGGGGACGCTGATTGGGGATATCCATGGGAGCTGGACTGTACGATATACACCACACAATTCGTGAGGAGGATGCTCTTGGCACTTGAAAGATTTGGCTGGGCACATCCAAACCTGCTTGAAGGCCACGGCGCTAATCTCATAGGCTCAACCATAGGGTTGGACCTCCTGGCCCAAGATCCTTACATCAGAGAGAGCGTCCTTGCGAGAATTGCAAAAACGATCTTGGTGGCCATGGGTAGGCGCCCTCTGAACCGGCTCGAAGACATCTCATTGTTCTCGGAACTGAATCGCTTCCTGCGTGGTATGGTGGTTCGTCAAATCGGAGGCCGGGATTTGATGGCATCCTATGCTCAAGCTAGGGCGAGCGTCATAACCATCAACAGAGTGCAAGACGTGTCTCGGAATCCGGTTTATGAGGGAGACTTGACCGCTGAAGTGCTTCTGGACAAATGGAATGGTGGTACTGTACTTGATACCGACGCCTATGCCGAGCGCTCGTATTCGAGCATTCATGTTGGCGAGGCATATTTCTGCAAACGCTCGGAACAGACCCTGAGAATGTACGGGTCAGCACAATAGTCAAGGCAGGGACAACACTTCGAGAGTGGAACATGTTTCTCCGGATGCCTCACTGTCAATCCGGGAGAGTCGGGGGGGATTCTCGATTGCTGAATCGTCCTTGCTCGATCACCATCGCGCGGAATATACACCAAGATTCGTTTGTCGATAGCCGTATGTTCTCAACGGTACTGCATTGCACGGCCATATGGAGACCAGAACCTGTTGCTGCCAGTGATCGGGACATTGAAAAGGAAAGTGCAAGGACTCCGCCTCGGACCCTATTCTCCCAAATGAGTGGAGGGTCTTCATCTCCCTTGAAGACAAAGTAGTTCGTCATAGAGGGCAAAATCAGAAGGATGAGAGCACAAGAACTGGCAGCAACTGCGTGCAAGAATCGATGTGGTTCTTCCTGTTCGAATGTTGGGGGACCTCTCCTAGAGCTCTCACTTCCTCGGCTGCGAGAAACAACAAGTCCAGGAGTCGGCCGGTCGAAGTCATCAAGGACTTTGACTTTCCAGTCCCCCTTGTCTTGCACTACTCATGCGCAGTTTCGTCAAAGATCCGTGCCATTTGCCGAGTCAATTCTCTGCGCTCGAACCTGGTGACATACTTCCGTTCCGGTCTGAAGGCAGCGAGTCTTTTCTCGCTCAATCTGCGAAAGATGGCGCTTAGTTGAGTCTTCATCTGTGTTTCGTCAAAATCCAGAACACAACCCGCCTTGCACTCCCGGACAATGCGAGCTGCATCTCCATCCGGAGGAACGAGTGCAAGAATCGGTCTTCCGATGCGAAGATAGTCGTACGTTTTCGATGGGGTCCACTTCGCAAATGGTGGCATGACCAAGAAAAGGAAATTGGAACCCATTCCGAACTCGATCGCTCTTCTTATTGAAATGTGCATCATGCAAGTCGAGTTTGGTAGATTCAAGCGCTGCACGCTCGCTGCTCCACGTCCTATGAAGACCAGTTCAGCCTTCGCGTCAATCTGATGTACCAGCCTGCTGAACCTCGCAATGTACTCTCCAAAGAAATCATAGTAGTTTCCTAGGAAGGTAATTGTGATTCTGTCATCGTATAACGCGCGCGCTCTGAGCCCGCGAAAAACTGTCTCATCATAGCCCTCAGTAATCACCTCTATCTTGGTCCTGTCGATCCGATGCAATTGGCACCATCGTTCTCTCACGTGCGGGTGTACAACTACGACTCTGTCGGCCAATTTCAGGATCTGTCTCTCTGCTTTCCTAATTCGCCATTTGTGAAGCCATCGCAAAGGCTGAACGAGTGTTTCATCCAGCTGTCTATCGAGGAAATCATTGACGGCCCACCCATCATGGAAGTCGGCAACCCAAGGGACACCAAATCTCTTTCTCAGTCTCTCGGCGACAAGCGCAGTCGTGAAGGTGGGTGAAGCACTGTAGATCAGGTCGAATCTCTCACGTCGCAATATGTTCGCGGCTCTCTTGTACGCTGGAGAGCACCACGTCTTGTAGTAGTCTGGGAAATCTGCGGCAATCTTGAGGGTGTGCCGGAGGTACTGCCACCACCTCGGTGGCTCTCGATGTGCAACACGGAAGACCTGTAGACCTCCTGGGATCTCCTCAAGCTGATGGTAGTCTTTGGGGTAGCCTACAGTCTCGGCCGCCGAAAGTACGACGGGTTCCCAGCCAAATTCGGGAAGATATTTGACGAAAGCCACGCTCCTCCAGTGAGCGGCCAGCGGAGGGAAGAAGTATTCGATGAACAGGACCTTCTTCATCGAAGTATGCCCTCCTCACTAGCTACGCGTGCCACCTTACTTTCGTCAATCGGACTATTGAAGTGATTGAACTCTCTACGTGAAATGCTCTTTGTATGAAACGAGATATTGTGCGAGTTTCATCTGAGTGCACTCGTTGAGCGACAGCGGTTGGCGAGATGTTCGTCAATGTCAGTGGTTATATAGCCTAGTCTCTTCTGGTCTCTCAACACACTACACGACTGCTCAGGTGAACTCTTGCAGTTCTTTGGGAGGGTGCACAAGTGAAGATTGGCTTGGTTCAACCATTCTACAAGTCGGTTTGGGAAGCCCTAGCTCTCGGGTACATAGCTAGCTATTTGAAAAGTCGTCTACCGGATTTGGATTTCTATTTCGGGCAGGGTTTCTTCGATTCACGTGAAGAGATCGTGAAGAATTGTGCTGAATGTCAGGTGGTCGGAATCAGCGCAACAGCGCCCGTATTTCCCGAAGCTACACGCATAGCACGAGCCATAAAGCAACGCAACCCTGAGGTGAGAACCGTGCTTGGCGGCTATATGGCATCGACCATTCCAGATTGGTGCGCTCAGCATGAAGAATGGGATCACGTTGTTGTCGGTGAGGGGGAACGGGCAATGCTCTCGATTGTGAAATCTGAAGCTAGAGAGCGGATTATCTTCTCCAGAAACATCAAGCCGCTAGATGACATCCCACCACCGGACCGACAATTGATACAGAACGAACGCACAATTCAGCTGACGCTCAAGAACGATGGAGAGCGAATTACCAGCATTCTATCACAAAGAGGTTGTCCGTTTGACTGCATCTTCTGCTGTGATGGATCAGGACCACTTCGCGAGGTTGATGGCGTACGAACTGGGCACTCGATGTGGACGAGCATGATGCGATACCACAGCATTGAGCGAACGTATGCAGAGATGAAAGAGACGATCGACGACTGGCAGCTTGATCTGTTGAAGTTCAGTGATATGACCACCAACTCTGACAAGCGTCGTTTGAAGGATCTCTGTCGCCTCATTATCAAGAACGGTGGATTCGGGAACTGCCAGATTGCGAGCAATCTCCACGCCGCTCCTGTTGACGAGGAATTATGCCAACTTCTTGTTAAGGCGGGTTGGCGGGAAGTGTGGTTCGGCGTGGAAGCCGCTACTGACAGACTACTGGGGACTCTTGGAAAGCGGATCTCAGTTAGACAGGTGAAGAATGCGTTTCGATGGGCGTCTGAGGCTGGACTGGAGACCCGCGCCTACTTCCAGATAGGACACTGGCATGAAACGGAGGATGATATCCGAGCGATTCCACCGTTGGTCCGGGAGATCAAGCCTGGCATCTTCGGTTGTACGATTACATGTCCCTATCCTGGCACGCAGACATTCCTGGAGTTGACGCCTGAAGAACGTGAGCATTTTCTAGACTCGGAGTTTCTCGAGCAGATGGATGAATACGACAATCCTATCAGACATACTCCGAGTTTCTCGAATGCAGATCTCAAACGGTGGCAGGCATGGCTTGTCAATCAAGTACCAATGGAAACCCAGCTTTCATGGAGGATGCGGCGAATGGAAGGCAGACAAGAGAAGCTTGCTTACATGGAGGCCTAGCGCGGCCGTGCAAGGAGCAAGGGGAGTTTAGCAAGTAGCTGAACTTCTGCTCGACAGTGCCGCGCAAATGGAAATCAAATCGTTCGGAATCCCTTGTAGTCAACCTTTGAAACGCTCAATCTCGCGAGCTAAGTCCTTCACAACATCTATCGGCATCCTGCGGGCATCTATCCAGACAGCGTGCCGTAAGACAGCCTCCGCTGTGGGGCATTTGGCTCTTAGGTATTGGAAAGCTGGAAGTTGATAGACAAGTTCACTGTAGCCTGGTCCTACAACATATCCCGGGAAACCTCTGTTGAAGCGCTTCACCTTGCGCAAGAATCTCTCTCGGGTCATATGCACCCCATCGACGCGCGAGCCCACTATGTATCCATTTGGCTCCGAGTTCTTCGGCCACCTTTGTGCCAGAAACCTTCGGGATGTGCCCATCGCCTCACTAAGGATGCGCGCTCGTTGGCGCTGGGCGCTCACAATCCTGTCATAGCTTTTCAGTGCGTGAAGGGCAATCGCGGCTTGTATTTCAGTGAGCCGATAGTTCGTGGCTATGATGTTGCGGAATCGTCTTCGGAACGGACCATACTTGTTACCGTGGTTTCGGATATGCCTGAGCCTGTCGCAAACCTCTTCGCTATTCGTTACGATTACACCACCTTCGCCAGCTGATAGCGACTTGCTTTGTTGCAGGCTGAAGCACGCAACGAGTCCGAACTGCCCACACTTCTTGCCGCGGAAGACGCTTCCCAATGCTTGAGACGCGTCCTCACAAATGGTCAGCGATGACGGATTTTGCTCTTTCACAGTTCGCTGAAAGCCATCCATGTCGGCTGGGACACCGAGGGGGTGCATAACGACAACCATCCTAGTCCTTGGACCGATCTTCTTCGCGGCCGAGCCGGGGCTAAGTGCGTAGGTTTCAGGGTCTATGTCACCAAAGACTGGCCTAATCTGAGCACGCACAAGTTCGCTTATTGTTGCTACGAAAGTATATGGCGTGCTCACAGCTTCAGGCTCACGCCATGAGCGACCAGCGGCAATCGCTGTGTAGGCTGCGTTCAGAGCCAAGGTCCCGTTCGCTACACTTACAGCATGCCTGGTGCCGACATAGTGCGCAAATTCCCGCTCGAACTTCCGGACGTATGGGCCGCCGTCAAAGTTGCGGAAGAAGGGAGATTGTTCTTCGCTGCGAAGGATTCTCGAGACATCCCTTAGTAGCGTGTGGATCATTCTACTGCCCACCTCTTCACCCGAATGTTGGGTTGAGGTAGCTGTGCAACTTGATGTGACCATGATGAAATTGCTCGCAACCGTTATGTGCCTTTCTCTTTTAGTTTCCGTTAGGCCTTTTACGACACTAGCTTCTTAAAGACTCAATGCAGTCTTTCACGCGTGTAATCATGGGCCACCTTGACGTATGGGTCATGGGTAGAGGTGCGGCTGCGTCGTGAGAATATGTTATCTCGCTGATGCCGGATCCGTTCATACGCAGAAATGGGTGAACTACTTCGCCGAAAAAGGGCATGACGTTCATCTGGTTTCATTGCGCTTTGAAGACCACCTTCATCGAAATGTGAAACTGCATCAGGTCAGACAAAATCGAACACCCCTGGCTTCTTCCATCCTCCCTGCAATTCCAATTAGGAGTCTGGTCCGCAGCATAGGGCCTGACATTCTTCATGCTCACTACGTATCGGATTACGGGTTTTGGGGCAGCCTCACCGGGTTCCATCCATTTGTTTTGACTGCTTGGGGTTCCGATATTCTGACTAGTGCGAATGAATCCAGATTGTCCAGATGGATCGCTAGTTTCGCTCTAGCACGAGCTACTTGCATTACTTGTGACGGGCAGCGCGTACTCGAAAGGGTAGTGCAACTCGGCGTGCCGAGAGAAAAAATCCATCTTGTATGCCACGGAGTAGATACCGAGGATTTCAACTCGGACAAGAAGGACCCGGGTTTTAAGCACAAGCTCCAACTTCCGGCTGACTCGCTCACAGTGATCTCCCTTCGGAATCTGAGGCCGGTCTATGATGTAGAATCATTGATCAGAGCTGCACCGATTGTTCTGGCGAGAGTGCCCCGCACGAGGTTCATTGTCGCTGGAAATGGCGCACAAAGGAGCTACTTGGAGAGTCTGGCGCGGTCTTTGGGGGTAGCTGATGCCGTAAGATTCGTAGGACTCATTTCGAACGATGAACTGCCGCAATACCTTGCTTCATCCGACGTATATGTCTCGACGTCCCTTTCTGACTCTGGAATCTCCGCGAGCACAGCTGAGGCGATGGCGAGCCAGCTGCCTGTGGTTGTTACCGACGTGTCAGACAATAGGGAATGGGTCAAAGACGGAGAAGGAGGATTCGTTGTTCCCCCGAAGCAGCCAACTGCCTTGGCTCATGCAATAATCTATCTGCTGCAGAACGAATCGGCCAGAACCGAGTTCGGAGCGATCAATAGGAAGATCATTCAGCAGCGGAATGAATACCAAGAGCAAATGAAGTTGGTTGAACGTCTGTATCAAGAACTAATGCTGGGCTAAGAAGGCTACTATCTCAGGCCGCCTAGGGTTGAATAGGACCAAATCGATTTATCAGAGGAACTACTGCTTATTCAAGAGACTAGCATCAAGGAGCTACGAAAGTGGCAAAGGGAATCAAGATCGCGATAACCGGGGGTGCAGGTTTCATAGGGAGTGCATTGTGTGAGAAACTCGTGGGGGAGGGTCACACAGTTGTGTGTCTAGACAACTTCCTCAATGGGGAGCTCGGGAACTTGCGCTCTCTGCTGCATCGGAACAACTTCAAGCTGGTTGTCGGAGACATCAGAGACTATGATCTTCTTGAGAGAAACCTAAGGGACGTGGAAGTTGTCATTCATCTGGCGGCCCAGATACATGTGGACAGATCGATAATTGAACCTCGATTGACCTATGACATCAACGTTATGGGCACGCTCAATCTCTTGGAGCTGGCACGACGATTTGACACAAGAAGATTCATCTACGCCTCATCAAGTGAGATATATGGGTCGGCCAATTACGCGCCGATGAACGAGGCTCACCCACTCTGCGCGCCACACTTGTACGGAGCCACGAAAGCAGCGGCTGACCGGCTTTGTTTTGCATACATGCAAACCTACGGCACAGATGTGTGCATAATGAGACCTTTCAACACGTTCGGCCCTAGGCAGAAGGACTCTGGGTATGGTGGGGCAATATCCATCTTCGTGAAGAGAGCACTTGCCGGTAGACCGCCCATAATCTACGGCGACGGTTCGCAAACTAGAGATTATACTTACGTGAATGACATGGTTCGCGCCTTCGACCTGATACTAAACTATGATAAGCCTTTGCGAGAACCGCTCAACTTTGGAACAGGGCGCGAGGTTCGGATACTAGATTTGGCCAACCAGATAGTGAGCCTCTGTAATGCCCAAACCAAACCAGTTCATGTAGAAGGCAGACCAGGTGAAGTCAGAAGGCTTGTTGCAGACTACACAAAGGCGAAACAGATCTTGGGATGGGAACCCAAATACTCCCTCGACCAAGGATTGAGAGAGTTTGTGGCTTGGTACGCGAATTTCAAGTCGGAGCAATGGGAAAAACCCGGCTAGCCAGTCAGGTGCCCGATCCCGAATCCAGCATCGACTCCTCACATAGATTCCCGTGGAAGAGATGCGCATTTCTCTCTGGTTGTGATGCCGCTGGATGTCCTCCGCCGGATCTAGCTGAAGCCTGTTGGCCTACAACGGAATCTTGTTCCTTTCCGCGGGAAAAAGCTGATGCCTTGCGCCGAAGACTGCGCTCATAATTGTTCATCTGATAAGGGGGCCAGGAAATGCAAAGTTTCGTTCCTATCCCGGACAAACGCTCAAAAACAACGGCCCTCGAGCAATGTGCGCAGATGACACTCTTGCTGCGTATTGTCTCGATTGAGGATATGTGATAGATGTGAGAGTCTGTGTCATAACGCCTGTCGACTTGCATCAAGACCGTGCGGAGGCAGTACACCTGAGAGGGGTGTTTGAAGAAGTGGCGAGGAGGAGGCACTCGGTAGTATTCATTGGAACTAGGGCACATGTTGAGACAGGGTCGTTGGTGCACGAGTATGCGGTGCTAGTCCCGAAGATACGGGGAGTCTGGTGGCCGACGTTCTCGGCAGTAGCTGTCCTGTATGCGTTGGTTCTGGATTCTCGTTACAGGTTCGACCTTATCTACCTCAGGGACCTCGTGACGCCATTCTTTGCCGAACTGCTGCTCAGGACGCTTGTTCGCAAGAAGATAGTACTTGAGGTGAATGGAGTCTTTTCGGAAGAACTCATTCGCGGGACCAGGCCATGGAGCCGGGGTCTGATTGGGGGATTGATACGTGGGCTTGAGAGATATGTGCTCAGAAACGCGGATCTGTGCATATGCGTTTGCAGCTGGTTGATGCGAGAGGTAATCAAGAGAGGAGCCGACCCTTTGAAAGTCGCTCTGGTGCCTAATGGGGTCAGTCTTGAAGCTTTCAGCCCGGCAATCGATGGGAGCGAAGTGGTCCATAGCTACGGGTTGGAGGGCCGTAAGATCGTCATCTTCGTGGGGTCTTTCACAAATCAGCACAATATCTCGTTGCTGATTAGGTCGATGAGATTGATCGTGGAAGCCCGACGCGACGTGAGTTTGGTCTTGGTGGGGGACGGGCCCACGAGGAACAACATGCAGAAATTGGCTGGAGAATCAGGAGTCACGGAGGGCGTCCTATTTGCGGGAAGAGTGCCCCACAAGAGCATTCCCAAGCTATTGGCCGCATCACACGTGGCGGTCGTACCGTTGACGCGCAGTACAACAGTAGGAGAAATGATTCCACTCAAGGTTCTAGAGTATTGGGCAATGCAGAAGCCAGTCGTGACAACCCGGGCCGGCGTTGGAGGCATACCTGAGGCAAGAGATGGAGAGAACGTTTTGTTCGTTGAAGAAGATGATCGGTCAATGGCTGACGGCATACTGAAACTGCTAGCCGACGACCGGTTAGCGAAGAAGCTTGGCGAGAACGGTAGGAAAGCCGTCGAGACAAAGTACAACTGGCACAACATCGTCGACCAGACTGTTACTATTCTGGAGGAAAAACTGTCGATAAGAGAGAGCCGAAGCTGATCACATGAAGGTTCTGATGATTAATGCTACGTACGGTGGAGTCAGCGGGTCAGGAAGAGCCGTCAGGCTCCTTTCAGAAGAACTGCTGAGAAGAGGTCTGGAAATTGAACTCTTCACGGAGAAGACGGTGGGCTGTCTCAAGGTTCCCAAGCTCAAATCGCTGTCCTTTGCAGTCCTCGCTAGACTGAAGGAGAAGAGGGAGTATGATGTTATTCACGTTCACAGTCCCAAGTTCTCAGAATCGGTCTCGACGCGACTCGGAAACGTTCTGACGATCCACGGGGACTTTCTCACAGAGTTCCAGTGGCTGTATGGTAGGACTATGGCGAAGTTATTCGACAGATGGTTCCGCGGCCAACAAAGAAAGTTCAACGTCATCACCTGTGTCTCACCATACTGGAGCAGACTCCGAGGATGGAGATACGTCCCAAACGGATTGGATCTGGAGAGAATCAGCAAAATCCCTCCTTCGCATGAGCGTTTTGTGCTGTTTGTTGGGAGAAAGAACAGGATCAAAGGATATGATCTATTTCGTGATGCTGTTAGGGGAACGAGCTACCCGTACAAGATGCTGGGTGTGGATCAGATAGTTTCTTGGGAGGAAGTCATCTCCTACATGAAATCTGCCTACTGCCTCGTGCTGCCGAGCAAACAAGAGGGGATGCCATACGTGATCTTGGAGGCATTTGCGTGTGGCTGTCCAGTAGTCGCGACGGACCTGCCTCCACTCAGAAGCTTTGGCGACGGAGCAATTGAATTTCTGGAGACTGCCAACGTCGAATGTACACGGAAGGCGATCAATGAAGTAGTCGAAGATCAAACCCTTGCGCAGAGGTTGAAGAATAGAGGGCTGGAAAGAGCCAAAGAATACGACATCAAGAAAGTCGCTGAACAGTACCTAGCAGTTTACAGAGAAGCGATAGACGGTAGTCTTCCGTAGATTGGGAGGCAAATGCGATGACGTCGGTCCTGTCCGACTCTCCGCTTTGAAGGTGCTCAGCATTGCAGTCAGTTGAGTATCCGTCGATCGCTAACGTGGCTCAAGGGTGTCTTGAGATAGACTATCCTGAGACCCTCAATCTTGGTCAGATCGCCTGAGCGGCGTTCGTTCGGAACCGTTTAAGGCCACGAACATGCAAGACTAGCATAACCCATAGACCAAGGCCGAGGGTACTTGAATGGAAGACATTCAGTGCATTTTCTGCAAGAAGTCCACGGACAACGTTGTGATAGAAGAGAACGGATACAAAGGGAGGAAATGTCCGGAATGTGGGCTCATCTATGTTTCTCCTCGACCGACATTTCGTGAAATCCAAGAGCTGTATCGCTTCGACCGGCAGGCGACGTCAGCTCACCAGCAAGTTTTCGGCACTTTGTCGAAGCGGCTCTACGCACGGCACCACGTTCGGATAATCAGAAGGTTCTTGCAAGGGGGGTCCATCCTAGAGCTTGGTTCAGGGACGGGGGAGTTCTTGGATGAAGCGAGGAAGGAAGGGTTTGATGTGTATGGGGTTGAGATCAATCCCCGCCTATCCACGTTCATAGACGAAGAACTCTCAATACCGTGCGAGAACCGCCCTCTGGACTCGTCTCTCTTTGGTGGCAAGAAGTTCGATATCGTCTATCATTGTGACGTCCTTAGCCACTTCTATGATCCGTTGTCAGAGTTCATGCAGATCAACGCGAAGCTGAGAGACGGGGGCCTGGTCGTATTCGAGACTGGGAATCTAGGTGACGTAGATCTGCGGTTTTACGGGTGGTATTCGAGTTTTCAATATCCGGATCACTTGTTCTTCTTTTCTGTAGACAATATTGTGGACTTGCTTTCCAGAACCGGTTTTCAGCCTTTGAGAGTATACTCGTTTTGCATTCTGCCACAGCTGTTTTTCTCGAAAGCTGTGAGCTACCTCATAGGATCTCAAACTAGGAACACGGTGAAAGAGAGGAACGCTGTACTTACCTCTGGCAACGGTGAGGCGAACGTGCCCAAGAGAGTCGCGAAGGACGCCTTGTCATGCGTCCTGTATCTTGTCCGTTACAAGTTGGGGGCACTACTACATATGAAGACCACAATGCCACAAACAATAGTTGTCGTTGCCAGAAAGAAAGTCGATGCTGGCATGGCAGGCACGCTCCGAACAAGGAGTTGTGACTCGGGGCGATCGTCATCGCTGCAATAGGAGTGGCGAGTAATGTTAGTTTCAGACTTTGGTTCGGGACTCCCTGGTTCTTGACTTATCGCTTGGGCTTTGAGTACCGAGAGGTCAAATGCGCCTTGTGAGATGTTAGCTTCCCGCCCTGGTCCCGGTGAGGCTCCCATAAGATATGGGCGATCCCTCGCGAGCTAAGTTGGGTCTACAGTGGAAGGCAGGCTGTTCGCTGTAACGTGCATGCGTGTGCACAGAGAAGGCGATCAGGGAACTAGTCGAAGACCAAACCCTCAGACAGAAGCTAAGGAATGGCGGGCTGGAAAGAGTCAAAGAATACGACATCAAGAAAGTCGCCGAACAGTGCCTAGCAGTTTACAGAGAAGCAACGACCGGAGATCCTCTTTAGACTGGGATGGAAATCATACTCTGTGAAGCCCAAAATATGCATCTACATGTCGAATGAAGGCGGTATTGTCTTCGGCTCAGCTCTTGGTGCTCTTGTAGAAGCTGACAGGAACCTTTGACCATCGTGCCCAGAAGTACATCTCCATCACAGTTCTCAAGGACAACGTCAAGGCAGGCAATAGGCACGTATTGCTTGACTTGCTTCCAAATGCTCTCTGGCATCCAGTTGCGTCTAGGTCTCAAGCCAGATTAACCAACCTCGGTCACGACCGCTAGGGCTTCTCAATAGATACATTCGCGAGAGGTTTGCTGGAGGAATACTCGTACCAGTCTATTGTTTTTCTTAGTCCTTCCCGTAGATCCGTCCTTGCCTCGAATCCAAATTCTCGTTTCGCTTTGGTCGTGTCTAGGCACCTTCTGGGCTGCCCATCCGGCTTCGTTGTATCGTAGGTGATCCTTCCGTTGAAGCCTGTCAGTTCAGCTATCAAACTGGAAAGCTCTCTTATCGTGATTTCCTTTCCAGTCCCGAGATTTACCGGGTCAGGCTTGTCGTAGTTTTCGGCCGCCAGGAGTATCGCCTCGGCTGCGTCCTCGACGTATAGAAACTCTCTTGATGCCTTTCCTGTTCCCCACACAACGGCTTCGCCCCGGTCTTCCTTGGCGGCTTCCATGAACTTCCGTATGAGCGCAGGTATAACGTGGGACGACGCCAAGTCGAAATTATCCCGTGGGCCGTATAAGTTCGCAGGAAGTAGGTAGATAATCCTTGTTCCATATTCTTGTCGATATGCTTGACTCATCACCAATAGGGCCTTCTTGGCGATTCCGTAGGGCGCGTTTGTTTCTTCCGGATATCCGTTCCAGAGTTCTTCTTCCCCGAACGGAACCGGCGTGAACTTTGGATATGCGCAAACGGTCCCTATTTGCACGAATTTCTCGATCCCTTCGCGCCTTGCGGCTTCCATCAGGTTCACTCCCATCAGCATGTTGTCGTGGAACAATTCTCCTGGGTGTTTCTGGTTGAAACCGATACCGCCCACTCTTGCAGCCAGATGAATTACGATGTCGACTTCCTTCACAACTCTAGTGCAGTTCTCTCGTATGCGGAGGTCTGTATCCCGACTTCTCGGAATGAGGAGTTGGCTCCGCGGCACTCTTCGTCTTTGATTCAGGCTCTCCACTATGTGAGAGCCAAGGAATCCCGCGCCACCAGTTACAAGAATTCTCTTGTTCTGCCAGAAGTCAGGTTCAGTCAACTCTCCACCACCTGGACGGGTACTTCTTCTCCAAAAGGGCCTCTCCTTCCCCTGGCGGTTCTAATCCAGCCTTCTTGATGTCGGCGTCCGCCATGATCCTAACAAGCTCCTTGAACCTCACTTTGGGGTCCCAGCCCAACCTCATTCTTGCCTTGCCGGGATCCGCCACTATCAGTTCAACTTCTGTAGGTCTGAAGTATCTCGGGTCGGTCTCAACGTACTTTTCATAGTTCAAACCAGCGTACGAGAACGCTTCTTCCAGGAATTCTCTGACCGAGTGCGCCTCGCCGGTCCCTATTACAAAGTCCTCCGGTGCCGAGCTTTGAAGCATCTTCCACATCATTTCGACGTATTCAGGTGCAAATCCCCAGTCTCTCTTGGCGTCGAGATTGCCTAGGTACACCTTCTCCTGCTTCTTGGCTAGAATGTTCGCTAGCGCCCGAGTTATCTTTCTGGTTACAAAGATCTCGCCGCGTCGGGGCGACTCGTGATTGAACAAGATGCCGCTGCAGGCGAACAGTTTGTAGCCTTCTCTATAGTTGGCGGTCATCCAGTGAGCGTAGACTTTCGCGCAAGCGTAGGGGCTCCGCGGGCTAAAGGGCGTGCTTTCGTTCTGCGGAGCGGGGGTGTTGCCGAACATCTCGCTACTGGAGGCCTGATAGAACTTGATTCCATTCTGGCTTCTGTGAATCATCTGCAGAATCCTCGCGGTAGAAAGCGCCGCTATGTTGCCTGTATATTCTGGGACGTCAAAGCTGACTCTCACATGACTTTGCGCTCCGAGATGGTATATCTCATCGGGCCTTACGTTGTAGATTATGTTGGACAATTGCTCCGAATCAGCCAGGTCGCCATAATGCAGAAACAGCCTTGCGCCACGTGTGTGCGGATCTACGTAGATGTGGTCGATTCTTGATGTGTTGAAAGTGCTGGCCCTTCTGATTATGCCATGGACCTCGTACCCGAGAGACAGGAGGTACTCTGCAAGATATGATCCGTCCTGCCCGGTGATTCCGGTTATCAGCGCCTTTTTCGTCAACTATGTTCACGTGGCCTCGAATGCGGTTGCCTACTATGTCTGCAAAAACTTATAAGCACTGGTCGATGTCTGCCGCGATCGTTAGGTCTACAGTGGAAGGTTGGTTGTTAGCCGTAACGTGTATGCGTGTAGGCCAACGCTCCTTTTCCCTGTCCTAGCGTAGAACGACTGTGACGCGAGGTGAATCTGTTAATGTCCGAGGAAACCGGATCCGGTGGTAGATCCTTCAACAAGCCAGTTGAAGAAGGCAAAGAGTACGAGGTTGACATCAAAGAGACCAGCCGCAAAGGCGACGGTGTCGCCCGCGTGGAAGGCTTCGTCATCTTCGTCCCCGAGACCAAGCCTGGTGACCACGTTAAAGTGCGTGTCACTCAGGTCGGTCCCAGATTTGCAACCGGCGAGGTCGTCAAGTAGACGCCTCCTACAATAACCACCGACCGTTTCGGTGCCACAATACTCCGCTGTTTTTCTCTCAACTAATTATGCGCAGACTAGTCCCTATGACGAAGTGAGCGGCAGGCCTGCGCACCCGACCTTGCCCCTTACTCGTCTGTTGAAGTTGGGGCAAGTGAAACATTCGACAAAGGAAACTCTCTTCGCCTTGACCGGGCAATCGACAGCTTCCTTCTTCATCTTCGCAAGGGCTTTGCCTTTCACTGCGCCCTTGATCGCTTCAAGGCTTTCTTTGGATGCAGGAATCGCCTTCGGAACCTCTACAACGTCAACTGTGTACTTGTCTTCTGGGATTTCGCTCAAGTCCGATCACTCAAATCCTCAGTGCATCGCTCAGATTAGAGAGGCGTCAGAATGGGCCGGGTCTTAAATGAGTTCCGATCACTGCCGTGCGGCCATCTGGATGCTTCAGAGCGCTCCTCGGAAAAGATCTCGGCCTCTATGCATCGTTAGTCTGGGCCGGGCATTCCGTTTGTTCATCCTAATTCTATTGGTGCCCTTGATGATGGCTGCCGGGACCCCTTCTGCGCCTTGACCCATCACGAGCTCCCCAGCACAGGCAAGCTCGTCAGCGATCGATACAAACTTGAACTTCAAGACGTTGCCGAACAGATCCTTGGCTCCGCGGTAGTCAACGAACGGATCGAGTCCGCTCGTGCCGATCGCGAATTCGCTCTGTCCAGCTCTGAAGGGCCTACTGTACGTGTCAGTGACGATTACTTGCACGCGTTTTCCGGTTTGTTTCAGTACTCGTTTTGCGATGCTCGCAGCTGATCCCTTCGGGTTCCTAGGTAGGAGACAGTATGTGTCGGGGCCTTCCACGTTGGATTTGTCGATGCCAGCGTTCAAGCACACGATCCCGTGCTTAGTCTCAACAAGAAGTATCCCAGGTTTGACCTTCATGACTCGACGTGACTCGTTGAGGATCAACTGAACAAGCCGGGGATCCTTCAGGCATTTTCGAGCGATCCTAACTGCACGGGCAGATGGTTTAACCTCGCGGAGTCGTACGATCCGA
>Ga0315279_10005031_pt1 | contig 17380 bp, 11 predicted proteins | sample YL17G06_20_MG_FD_203694 | JGI IMG/M metagenome (GOLD analysis project Ga0315279, IMG submission 203694) | Sediment microbial communities from Yellowstone Lake, YNP, Wyoming, USA - YL17G06_20 | ecosystem: Environmental > Aquatic > Freshwater > Lake > Sediment | place: USA: Wyoming | collected... | reverse complement strand
GAAGCCGGAGAGTGAGATCAAGAGACGCGTTGACGAGGTTACCGAGCTGCTCCACATAGGTCATATCCTGCAAAGGAAACCCGCAACCTACAGCGGCGGAGAACGCCAGAGGGTTGCAGTCGGGAGAGCCATTGTGAAGCAGTCGCAGGTGCTCCTTCTGGATGAGCCTCTAAGCCAAGTTGACGCTCTCATTAGGACTGAGATGCGAGCTGAGTTGAAGAGACTGCAGCGCGAACTTGGACAGACTTTGATCTATACCACGCATGACCAGGTCGAGGGGATGGCGATGGCGGATCGAATGGCGGTCATGGACAATGGCATCTTACAGCAATGTGATGTCCCTGAGACGGTGTACAACAATCCCGTCAACATGTTCACAGCGGGTCATATCGGGAGCCCGCCCATGAACTTCCTCGACTGCCATCTTAGGGAAGAAGGTGCAAGAATCTTCCTAGACGCTGGCTCATTTACTTACGAACTTTTAGGCCCTCGAGAGAAAGTAGCCGGCCAATCCGACGTAGTCTTGGGCGTTAGACCGGAAGATATCTCGATTTCGAAGAACGAGATAGCTGGGTCCATGGCTGCTGAAGTCTATACGATCGAACCACTCGGTCTGAAGACCATCGTTGATCTCCAAATTGGAGAGACAGTATTCAAGGCCACGGTCGCACCCTCGTTTGACGTTCAATTCAAGGAAAAAGTGTGGCTAACCTTCGCCAGAGACAAGATCCATGTCTTTGACAAGAGTACGGGCCATGCCTATGTCTGAATTCGGGTAGGGTAACTCTCGGGAAGTCTCATGGAGCATCCTCGTAGGTCATTTTCGACAGATTCCTTCAGTGGTTTTCTTGTTGGGTTCAGATCACCTCAACGATAGGTGCGTAGCGCTAGGCATGTCCGAAGAGAGGAACACTCACGCTGGGATCAGGTAGTGTGGGGCTGAGCGGTGGTGCAAGAGGTAACCAGGGTGGCGGCAGCTCAAGTCTCGCCGGTCTTCATGAACAAGGAAGGTACCATCGAGAAGGCATGCAGGACGATTGAAGAGGCGGGAAACAAGAAGGTCGACCTCATTGTCTTTCCTGAGACATTCGTTCCTGGGTATCCCTATTGGAGGGGGATACTTCCCATCTCCAGATGGAGCGAGCTGATGGTCGAATACCAGAAGAACGCCATCGCGATTCCAAGTGGGGATACAGACCGGCTATGTGAAAGCGCAAGATCGGCGGGCACGCATTGCATCGTAGGGTGCACCGAGATAAGCGACAGACCCGGCAGCGAGACACTGTACAACACCCTCTTGTTCATAGATGATGCCGGGAGGATCCTAGGCAGACACAGGAAACTAATGCCAACGCACGGCGAGCGAATGGTCTGGGGACTTGGCGACGCCAGCGACATAGAGGTCTTCAACACCAAGCTCGGAAGATTGGGCGGTCTGATCTGTTACGAGCATCACATGACATTGCTGAAGGCAGCTATGGCCGGCAAAGGCGAAGAGATTCATTGCGCTGTCTGGCCCGGGTGGTGGACGATGGAGAAACATCCCGGCAACAAGAGAAGACCCAAGCCGGGGTCGGAGGCGCTCCACCAATGTGATGTGGACTACGCGATTCGCGAATACGCCTTCGAGACACAGACATTTGTCATAAGCGTCGGCCAGTACATCCCCGAGGACACGCTGCCTGAGGAATGTCGCCCAATAAATATCGCGGCTGGCGGCAGCGCGATCGTCAACCCCGCGGGGCTATACCTCGCAGGCCCGGCGTTGGAGCAGGAGACTGTGCTCTACGCAACTCTAGATGCGGACGAGCGCCGAGCTACAAAAGCGTACTTCGATGCTGTGGGCCACTATGCCAGGCCGGATCTGATGAGACTTCGGTTGAAGAGAATCTCGCGACGTCGCCTCCGCGACCGTGAACTGCCCTCTGCAGAGCTAGATGAAAAGCTGGCCAAGGATCTTGCAGAGAAGTATGGCTTAGACCCGCAGAGAGTCCCAGAGCTCTTAAGAGAATACGAGCGCTTCTTCTCGCGACGCGTAGCGTCACAAGGGTATTAAAGCGTCGACTCCTGTTCACCTATGAACATCTGTAGACGAATGCCTAGGGTCGATTCGACTTCGCCAACTCACCCAGCACAGTCTCGGCGGTGTTGATAGTATGCTCTATGTCTTCTGCTGTGTGGCTGGCGGTCATGTAGCCCCGCCTGAGCGGTTTTGGTAACATCAATATCCCATGCTCTACCATGCCTGTCTTGAAGCCCAGGTCCATCTTGCTATTGCTTCTGAGGGTGTCCGCGTATTTCTCAACCGGTGGTTCAGTGAAATATACGACAAATGTCGAGCCAAAACCTGCGACAAATGCCTTGATCTTGAGACTCTCAAGTACTCTGGTCAATCCCTTCCTCAGTTGATCCCCCTGCGCAAACAGCCGCTCGTGAACGCGCCCGGACTCTAGCTCCTCGATCGTCGCCAGACACGCAGCCATTACAGCCGGGTGAGCGTTGTATGTCCCCGCGAAGAAAACGTTTCCGCCGCCTGTGTCAAACTTCATCATAAGCTCTTTCTTGCCACAGATGGCTGCGCCTGGGTAGCCATTGGCTATAGCCTTCCCAAGAGCGGTGAGGTCCGGTGTGACCCCGCATATCTTCTGGTATCCTCCAAGGCCGTGCCTGAACCCTGTGATTACTTCATCGAAAACTAGGACTATACCTTTCTCCTCGGTCAACTCCCTGAGTCGCTCTAGAAACCCCTCCTTGGGGAGAATGCAGCCTACGTTGTGTGCTATCGGCTCGATGATAATCGCTGCCATGTCGTCGCCTTGATCTCTTACAACCTTTTCTACGCTCTCTATGTCGTTATAGTCCAAGATCAAGGTCTGCTCAACTAGATCTTCAAACATACCTCCTGATAGGAGATCCCTTCCGCCAAGCCTTTCCTTGGGCGTGATAACATTCATCAAGACCGAGTCGTGCCAACCATGGTAGCCTCCTTGAAACTTCCCGATCTTCTTCCTTCCTGTGACCGCTCGTGCCAGCCTGATAGCGTGATAGGTCGCCTCCGACCCAGTGTTGCAAAAATGCACCATCTCGGCGGACGGCACGTGTTTTGCTATCTTCTCTGCGGCCTTGAATTCCAGTTCGGTGGTTCCGGCACCTATTAGGTCGAGTTGATCCAGGGTTTCGATGACTCGCTTATTCACACTCGGGTGGCAATGTCCCAGAATCACCGCGCCGTATGCTGAATGGTAGTCGACGTACTCATTTCCATCGGCGTCATAGACCTTGGAGCCTCTTGCTCTGGTAAAAACTAAGTGGGGTGAGAATAGTCGTATTGAGGTGTTCACCCCTCCCGGAATAATGCGTGCAGCCTGTTCATACAGACGGAGCGAGTTATCGGTCTTCAAGCGGAATTCTCCTTATCTAATTGTCAATTGCGGGGCAATTTCACTTAACTTGGGTCTGATTTCACTTATTGCCTTTTTGGATGCTTCCACGCTTCTTTCAACGTCGTTGCTCGTGGTTGCCGCTGATAGTACAGATGCATGCAGAGGAGCAAGATGGATACCTCTGTTAAGAAGTGCAATATTGAATAGACCCAGCGCATCCCGGTTCGCTGCGCCCGCATCCCTAGGGTCGAGCACCGGCTTCTCATCAAAGTGTATGTGAAAGATGGACTCTATCCCCGTGATTTGTGCCCGGACGCCGCCTTCACTTAGAGCATTCCTCAACCCAGATCTAAGCGCCTCGCCGACACCGTGAAGGTGCTCATAAGTGGCCGGTGTTAGTGCGTCAAGTGTCGCTATCCCGCCAAACAACGATATGGGTGCAGCGTTAAACGTGCCCGAGTGTGATACCAATGGCTTTCTCCCACTATCCCAGGCAAGCGCACTGAGGATCTCTTTCCTGCCCCCAAATGCACCAATCGGAAAGCCTCCGCCGATTACCTTGCCCATTATCGTAATTTCCGGCATCACATTGTAGTACTCCTGAGCGCCGCCGGCAGCCAGCCTGAAGCCCGTTACTACCTCGTCGAAGATGAGCGGTATATCGTACTGCTCCGTTATTTCGCGCACTGCCTTAAGGAAGTCCAGTTTCGGTGCGATCGCTCCGCCGGCGAACAATACAGGTTCCATGATGACGGCAGCTAGTTCGTTCTTGTGGGTCTTCACAAGTCTTTCGGTACTGTCGGTCTGATTGAAGGGCAGAACCATAGTGTTCTGGACGACCTCCGGCAGTATGCCCATGGTCTCAGGGACGGAACACGGTTCGGACAGGCTGCCAGAAGTCTCCAATGACGGATGCACACTAATATACACGGAGTCATGGTATCCATGATAGGCCCCTTCGAACTTCGCAATCTTCTTCCTTTTGGTGTAGGCTCTGGCCAAGCGCAAGGCATGCATCACGGCCTCTGCCCCCGATGGTGTGAACCGAACAAGTTCTACAGAGGGAACCCGTTTAACGATCTTTTCGGCGAGTTCAGTCTCTGCTTCGATCGGTGCACTTGGAGCGGTTATGCCATCTCCTTCTAGCCGGTCCTTTACAGCTTCCAGAACTGGCCGGGGATTGTGCCCCAATATTAGGACGCCATAGTTGAAGCAGTAGTCTATGTACTCCACACCATCAACGGAGTATATTCGCGAACCCTTAGCCTTCTTGGCGAAGATCGGATAGGGAGAGTAGAAGAAGACATTTCTGCTGAACCCTCCAGGGATCACTTTCAGGGCCCTGTCATACATCCGCTTTGAGGCAACTGTGCGTTCTGCATAAGCGTCCGTCATTAGACACCTCTCACTAAATCGGGACCTGCGACTGATCACCTGACGATGTTCCCCATATAAGACCTGCGACATGTCCCAGCAGCCACATTTCGGAAGCCTGAGAGAGTCCGCACCTCAGGGCAGGCTGAAGCAGAAAGGCCAGCCTAAGGTGTGTAAGAGGAGAAGAGACGGAAGCGGACGTGTAGCATCTGTAGATGTCATTGCGATGTCATGAACGCGTCGGGCGCGTTGTGAGGTAGAACATGCAAACCGCTACGAAAGGCTAATAAGAATCTTCCTCGGGCAAGCAAATGCAAGTGAACGGTTTTGGCAAAAAAGCGTAAAGTCTACGACTTGAGTGTGCCATTCGGAAGAGACCTACCCACCTACGCTATGTCCCTGAACTTCTATAACCCGCCCATGATGGCGACATATAGCCTGTTTGACACGACTCCTTTTGAGAAGATATACAACAGACAAACCGGCCCCTTCTACGATACCCTTATCGTATTCTTCTCGCACACGGGGACTCACCTGGATGCGCCTAGGCACTGCACCAAGGGTCCGAAGATTGGCTGGTCGGTAGATGAGATACCGACAGATTACCTCTGGGGAGACGGGGTCGTCGTTAGTATCCCAAAGGGCGAGTTGGAAGAGATAACTCCTCAGGACCTCGAAAGGGCCACGCCCAAGATTGAGGAAGGCGATATGGTCGTGATAAACACGGGCTGGCACAAGAAGTTCTGTGGCCCACTGACCAACTGGGATAAGGCTGTCTACTTTGCAACTAAGAACCCTGGCATGAAGCAGGCCGGAGCACAGTGGTTGATAAACAAGAAAGTCAAGGCGGTCATGGCAGATTATATCGGGATAGACCATCCGGCCGTAACTGAGAGAGGCGACAACAGCTGGCCATGTCACATAGGAATCCTTTCAGCTGGTATTCCTATGGTTCAGGTGCTGGGCGGCCAGATAGACGAAGTTACGGGGAAGAGATGCCAGATCTGCTATGCACCGGTGAAATACGTCGGAGGAGACGGCTTCCCCGTACGAGTGCTCGCCATGGTAGAAGAGTAGGGCCTAGCAATTTCCCGATCTTTTTTCTTTTTCTTTGCTTTTTCCGAGTGCGGGTTTGCCCAGCGTCATAATTCTCTGGCAAAGCGATGCGTAGGTTGGCGTAGAGATACGTTTTCATGGGCTATCCGAACCGAAGACACCCATGGTTGAGAGCATCATCGCAGCCTTGGGAAGCCCAGGGGCTCCGAAGGATCGATCCTTTTCACACGGTGATTGATAGGTAGGGCAGAAGTGCAACAACTACTGTAGGTCTTGCTTCTGGTGCATGCAGATACAGCTAGGTCTTCAAGTAGTTCGCGTAGTTCGGGTTGAAGACGAGGTTGCATTTTTTCCTATCCACGATTTGGTCTATGCCTTCAGCCAGCATACTGCTGCATGCCTCATTAGCCTCAAGGGTATTGTAGCCCGTGTGAGGTGTGCAAACGAGCAGTTCATCGCTGAACGTTAGAAGACGGTGAGGGTCTTCCTCTGGCTTTGGTGTAGGCTCGCTATAGTAGGCGTCGAAAGCAGCCCCGGCGATCCACCCTTCTGAGAGAGCCTTGCGCAGCGCTGCAGGATCCACTAAATAAGCCCTTGCGGAGTTAATCAGGTAGGCCGTTCTCTTCATGGTCTTGAGTTGCTGCTCGCCGATTATGTGCCGCGTGTCAGGAAGGAGCGGGGTGTGAAGCGAGACGATGTCGGACCTTGCCAGTAAGGTCTCAAGATCTGTGAACTCCGCGCCGAGCTCCTTCTCTAGGTCCGGGCGTCTGATAACGTCGTAGTACATGATCTTCATGGCAAATCCTTTGTGCAGCATGCGCGCGACTTTCTCACCTATGTTCCCTGCACCTACAATTCCCAAGATCTTCCCTGGTAATTCCCAGGCCGTATAGTGTGTCCACGAACCCTTCTTCACAATTCCATTGAGATATGTGGTCTTTTTCAGGATGTCGAAAATGAGGGCGACAGTCAGCTCTGCGACAGCTTCAGCGTTGGCCCCGGGGGTGTATACGATTGGGATCCCCATTTTGGTCAGCGTATCGATGGAGCCCCCTTTGAAGTAGTCGGCATCCACACCGACCCCGAAGTAGCCGATGATTTTCAACTTCTTGGCAGAATCCAGGACTTTCGGCGTTATGCGTTCATCGCCAGCCATTATGAAGATGTCCGCATCTGCTATCTTCTCGCAGAGCTGTTTCTCGTCCATGACGGGAACCGGAGACTTAACAACCTCGTATCGTTCTTTGAGTTCCTCAAGCACTTTGGGATGATAGTTCTCAGCGCCGCCAATAAGAATTCTGAGCAATTCTGACACCTGATTTCTCTCAACGTGACAAACCTGTTCTTATTAGATTTTTGGTCGTTGCTGCCATGATTCCAACGTCCCGTTTGGAAAATGATTGATTGACATTTCGCCAGTAAGCTGTCGAGTCAAGCTTGTCAACCCCCGAGTCTATATGTCGACTGTGGTTCCAATCTTCCGTTGTATCGCATGTCTGTATGCCAAATCGGCTGTGGAGATATCCTGAACTGCCAGCCCTACTGACTTGAACAAGGTCATCTCCTGGTCTGCCGTCCGGCCCGCTTTCCTGCCGATGACTATCTCTCCAAGCTCTGCCCAGATGTGACTGGCTGTGACGATCCCCTCTTTGATAGGTATGATTACGTCGCCCGCCTCCTTCAAGACAGCTTCGCGGGAGTCCACGACGAGCTTGCTCGACAGGACTGTGGCCGAGTCAACTTCACGTGCATTAGGAGTGTGCGATCCAATTGCGTTGATGTGTGTTCCTGGTGCTAACCATTTGCTGTCGACTAAAGGAGTCTTGGATGTCGAGGCACATACAATGATGTCCGAATTCCGGCTCGCCTCCTCTGGGTTCTCCGCCGGCTTCACATCGAATCCGAGCATCCTCGACATCTTTCTGCAAAAGCTGCCTTTGCGATCTGTCAACGGGTCGAAGACTTTCGCTAGAACTATGTCGCGGACTTTTGACAGAGCCATTAGTTGGGTCTGGGCCTGAACACCGGCACCGAGGACAGCTACCCTCGAGGCATCTTTCCTAGCCAAGTATTTGGTGGCAACCGCGCTGGCGGCCCCTGTTCGCATTGCAGTGATAGATGTGCCGTCCATCATGGCCAAGCAGGTTCCTGTCTTGGGATCTAGCAGCTGAATCGTGGCGAGGATAGTAGGCAGGTCATGAGCTCGCGGATTGTCGGGATACGATGTCACAACCTTCTGCCCTAGTGCGTCAATTTCACCGTTGACATACGCCGGCATCGTCAGCATCATACCATTGTAGCGTTCAAGCACGATCGATTGCCTGACGGGTATCAAGACGTTTCCCAGTCCATACTGACGGAAGCCTTCTTCTACTGCCTGAATGACGTCCTCCGTCTTCAGAAGTGACTCGATATTTTCCCGAGAGAGTAGAAGCACCGTCATCTACCTTGGAAGTGCACAACTAGTTACCTAGCCAGTTGATTAAGATGATTCTTCACTACGGTGCAACCAACCGCCGCTCTGAGTACCCGAGATGCGTCTGGAAGGCCATTGATTACATCGCTTGAGTTGCGCAGCTGCGAAGCCTATCTTGCGCTACCGTGACGTGCTCAGACACGATCTGTTACGAAGGCACATGGAATCTTAGCCGGATTCCTGAAGCGGGAACCTTTAAGACCATATCCACGATCATTCTTGCGCGTGACGAGACATGCGCAGATCGAAAGTCCTAATCTCAGAGCGTCTGCCTCTCTTAGAAGAGGATGTGAGAATTCTCAGCGCCTATGCGGACGTGAAGGTAGCCTCATCGCCAACAGAAGAAACGCTTTGTAAGGAGATCGTCGACGCGGACATATTGATGATCGTCTATGCAAAAGTCACACCGAGAGTCATTAGCTCAGCACCGAAGCTGAGGGGAATAGTTCGGTGCGGAATTGGCGTGGACAATATAGACCTTGAAGCCGCAACCGCCAGGAGGATCCCTGTGGCAAACGTCCCAGACTACGCAATTGAGACCGTAGCCGACCATGCGTTTGCGCTCCTCATTTCGCTTGCGAGAAAGATCACTCTGGCAGACAGAATTATGAAGGGCAAGAGTTGGGGAACTTGGACATCGCCTTCTAAGGAGTGCCGGGGCATTGACCTTGTTGGAAAAGCCCTTGGGCTTGTAGGCCTTGGCAGAATAGGAAGAGCTCTAGCGCGAAGAGCTGAGGCTTTTGATATGAGTATTCTCGCCTTTGATCCATATGTGCAAGAAGGCCAATTGAAAGGCAGCAAGGTGAGGCTGGTGGATCTTGAGACGCTGCTCAAAGGCTCTGATTTTGTGTCGGTACACGCTGCTCTCACACCAGAAACCCGAGGGCTGATAGGAGAGAAGCAGCTTAGAATGATGAAGAATACTGCATACATAATCAATACTTCTAGAGGGCCTCTTATCGACGAAAAGGCGCTTTTGAAAGCCTTGAGAGAGCGATGGGTTGCCGGAGCTGGACTTGATGTCTTCGAGAGGGAGCCTCCTAGCACTGACAATCCGCTCTTCGACTTGGAGAATGTCATATTGACTCCTCACATAGCTTGGTACACAGAGGAAGCGATGAACAGACTCGAGAGAATGGCCGTTGAGAGGGTAATAGAGTTCTCACAAGGCAAGATTCCGAAGACAGTCGTAAACCCTACTGTTCTCAAGTGATCACATTTAAGGATTAGCAAAGAGTCAATTGATCCGGCAGGCGCTACAGACTCTATCGCAAATCGATGGAACAGTCTACGGCTTTCGGTGATATGAGCGACCCGAGATCTTCAAGATTTATGAATACAACGTCGCTGTTATGGAGGAGGTGCTTGAGTTTGGCGAGACAGGCAACGCCGTGGAAGAATCCCTATTGGTTCGTAAGTCACTATAACTACAGTAAGGACGCGAGACGAGGTCTGAAACTCCCGAAGCGAGTGCGAGTTCATGACATCACGCTGCGAGACGGCGAGCAGCAGGCTGGCATCGTCATCCGCAAGGACGAGAAGATTCAGGTCGCTCGCGCGCTAAGTGAGGCAGGAGTGGATCGAATTGAGGCAGGAATGCCCGCGGTCTCAGAGGAAGATGCCGAGGCCGTCAAGGCAATTGCGCATGAGGGTCTCGATTCGAAGATATTTGCATTTGCTCGCTGCGCGAAGAGCGATGTCGACCTCGGCTTGAAAGCCGATGTCGACGGACTAGTCATGGAGGTTCCATCCAGCGACCACATCATTAAGTACGCGTACGGATGGCCTGAGCAGAAGGCCATCGATCTTTCCGTAGAGGCCACAGCCTACGCACACGAGCATGGACTCTACGTGACTTTCTTCACGATAGACTCCTCACGTGCAAGCTTCAAGGCGTGCTGGAAACTCGTCAACGCAGTCGCAACTAGAGGCCATATGGACTCACTGACAGTCGTCGACACCTTCGGGGTGTGCTCCTCCCAAGGATTTGCCTCCCTAGTTCGAAGCCTAAAGGAAAGAGTCAAGAAACCACTTGAGGTGCACTGCCACAACGACTTCGGACTGGCGGTGGCCAACACAATTGCGGGAGTAGCCGAAGGTGCCGAGGTAGTTCACACGACAGTAAACGCCATTGGAGAGAGGATGGGTAACGCTTCGCTAGAACAAACCATGATGGCCCTTCAGCTTCTGTACGGAGTAAAATCTGGAATCAAACTGGAGAAACTGCGAGGTCTATCGAAGCTTGTCGAGCAGGTAACCGGCCAGAAAGTTCCGGTTAACGCGCCGGTCGTAGGTGACAACGTCTTCAAGACAGAGTCGGGAATCATAACCGGGTGGTGGTCCAGAGCTGAGTCGCTGGACATGCCTCTTGAGGTGTTTCCCTTCCTGCCTGAGCTGGTCGGTCACGACCCCGTCAGAATACTGCTGGGGAAGAAAAGCGGCAGAGACTCCATATACTACATGTCGAAGAAACTTGGCCTCACAATTCCTGAAGCCGCCGTCGACGAGGTACTCCAGAAAGTGAAGACGGTAGCCGAGGCAAACAAACGGGTACTTACTCAGGACGAGTTCCTGCAGATCGTCCAGAGCGCTGTGCCCAGGCAGTGAGAAAGCGGTATTAGACAGGGCAGGTGTTTCGTTGGACCGATCGCGCAGGCCCCGATGTGCCTCACGTACCGAATGAAAGCTGCTCTGCAAATCCCGTGTTCGATGCGAAATGTTGAAATCTCCAAGATGATGATTGAAGGCAGTGGACTGGAGTAGATTAAGAAAACCGAATCTGGAAAGTGCGCGCTCCCTCATGAAAGAAGCGGGGCTCGACGCTCTGCTTGTTACCAGCATGGATAACGTGCGATACATTACCGGCGAAAGGCTCTATTTCACTTTCGATGACTTTCCGTATGAAATGATGTTCCTCTTCAAGAACGTCCATTGGAATCTTGTTCGTAGTTTAGGTTTCCTTCGCGCCATCCACACACATCAGTTCTGCCCGGTCAGATGATGATACCAACAGTTGCTTCTTGGAATCGATTAGTGGAGGTCCAACTGTGCTGCAGCCTGTCTTTATCTCCAGATGTGCGAACAGAACCGCACGTTGTGATTGCAATGCTGACGATAGCCGATGTGTGCTGACAGCTGAACTTCTTAGTCGAAAACTGAAGTCTCAAGTCTTACTCTTTGCTTCCCTGGAGAGATACTGACTGCTTTTACGCCCGCGGCTTCCCATACAGCCATCCCCATGATCAAAACGCCGATGACCAAGGCTTCTAGCAGCCGTCTGCTAGTTCCGCCAGCGTCGATAGCAGGTCGAACGTGCTCTTTCCTGCCTGTCGCATTTCCCTTATGCGAGGAGTTTCGCAAACGCCCTGAAGATGAGCACAGTCTCAGCTAATCGTCGAATTGGGAACATGCAGCATTTAGGTTTCGACGAAAGATGACGCGAACTTCTCAGCCAACTCGAAAGGGAACGGCCTGCTTGATTCAAGCTGAACTCACTTTGTCCGTAGCGAGTCTGCTCGGTCTAGATTAATCGCGCTTGATCTTGCCGTAGAGATTTCCCGGCAGGTTCAAGTGCGGGCGCTCGGCGTTTCCTACTAGCTTTCTTGGATGTCCGCTCGTCAACTCGATGCACGCTAGGTTTTCTCAGGATCTGCGCTGGCTCTCATGATATGGGCGCCTCAACGCAATAGGAAGTCAAAGAGAGTGAGCAACACACTCACGCCGAATTGAGAAGAGTTCTAGTTCTTTCCCAACTTCTTTGCCAGTTCAGCAAGTTCGGGCTGGATTGTTCTCCCCTTGTCCATGATTCGTTCTCCATCGAGCCAGACTGATGAATCTAGACATATGCCATCTGTGTGCGAACTTGCTTGAATAGGTTTTCCATCGGCTGTAAGTCCTTCGCCTACGTAACCCGATCCCCACTCAGCGGACCCCCAGACTCTTTCGTCCTCAACTATCTCGCCGGTCAGCTTGGCACCCGGATTACATCCAAAGCAAAGGTGAGCAACCCGAAACATGTTGGCATCGTTGAAGCTTCTGAGCCATGCCTCGAAAGTTCGGGCGTCTTGTCCGCCTTCGATCTTCTCCACTTTTCCTTCCCTAACATGCAGTTTCACCGGTTCCTCGATGAGGCCTATTGGAGGAAATATCGAGCCGTCAAACACTATCGAGCCGTCTACCGATTCAGAGTAGCCGGGTCCCAACTGCCCACCCAAGAAATAGGTCCCTGGCGTAGTAGCATATCCAACATCGCTAGATCCCGGAGCTTCGGGATTGGTTTCCACTGTTACGTCTGAGCCAGCAGAAGTTGCCACCCTAATCTGTCCGGCCTCCTTCATCATAGCCAGAGGTCTGTCTTGATACTCTTTGAGGGGCGGCAAATCAACTCTGCCGATGACTCTTATCATCATGTCGACGTCCATTCCGACGAGGGCCATATATCTAAGCTTCTTGTTTTTCCTTACAGCGGCCTCATATGGGGTTGAATAGAGTAGCCATTCTTTGTTAAACTCGACCCAAGCGTCTGCCGCGCTCAAAGCGGCCGTCAGTGGTTCCACAGGCAGCATGGGGTCAGCCGCCTTTCCCACTCCCAACGGCGAGGCGACCCGTATTACCATTGGTCTGGCTCCAACAGTGAATGCAGCTGCCGCGGTTGCATCGACCGCTCTTGGGTCTGATTCCGTGTCCGCTGTTATCACAAAGTTCTCTCCTGGCTTCGGTCTGAACATTTCTGGAACCAGTTTGTGAGACACTGCACCCAACTCATACTCGTAGCGTTGCGGCATATGAATCACGCATTGTCAGATGCCTAGTATGGGGGTAGTCCACAGATCTATCGGCGGACCAGTAACGAGATTGCCTATCGGCAGCGGTGGCAAGCATCTGCCGACCAGAACTAGCGTCGAACAACTTCCTCTATTTGATTGTTGCAGGCTTTCACGGGCTTCGAGCGTCATCGAGTGTACTCAAGTCCTACATGAGTGGCTCTGACAGAAGGAATCCAGCTTGTGTCACATGACCAGCGTTTCCTTGATTTCCCTTTTTTCTTCAAACCTAGTAGGATCGTACGGCTTCATGAGAGGATGGATCCTATCCTCGAGGATTTGGTCGGCCATTACCTCCCCCACGAAGGGTGCCATCATCAGTCCGTGGCCGCTAAATCCTGCTGCCACGTAAAGCCCGTCGGGCCACTCTGGATCCCTTCCAAGAATCTGACTGTGGTCCGGGGTGACCTCGTAGAATCCGGACCAAACCCTCAGGACTCGAGCTTTTCGCAAGGTTGGGATAGTAAGCACAGCGGCGCGGGAGAACTCCTTGAGGAACTCAATTGTGTTGCCCAGCTCAAGCGATTGCTTTGCGGGGTGTGGATCTATCGAGCCAATGCTTTCGCCCCTCAGGGTCTGAGCCACGTAGAAAGACTTAAGCTTGGTATTGATGACGAACGTCTTGATGAAAGGTCTCATCGGCTCCAGGACACATATTTCTCTCCTCTCCGACGCCATCGGAAGTCTTATTCCGAGTGTTTCAAGAATCTGATTGCACCCCACCCCTGCTGCCACAACCACATTGTCGGCCTCAACAAATCCGGTGGACGTTTCGACGCCTCTGATCCTGTTGCCATCGGCTATGAGTCGTTTCGCCTCAACACGTTCCCGAATTTCACCTCCGCTCTTCAGGATTGCGTCACGATATCCGAACATTAGGAAGTCATGATGCAGACTACCATCTTGAGGGCCAAAGAATGCGCCTAGCAGACCCGCTGTGCTTATGTATGGATGGTTTGCCTCTAGATCATCGGAGCTAAGCAGTCGTCCCGGAACACCGAGCTCGGCCCATTTCGCATTTCTCTTCCGATAAGCCTGCAATAGCGCCTCCTCATACAGTAGCCACATGTAGCCGTTCGTCTCAACCAACGGGTTGAAGCTGAGTTCCTCCCCAAGCCTCAACAGCCTCTTTCTGGCCTCTATTGCGAATCGTACGTTCTCATCACTCCAGAAGTGGACCCTGAAATGCGATGCTGATCTCGTGCTGGAGCCGTAACCCATGTGTTTTCCCTCAATGACCACTAGATCTCTCTCTCCTCTCCTCGCAATGTTGTAGCCGATCGATAAACCGATGATTCCCTCTCCTATTATTGCGACATTTGTCTTCATAGTTCAGCAGACTCCAGAGATTCCAAGGAGGTGGTCACAGTCATCGGTCTCTGTCTGAAGACGTTGATCGTACCGGGAGGCTTTCGTGTCAGGTCAGAGATTACGTAAACGCTGTTTGCCAGGCATCTCTTGCCTTGGCATTTTCCAGTTCCTACACCTGTGTATCTCTTGACCATTTCAACGTCCTGAAAGCCGTGCACTGTGACGGCCCGTAGTATGTCGCTCAGGGTTATGTCCTCACAGAAACAGACAAAAACCTTGTGTGGATCGTCTGAATAGATCGCCTTTTGTCCGTGGTCGTTCAGGACTCCACGTGCCTCGTAGGAACTGACTAGTCTTGAATACGATTCGTAGTTCTCCTGGCACCGATTGCTCAAGGCAGACTTCGCCTCATTCAGCTTGTTTGCGACATCCTCATCCTTCACTCCGAGTTTGAGTTTCGTTGCCACATAGTATGCGGTGGCTTCTGCGAACGCGGAAGAAGCATATTCGTCAAGAATTCCAGAGGATCTTCCCACCACGAGGACACGATCGTTGACTGTTTCTCCGTTCCATCCATGCATGGGGATCAGACTGCGAAGGTCCCTACTGTAGCCAACTGGGACACCGGCTTGCCCCAGCAGCTCTAGAGTGGGAGACATCGATTCCGCAGACACTATGAAATCCACCTGGAGTCTCTTCTCGTCCACAACAAGGCTGCGAACCCGTGTCTTACCTATCGCACTCATCTTCCTAACTCCAGCTACAACCGGAATCTTCGCGTCTTTCAGTGCAGCCAAGTACTCCCTTCTAACTCCTGTCAGGTGCTCGTATCTTGTAGCCAAGGTGACCCCGACTTCGGTACTCTTCAGTTGCAGGGCGGTCCTCACAGCATACTCATTGCTCCCTATGACAACCCCTTCGTCTCCAAGTCTCACTCCGTACCGGCCCGCAAGCTTGAGTGCCGTCGAGGCTGTAATGTGTCCAGGAATATCGTTGTTCTCAAAAAGGGATGGCAGATCTCTGAGGCCTGTTGCGAAAACGAAGAACCTCGCCCTCAAGAACACCGGCGCATCCGATTGAAGCCCTCCCAACCGCACTCCCAATGCGCCGTCGTCAAAAAAACCGTCAAATGCCAAGTCAGTGAATAGTTGTACTCCCTCGTCTTGCGCCCTTTGAACCAGACCCTCTGCGTAATCCCTAAGCTTCTTGCCCAGGCCTTGCATGGTTGATTCATCAAGGGTCGCATGTCCGCCGAGAGTGTGCGCTGCTTCTATGACGGCTACTTTGCCTCCGAGTTCCCTCAATTTTAAGGCAAAGGAAATCCCACTTACACCGGACCCGACCACTAGGGCGTCAGTTTCAATGACCGATTGCTTGATCATCTGTTGCTGCACCGGTGTGGGGAGAGGATGGGGCAGGTCCCTTCGCAGCAGTCTCCTTGCAACACTCCAAAAGGGCCTCTTCCTTACAATCACCTTGTGAGGAAATTGGGAGTCTACCATGTGTCCCATTGTGCCTATCAAGAACTGGTGAAGCGCACCTGGCCTCGGGATAGTGACTGAGATACCGTCATCCACAACAGCATATGGATTCAAGAAAGAATCCTGCTGGGATTGAAATCTCTCGGGCATCCACCATTCGAGATCGGTGAAGCCTCTACACCTGAGATGTTTCGAGCTGAAGTTCAAGCTCTTAATGCCGTTCCTGTAAAGGCAGACCCCAAGGGGCTCACCCTCAGGGCAGGCAATCGTCTTCCGATCGAACTTCACCTTGCAGGTTCCTTCACTCAACCTTCGTTCTCCACTTGGCGCCTAAACTGTGCGTAATATAAGACTTAGCTCACAGCCGATCACTTGCAGATCCATGGAACATGTCACGTTAATTGAACTCAACCCCCAAGATCAGTTGATAGATCAATTCGCAGAATGCACGAAAAGATGACTCGATAGACACAAAACCTAGCCAAGAATAGAGAAAGGTCTGGGTGTCCGTCATGTACAATCAACAGAATCTGCCACAAGTCAGCAGTTCGAACTTCGACTACATTGCTAGTCGCATGAAGAAAATATGAGCTCTTGTGGGCAGGATCATGTCCGAGAAAGCACTGGCGATGGAATTCAAAGGAGAGAAACTCATCCATTTTGAACTTGGAGAACCCGGCTTTGGAACACCCAAGAATATTGTAGACGCAGCGAAACGCGCACTGGACGAAGGCTATACTCACTACACACCTAACCCGGGCCTTGTCTGGTCTCCATTCCTGATTTGCAGGGGATTGCCTGTGCTGCTCGTGAAGAATCGGATTCCGAATAGGTCGACGAGTTGGTGTATGCGACTCCAAGAGTCTGCATGGCACGGATTAATTCTATACTTGTCGTCGCTCGCTTGCAAGAATCCAGCGTCAACTGTCTGCTTCAAGTAGCGACTTAGTTGCCTGAGTCGATCATCTGCGGTGCAGTTGAGTCGGCCAGCAATCTCAGCTACTGTGAGAGGCTTTGCAGATCTTTCTAGTAGAAGAATTGTTGCATATCGAAGATAATCACCTCTTGCGGGAAGAGAACCACCGGGGTCCGGCAAATGATATCGCCCGTAGGCCAATTCAAGGTCATCGAGCTTCGCATTGTCAATGTCAACTGTGCATATTGCGCATTGTCTCTTCCACAAGGCGCGTTTCGACGTATCGTACATGAGGCTGCTGAGTGTTCCGGAGAGTGATCTGTCTAGCAGTATGATTTGATACTCCTTAGATTTCGCAAGCTTGTAAGCAAGATAGAGTTCCGAGAATAGCATTATCCAGCTTGCAATGGTCGAGTTCTCAAGCCGGCAACGTTTAATTATTCCTTGACGAAGGACTACTTGGAGCTGGCGGCCATAGCTGGGAGCTAGGACCCGTTCCCATTTCGAACACGGAAGTGAATCTCCCAGGCGATTCAGGCGGTAGTGTGTTCCGCAAGGCC
>Ga0315279_10005030_pt1 | contig 17381 bp, 17 predicted proteins | sample YL17G06_20_MG_FD_203694 | JGI IMG/M metagenome (GOLD analysis project Ga0315279, IMG submission 203694) | Sediment microbial communities from Yellowstone Lake, YNP, Wyoming, USA - YL17G06_20 | ecosystem: Environmental > Aquatic > Freshwater > Lake > Sediment | place: USA: Wyoming | collected... | reverse complement strand
CGGCGAAAAAACCTTCGCCAAGCTCAAAGACCTGATCACGATCTGATTCGCGTCTGAAGCCCCACAAGGGTGAACCCTCCACCCTGACCCTCCCCCCTTTCGAGGGGGGAGGGATTTTTATTTTTCGAGGAGGCCCGCCAGGGCCAGCGACATTTTCGCCAAGGCCCGGCCGCGATGGCTGATGCCGTTCTTGATCCGGGGCTCCAGCTCGCCGAAGGTCCGGCCCAAACGGCGATAGAAAAACAGGGGGTCGTAGCCGAATCCCAGGGCGCCGCGTCCGCAGGAAAGAATCCGCCCGCGGACGCGACCCGTGACGCGCTTGGCCACTTTTCCCCGCCGGGCCAGCACCATGCAGCAAACGAAGCGGGCCCCGCGCCCGGATTCCGGAACGTCCCGCAGCAGCCCCAGGAGCTTGCGGTTATTGCCTTCGTCCGTAGCGTCCGGTCCGGCGAAGCGGGCCGAATAAACCCCCGGCGCGCCGTTCAACGCGTCCACCACCAAGCCGGAATCCTCGGCCAGCGTCCAATGTTCCGATCGGCTGCTGTAAAAAACGGCTTTTCCCCGCGCGTTTTGGGCGAACGTTGCTCCGGTTTCCGGATATTCCACGGCGATGCCCAGATCGGCCGGCGACAGGATGCGCACCGGAAGGCCGCTCAACGCCGCGGCGATCTCGCGGGCCTTGCCGGCGTTGGTGGTGGCGACGACGATCGGGACGCGGCGTGTCTTCAAGGCGGATCAGCGTCCGATGGTGTCGCGGAAGAAGGCCAGGATAAAAAGGGCCAGAAGGAAAAGGGTGTAAAGGGCGAACTTGGGGCTGATCAGCATTTTTTCCGGCTCTTCCATGACCTCGGCCTCGCGCAGGGTCTTGCGGAAGATGAGGAGGAAGAACACCACGAGGAACGGGGCGATGATGTAGAACGTTCCGAGCTTGAAGGCCGCGGCGAAATAAAGAAAAGAGGCCAGGCAGACCGCGGCGCTGGCGATCATGCCGGCGAGGAGCTTGTTTTTCGTGTACTTCTTGTGCGAGGTCCGATAATCGCCGGCTTTCTCCTTGAGAAAGCGGAATTCGGACAGCCGCTTGGCGACCATGAGAAAATTCCCGAACGCCCACCAGCTGAGAAGCAGGCTGACGGGGGGAATGATCCCGCCGGGCGCGAAGGCGAACCAGCCGATGAAGAAGCGGATCGGGTTGTTGGCCGATTCCGAGATCGAATCGAGAAAGGGAATGTCTTTCGTCCGGATGGGCTTGACGTTGTAGACGATGCCGGCCGCCAAGAGAGCGGCCAGCGCCATCAGAAAGGAGGGGCTGAAGAGAACCGCGGCCGACCCCAGGCAAGCCGCGATGAGGAAGACCCCGATCAGGGCAAAGGGGCCCTTGCGGATCTCCCCCTGGACAAGGGGGCGCCGGCGCTTGGACGGGTGATGGACGTCGAAGGCCAGATCGACGATTTCATTGACGATGTAATTGGCCGTCGAAATGCCCCAGGTCAGCAGGAACGCCGCCGCCGCGCGGAGGGCCAGGGTCAATCCGTCCGCATCGCGGAAGGCGCCGCGGTCGAGAAAAACATAAGCGGCGCACCCGGAGAAGATCGCCAGACTGCGCGGCCAGCGCTCGAGGCGCAAGGCCCGGAAATAGGCGGTCAAACGGATTTGTCCTTCACGGCATAGATTTCAAAGGAATCACCGAGGGCCAATTTTATCGGAATTCTTTTCAAAAAAGAAGCGCCGCGTCGGGCCGTCCAGCCCCGGAAAACGGAGAACCGGCTGACCAGGTAATGGGCGCTGAAGGTCCAGGCGTAGCGGCGCCGGCGGACGATGGTGAAGCCGGCCGAACGCAGGAGCGCCTCGAGGCTGCCGGCGGAAAAATAGGCCAGGTGCCCCGGCCGCAGATGCCACCACTTCGGACCGGCCAGCCGGCCGGCCAAGCTGTGAATATCCGGCGTCACCACGGCCAGGATCCCTCCGGGGGCGAGAAGGCGGGCGGCTTGGGCGATCGCCGCGCGGGGCTTGGGCGTATGCTCGATGAAGTCGACCATGGACACCGCCTGGAAGCTTCCGCCCGGGATGTCGAGCTCCTCGAAAGACCCCTGCCGCAGGGGAATCCCGTAGCGGGACGCGGCCAAACGGGCCGCCCAAACGGAGGCGTCGACGCCATCCACGTCCCAGCCGCGGCCCCGGGCCAGGTGGAGCAGGAGGCCCGTCGCCGCACCCACGTCGAAAAGCCGGCCCCGTTCCGGTTTCAGTTTTTCCAGTCCCTCGAGGATGACGCGGAAGTTCCGGGAACGGCCGTCGGCCTCTTCGTCGTACAACGGGTCTTCGACCCGGCGATAGAGGGAGAAGATGAATTCGGGCTTGGGCGACGGATCGGCGAAGAGATGTCCGCAGTCCAGGCAGAGGGAAAGGTCCCAGATTTTTCCGTACTCGCTGTCGGTGATCTTGATCTGGTCGGCGTTAAGACCCGCGTAATCGAACGTCCCCCGGCGGAAGGCCCGCACCCGGGCGCCCGCGCAGGCGGGGCAGCGGGTCAGGCGCTCGAATTTATCCACTGAGATTACATCCGCTCGGCGGCTTGATCTTTTCCGGCGCCGCTTCCAGGGCCCGCTCGACGGCGGTCCGGATCTCGGCGGGCATGAACGGCTTGGAGAGAAAATCGAAGGCCCCCATCTTGACCGCCTGTTCGGCCGTGGTGATCGTGGGATAGCCCGTGATCAGGATGAGGCGGGCCGGCGATCCCTTCTCCTTGAGCGTCCGCAGAAGATCGAGCCCGCTCAGCCCCGGCATCATCAGGTCCGCGACGATGACCTCGTAGGCGTTCTCGGCCTCGAGCCGGACGGCTTCTTCCCCGCTGGAAGCGAGGTCGATCCGCCGGTCGGCGGTCTGCAAAGCCTGTTTGATGCTGTGGCGCAGGGTCGTCTCGTCGTCCACGATCAGGATTTTGCGCGGTCCGGAAGCATCCATGGAAAACCTCCCGGCGCGGCGCCCCGCGGCTCGAACGGAAGCGGGCCACGGCGGCGGGCCAGTCGATCGTTTGCCGGTGAAAGACTCTGCCGTTACTACGGGGAGCAGTAAATATGTTACATAATCCTTACTGCTCCCCGAGTACTAGCCGGGCGACAAAGACATCCGGGGTCAACTATATTCCGCCCGGCTTAGTAACGTCCTTTATCTTAGTCTTTTTGCCGATTAAAAAAAACAGCCGGGCGGTCGGAAAAACGTTTGACAAGGCCGTTTCAAATATGTTAGATAACTTCGTCTATTGGATTAGTCGACTATTTGACCGGAGAGACTGTGAGGTTATCGACCAAAGGCGAATATGCCAGCCGGGCCATGCTCGAACTGGCCTTGCGCTTTGCCGATGGGCCCCAGCATATCCGCGACATCTCGGCTGCCCAGGACATTCCCGGACGATTTCTCGAACAGATCCTTCTCCAACTCAAGCGCGCGGGATACCTGCGGAGCCGGAAAGGCCCCCGGGGCGGCTATCTCCTGTCCCGTCCGCCAGAGCGGATTTCCGTGGCCGAAGTCATCCGGGTCATGGACGGGCCGCTGGCTCCGATCGATTGCGTCAGCGTCACCGCCCACGAACTGTGCCCCAAGGAAGAGACCTGCGTCCTCAAAGGCCTGTGGAAGGAAACCCGGGACGCCATCGCGGGGATTTTGGAGCGGACGACTCTCGCCGATCTGGTCCAGCGGACGAAGGCTTCGCGAAAGGCGGCCCCGCTCCGGCGCCCCGATTCCAACAATTCATAATCATGGCCGGAGAAGAAAGGACTGATTTTTCCTCGAATAGTCGACAATGGCAATCGACTTTATAATCCAATGGTGAAGAAATGATACATCAAAAGGAAAAAAGTCATATCGGCCGCGGCGCGGCTCAAGCCGTAATCGGGTGGGCGATGGCATTTCTGTTCGTCTTTTCCGCCATCGCCCAGGACAAGGGGGCGTCTCCGGCCGTGTCCTCCTCCCGGACGCTCAAGCTGACCGGCTATACGCAGGCGCTTTCCACAGCCCAGAGCGCCGGGACGGACGGGCGCGTCATCCGCCGGGAACGGTTCTCGCTGGCCGGGGAGATCCTGAAGAACGTTAAGTTCAAGGTCCATATCGACCTCCTCAAAAACCCTGTCCTTCTCGATGCCCAGATCGATTGGACCCTCGCCAAGGCCGCCGTTGTCCGCTTCGGACAGTTCAAGATCCCCTTCAGCCTAGAGAGCACGGCCTCGGACGCCGATCTGGACATGATCGATCGTTCCCAAGTCGTGAATAAAATCGCCCCGGGCTGGGATATCGGCGCCAACGGCCGCGACATGGGTGTCGTCCTGGCCGGCCAATATTCGATCTTCGAATACGCACTGGGGACCTTCAACGGGGCCGGAATCAACAAGGCCGATACGAATGATCACAAGGATCTCTCGGCGCGCCTCGTCGTCCGCCCCCTCGGCGGATTCTCGATCGGAGCGTCCTATTACGACGGCCTTTATTCAACGGCCGCCGGCGCTCCGCGGACGGTCCGGGAACGGATCGGCGGGGAGGCCTCCTGGGTGACGGATTCCTATTCGGTCAAGGCCGAATATATCCGGGGCAAGGATGCCGCGGTGTCCAGGGACGGCGGCTATGTCCAGGCCGGCGTTTTCGTCCTGCCCAAGAAGCTCCAGGTTTTGCTTCGCTATGACGCCTATGACAAGGATCGGTCCGGGCCCGGCGACCGGATCGACGCCTATACGGCCGGAGTGAATTGGCACCTGGCCGAGCGGAACAAGCTGCAGGTCGATTACCTCGTCTTCCGCGGCGAATCCGGATCGACCTTGAATCGCGTCCTCGAAATCCAATTCCAGCTGAGCTTTTAAAGGAGAACGATCATGAAAAAAAGCGTCATGCTTGCGGCCGCCGCGTTGTTCCTGACGACTTGGGCCGCTCCCCAAGGGGCGGCCCCGGCCGTCGCGGGCAAGATCAGCATTTCCGGGGCCTGGGCCCTCTATCCCATGGCCCTCAAGTGGGCCGAGGAATTCCATAAAATCCAGCCGGGGATCCGTATCGACGTCCAAGCGGGCGGCGCGGGCAAGGGCGTCGTCGACGCGCTGGCGGGGATGGTCGATATCGGGATGGTGTCGCGCGACATTCAGCCGGCCGAAATCGAAAAGGGAGCGGCGGCCTTAGCCGTGACCAGGGACGGGGTCGTCCCCACGGTCAGCGCGGCCAATCCCTTCCTGGCCATGATCCTCAAAAAGGGGCTGACCAAGGCGCAATTCGCCGCCCTCTGGATCTCGGAAAAAGCGGTGACGTGGGGAGAAATTCTGGGGACCGGGGACAAGGCCCCCGTTCATGTCTACACCCGTTCCGACGCCTGCGGAGCGGCGGAGACGTGGGCCGCCTTCCTGGGCACCCACCAGGAAGACCTCGGCGGATTCGGCGTGTACGGCGATCCCGGATTGGCCGACGCGGCCCGGCGCGATCCGCTGGCCGTGGGATACAACAACGTCAATTTCGCCTACGATGCCAAGACCCTTCGCCCGGTCGAAGGGCTGGCCGTCGTCCCCATCGACCTCGACGGCAACGGGATAATCGGGCCGGCCGAGAATTTTTATGCCACCCGCGATGAGATCACGGCCGCCATCGCCAAGAACCTTTATCCCTCGCCGCCCGCCCGCGACCTGTACTTCGTGACCAAGGGCCGGCCGGCGGCCCCGGCCGTCGCCGCTTTCTTGCGCTGGGTGTTGACGGAGGGCCAAAAATTCGTCAACGAGACGGGATACATCAAGCTCGGGCCGGACAAGCTGAGGTCCGAGCTGGAAAAGCTCGCCGGCCGCTGAGCCCGGGCGTTTGGAACCCGATTTTCACGAGGATCGACGACCGGACATGAGACAGGCAGCGGATCGAAGGGCGCGGCGATCGATGCGGCTTCTCTCCGCCCTGCCCGGGCTTCTGGTCGGGTGCATCCTGCTCGGCCTTCTCCTGAAGTCCCGCGGCGTCCTCTCCATGCAGCCGCTGTCCCGCCTGCTCTTCAGCACGGCCTGGAAACCCCTCAAGGGCCAGTTCGGGCTCCTGGCGTTTTTGTCCGGCACGCTGTGGGTCACCCTGGCGGCGATGATCCTGGCCGTTCCGATCTCCCTCCTCACCGCCGTCTATCTGTCCGAATTCGCGCCCCGCTTCCTCCGCGGCCTGGCTAAGCCCTTGATCGATCTTCTGGCCGGGATCCCCTCGGTGGTGTTCGGCGTATGGGGCGTCCTGCTGATTGTCCCCTTCGTCGCCCGCATCGCCCCGCTCTTCGGGGCCTATTCCTCGGGCTATTCCGTCCTGGCCGGAGCCATCGTCCTGGCCATCATGATCTTTCCCACGATCATCCTGGTCAGCCTGGAAGTGTTCACCGCCGTTTCCCGGGACCTGCGCGACGCCTCGCTGGCCCTCGGCGCGACGCGTTGGGAGACGGTCAAGCACGTTGTCTTGCGCAAGGGCGCCCAGGGCCTCATCGCCGCCGTCGTGCTGGGCTTCTCGCGGGCCTTCGGCGAGACCATGGCCGTGCTCATGGTCGTGGGCAACGTGGCCCGCCTGCCGCACTCCTTGTTCGATCCGGCCTATCCTTTGCCCGCCCTGATCGTCAACCACTACGGCGAGATGATGTCCATCCCCCAGACGGAATCGGCGCTCATGTTCTCGGCGCTCGTCCTGCTCCTCATCGTCTTCGTGTTCAACTTCGCCGCGCGGCTCATCCTGACCCGCGTCGAACGGAGGATCCAATAATGGGCTTCCGCCGCCGGAAATGGGAGGAGCGGGTTTTCCGCGTGTTGATGGCGGCCTCGACCTTCATCGTCCTCGGCAGCCTGTTGATGATCCTGGGGACGGTCGTGATCAAGGCCCTGCCCGCGCTCAACTTGGATATGATCACGCGGACGCCGGAGGGCGGATTCTATCTGGGCAAGGCCGGCGGCATCAAGAACGCCATACTCGGCTCGCTCTATCTGGCCTCGGGGGCGACCCTCCTGGCCGTCCTGTTGAGCCTGCCGATCGCCCTGTACATCAACACCTATTCCATGCGCTCGAAGGCCTGGGCGGTCCAGGTCCGGTTCTTTCTGGACGTGCTGTGGGGCGTCCCTTCGATCGTCTACGGGGCCTTCGGCTTCATCGTCATGACGCTCCTCGGCATGCGGGCCTCGCTCCTGGCCGGGATCCTCACCGTGGCCCTGCTCGAACTGCCGATCATGGCCCGGGCCATGGACGAAGTCATTCGTCTCGTGCCCTCCGCGCTGATCGACGCCTCGGCTTCTCTGGGCGCGTCCCGTCTGCAGACGGCCCTGCGGGTCGTCCTGCGGCAGAGCCTGCCCGGCATCCTGACCGCCATGCTCATTGCCTTCGGGCGCGGGATCGGCGACGCCGCCTCCGTCCTCTTCACCGCCGGCTTCACGGACCACGTCCCGACTTCGCTGACCCAGCCGGCGGCGACGCTGTCCCTGGCCATTTTCTTCCAGCTCGGCTCGCCGATCCCCGAGGTCCGGGCGAGGGCCTACGCCTCGGCCGCCGTGCTGACGCTGATCATTCTCTTGGTCAGCCTGGCCGCCCGGGCGCTGAGCCGGAAGCTGCGCAAACACATCATTCCTTAAAGGACAGAGGGCGCCATGAACAACTCTTCGCACCTCCGCATCCGGAACCTAAGCATTTCCTTCGGGGACCAGCAGGTCCTGAAAAACGTCAGCCTGGACGTCGCCGACCGCAGAATCACCGTCATCGTCGGGCCCTCAGGCTGCGGCAAGACCACCCTGCTCAAATCACTCAACCGGCTTCTCGATTCCGTCGACGACGTCCACATCAGCGGGCATATCTTCGTCGACGACGACGACATCTACGATCCCAAGGTGGAGGTTACGCGGGTGCGCAAGAAAATGGGTCTATTGTCCCAGAAACCGCAGGTCCTGCCGATGTCCATCTTCGACAACATCGCCTACGGACCGCGGCTCCACGGCGTGCGGAACCGCAAGGCCCTGGCGGCGATCGTCGAGCGCGAGCTTCACGCCGCCGGGCTGTGGGACGAAGTCAAGGACCGCCTCCATGCGCCGGCCGCGCGCCTCTCCGTCGGCCAGCAGCAGCGCCTCTGCTTGGCCCGCGGCCTGGCCGTCGAGCCGGAGATCATCCTGGGCGATGAGCCGACCTCGGCCCTCGATCCCCAGTCCAGCCGCATCGTCGAGGAGCGCCTTATCGCCCTGAAGGCCGATTACACGGTCATCGTCGTCACCCACATCCTGCGCCAGGCCCGCCGCATCGCCGACGACATCGCTTTTCTGTATCTCGGCGAGCTTGTCGAGCACGGCCCGGCCTCCGAGATTTTCGCCGCGCCGCGCGATCCCCGCACCCGCTCCTATTTCAGCGGCGAGATCAGTTGAAGCCGAAACCGTTGGCCCTTGCCGTTCGTATAAACAAAAAGTCCGATTTTATGGAGGCCGTCGCATGAAAAAGACCGCCCTGTTCATCCTGATCCTCTCCGCCCTCATCCTTTCCGTCTCGGCCCAGGTAGCCTCGCCGCAGGCCAAGCCCGATGACGGGGCCAAAAACTTGGTCCTCGTGGCCTCGCCCGCCGCGCCCCTTGACGTCTTCAAGGCCGGTTTCCAGACCATATCGGCCCGAGATTCCCTGGCCATGCTGACATTCATCGCCTCGGATCTCACCGAAGGGCGGGAGACGGGCACCCGGGGTTTTCAAATCGCCGCCGAATACGCCGCTTCGCTGTTCGGCATGTGGAAGCTGCAGCCGATCGGCGACAGGCCGACGCGCTCGTTCGGCATGGCCCAGATGCTGGGCCTGTCGACGGCTCCGCCCCGGCCGTTAGAGAACACCTTCTACCAGGAATTCCCCTTGGTCGAAACCATGGAAACCTCGAGCGCCCTGAGCCTGGAAATCCGCCGGGGCGGGTCCGTCCGGACGCACGCCTTTCGTCCGGTCATCGATTTTCAGGGTCTGGCCGCCGTTGGGGACACGCTGACCGGACCGGTCGTCTTCGCCGGCTACGGGATCGGCGAAAAGGACGCCGGTTTCGATGAATTTAAGGCCATCGACGTCAAGGACAAGATCGTCCTGCTCATGGCCGATCTGCCCGCCTTCCTGCCGCAGAACATCAAGGTCAAATATCCCGCAGCGGGAGCTTCCCTGGGAGCTCCGGCGGCGGCCGCGGCCGGAAACCGGATCGACCGCATTCAAGACCTGCGCCAGCGCGGCGCGGCGGCCGTCCTGCTCATACGCGGCGGCGGCCGCGAAGCCGACCGCTGGCGCGCCCTTCTGCCGCCGAAGAGCGTCAACGACGAGCGGCCGATCATCAAAAAAACCTATCATCGTGTCTCCCTTCCCGGCGGGACCGAGGAGACGCCGTGGTCGCGGTCGGCGGTGGCGACCATCACGCCGGCCGCCGCGGACCGGATTCTCGAAGCGGCGGGTTTGACGTTCGACGACCTTAAAAAGAAGATCGAAAGGACCAAGAAGCCGGCCTCCCAGGAAATCCCGGGCGCATTCGTGACCCTGGTTTCGACGCTCAAAACGCAGGCGATCCGCGGGATCAACGTGGTCGGCGTCATCGAGGGCTCGGATCCCAAGCTGAAGGACGAGGCCGTGGTCATCGGCGCCCACCTCGACCACGAAGGCAGGTGGGAGGACTACATCTACAACGGCGCGGACGACAACGGCTCAGGCTCCGTGGGCGTCCTGAACCTGGCCCGGGCCTTCGCCGCCAATCCCCGGAAACCCAAGCGGACGCTGGTCTTCTGCCTCTGGTGCGGCGAGGAAGAGGGACTGCTGGGCTCTAAATATTTCGTCGCCAACTCCCCGCCGCTTCTGAAAGCCAAGATCGTTTCCTACCTGAACTTCGACATGATGAGCCGGTCCTACGACGAGAAATCCATGGCCTTTGCCGGCCGCATGATGGGTTTCCCTTATGGGCCGGATTTCAACAAGAAGGTCAAGCCGGCCAACTTCGTGCCCCTCTCGTTCCCCGTCGGGTCGGGCTTCGGCGAGATCGTCCGGGCGGCCGACCAATACGTCGGGCTCGACGTCTACCTGCGCGAGGCCAAGCAGTCCGGGATCGGCTTCGGCGATTCCGACCACACCTCGTTCGACGAGGCCAAGATCCCCTGGGTCTGGCCGTTTACGGCCGTCACCGAGGACCTGCACCAGACGAGCGACAGCGTGGACAAGGTCAGCGGCGAATTGATGGAGAAAGTCTCGCGACTAATGTATGTGATCGGCTGGCTGACTGCGGATAGATAAATTCAAAGGGGGAGACCATACCGTGTCCCTCTTTCATTTGCGGCTATTAGATTCTTTCCGAAAAAAAGCCGGGCGAGGAGTGAGCCGAGTAAAACCCGTGCGACGGGCTTTGCAGTCCTACGCCTTGGCTAGGACGACCGAGCGGGCATGGTTCCTACTCATCGGAAACGGTATCCAAGCGATGAGTAGGAGAGCGAGGGAGAAGCGTCGGAGCGAATTTTCCACGCTGGGGAAAATGCTGCCGTTCTTCCTACGATCGGAAGAACGGTACTCGACGCTTTTATTCTTTCTAATTCATCGGACAGAGTTACTACCCGAGGAATGCGAGAGCGGTAGGGAGCGTTGTGGCGTGTTTTACATGGCTCGCCCCGAGCCCGGCATTCATTTTTCGGGCTCGTCCGAGTCCATTTCGATCCGCTCCAGGACGAGTTCCGTCCCCTGCACGAGCTCCAGGTCGGCCGAATCGCAGGCGGCGCAGGCGAATTGGAAATCGTCCCGCTCGGTTTCCGCGCCGCAGGCCTTGCAGCGGATTTTGAACGGCACCTTCACGATCTCGAGCGCCGCGTTTTCAGCGATCGTCCCTTTCTTGTAGATGTCGAAGGCCGAATCGAGCAATTCGGCCACGACCCCCGAAAGCGCCCCGACCCGGATGCGGATGCCCGTCACCTCTTTGGCTTTATGTTCCCTGGCCAAGGCCTCGACCGTCTCCATCAGCCCGGCGATGATGGACAGCTCATGCATCGGCCGGCCTCAACGCGGCGTGCGCGGCGACCAGGAACTCGATGAACGAGTCCAGCCCCTCTCCCGTCAGGGCGGATACGACGAAAATCCGGAGGCTGGGGTTGAGATCGAGCGCTTCTTTTTTGGCCCGGTCGATATCGAATGGAAGAAGCGGAAGAAGATCGGCCTTGCTCAGGACGAGCACGTCGGCCGTGGTGAAGGCCTTAGGGTACTTTTTCGGCTTGTCGTCACCTTCCGGTGATGAGAGCAGGACGACGCGCACGCGTTCGCCCAACTCATAAGACGCCGGGCAGACGAGGTTCCCAACATTCTCAATGAACAGAAAATCGATGTCCGCCTCGACGGAGGGTAGGACGCGCGCGATCATTTTCGCCTCGAGGTGGCAGGCGCCGCCCGTCGTGATCTGCCAGGCCGGTACGCCCTTGGCCCGGATGCGCTCGGCGTCGCGCTCGGTCTCGATGTCGCCCTCGATGACCGCGATTTTATAGCGGTTCTTGAGCCGCTCGGCCAATTTTTCCAGGAGCGTCGTCTTGCCCGCCCCGGGCGAGCTCATCAGATTGACCACAAGGACGCCTTTTTCTTCGCAGGCGGCCTTGATCTCCTGGGCGATTTTCCGGTTCGTGCCCAGGATGTCCTGAAGGATATAGAGTTGTTTCTTCATGGGCCGATCCGCAGCGCATTATAACATGCCGGCGATTCGAAAGAAGGAGCGGTGATGGAGGGATCCCGCGCCATCCCCATAACCCCGGTTCAGGGAAGAGGCGGAGAGTTTACTACGGGGAGCAGTAAATATGTTACATAATTCTTACTGCTCCCCGAGTACTAGCCGGGCGACAAAGACATCCGGGGTCAACTATATTCCGCCCGGCTTAGTAAGAATCTCCGAAATCGCTCGAGCGCGTCTTCGAGATTGTTCGCCGCCGCCGCCGAAAGGCCTTCCCTGAGTTCCCATGAATATCCGCGCACGGCCAGACGATATCCCCGCGGCATGCGGCCGTAAAGCTCCTCGCCGAGAGCAAGAACGGCGGAGGGCGACATTTCGTGCGTCGTGAAAGCGATGGCGGCCGCCGGGGCGATCTCGTTTAGCGTGACCGGTGCAGCGCCCTCGGTCGAGGCGTCGGCAAACACGACGACGTCGAAATCCTTGACGAGGTGGGCGTCTTCGATGTTGAGCTGGTATTTCCATACGGCGGATGGGCCGCCCGGGATCTCAACGACGGCCCCTTCGGCGAGTTCCCCCGCCCCCACGCCGGCCATCCGCGCGGCGAGCGCGGGGCCCAGCCCGTCGTCCCCGCGTCCGGGGTTGCCGATTCCGATTATCAGAATTTTCATGATTGGGCCATTATTCTAATCCAAGAACGACAAGGGGGCGAGAAGCGTCGGGGGCCAAACCCGTGCGACGGGCCTTGCCAGTCCTACGCGGCAGCTAGGGCGGGCTTTGCAGTCCTACGCCTTGGCTAGGACGATGGAGCGGAAAATTATAGAGACGACTCGCCTGCGCCCCGCTTCAATCTCATTGATATCACCTTCCCTACCCCTCCTTCAAAGGAGGGGATTCGTCCGCAGGCTCGTATATGTGCGAAGGAGGAGCGTCGGATACCGTTCTTCCGATCGTAGGAAGAACGGCAGTGTTTTGACCCAGCTCACGCGAATTGCCGTGATATTTGAAAACGAACGGTACGGCGGAGCGGTGACCCGCCGACATTATTACCTGCTTCGTTTGTCGATGATGACTCCGTTCGCGTCGATCATCTCGATCTCGAGCGGCATGCGGCCGAGGGCGTGCGTGGCGCAGCTCAGGCACGGGTCATAGGCGCGGATGGCGATCTCGACCCGGTTGAGCATGCCCTCGGTGATCTTGGCCTGGCCGTCGATGACGTTCATGGCCACCCAGTTGACGGCCCTGTTCATGGGCTCGTTGTTGTTGGTCGTGGAGACGATCAGGTTGGCCATCGTGATCTGGTCGTTGCCGTCGATGCGGTAGTGGTGGAACAGCGTGCCGCGCGGCGCTTCGACCAGGCCGACGCCCTCGAAGGCCTTTTTGCCTTTCCGCGTCAGGTCGTCCTTCTGCAGGTCGGGATCGTTGAGGAGTTCCTTGATGACCTCGCCGGCGTGGAGCAGTTCGATGAGGCGGGCCCAATGGGTGTGCAGGCTCATGGTGTTGGGTTGGCCGCCGGTGTAGGCTTTGTAGATTTCGTATTCGTGCTGGGCCAGCGGGGTGGGGATGAATTCGCAACAGTTGAGCCGGGCCAGCGGTCCGACCCGGTACCAGCCGTTCTCCTTGCCCAGGGACCGCAGGAAGGGGAACTTCATGTAGCTCCAGGTCCGGACGTCTTCGCCGATGTATTCCAAGTAGTCGGCATAGTCGACATCATCGAGGACTTTGTGCCCCTCGGCATCCACGGCCCGCAGGGCGCCGTGATAAAAGTCCAGGGCCCCGTCCTTGCGGACGAGGCTGAGGTGGTTGGAGGGGAAGGCGGCGAAGCCGTCGATGAGGTCCTTGTTCCGGCGGTGAAAATCCTTGAAGAATTCCACCGCTTCCAGGGCCCAGATGATCATGGTGTCGATGTCGAGCGGGGCCGGCCCCTTGAGGAAGACGTCCCGTTCCTCGGCCGTCAGGTTCTTGTTGATGCCGCCCGGAACGGCGCCCGTCCCATGGATCTTTTTCCCGGCCGTGGCCAGGATGATCTCCTGCCCGAACTTGCGCAGTAGGACGGCCCGGGTGGCCAGCTCCCTGTGGAAGAGGACGACTCCGATGACGTTGCGGATGGCCGGGTCGGCGTCCGCGCCGAAGAGGAGGTCGGGCGAAGCCAAATGGAAAAAGTGGAGGGCGTGGGATTGAAACATCTGGCCGTAATGCATGAGCCGGCGCATCTTTTCGGCCGTGGGGGACAGGCCGTTCGGTCCGACACCGACGATGATGTCCATGGCCTTGGCCGCGGCCAGGTGATGGCTGACCGGGCAGATGCCGCACAGCCGTTGGACGAGAACCGGGGCCTCCCAATACGGGCGGCCTTGGACGAAACGCTCGAAGCCGCGGAATTCGACGATGTGGAAACGCGTCCGCTCGACGCGGTTGCGGTCGTCGAGGAGGATGGTGACCTTGCCGTGGCCCTCGACGCGGGTGACGGGTTCGATGGTGATTTTTCTGGCCATGGGATCTTCCTTCAATCGAACCTGAGGAGGTTGTAGGTCAGGTTGAGGGGCCGGCCTTCGATGATCGCCGTGAGGGCCTCCCAGATGAGGTCGGCCGAGGGCGGGCAGCCGGGCAGAAAGGCGTCGATCTTGACGATTTCGTGGAGCGGGTAGACCCGGTCCAGGATGATCGGCAGGTCCTCGTCGCCGGGTATGATCCGGTCGGCCGGGTCGATCGTCGGCCCGTTCAGGTAGGCTTCCTCGAGGCACGCGCGGACGGGAATGCCGTTGCGCAGGGCCGGCAGGCCGCCCATGATGGCGCATTCCCCGACGGAGACCAGGATCTTGCAGTTCTTGCGGAAGGCCCGCAGGTTTTCCACGTTCTCGGTGTTGCAGCAGCCGCCCTCGATGAGCCCCAGGTCGCAGGTCTTGCGGAACGTCTTGATGTCGTCGATGGGTGATTTGTGGAACTCGACCAGGTCGATGAGCTTGAGGATGCGGTCGTCGATGTCGAGGAGGGACATGTGGCAGCCGAAACATCCGGCCAGCGAAGCGGTGGCGATGACGGGTTTGTTCATGACCTCACCCCTCGGCCTTCTCGATCTCGCTGCCGATCGGCGCCTGGTCGTATTTGCGCCGGCCGATGGGCACGGCGAAGCCGACCTCCTTCTTCAGGATCGAACCCACGGGGCAGCGCTCCATGGCCTTGCGGGCCGCCGTCCCGGTCAGCGCGGAGGCCAGCTCGGGGTCGACGAAGATCTTCTTGTTGCGGGAGCGGCGCAAGGGTCCGAAGACGGATTTATTGTCCCTGGTCCGCACGCCGCGCACGCAGCGTAGGCATTTGACGCAGCGGTTCTGCTCCATGAGGATCTTCGTCCCGGCCGGTTCGACGTCCTTCTTGGGGAATTGGTAGGGGAAGCGGGGGACGAGCATCCGGTAGCGGTAGGCCAGGGCCTGGAGCTCGCAATTGCCGCTCTTTTCGCAGGTTGGGCACATGTGGTTGCCCTCGACGAAGAACATTTCGATGAGCGCCTTGCGCATGTCTTCGAGGTCGGGGACTTTGTTTTCCACGGACATGCCCTCGGCCACGGGCTGGGTGCAGGCGGCCATGTAGCGGCCGCCGACCCGCACGGTGCAGATGCGGCAGCTTCCGGCGGGCTTGATGCCTTCGTAGCGGCAGAGAGTCGGGATGTAGATCCCGTTGTCCCGGGCCGCTTCATAGATCGTCTGTCCGGGTTTAGCCGCGCATGGGCGGCCGTCGATGGTGAACTTGATGACGGGTTTACTCATGGCGGGGTTCCTCATGAGGTTCCGCAAAGGTCTGTCCGGTGACCGCGGCCGCCTCCCCGGCGGCCTTCTCCAGATCGAACTCGGGGACGAACGCGTTCTCCGCGCTGATCCGGCTCTGGTACATCTCGCGGAAGTTCTGCAGGGTGGTCAGGATGGGATTGGGCGAGGTCTGGCCCAGGCCGCAGCGGCTCATCGATTTGATGATCTTGCCCCAGGCCTCCAGGTCGGCCAGGTCCTGGGCCGTGCCCTTGCCGTCCATCACTTTTTCCAGCGTCTGTTTCAGGAGGGAATTGCCGGCCCGGCAGGGCACGCACCGGCCGCAGGATTCCTCGATGAAAAAGAGCATGAAGTTGTGGACGACTTCGAAGAGATCCCGCTCCGGCCCGAAGACGATGATCGAGCCGCCGGTGGCCAGGTCCTCGAACCCGATGCGGCGGTCGAACTGGGACCGCGAGATGCAGGTCCCGGAGGGCCCCCCGACCTGGACGGCCATGGCGTCGCTGCCGCCGGCCATTTTCAGCAGTTCGGCGACGGACAGGCCGAAGGCGACTTCGTAGACGCCCGGCTTGCGGCAGTCGCCCGAAACGCTGAGGAGCTTGGTGCCGGCCGAACGGGCCGTGCCCATGGCCTTGAACCAGTCGGCCCCTTTTTCGAGGATGCGAGCCGCCGCGCAGAGCGTCTCGACGTTGTTCACAGCGGTGGGATGGCCGAAATAGCCGTCTTGGACGGGGAACGGCGGCCGGTCGCGCGGCTCCCCGCGGTTGCCTTGGGCCGACTCGAGGAGCGCCGATTCCTCGCCGCAGACGTAGGCGCCGGCGCCCAGCTTGATGGTGATGTCGAAGGCGAAGCCGCGTTTACCCGCGGCCGCGCGCCCGAGGAGTTTCTTTCGACGCAGCCCGGCCAGGACGGACTCGAGATGGGGCAGGAGATAGGCGTATTCGCCGCGGAGGTAGAGGACGCCTTCCGCGGCCCCGGCGGCATAGCCGGCGACGGCCATGCCTTCGAAGAGAAGATGCGGGCATTCGGTCAGCAGGACCCGGTCCTTGAACGTCCCCGGCTCTCCCTCGTCCGCATTGCCGACGATGTAATGGGGCCGTCCCGCCTCGCGGCGGCAGAACTCCCACTTCAAACCGGTGGGAAAGCCCGCTCCGCCGCGGCCGAGGAGGTTGGCTTTCTTGATCTCGGCGATGACCTTTTCGGGCGTTACGGCGACGGCCTTCCTGAGGGCGGCGCCGGAGAGGAAGGGGGCGAAAAGAACGGGGCCTTTGCGGCGGATGTTGTTGCGGACCATGGAGCGGACGAGTTTGGATTGATTGGCCCCGTCGCCGCAGGTCCGGACCAGCGCGCGGACGTCCTTTCCGGCCTTCATCCCGGCCACAAGCGCCTTGACCTTGGTCTTGTTCAAGCGGGTGAAGACGACGCCGTTGATGATCGCCGCAGGCTCCTGGTCATTCATGCCGATGCAGGAGGTCTCGTGCAGGCCGATGAGGCCGTCGGGGGTCGTCGCGCCGAAGGGGACGCCGGCCTCCTTCTCGAAGGCCGCGGCGACCTCGGCCCGGCCGTTCATGACCGAGACGATGTTGGTGTTGAGATAGACGGCATACCGTCCGGCCGGAGCGGGGGTGAAGAAATGGTAATACGTCGCCACCCCCTCTACCTCGATCCGGGAGATTCCGAGCAGCTCGGCGATCGTCCTGATCGCGTCCGGAGGCAGGTGCCCGATTTCCGCCTGGACATCGCGCAGGATGTCGATCAGACGGGTGCGGTCCAGGCGATGGCGGGCGATCACGGTTTCTATGATTCCCTTGGGCATATGAAACCTCGTCCGAACATATGAAATTGAAGATATGAAAACAACCACAATTTATAGCACAAGAGGGGGCCGGAGACAAATGGGTGTATGGGCTCGGGGCCGGGGGGGGGAACACGGGTTTTCCCCCGCCGGCCCCGAGCCCCGTCTAAAGGACGGAAATAGT
>Ga0315279_10005029_pt1 | contig 17383 bp, 16 predicted proteins | sample YL17G06_20_MG_FD_203694 | JGI IMG/M metagenome (GOLD analysis project Ga0315279, IMG submission 203694) | Sediment microbial communities from Yellowstone Lake, YNP, Wyoming, USA - YL17G06_20 | ecosystem: Environmental > Aquatic > Freshwater > Lake > Sediment | place: USA: Wyoming | collected... | reverse complement strand
CGATCCCTTCCGAGACGTTCTCGCGGCGGACGGCCTCGGCGACCTCGCCCGTGATGTCGATCATCTCGACCCGCAGGCTGGTCGCGACGGTCAGTGTCTGCAACCGGCGCTCCTTGCGTACCCTGGACTGCAACGGGGGGATTTCTCACGCCCGCAACGTATTCTAGAGCGGCCCCCCGTCTTCTTCAAGCAAAAAGGGGTGGACGGCAAAAAGGGGTGGACGCCAAAAAGGGGTGGACGGCAAAAAGGGGTGGACGCTCAACGGCCTCTTCAGTAACGTAGTGGCCGTTGTCTTCCGCAACATAGTGGCCGTTGTCTTCCGCCCCGGAGGGGCGAACTGATCTCTAGCCACGGGCGCAAGCCCGTGGAAAGGGGCGAAAGTGCGTTTAAGAGCCCCGTAGGGGCGATTGAATCTCAGTCGCCCCCCTGGGGCTTGCGGGTGCGGTATGGGGCTCGGACCACGGGCTTGCGCCCGTGGCTAGAGCGCAATCGCCCCGTCCGGGGCTTCACCGAGGCAATGCCGACGATCCTCGACGAGATTCTGGCCGTCAAACGCCGCGAGGTGGCCGACCTGGCCTCGCGCCTGGCCCGCCTGCGCTCCGCTGCTCGCGATGCCCCGCCGCCGCGCGGCTTCGCCCGGGCCCTCGGCCGGGGCAGGGGGCCGCAGGAAACGGGGGCTGTACCCTTTTCGCGCCGTTGCGAAAAGGGGACTGTCCCCGTTTCCGCTGGGCCGCGCGCGAAAAAGGGGACAGCCCCCGTTTCCAAACAGCCGGAAACGGGGGCAGCCCCCTTTTTCGCCGGCGGCCCCATTCGCATCATCGCCGAGGTGAAACACCGCTCCCCCTCGGCGGGCGTTATCATCGAGCCGTTTGTGCCGGCCGACATCGCCCGCCGGTACGCCGAAGGCGGGGCGGATGCCATCAGTTGCCTGACGGACCGCGAGTTCTTCGGCGGCTGCATCGACCACCTGCGCGAGGTCCGGGCGGCCGTCGGCCTGCCGGTCCTTCGCAAGGACTTCCTCATCGCCCCCGTGCAGGTGTACGAGGCCCGCGCCGCCGGGGCCGATGCCGTTCTCCTTATCGCCGAGGCCCTTGAGGCGGCCGAGATGGCGGACTTGGCGGCCCTTGCGGCCGACCTCGGGATGGATGTCCTGGCCGAGGCCCACGGCGAGGCCGCCCTGGAGCGGGCCATCGCCTGCGGCGCGGCCTGCGTGGGCATCAACAATCGCGACCTCGCGACGTTCAAGGTGGACCTGGCGGTTACCGAGCGCCTGGCGCCCGCCGTCCTGGCGGCCGGTCGCGTGCTGGTGGCCGAGAGCGGCATAAAGGCGGCCGCCGACGTCCGCCGCCTGCTCGCCGCCGGCGCCGATGCCATCCTCGTGGGCGAGGGCCTGCTGAAGTCCGGCGCCATCGCCGGGAAGTTGGCCGAGTTCAAGGACGCGTAGGAAATCAGGTTTTCCCTTTGCGTTCTTCGCGTTCTTTGCGGTAAGAATCGCCTGTACGAACGGTCGCATGCACACGAATTGGGCAGAGGTCTTATGAGAACGGCCGCTCCCGGTGTCCTGACCCGCCGCAGGTTCCTGAAGTTCCTGGCCGCCGGCGGCGCGGCGTGCCTGGGTGCGGGCCGCGCGCTGCGCGCCGCCGAAACCCCGCCTGCCGCCAAGCCCGCCTTCCGGTTCGCCGTCCTGGCCGACGTCCAGTACGCCGACGTCGCGGCCGAAGGCAAACGCCAGTACCGCGAGTCGCTCCTGAAACTGGAGCACGCCGTCGAGCAGATAGGCGGCCTGGGGCCCGACTTCGTCATTCAACTGGGCGACTTCATCAACGGCGGCTTTGCCAACTTCGACCCGGTCCTGGCGGCGTACGCCAAACTCACCGTCCCGGCGTATCACGTCCTGGGGAACCATGATTTCGCCGTGGAGGCCGACAATCGCGGCAAGGTCCTGGCGAAACTGGGCCTCGATAAACTTGGGCCGGGGCAGGGCTACTACGATTTCGCCCGCGCGGGGATTCGCTTCGTGGTCCTCAACGGCAACGACCTGAGCGTAATTGCCCGGTCGCCGGACAGCCCGGAGGGGAAGGCCGCTGCCGCCCTCATGATGGACCTGCGCAAGAAAGGCGCCCCGAACGCCGCCGCCTGGAACGGGGCCGTCGGCCCACAGCAACTGGAGTGGTTGAAGAAGGTCCTCGGCCGCGCCGCCGCCGCGGGGGAGCGCACGATCGTCTTCTGCCATTTTCCCGTGTACCCGCCCGGCCGGTCGAACCTGTGGAACGACGCCGAGGTCGTCGAGGCCCTGGAATCCGCCAAGGGCATCGTCGCCTACATCGCCGGCCACGAGCACCAGGGCGGCTGCGCCCGGAAGGGCGGCATCCATTACCTGACGCTCAAGGGGCTGGTCGAGGCCGACCCGACGGCCTACGCCCTGATCGAGGTCTTCCCGGACCGCCTCAAGGTGACCGGCTTCGGCCTCGAGCCCAGCCGCACGCTGAACATTTAGTCTTGCAACACTACACTTGTTGACAGAGCCTTTTCTCCACGCGAGCCTCGTCAGGGGCGGACTGATCTCTGGCCCCGGCCGCAAGTCGGAGCGCAGCGCAGACCTCGCCTTGGCGGGGCCGGGGTCACCAGACGCAACAACCCCCCTTCTTCTCTTCTTCCTCGTTGGAGCCCCGGAGGGGGGCAGGGGGACAGTCACCTGTTTCTTGGCCGCCATTTTGACCCGGCCTGCTGACTGCCGTTTCGCGCCTGAGCGAGGCCCCTTGCGGCAACGTGGATTAACCGCAAAGAACGCAAAGAACGCAAAGGACGGATCGGTCGGATAGCAAAGAGTGAAGACCTTGTCTTTGCGTTCTTTGCGTCCTTTGCGGTAAGAATCGCCTGTACGAACGGTCGCATGTGCACGAATTGGGCAGAGGTCTTATGAGAACGGCGGCTCCCGGTGTCCTGACCCGCCGCAGGTTCCTCAAGATTCTGGCCGCAGACGGAAAAAGCGTTTGCTTGGCCACGGTTCGTGATGTATAGTTACCCTTGCTGAGGGCAGCCGGGGCAGGTCGCTTGTGGGAGTGAGCGGCACAACCCGTCCTCAGCAACGACAACCTGAGTGCGTTCGTCGGGCGATTTCCGGGGGAGTACCGGAGACCGCCCTTTTTCTTTGGTAAACCGCATGGCATGGAAGGAGATGGGCAATGATTAGCGCAAAGGACGTGGCGAGGGCGGCGGTCGTGGCGGCGGTGGTTCTGGGTTGGTGTGGGACGGGCACGGCTGGCCTGCGAATCACGGATTTCTACCGGAAAGGATATTACGATGTGCAATAACAAACTGGCGTGCGCAGGTATCATTGTTTCCCTCCTTGTCTTGGTTCACGTGAAAACGGTCGGTGCGGCCTCCATAGAGATCAGGACGGATACGTCCGACGGCATCGCGGTGCTGAACGGCACGCCAGGAGACCACGCAAGCGGAGAAAACCACCTAGTCGCAGGAGTTTCTGGGGACTATCTATATCGCAAATCCTCTATTCTGTTCTTTAAGCTTCCCGACATTGGCAATTCGGCCGATATCCTCTCCGCCGATCTTCGCATACTTTACCTGCGGGGAGATGATAACAACGGCACGCAGGACAGTGCTGATGTTTGGGGATTGGGCTACGAAACTGTTGCGGCTCCCGTTATCGACCACTCGTGGTATCACGATTCGAACACGGATACGGGGGCAGGCGTGAACGTTCCCTCCCGGACAAAGATTCAAGATGCCATCATCAGTGGGAGAGGCAACACCCCCAATCAATGGCACAGCACGGATGAGACTGGGGACGCCAACCTGCTCCGCTTCCTACGCTACCTCTATGACAACGGCGCCACTGAAGGCAACTTCGCCATAATCAGGATCAACTATGACTCGGTCCCGTCAACTTCTCCCATGGAACGCTATGTGTTTGCCTCTGGTGACGCCGTTCCAATCGACTGGGCCCCGACCCTGACTGTCGAAGTTATCCCCGAACCCGCCACGCTGTCGCTGCTGGCCTTGGGCGGCCTCATGGCGCTGCGTCGCCGCCGGTAGTTCACCGCTTTTCTGAGGATCAGCGATAACAGCCGCGCGGCCCCCCCGTGTATTCACGGGTACTTGTTTAGCGCAACATGCCGTTAACCCTCTCCCCTTGAGGGAGAGGGTGGCCGAAGGCCGGGTGAGGGGTGCTCCGGGCCAGCAACTCCCCCTCACCCCCACCCCCTCTCCCTCGGTGGGGAGAGGGGAGAACGGCGCCCGCAGTGCGGCCCGATGCGCAACCCGTGGAAAGAAACGGGTTCGTTATCCTCTTCTTTTCGCCCCGGCGGGGCGAAGGAGACTGGCGAACGAGCGAGACTTCTCCGGATGCTCCGCGCGCGCAACTGCCCCCTCACCCCCGCCCCCTCTCCCTCGGTGGGGAGAGGGGAGAGATGGGCCACGTCGCCGCGCGTCCGGCACATTCCGCCGCCCCTAAAGGGGCGGATGTGTTGAAACACGAAGGCTTCCACGGGTTGCGCACCGCCCGCCATGTGGCGGCCGGTGCTCCACCCGTGGCTACAATCCGCCGCCCCGTTGGGGCGAAGAACGGCAGATGTAGTATGTAGGGTGCGTGCTCCGCACGCACGCGGATTATTCAGAAGGACGGCGCGCGAGTAAGCGAGGCAAGGTGCGTGCACAGCACGCACCCTACATGGGCTTGCGGCGCAATGACAGTTCCAAGTTTCAAGTTCCACGTTCCAAGTGCCGTTGGATTTTGTCTGTTCCCCGGCCTGCCCGCCCGTGGCCTTTGCATGAGATCGCCGGCGTCGCCTTTGCTTGAGTTTTTCACTCTGCATTCCGCACTCTGCACTCCGCACTCGTAACTCCTGTTCCCGCCTTACTTTACGGCCACGGGTGTCCCCATGTTTCCGGTTGCCCGTTCCCCGGTCCCCGTTCCCCGCTTTTGGGAGTTATCCACAACGGCGTATGCCCATGCGTCCATGTTAAAAACCGTCAAATTCGGGTCAAAATCGATCAAAAAGGCGACGTTTTCCGTCAAAAAGGCATCAAAAAGGCGCGCATTTCGTCATGCCCATCTTAACATTTTGCCCCGTCACCCCCTCTGGCGCTAGCGCCAATGGGGTTTTGGCCTTCTCCAAGGGTCATTTTGGGGTGCGCCGGAGGCCAAAAACGCACTGTGGATAAGTTATCCACAAAATGTGCAAAACTCTTGACGGCCAAACGGCGGGAACAGGCAGCGGCGTACGGGGACAGAAACGGCAGGACGGCAGCAAGAGGGGGTGCTGCGTGCAGGGAAACAGACGGTGGTCGAGAACTGGCTTGCGGCCTGTGGCTTGCGGCTGCCTCCGGCGGCCGGTGGGAAAAAAGTTGGCCACCCGCAAGGGGTGGCCAAGTCAGCCCCGCAGCCCGGGTATCGTTTGAGTTTTTTTAGAATCCCCTTGTCCCGCCGGAACGCCTATGCCGATGCCGCAAGGCGGCCGGTCTTGGTCCGGCGGGCACGGACGGGCTCGTGTACGGCCGGGCGGACCTTGGGAATCCGCAGCACCGAGTTGAAGTCGCCGAATCGGTTCGCGTCAACGCCGAAGGCCGCGTAGTCGGTGAACCACTGGTCGCCGGCAAGGTACCGGAATTCGTAGGTGCCGGGCGGAAGGCGCAGCATGAGCATCCACTCGTGCGGCGAGATGCGGCGCATCGGCAGGTGATCCTGCTGCCACTGGCAGAAGTCTCCGACAAGGAATACCGGCCCGTCCGTCGCATGGCGGAAAAAGAACGTCGATTTGCCCGTTTCGTCCACCGTAACCATTACCGACCATCTTTCCGTACAGGGGCAAATACCGAGCGTGACCGGCCCTTACCTTGTTTATCGGATTGAGAGGGCACAAAAATGAACCGAAAATCCGGTCCGCCGGCCGGGGGGTGTGCCAGAAGTTCCTGGCACGCAGAAAACGTTGTCATTCCGAGCGAGCGAAGCGAGTCGAGGAATCTCGCTGTGGCCGTTGCCGTGTTCCCGCTGGCACGGCGAGACCCCCTTCGACTTCGCTCAGGGCAGGCTCTCGACTTCGCTCGGGGTGACATCAAGAGAAGCCCTGCCAGAAACACGGCCGGACAAGTCGAAGACCCGACTGGGCGGGCCGGCCGTGCCACCCTCGGTAACGAAAGGCGCCCGTGACTGAGCGGCCGGAAAAGTGTCCGGGATGTTGCTCTGGGCCGCCCTTTGCCGTAGAATCCCGCCGGTTAGGCGGAAAGGAGCCCGACAAGCGTGGCCAAACTGACCCAACGCAGCGAAGACTACAACCAGTGGTACATCGACATCGTCACCCGGGCCGAGATGGCCGACTATGCCCCCGTCAAGGGCTGCATGGTCATCCGCCCGTGGGGCTATGCCATCTGGGAGCGGATGCAGCGGGCCCTGGACGACATGTTCAAGGCCACCGGGCACCAGAACTGCTATTTCCCGCTCCTGATCCCGGAATCGTTTCTGAAGAAGGAGGCGGAGCACGTTGAGGGGTTCGCCCCGGAATGCGCCGTGGTGACCCACGGCGGCGGCAAGAAACTGGAGGAGCCGCTGGTCATCCGCCCCACGTCCGAGACGATCATCTGGGCCATGTACAAGAAGTGGATTCAGTCGTGGAGGGACCTGCCGCTCCTCTACAACCAGTGGGCGAACATCGTGCGGTGGGAGATGCGGACGCGCCTGTTCTTGCGGACGACCGAGTTCCTCTGGCAGGAAGGCCACACCGCCCACGCCACCCAGGGCGAGGCCCTCGAAGAGGCCCAGCGCATCCTCGGCATCTACCGCACGTTCGCCGAAGAGTGGATGGCCATGCCCGTCCTGACGGGCTCGAAGAGCGAGGGGCAGAAGTTCCCCGGCGCCGTCACCACGTACACCCTCGAGGCGCTGATGCAGGACGGCAAGGCCCTCCAGGCGGGCACCAGCCATTACCTGGGCCAGAACTTCGCCAAGGCCTTCCAGGTGCAGTTCCAGAACCGCGACAAGCAGTTGGAGTACGTGTACGCCACGTCGTGGGGCGTTTCGACGCGGCTCATCGGGGCCCTGGTGATGAGCCACTCCGACGATTCGGGCCTCGTCCTGCCGCCGCGCCTCGCGCCGCTGGAAGTGGTCATCGTGCCGATCCCCAAGGCCGGGGCCGACAACGCCGCCATCGAGCAGGCCGCGTACCGCATCGCCGAGCCGCTGGAGGACAAGGTCCGCACCCGCGTGGACGACCGCGACAACGTGTCGCCCGGCTGGAAGTTCAACGAGTGGGAACTCAAAGGGGTGCCGATCCGGGTTGAACTCGGGCCGAAAGACCTTCAGCAAGGCCAGGCCGTGGTCGTCCGCCGCGACACCGGCGCCAAGACCCCGATGGCCCAGGATGCGCTGGCGTTTGAGATTCCGAGCCTGCTGGAGGAGATCCAGGCGTCGCTTTTTGCGAAGGCGAAGGCGCGGCTGGAGGCGGGTTGCCGGCCGGCCGCCTCGTACGATGAGTTCAAGAAGGTGGTCGAGGAGCAGGGGGGCTTCGTTTTCGCCCCCTGGTGCGGCAGCCGCGAGTGCGAAACGCGCGTCACCCAAGAAACCAAGGCCACCCTGCGCCTGATTCCCGACCGCGCGGAGGAGGCTCCGGCGTGTATGGTGTGCGGCAAGGGGCCCGCCAAGCGGGTGCCGTTCGCAGTATCCTATTGACGCCGCAGGGGCATCCGGCGATGGAGATACACGAAACGCTTGCCGGGGGAGCGCCGTAGCATTCCGTCAACTTTGATTACGCGGGTGCCACGGCTGCGCCTTGTGCAGCCGTGGTCGTCGGCTGGGATGCACGGCTGCAAACTGCGCAGCCGTGGCACCCGCAGATTCAATTGTGACGGAATAGTAGGTGCGAAGCGCGACTGCCGGTCCCCAAGGGGTGGCGGCGGGGCCGAAAGGCCGCTTTTCCTGACCACCAAGAGTCCAGTATCGGCGGGTCGGCCCGCCTGACGCACGAATTGGCGCAAAAGCCGCTGTGGTGCTCGTTTCGGAGCGCAGGGCGTTTGTGGCGGGGCGATGACTCGACAGCCGTGCCGGACGATGCTAGAATAATGTCGGCGTGCGGGGTGTGCGTACGCCTGCAAGCCGCCTTGGTCAAATCAGCCAGAGGAGCGCCCAGAATGCTCAGTCGTGCAGCACTCGTGGCGGCGGCAGCGTTTGCCATCGGCGGCCTCTGTGCGGCCGGGTGCAAAGACCCCGACCAGGGAGTTACGTCGTCGAACCCCAACGACGTGGTCAAGAGCGTCGGCGAACTGGCGAAGCGCGGCACAGACGAGGCCGCCGAACGCATCAGCCGCGCGACCACCCACACGGATTCCATGGTGGCGACGGAGGCCGTCCGGAGCCTGGGCTCCATGCGCCAGCCCAAGGCCGTCGAGGCCCTCCGGCGCGTGGCGGCCGAGGAGAAGCGCCCCGATGTCCGCGAGGCCGCGGTCCTGGAACTGGGGCGGCAGACCCGCGACCAGGAGTTGCGGCTCCTGGAGGAGGTCCTCCAGCGCGACCCCGAGCCGCGCGTCCGGGCGGCCGCGGCGTCGAGCCTGTCGCGATTGAAGGCGTGGGACTCGATTCCCCTTCTCATGGACGTTGCCGAGAAGGACCCGGACCTGATGGTCCAGAGCCGCGCCGTAGCAGCCATTGAGACGATGATCGGCCTGAAATTCGGCTACGATGCGCACGCGCCGCCGGCGGAGCGTCAGAAGGCCCTGGCCCGGATGCGCTCCATCGCCATGACGGCGGCGGCGACGCTCAAGCAGGGGGAAACTCGCCGGCGCGGCAGGCGGTGAGGGCTCCGCCGCGCGGGGCGCCGGCCCGGCGGTTCGCGGGCGCCAGAAACGCAAAGAGGCTCTCGGCAGAGGGAAGCGTTCGGTGAGATGGCGGCTCGCGGAGGGGGTGGCGGCGGGCGGCAGTGAAGGAAAGCGACCATGAGCGGCCCGGTTCGACGTGCGTTCACGCTTCTGGAACTCCTGGTGGTCGTTGCCATCATCGCCATCCTTATGGCGATGCTTATTCCGGGTGCCTCGTCGGCCTGGAAGATAGCGAACGCGACCCAGTGCCGGAACAACCTCAACAAGATCTTCCAGGCGGAGGCGCTCTGGCTGGCTGACCGGAACCAGAGCATGTTTGCCACGGGCAGCGGATGGGCGGGGAGCCTGATGACCTACCTGGAAGGCCGGGGCGAGGTGCTCTGCTGCCCGGAGGCGGTTCCTCCGAAGGAGGAGTTGGACCCCGGCGGCGGCGGCGAAGGCGACACGGAGGACCCCGGTGGGTCTGGTGTCACCCCCCTGCCGCCTCCCGTCGAGGAGGGGCCGGACCCCCCGCAGGACCCCGGCGTTGAGATCAGTTTCGACGTCTATAGCAACGCCAACTTCACTGACTTCCTCTGGAACGTCGGCATCGACTCCGAGTGGGCCCGCAACACCAAACTCGGCCCCGGCGAGTGGCGATACCAGATCGAGGACCAGGGCTACAAGGGCGGCGGCGACAAGGACTACAGGGACATCGACGTGGCCGTCACCTACGAGAACGGCAAGCCGGTGTCGCTGAGGATTATCCAGGCGAAAGGCGGCGCTCAGGGCTACCGCTTCGACCTCAAGGTCAACGGCGACCTGGTTCTCCACAACCTGGACAATCACTACAACGCGGTGGTGGATCTGCGCCCCATGGTGGGGCCCGGTGTGCCCCCGCCCGTCGGCGGAGGAGGGGGCGGCCCGACCGGCGGCTACGGCGTGCTCGGCACGCCCTTTGTCTATCGCGTCGTCCCCACCAACTACGGCATGAGCCTGGGCGTGTACCGCGCCGGCAGCCGCGTCGTTGACCGCATCGATTCCAAATTGTTCCTCATCCTTGACTTTCCCAAGCGGATCGTCAACTTCACGGGCTACGCCTCCGGCGGCAAGGACGACGAGTCGCCGTTCCAGGATAAGTACTTCATCACCGATCCCGACCAGTGGGTGCGAGACTACGGGCAGCAGGGAGAAGACTGGCGCACCTACCAGTCCTTGCGCCACTTCGGCCGGGCGAACGTCCTGTTCTGCGATGGGCACGTCGAATCGCTCGGCCTGCGCGTTGACGCCGATGATGCCGAACGGGGGCAGGACACGTTCCTGGACTACACCAGCAGCCGGTGGATGTTCCGCGGGCAATGAGGCGGGCGAGTCGTTAAGTGCGAGGGTCCCCTGGACCGGGCTTGGTGCGGAGAACGACGATGAGACGCCCAGTGGCAGGCGCTTTTACGATGGTGGAACTGATGGTCGTCATCATCATTATCGGGCTTCTGGTGGCCCTGCTGTTGCCTGCGGCAAGCGCCGGGTGGGACGTGGCCTCCATGACCCGGTGCCAGCGCAACCTGAACGTCATCTGGCAGGCGCAGGCCCTGTGGCGGGCCGAGAACGACGGCCGGGTCCTCAGCGGAAAGGCCTGGATCGGCCGCCTGAGGCCCTACGTGGAACAGAACCTGGACGTGTTCAAGTGCCCGTCGGCGCCCACGACGCCCGCCCCTAGCGGCGCTAGCGGCGAAACTGAGACCGACACGTCGGATGTACCGCCTGCCGGCGGCGGAACGTCCGGCGGGTACGGGTCGTATCCCGTGCCACAGCCCCCGGGATCCGAAAAGCAGGAAGCGGCGTTCGAGTTCAACATCTATTGGCGGCAGGGCTCCACTATGGCTGGCGGGTCTGGGTCCACCGTTCGCGGCGAGTTGGCCTACCAGGTTCCCTTGGACAGCCATCCGTGGGTCCGCCGCACCCCCCAGGGCGACGGCTCCATCCTGTACGAGGTTGACGACGAAGGCTCGACCGGCGGCGCCGGCCATCCCATTACCTACGATGACATCAAGTTCACCATTTACTATGACAACGGCTCGCCCTCGCGTCTGGAAATCCTGAAGCAGTCGTGCGGCTATTCGCCTTACGCGAAATACTTCTTCGATTTCCTCATCAACGGCGAGGTCCTCGTCCAGGATTGGGTCAAGCACATCGGCCAGTCGTACGACCTGAGTCCGCTCAACCAGCCGACCGGCGGCGGCGGCGACCCCGGGTCGTCCTCCGGCGGCGGCGGCAGCGGCGGCGGCCGGGGCGCGGACCCCGCCGTCTTCATCATCGTCCTGGCCGACTACGGCATCAGCAAGGGCTGTTACGCCAGCATCACCATGATGACGCACAGCGTTGACCCGAAACTCTTCTTTATCCTCGATTATCCCGTGCCTCTGGCGGACTTCTGCGGCGATGCCGACGACCAGAGCATCAAGTGGGACAAGTACTTCATTCAGGACCCGGTCCGGTGGCAGCAGGACTGGGGCCAGACCGGCGAGGACTGGACCCAGTACCAGTCGCTGCGGCATTTCGGCCAGGCCAACGTTCTCTTCTGCGACGGCCACATCGAGTTGCTCGGACCCGAGGATTTGCAGCCGCTAGACCCGCGCTGGCGTTAAATCGGGCGCTGAGCGGACCCTGATTCCCGGCGGAGGCAACGGCGGCGGGCAACCCGGCCCGCCGCCTTCTTCATGCCCACCGGGCGCGCCGCCCCTTTGCCTGTCCGGGACCGGGACGGTAGAATAGGGCGCGTCTCCCGAGAGGACGGCCCGATGGCGCTGCCGCCGGACATCTTCAAACGCCTCAGCCGCTTGAACCGCGAGATGCTGCGCGGCCACGTCGTGACCGGCGACCGCGTGGATGCCGGCAAGCAGCCGGGCGGGCAGCCCGAAGCGCTCCCGCCGCCCAGTACGGGCGGGCGTACTGGCCCGGAGGTGGACCGCCTTGAGACGCTCATCCCCGGCCGCGAGCGGGCCGTCGCGGGCGGCCGATTCTACGCCGTCGAGCGCCGGGCCGAGGAATTCAGGCCTGCCCCGGCCGGCGCCGCCTCGGACGGCATTGTAGACGGCCCGGGACTTCTGGCCCGATACCGGCGGGTCTTCTTCGGCGCGGGGGTGGCGGCGGCGCCCGGGGACCTCTCCGAGGCCCTCCAGACGCTCCTGCGGTCGCGGCCCTCGGCGGTCACCTACCTGGACATCGAGACGTGCGGCCTGGCGGGCGAGCCGCTGTTCCTGGTCGGCCTGATGCGGTACGACGGCAGCACCCTGCGGGTGGACCAGTTTCTGGCCCGCGACTACTCCGAGGAGCGGGCCATCCTCGAGGCGTTCTGGGCCGAAGTGGGGCAGGCCGACTGCCTGGTCACCTTCAACGGCAAGACGTTTGACGTGCCGACGATCGCGGCCCGGAGCGCGGCGTGCGGCCTGTTCCGTGTGCCGGAGGTGCCGGCGCACGTGGACCTCCTGCACGAGGCGCGGCGGCGGTGGAAGCGCGGCCTCCCCAACTGCCGCCTCCAGACGCTCGAAGAATGGGTGTGCGGCCGGCCCAGGCGAGGCGACATCCCGGGCGGCGACATTCCGGCGGCATACCACGAGTTTGTCCGGGCCTCGCGAGGCGACGACGCGGTGCGCCGCGCCAGGAGCCTGCGGCGGCTCCAGACCATCCTGCATCACAATGCGCTGGACCTCGTGACGATGGCGGAACTGGTGACCCACCTGCTGTCCTCCCGGCCGTAAGACGGGGCCGCCGGCGGCCCGCCGCCGAGAGCGGTCCCCCCCTCCGTCCGATTTAGGCACATATCAGCAATCGCATACCGTCTGTGCCGCCCGTGCCGCCTGTATCGAGCGTGCAGCGTGTGCCGCCCGTGGCGACCGCGCGGTTTATGCGGCCGCCTGTGCCGCCAACGCAGACGGTAGCGCCCCTGCGGAAGGCGTGGTTTCCCGGCGTGGATGTTGACGGAAACGCGCAGGCAGTTGCCTGCCTGTAACCCCCTGGACAACAAGCACTTAAGCGGCAGCCACAGGCGGGCGGTCGCCGGCGTGTTGCCCTTCTGCCATGAGGCCCTCACGATCCGCATCTTCGTCAGAGTTGCTACGGTCGGAACAGACGGACCCGGCAGGCCCCGCGGCGACCGCGCCAGGCCGGGTCGCGCCCTCTTGTCGCGGCGGCCGCGGCTTCGGCACGCGCTTTGCACAAGAAGAATAGCACGGTTGGGGGTTGGCCTGGGCCGGCGCCGATGTTCGGCGCAAGAGGCATGGCCACGGCCGAGGTTGTGAAGGGGGCGGGTCATGGACGAAGCGGCTCTTCGTCAGAAGGTGGGCCAGTTGCTGTCGGAGGTGGATCATTTGCCGGGAGTCGGCGAGACCCTCACGCGGAACGGGGATCGGACGCTGTCGCCCGGCGCCTCACCCATGAGGCGCGAGATGGCCGCCCTGGAAGACAGCCTGGACTATGTCCGCCTGGCCATCAAGTACCTGGTCTTCGACCTGGAGGCGACGAAACGCGAGAACCGCCTCCTGCGCGACATGATGGGCGGTTCGTGATCGCCCGCGCGGCCGGCATGGGCCGCGCTCGGTGAACCGGTTGCACCGCCTCGGGACGCCGAACCGAGGCGCAAAACGAGGGGGAGAGCGACGGGGGTGTCATGCGTGTCCACCTTGGCCGTCTGAATTGCACGGATCTGCTGGCCTTTGCCGCCCTCGGGGGTCCGTCTGTATTGGTCGCCGTTGAGGCCGAACTGGACCGCCGCGCGGCAGCGGTCGTCGTGCGCCATGTCCTGAAGGGGATGCCGAAGGCGGGCCCGGAGCGGCCGGTGCGCTTCAGGGCGAAGGCCGAGGTCGCTGCCTGAGGGGCGCCGGCCGGGCCGGCCGCGTCGGCAGCCTTCCCCGTTTCGCACGCGATCAGCGGGGGATCCTGAGCCGTACGCATACGCTAAGGCAGATAGCCAGCCATCGCCAGTCGGGTACTGCTGCGCCCAATGCAGCGGCTCCGGCGGCCGGGCGGCAGGGGAAAATTGCGAGAGGGCCAGGTTTGACCATTGACCAGGTGGTGATCGACACGCGCTGCGTGCCGGAACCGGCCACGCTGTGCCTCCTGGGCGCGGGCCTGGCGGGCTTCGCGATCAGGCGGGGGAGGAGGGGTTTTTAAGCCGCGGGGAGCAGTCGCAAGGGGTTTACATAGATGGGTGTCCGGGGGAGGGCGCGTGGGATGGGTTGCGGGGTCGCTCGCGGGGCGCGGCCCGGGGGCAGAAGGCCCTCAAGCGGGTGAAACGACACAAGGAGAGGAGATGGCCATGAGAACGCGAACGATTGCAGTGGGTGTGGCTGTACTGGCGGTTGCCGTGTTGGCGGGCGCGGCGCAGGCGGGCACCTGGGTCCAGTTGCCGGACATGTCGGCCACCGGCCTGGACGTGCTCGCCACCTGGCGCACGGATGCTAGCGGGACGCCGGTCTATCGAAAAGTTGTGGCCGACGACTTCAAGTGCACCCAGACCGGCCTGATCACGAACATCACGATCTGGGGCTCGTGGCTCAATGACGAGTTGAATCCGCTCGCGGCGTTCCATTTAACGATCCGTGCCGACGTCCCCGCGGGGGTGGATGCGCCGTACAGCCACCCGGGCAACAGGGAAGAGGACATCCTGTGGCGGATGACGTGCGGGTCCGGCGTGCCCGTCAGGACCCTGGTCGGAACGGCGTCGGAGCAGTTCTACGATCCGAACACCAAGTCGATGATCGGTACGGACACCAAGGTGTGGAAGTACAGTTTCAACTTTTCGGAGGCGATGGCGTTCATGCAGCAAGGCACGGCCGCGGACCCGGTCACGTACTGGCTGACTGTCCAGGCGGACCAGATGGGCACGGACACGGAAGACGCGTTCGGTTGGAAGACCTCCCTTAACCACAAGCTCGATGACGCGGTCTATGCGGATACGGACGTTTGGGGGGGCGCCCTGACCGGCCCCGCGCCGCTGCCCGTATTCTGGGCCGACCTGCATTACCCGGCGGGACATCCGTTGGCGCCCGGTTCGATGGACATGGCGTTTGCCGTCTCGCCCGAGCCGGCCACGCTGTGCCTGCTGGGCGCGGGCCTGGCGGGCTTCGCGATCAGGCGGGGGAGGAGGGGTTTTTAAGCCGCGGGGAGCGGCCGCAAGGGGTTTACATAGATCGGTGTTCGGGGGAGGGCGCGTGGGATGGGTTGCGGGGTCGCGCGCGGGGCGCGGCCCGGGGGCAGAAGGCCCTCAAGCAGGGAAGAGAACACAAAAAGGAGATGGCCATGAGAACGCGAACGATTGCAGTGGCTGTGGCTGTACTGGCGGTTGTCGTGGTGGCGGGTGCGGCGCGGGCCGACTGGGAGACGGGGATGCCGGCCAAGTATGTCCAAATGCCGGACCTTTCGTCGATGGGATTGGATGTCACCGCGTCGTACTGCGGCATGAACCCGTTCGTCAAGGTCCTGGCGGACGACTTCCCGTGCGAGTCGCGCGGCCCGATCACGGACATCCACATCTGGGGCTCCTGGCTCGAGGACATGGTCAACCTGAACACGACATTCAAACTGAGCATCTATGACGACAACCCGGCCGGGCCGGTCCCGTTTAGCAGGCCTGGAGATCTGCGGTGGCAGCGGTTCTTCGGTCCCACCGAATACCTGAAGAGGTCGTGGGCCACTGCGGATGAACAGTTCTTTGAGCCGTACAACAACCTGATCATCGGCGAGGACCACACGGTCTTCCAGTACAACTTCTACATCCCGGCGGCCGAGGCCTTCGTCCAGGAGGGCATGCCCGGCGCGCGGAAGGTCTATTGGCTGGCCGTCCAGGCGATCGTTCCGACTGCGCCCGTCGGCACCTGGCAGGATGTGTTCGGCTGGAAGACCTCGCTCGACCACTGGAACGACGACGCTGTCTTCGGCGATGCGGACTACTGGAGCAATCCTACGAGTTGGTCTGAACTGATCGACCCGCGCACCGGCGACTCGCTGGACATGGCGTTCGCGATCACGCCGGAGCCGGCCACGCTTTGCTTGCTGGGCGCGGGCGTGGCGGGCCTCCTGGCGCGCCGCATACGCAGGAAATAGGAGGGATGGACGGTGGAAGGCCCCCGCGCAGGGCGGGGGCCTTCAGTTCCCGGCCGCGCGCGGGGCGCGGACGAGACTCACGAGGACCAGGAGTAATTGGCAGGAGGATGAACCATGCGAATCGCAATGATCGCCGTTGTCGTTGCAGTTGTTGTGGCAGGGCTGGCGCCCGCCGCGAGGGCCGACTGGGACTCCGGGATGCCGTACAAGATGCACCACCCCCAGTTACCGGACCTCAGCCCCATGGGGCTCGACGTCCGGGCTGTGGTGCCGGGGGAGGTGGCCGACGATTGGCGTTGCACCCGGACAGGGCTGGTCACGGACATCCACTTCTGGGGCTCGTGGCTGGACGACCAGGTGGACCCCAACCCTGGGTTCAACCTGAGCGTCTACCCCGATGTGCCGGCGGGACCGGGCAACCCGTACAGCCACCCGGGTGGTGACCTGGGCAACCCCATCTGGTCCGTCTCATTCGCATCTGTACCGGGGAGATTCTACGCATCGGCGGATGAACAATTCTACGATCCCTTGACGGGCCTGATGCTTGGGCGGGACTCGCAGGTCTGGCAGTACAACGTGTATGTGCCTGAGACCCTTGCATTCGAGCAGGAACAGGGAACCATCTACTGGCTCTCCGTCCAGTATGCGAAGCCAACGAGCGCCTACACCTTCGGATGGAAGACGTCGCTCGACCACTGGAACGACGATGCGGTGGCCCGGGACGTGGCGCAGGGCATCCCGTGGCTCGAACTGCGCGACCCGCGCACGAACCAGTCGCTGGACATGGCCTTCGTGATTACGCCCGAGCCGGCGACGCTCTGCCTCCTGGGCGCGGGCCTGGCGGGCCTGGTGGTGCGGCGGATGCGCAGAAAGTAGGAGGGATAGACGGCCGGAAGGCCCCCGCGCGGGGCGGGGGCCTCTGGAGAAGGATGTCAACAAACAAACAAAAATGTGCAAAAGGAGAACGGATAGGAGAGGGGGCACGTGGATGAAATTCCTGCCGATGTTGGTGGGGCTTGCCGCGGCGGCCTGGGCGTCCGCGGCCGATGCGTCGGCCATGCTGAGCCTCAGCGACTACACGCCTGAAACAAGCGTGCCGGCCTCATGGCTGGACGCGCTGATGACCTTCACCGTATCGGGTAACACGCTGACCCTGGACGTTGAGAACCTGACGCCGGATCCCCAGGTCAGCCCGTCAGGCTCGTTCCGTATCAACGATCTTTACTTTAACGTTTCCGACAAGGTGACGGGCATGACTTTGGCCGCGCCGCCGGAAGGGTGGGCGCTGACGTTTTCAAGGGACGGTTGCAGGGCCGGGGGCTTGGGGCTCTTCGACGTGCGCCTGAAGGGCGGCCAGGGGGCCAAAGACCAGAACCAGGTTTTCCCGGGCGAGACGACGACGTTCACGATCGCGTTCACCGGCACGGGCGTTACCGAGTCGGATTTCACGACCGAGAAGAGCGTGGGCCAGAGGGAA